>Ga0335085_10008929_pt1 | contig 15190 bp, 16 predicted proteins | sample Lox_Sample_45_FD_206712 | JGI IMG/M metagenome (GOLD analysis project Ga0335085, IMG submission 206712) | Soil microbial communities from Loxahatchee National Wildlife Refuge, Florida, United States - Lox_Sample_4.5 | ecosystem: Environmental > Terrestrial > Soil > Wetlands | place: USA... | reverse complement strand
CGCCGCAGGCGGCCACCCGCAACAGAACCTGCCCCGCCCGCGGTTCCGGCACGGGAATGTCCTCGAGTCGCAGCGGCTCGCCGGCCGAGTGGAGCACCATCGCGCGCACCACTAGATTCTCCCTATGCAGACCACCCTGCCGTACGGCTGGTACACGGATCCCGAGATCCTCCGGCGCGAGGAGGAGCGGATCTTCCGTCCCGCGTGGCAATACGTCGGCCACATCGGACAGCTCGCGTCGCCCGGCTATTTCGCGACGGAGGTCGGCCGCACGCCCGTCGTCGTCACGCGCGACCGTGACGGCGTCATCCGCGCGTTCGTCAACGTCTGCCGCCACCGCGGGTTCGCGCTCGCCGAGGGCGCAGAGCGCCGCGAGACGCTGCAGTGCCCGTACCACGCGTGGACGTACGGGCTCGACGGCCGCCTCCGCGCCGCGCCGCGCAGCGAGGAGGAGCCGGATTTCCCGCAAGACGAGCTCGGCCTCGTGCCGGTCACCGTGGACACCTGGGGGCCTTTCGTCTTCGCGAACGTCTCGCCCGACCCCGAGCCGCTCGTGCAGGCGCTCGGCTCGCTGCCCGCGCAGATCGAGGAGCTTGGGCTCGACGTCGACTTGCTCGTCCACCACTCGCGGTGGGAGGCCGAGATCGAGGCGAACTGGAAGATCGTCTGCGAGAACTTCCTCGAGTGCTACCACTGCCAGGTCGCGCACCCCGGGTTCAGCGAGGTGATCGACGTGTCGCCGGAGGCCTACGCGCTGTCGAGCGACGGACGACTCTCGACGCAGCACGGCCCCGTCCGCACGGCGAACCTGCAAGGGCCACTCCCGCGCTCGCAGTTCCACTTCCTCTGGCCGAACCTCGAGATCAACATCTTTCCCGGCGAGCCGAACATCTCGATCGGGCCCAGCATCCCGCGGACGACCGCTCGGACGTACCGCTTCCTCGACTACTTCTTCGGCCCAGACGTCGAGCAGGCCTGGATCGACGACCTGATGGCTTTCGACGACCAGGTCGGCCGCGAGGACGCGAAGCTCGTCGAGGGCGTGCAGCGAGGTGTGTCATCGGGAGCACTCGACCACGGAGTCGTGATGAGCCGCAGCGAGCAGCTGATCGGCCACTTCCAGGCGCTCACCGCGGCCGCGCTGAGGACATAGGTCGCACGAAGCAGTTCCTCTCGGAGATCCTGTAAGCAAATCGTTAGCTTGGTTACGTGTTTTGCTAACCTGGTTAGCGAATGACTCGTGCAGCGACGCAGCAGCTCGATGCGATGGCGGTGGCCGACAGCCTCCGCACCACGCTGCTCGGCCTCGGCCGCGAGCTGCGCCGCGAGAGGATCGCCGGCGTCTCGCCGCAACAGGTCAGCCTGCTCGTTGCGATCAAGTACGCACCGGGTGTCACGGTCGGCGAGCTCGCCGCGGAGGAACGCGTCTCCACCGCCGCGATGTCGAAGCGCGTCTCGCGCCTCGAGCGCGACGGCCTCGTCACGCGCACGAAGAGTGAAGCCGACCGTCGCTGCGTCGGCCTGACATTGACCGAGGACGGCCAGCGCACGCTCCGCCGCGTCCGCTCCCGCCGCACCGCATGGCTCGCTAGCCGGCTCGGCGCCCTCACGCCGGCCGAGCTCGCCGCGGTGGGCGCGGCCGCGGAGCCGCTCGCGCGCCTCCTCGACCGAGAGGCCCGACGCGCGTGACGAAGACCGCGCGGCGTACCTTCCACAGCCTCCGTTACCGCAACTACCGCCTCTTCTTCGGCGGCCAGGCCGTCTCGCAGACCGGCTCGTGGATGCAGCGGATCGCGCTGGCCTGGTTCATCCTCCAGCTGACGCACTCGCCGTTCGACGTCGGCGTGATGGCGTTCGCGCAGTTCCTGCCGTACATGGTGTTCGGGCTGTTCGCCGGCGTGCTCGCCGACCGGCTCGACGCGCGACGCACGGTGATCGGCACGCAGATCGCGCAGCTGGTCTCGGCCTCCGCGCTCGCCTGGATCGCCCTCGGCGGCTTCGCGCAGCCGTGGATGCTCTACACGATCGCGTTCATCAACGGGACGGTGCTCGTGCTCGACGTGCCGTCGCGCCAGCAGCTCACGTATCGCATGGTCGGTCGTGAGGATCTGCCGAACGCGATCGCCCTCAACTCGACACTCTTCAACGCCTCCCGCATCTTCGGTCCGGCAGTCGCGGGCGCGCTGCTCGTCGCCGGCGTCGGCGTCTGCTTCCTCGTCAACGCGATCAGCTTCCTCGCCGTCCTGATCGGTCTGCTGGCGATGCGCGTGTCGGAGTTCTTCCCGCTCGAGGAGTTCGAGCGGCCGAAGATCCTCGCGGGCACGCGCGAGGGGCTCAGGTGGATCCGCGGGCAGCGGCGGATGGTCGTGATCCTCGCGCTCGTCTTCGTGATCAGCACCTTCTGTTTCAACTTCAACGTCACGCTGCCGGTGCTCGCGAAGGTCACGCTCGACGCGCACGGCTACGTCTACGGCCTCCTCTTCGCCGCGTTCGGCGCGGGCGCGCTGGTGGGCGCGCTCGGCGCAGCGGCGCTCGGGCGGGCGTCGGCGAAGGCACTGCTCGTCGGCGGCGCGCTGTTCGCGGCGGCCGAGCTCCTGCTCGCGCCGGTCCACGACTCGGCCGTGCTCGCCGGAGCGCTCCTCTTCCTCGCGGGTGCGGGCTTCACGGCCTGGTCCGCGAACTCGAACGCGATCATGCAGCTGGCCGCGCCGGACCGTCTGCGCGGTCGCGTGATCGGGCTCTACTTCTACGCCTTCAACGGCACGGGAGCCATCGCGGGGCTCATGACCGGGTGGCTCTGCGACGTCGGCGGCACCGAGCTTGCCTTCGCCGTCTCGGGGATCATCGGCCTCGTCGCGGTGGGCGCGACCGCACTGGCGCTCGGCTGGACGCCACGGCTCGTCACACGCCGCCGGGCCGAGCAGCCGCAAACCGCGTAGCCGCTAGGAAACGACCCAGGTCTCGCCCGAGTGGAGGAGCGCGGCGAGGTCGCCCTTCCCCCGCTTCTCCTCGGCGATGCGCAACTGCTCCGCCATCAGGTCGTCGTAGACCTCGCGCCGGACGTTCCGGAAGATCCCGACCGGCGTGCCGCCGTGCGTTGCCTGCGTGACGCGCGACAGTGCGAACGCGAGCGCGGGCTCCGCGTGCGTCTGGTCGTGGACGAGGACACCGTCCTCACCCGCGCCGCAGACCTCGATCGTCCCATCGTCACGCTGGCGCAGTGCCTTCTCGCCCCCGGCGCCCCACGTGATCGGCTCGCCGTGGCGGAGGAGGATCCGGTTCACGCCCTCCTTGTCGTCGCGGACGTAGTCGAAGGCGTCGTCGTTGAAGATCGGGCAGTTCTGGAAGATCTCGACGAAGGCGCTGCCGCGATGCTCGGCCGCAGCGCGCAGCACCTCGGTCATCCCCTTCTTGTCGGTGTCGATCGCGCGCGCCACGAACGTCGCCTCGGCGCCGACAGCGAGCGAGATCGGGTTGAAGGGCCAGTCGATCGAGCCCATCGGCGTCGACTTCGTCACCATCCCGAGCTCGCTCGTCGGCGAGTACTGCCCCTTCGTCAACCCGTAGACCCGGTTATTGAAGAGGAGGATCTTGAAATCGACGTTGCGCCGCAGCGCGTGGATCAGGTGGTTGCCGCCGATCGACATCGCGTCGCCGTCGCCCGTCACGACCCAGACCGACAGATCGGGCCTTGTCGTCGCGAGGCCGGTCGCGATCGCCGGCGCACGGCCGTGGATCGAGTGCATCCCGTACGTGTTCATGTAGTACGGGAAGCGAGCCGCGCAGCCGATCCCGCTGATGAAGACGGTGTCCTCGCGCGCGATCCCCAGCTCGGGCATGAACGACTGGAGCGCGGCGAGGATCGCGTAGTCGCCGCAGCCCGGGCACCAGCGGACCTCCTGATCGGTGCGGAAGTCCTTCGCGGTCAGCGCGCCGTTCCCGTCGCCGGTGTTCTCGCTCAATGCGGCGGCCTGTCGTCTTGTTGGGAGGGCATGTACTCCACCCATTGCCGCTCCTCCGCATCGAGCAGCCGCTCGCCCTCTGCCCGCTTCGAAGGGCGCAGCCGGATCCCTTTCAGCAACTCGCGGAGCTTCACAGCAGCGCCTCCACCGCGTCGGCCACCTCCGCCGCCCGCAGCGGGAAACCGCGAATGCTGTTGTAGCCGATCGCGTCGACGAGGAACTGCGACCGGACGAGCTGCAGGAGCTGGCCGAGGTTCATCTCCGGGATCAGCACCCTGTCGTAGCGGCGAAGCAGGTCACCGGTGTTCCGCGGGAACGGGTTGACGTGGCGCAGATGGGCGTGGGCGACCTGCTTGCCGTCCCCCCGGACGCGCCGTGCGGCCGCCGCGACCGGGCCGTACGTGCCGCCCCAGCTGAGGATGAGCACCTTCGCCTCGCCGTCGGGGTCGTCGACCTCGAGCTCGGCGATGTCGCCGGCGATCCCGGCCACCTTCTGCGCGCGGAGCCGCGTCATCAGGTCGTGGTTCTCGGGGTCGTACGAGATGTTCCCCGTACGGTCGGCCTTCTCGAGACCGCCGATCCGGTGCTCGAGCCCCGCTGTCCCCGGCAGCGCCCACGGCCGCGCGAGCGTCTGGTCGTCGCGCAGGTAGGGGAGGAACTCGTCGCCCGCATTCGGCTCTGTGGCGAACGTCACCGTCAGGTCGGGAAGCATCTCGAGATCGGGCAGGAGCCACGGCTCCGAGCCGTTCGCGAGGTACGCGTCCGACAACAGGTAGACGGGCGTGCGGTACTTGAGCGCGATCCGCACCGCCTCGATCGCCGCGTGGAAGCAGTCGGACGGCGAAGACGCCGCGACGACCGGCACCGGCGACTCGCTGTTGCGGCCGTACATGACCATCAGCAGGTCGCCCTGCTCGGGCTTCGTCGGCATCCCCGTCGACGGGCCGGCCCGCTGGATGTCGCAGATCACGAGCGGCAGCTCGAGCATGATCGCGAGCCCGACGGTCTCCGCCTTGAGGACGATGCCCGGCCCGGCCGACGTCGTGACGCCGAGCGCGCCGCCGAAGGCGGCTCCGACCGCGGCGCCGGCGGCCGCGATCTCGTCCTCGGCCTGGAACGTGCGGACGCCGAAATGCTTGTAGCCCGCGAGCTCTTCGAGAATCGAGCTCGCCGGCGTGATCGGATAGGCGCCGAGGAAGAGCGACAGCCCCGAAAGGCGCGACGCCGCGACGAGGCCGAGCGACAGCGCCTGGTTGCCGGTGATGTTGCGATAGGTGCCGGGCGCGAGCGGGGCCGGCTTCACTTCATACGTGACGGCGAAGGACTCCGTGGTCTCGCCGAACGCATAGCCGGCGCGGAGCGCCTTGATGTTCGCCGCCGCGATCTCGGGCCGCTTCGTGCCGAACTTCTGCTCGAGGAACTCGATCGTCGGCCGGATCGATCGCCCATACAGCCACGACATGAGTCCGAGCGAGAACATGTTCTTCGAGCGCTCGGCCTCGCGCGGCGTCACGCCCTCGACGTCCTTCAGCGCGCCGACCGTCAGCGACGTGAGCGGCACTGCGTGCACCTGGTACTCGTCGAGCGAGCCGTCGGAGAGCGGGCTCTGCGCGTACCCCGCCTTCTGGAGGTTCCGCTCGGTGAAGGCGTCGGCGTCGACGATCAGCGTCCCGCCCTTCGGCAGGTCGGAGAGGTTCGTCTTCAGCGCCGCCGGGTTCATCGCGACGAGAACGTTCGGCGCGTCGCCCGGCGTGAGGATGTCGTGGTCCGCGAAATGGAGCTGGAAGCCCGAGACGCCCGGCAGCGAGCCGGCGGGCGCGCGGATCTCGGCGGGGAAGTCGGGCAGCGTCGAGATGTCGTTCCCGAGCAGCGCCGCCTCGGAGGTGAACTGCGAGCCCGTGAGCTGCATGCCGTCGCCCGAGTCGCCCGCGAAGCGGACGATCACCTGGTGCAGCTGCTCGACCGGCTTGCTGCTCATGCCCCACCGCAGGTATAGCGCACAGCCCGGCCCCTCGGGGTCCCTACACTCGCGGCGTGGAGCCGGTCGTCTCCGTGCGGGGGTTGCACAAGCGCTACGGCCAGGTCGACGCGGTCGCCGGCATCGACCTCGAGGTGGAGCGCGGCGAGATCTTCGCCTTCCTCGGCCCGAACGGCGCCGGCAAGACGACGACCGTGGAGATCCTCGAAGGCTTCCGCACGCGCACGAGCGGAGAGGTCACGGTGCTCGGCATCGACCCCGCGGACGGCGACGCCGCATGGCGCAACCGCGTCGGCGCGGTGCTGCAGGAGTCGAGCGCCGAGCCCGGCCTGACGGTCCGCGAGAGCCTCCAGCTCTACTCCGGCTACTACCTCGAGCCGCGCGACATCGACGAGACGATCGCGCTCGTCGGCCTCGAGGAGAAGGCCGACACGCTCGCGCCGCAACTCTCCGGCGGCCAGCGGCGGCGGCTCGAGGTCGCGCTCGCGCTGATCGGCGACCCGGAACTGATCTTCCTCGACGAGCCGACGACGGGATTCGACCCCGCGGCACGTCGCGCGGCCTGGCAGGTGATCGAGGGGCTGCGCGCGCTGGGCAAGACCGTCTTCCTCACTACGCACTACATGGAGGAGGCCGAGGAACTCGCAGACCGGATCGCGGTCATCGCCGGCGGCAGGATCGTCGCCGAGGGAACACCGGGGACGCTCGGCGGCCGCAACCGGATGGCGGCCACGATTTGCTTCACGCTGCCCGAGGGCACCCGCGCCGGCGACCTGCCGCCCGAGTTGCGTGCGCTCGCCGCCGGCGAGGGCGAGCAGGTCACGCTGACGACCGAGACCCCGCTCGTCCATGTCCGCGCGCTCGCCGACTGGGCGCTCTCGCACGGCCTCGATCTGCCGGACCTCGACATTCGCCGGCCGACGCTCGAGGACGTCTATCTCGAACTGACCGAGGACCCGGCGTGACGACTGCTGCGAAGCGGGGGCCGGTCGCGGTCGTTCTCCACCAGGCGCACTACGACCTGCGTGGCTTCCTCCGCAACCGGCAGGCCCGTTTCTTCACGCTGATCCTGCCACTGCTCTTCCTCGTCATCTTCAGCAGTGTCTTCGGCAGCGACACCGTCGACGGCGTGCAGCTCAAGACGTTCTACGTTCCGGGGATCTCGGCGATGGCCGTGATCGCGGCGTCGTTCATCAATCTCGTCATCTCGATCGTCGTCCTGCGCGAGGAAGGAGTCCTGAAGCGGCGCCGCGCGACACCCGTGCCGGCCTGGGCCCTGATCGCCGGGCGGACCCTGATGGCGATCGCCGTCTCGGCCGTGTCGGTGACCGTTCTCCTGCTCGTCGGCCGCTTCGCATACCACGTCCACATGCCGGCGCGGCACATTCCCGGTTTCGCGATCACGGCCGTCGTCGGCTCGATCACCTTCTGCGTGCTCGCCTATGCGTTCTCGACCGGGATCTCGAACGAGGATGCGGCGCAGCCGATGGTGCAGGCCGTGATGCTGCCGCTGTACTTCATCTCCGGCATCTTCATCGCGCCGCCCCAGCTCCCGTCCTGGCTCCAGGATGTCGCCCGGGTGTTCCCCGTCCAGCACCTCGCCGACGGGCTCCACCACGCGTTCAATCCGGGAACGACCGGAATCGGAATCGTCTGGAGCGATCTCGGCGCACTCGCGCTCTGGGCGTCGATCGGGGTGGTCGTCGCGCTGCGGCGCTTCAGCTGGCTGCCGAAGGCGGCTACGGGCTAGGCCAGCGGGATCCGCCGGACGTCGTCCGAGCCCTGTTCGACGACCCAGAGACCGCGTCCGACCTGGACGAGGTCGCGCGGCGTCTGGCCGACCGAGTAGCGCTTCGTGATCTTGCCGCGCTTCGGGTTGATCCGGTCGACGCGGCCGAGGCCGGCGTCGCTGACCCAGACGGAGCCGCGCGCAAACGTGATGCCCGACGCGTTGCCGCCGATCTTCAGCTTCCGGACGACCCTCTCCTTCGCCGGATCGATCCGGGCGACGATGCCCGCGTTGTAGGTCGTCACCCAGAGGCCCTGCGGCGTTGCGGCGATCGCGTCGACGTCCGAGCCGATCTTGACCTTGGCGAGCTGCTTCCCACTCGCCGGGTCGACAGCGGTGACGTACCCGCCGCCGTTCGTCACCCAGAGCAGGCCGTGCGCGAACGCGAGCGCCTCCGTCTTCCCGCCGACGGTGACACGGCCGACGACCGCGTCGGTCGCGGGGTCGACATGGACGACCGAGCCCCCGCTGTACTCGGCGACCCACATCGATCCGTCGGGAGCGCTGACGATGCCCGTCGCCGGGCCGTGCAGCGGGATCGTGGCGACGACGTGATTCGTCGTGGGATCGATCCGGTAGACCGCGTCCGCGGTGAAGTCCCCCACCCAGACGGCTCCTGCCCCGTATGCCACCGAGGACGGCGCCGCACCCACCTTGACGGTCGCGATCACCTTCCGCTGGACGGGCGAGACTCGGGAGACGGTCGCCGATCCCGAGTTCGCGCTCCAGAGGGAGCCCGCCCCGGCAGCGAGGCCCGTGGGCTGCGATCCGACGTGCACGACCGCGTGCTGGTGGGACGTGAGCGTGAGTGCGGCTGCGGCGGCGAACCCCGCGACGAGAGTCCTCATGGGCTGCGTCCGAGAATATCTTTACGCTGTAAAGATTGTCAAGCACGAGATTGGGCAGACCGAGGCGCGGCGAGCGGACGCTCTCGCGCGGGCAGGTGGTCGAGCGGGCGATCGAGCTGGCCGACGCCGACGGCGTCGAGGCGGTCACGATGCGCCGACTCGGCCGCGAGCTCGGCGTCGAGGCGATGGCGCTCTACACGCACGTTCGCTCGAAGGCCGACCTCCTCTCCGCGGTCGGCTCGCGGATCCTCACCGAGCTCGAGATCGAACCGCGCGAGCGTGCCGACTGGCGGGGTCGGATCGAGACGGTCTGTCGCGCATGGGCGGCGCTGCGGGCGCGGCACCCCAACTCCTTCGCGCTCATCTACCGGGCTGACACCGGCGTCGTGCCCGTGACGGAGGAGCTGATGGACGCGCTCCTCACCGCCGGCTTCGTGGGCGCCGACGCGTGGCTCGCCTACCAGACGCTCGTCTTCTTCCTCGACCCGCCGCTGATCCACTGGCCGCAGGTCGCGAGCCCGGGCGAGGTCTGGCGGCTCGACTCCGAGGGGCAGCACCTGCGCGAGCTGGCGCCGTACGCACGGGAGTTCTCGTGGGACGACGTCTGGGAGAACGGCCTCGAGCTCTTCCTCGACGGGCTCGAAGCGCGGCTCAGACGCTGAGCGCCAGCGTGTTCCCGGACGGGTCCTGAACCTCGGTGCCGCCGATCCGCTCGGCGACACGCTCCACCTCGGCCTGGTCCGGAACGACAATCGTGAAGCGCAGCAGCCGGGCTGTCCCCTCTGGTGCAGGCGGCGCGCCGCGTGTCTCCCAGGTGTTCCCGCCGAGATGGTGGTGGTAGCCGCCTGCGCTGAGGAACGCAGCCTGGTCGCCGCCGTGCGCGGTCAGCCCCATCCCGAGCCTGTCGCGATAGAAGTCGATGGTCTCGTCGACGTCGCGCACGCAGAGGTGGACGTGCCCGACAACCGTCCCATCGGGCAAACCCTCGAACTCGCCGTCCCCCGCCTCCGCGAGCAGCGAGTCGGTGTCGAGCGGGATCGTCGTCATGGTCTGCGAGACGCGACCCTCCCACTGCTCGCGCGGACGGTCGGCGTAGACCTCGATCCCGTGGTAGTCGGGGTCGCGAAGGTAGATCGCCTCGCTTACGACGTGGTCGGAGAGACCGGTGAGCGGGATCTGCTCGCGCGCAGTGTGGGCGAGGAAGCCGCCGAGGCTCTGGCGGTCGGGGACGAGCAGCGCGACGTGGAAGAGGCCGGTGAAGCCATGGGCCGGACGCGCTCCCGGCTCCTCCACGAAGCGCACGAGCGGCGTGTCGGCGCCGACCTCGGCGGTCCCGTTCTCGCGAGAGAGGACTCGCAGCCCGATCGCGTCTTGCCAGTACGCGACCGAGCGGTCGAGGTCGGAGACGCTCAGCTCGACGAGCCCCATGTGCGTGTCGGGCGCGATCTCCATGAGGCGACTCTATCCCTGTGTGTGCTTCAAGGTGTCCTCGCGCTCCTGCGCCTGCGCGAGGGTGAGCTGCCCCGAGCAGACCTCGGCATTGAGCTCGTTCTCGATCTTGTCCACGTCCGCCGCACGCGGGTAGGGCTCGGGCCAGAGGTTGCGCGGGTCGGTCGGGTTGCCGCCGAGCTCGAGGCTGATCAGGTGGTCCTCCTGGTAGTCGGACGGCGAGCCCGTCTCGCCGTACTGGCGCATCTGCTTCGTCTTGAGCGCGTTCGTGTACGAGACCGGCGGTCGGATGGTCTCGGTCCAGCCGGTCCGGCAGATCGTCGAGCGGATGTTCGCCTGCGTCACGTTCGGGTTGACGACGCCGGGGGTACGTCTCGGGTCGGCGAGAATCGCTCCGGCTCGGTGCCCGTGGCCGTGCGCGAAGAGCACGACGACGGCCGCGGCGAGCACCAGGCCCATGAGGACGTCGGGGAGAGAGAGCCGTCTCGCCACGCGGCGACCGTAGGCCGCGCCGGTGCGTGCCGCAAGACGCTCTTCGAGCCGTGTCCACGCGAGGCAGTAGGCTCGGCGGACGTGGTCGAAATCGCCGTCCGCCCACGCGGCCCGTACTCACTTGCGCTCTCCGCGCGGCTCGCCGGGGATGCGACGCGGCGCGTCCGCGAAGGTCTCGTCACGGCCCGTTGCTGCGAGTCCGTGGCACGTGCGTGGCAGTCTCGCGACGGAACCGTCACGATCCGATCGGATTCCGGCGAGGCTGCGGACAAGCTCCGCTGGACGCTCGCGCTCGACGACGACCACTCCGAGTTCCTCCGTCGAGTCGCCGACGACCCGCTGCTCGGCCGCGCGGCGAAGCACCTCCGAGGGCTCCGCCCGGTGCGGACGGCGACGGTCGCGCAGGCGCTGCTCCGCGCGGTCTGCGGCCAGCTCGTCGACTGGAAGACGGGACGCACGGTCGAGCGCCGCGTGATCCGCGCGCTCGCCGCGCCGGACGCGGACGGTCTCTGCGAGCCGCCGACGAGCGCCGCGCTCAGCGCGGCCGCGCCGTTCGAGCTGCGCCGGCTCGGGCTGCACGAGCGGCGCGGCGCGGCCGTCGTCCGCCTCTGCCGCTCACTTGAGCTCGAGCGGCTCCACGAGCTGCCGACGGAGGCGGTCGTTCGGCGGCTCGAGCGCGAGCGCGGGCTCGGGCCATGGTCGGCGGGTGTCGTCTGCACCGAGGGGCTCGGTCGCTTCGAGCACGGCCTCGTCGGCGACCTCGGCCTCGTCAAGCTCATGCGCAGGCTGCGGGGACGGCCGGTCGAGACCTGGGAGACGGCCGAGCTGCTCGAGCCCTACGGCGAATGGGCCGGCCTGGCGAGCGTCTATCTCCTCGCCGGCTTCGCGCGAGGCCTGATCCCGCTGCCGACCGCCCGCGCCGCCTAGGCTTTCTCCATGAGCGAGCGCAAGGTCGCAATTCTCGGTGGCGGGCGGATCGGGGAGGCTCTCCTCTCCGGCCTCCTCAGTTCGGGCTGGCGCGAGCCCGGGGAGGTCGCCGTAACCAGCCGGCGCGACGAGCGGACGGCCGAGCTGGGCGAGCGCTACGGCGCCGAGGCGACGACGGACAATGCGGCCGCGGTAGCCGGCGCGGGCCTCGTCGTCGTCGCGGTCAAGCCCCAGGACATCGACGCCCTGCTCACCGAGATCGGCACACAGCTGACGACGCAGCAGACCGTCGTCTCGGTTGCGGCCGCGATCCCGACCGTGCACATCGAGGAGCGGATCGCAGCAGGCGTCCCGGTCGTGCGCGCGATGCCGAACGCGCCGGCGACGGTGCACGAGGGCATGGCCGGGATCTGCGCCGGCGCGCACGCGGGCGACGAGCAGCTCGCTCTCGCCGAGGAGCTCCTCTCTCATCTCGGCCGCGTCGTGCGCGTGCCTGAGAGCTGGATGGACGCGATCACCGCCGTCTCGGGCTCCGGCCCCGCCTACTTCGCGCTGCTCGCCGAGGCGATGATCGAGGCCGGGATTCTGCTCGGCCTCTCGCGCGAGGTCTCGACGACCCTCGTCGTGCAGACGATGTTCGGGACTGCGAAGCAGCTTCGCGACCAGGGCATGCACCCCGTCGAGCTGCGCGAGTCGGTCACCTCGCCCGGCGGCACGACGATCGCCGCGATCCGCGAGCTCGAGCAGGCCGGCGTGCGCGCAGCGTTCCTCAACGCGATCCAGGCCGCGATGGACCGCGCGCGCGAGCTCGCCGAAGGCGGATGAGTTCGGCCGAGATCACGGTCGTCGACGACGCGGAGGAGGCGGCCCGACTCGTCGCGGAGCGTCTTGCCGGGCAGGCTCGCACCGGCGGCAACATCGTCCTCACGGGCGGCACAACCCCGGGCCGCGCGTACGAGCTCGCCGCCGAGCTCGAACCGGACTGGAGCCGGGTCGAGCTCTGGTGGGGGGACGAGCGCTGCGTGCCGCCGGAGGACGAGCGCTCGAACTTCGCGATTGCGAAGGCCGCGCTGCTCGACCGGCTCGGGATGCAGCCCGCAGGCGTCCATCGAATGCGCGGCGAGCTCGGGCGTGACGCGGGCGCGGAGGAGTACGCGGGCGAGCTCTTGGAAGTCGGCACGTTCGACCTCGTCCTGCTCGGGCTCGGCCCGGACGGCCATGTCGCTTCCCTCTTCCCGAACTTCCCGACACTCGACGTCACCGACCGCGAGGTCGTCGGTACGGAGGCTGGGCTCGAGCCGTTCATCGACCGGATCACGCTGACGCTCCCGCGGCTTTGCGACACGCGCGAGCTGCTCTTCCTCGTGACGGGCGCGGACAAGGCGGACGCGGTCGAGCGCGCATTCGGCGCAACGCCTTCGCCCGAGACCCCGGGAAGCCTCGCGCGGGCAGCCGGCGGATCGACGACCGGATTCTTCGACCGCGCCGCCGCGGCGAAGCTCTAGACGAGACCGCGCTGCGCCGCCAACGCGTCGAGCGCGAGCGCGGTGTCGGGAACGGGCACGTCCTCGAGGAAGTCCACTCGCGTCTCGAACGAGCACCGGACGGCGGCGACGGCCGTGCGATAGGCCTCGGTGTCGCACGCCGAGAGAGCCACGAGTGCGTCCGCGACGTCGTCCGGAAAGCCGTCGCCGAGAGTCGTCCCGAGAACTCCCGCCTCGTCGTCGCGGCCGAGGACGAGCCGCGCCAGCACCGCGGCGTAGCGGCCGATCGGCGACTCCGCCTCGGCAGCTCCCGCGTCGAGCGTCCAGCGGGCGACGTCGCTCGCGTCCTCGCCCGCGATGAGGAGCGCCTTGAGCGCGCCGATCGGCCTCCCCCACGCGTCGGTCGCACCACCCGCGTCCCAGCTCTCGCGATACCGCGCCGCCGCCTGCCCGAGCCACTCGACGGCGTTCTCGTGGTCGCCGGCCATGAGGAGCGAGAGCCCGGCCGCCCAGGCCGCGTTCGCGAGCTGCACGAGCTGGCGCTCGTCGAGCTCCCGCGTCTCGCCGGCAGCGTACCGCGCCGCCGCACGCTCGTACCGCTCGCGCCACTCCATGTCGGCAGACTAGGCTCGTCCCGATGGCGAACGACGATTGGCGGATCCGGATCGAGATCGCCGAAGAAGAGCACGCAGCCGGCTTCCTCGACCGGCTCACGGGCGACCTCGGCTCCGAAGCGCGCCAGCTCGCCCAGGACCTCGAGGCGCGCAGGCTCGCGGTCTCGCGCGACGGCGAGACGGTCTTCGTCTACGCCGCGACTCATGGAGAAGCCGAGAGCGCGCGTGCGGTCGTCGAGGCCGAGCTCCGCGAGCACGAGATCGAGGCGCACACGAGCGAGGTCGAGCACTGGCTCGACGCAGAGGACCGCTGGGACGACGAGCCGCCGGGCGAGACGTGGGAGGAGGAGGAGCTCGACCGCGGCTACGCGCCGTGGGAGGTACGCGTCGAGTGCACCTCGCGGGAGGAGGCACACGAGCTCTCCACTCAGCTGGAAGCGGAGGGCTACAAGCCCGAGCGGCGCTTCCAGTACCTCATCGTCGGGACGGACAGCCGCGAGGACGCGGACGCGCTCGCGACCCGCCTCCACGGCGAGGTCGAGGCGGGCGGCGAGGTCGTCCACGAGGTCGAGCCCGCTAATCCATTTGCGGTATTTGGGGGCTTGGGCCTCTAGAGCGCGTTGACGGACCCCCCGGACGGGGTATCCTTCGGATTGCGCCGCTTACCCAGGGGAAGCCGAGCGCGCATCTCTTCGATGGACGGGCAGCACCGCGACGTGCTGCGCATATGCAAGAAGCCATTCAGCAGCAGACCACCTCACTGGAGGCGAACGATCCGGTAGTCGCCTCGGCTCTCCGCGCGGAAGCGTGGGCGGGCGAGCCCTTCGTGCGGGAGGGCGAGGATCCGGCAGAGGCGCTCGCCGAGGGCACGGCTCGCCGGCGAGCGCTCGACGACGCGCTCGCCGAGATGGACACGGGTCTGGGCGCACCCTCCCAGAAGTGGAGGGTCCGGTACGGCCTCCTGCTCGGCCTCGAGCGGGTGCTCGCGGAGCCGGAGCCGCACACCGCCGCCGGCACCGCGCTCCGCCGCCACCAGGTCGACGCGCTCGCCGGGATGCTCACCGAGCTCATCGCCGCGAGCCAGCGCTACGACGAAGCGAACGGCAATGGAAACGGCAACGGCCACGCGGAGACCGCGGAGGAGCTCGAGCAGCAGCAGGTCGAGGACGAGGACGAAGACTCGACGCTCGTCGTCGAGATCGCAGAGGCAGAGCTCCCGGAGGAGCCACAGGCCGACGACCCCGGGGCCGTGCGCCGCTACCGGTTCCGCCACCCGACCGCCTCGGGCAAGACGATCGCCGCAGCCGGCTTCGTCGAAGCGGCCCGCACACTCGGCGTCCTCATCCTCACGCACCGGCGGCTGCTCGTCTCCCAGTTCCAGCGCGACCTGAAGAGCGAGGGCTACGGCAAGCGCATGACGGACGTGATCACGCGCGACAGCCGCAGCGCGATGCAGGCTCCGCTCACGATCCAGACCTACGCCTGGTTCGCACGGCACGTGGACTCGATCGACCGCGACGCGTACCAGCTCGTGATCTGCGACGAGGCGCACACGGCGCTCGGAGAGAAGACTTCCGCCGCGATCCGCTCGTTCCCGGAGCCCATCTACATCGGGATGACGGCGACCGAGCAGCTGATCGCGAAGCA
>Ga0335085_10008928_pt1 | contig 15194 bp, 15 predicted proteins | sample Lox_Sample_45_FD_206712 | JGI IMG/M metagenome (GOLD analysis project Ga0335085, IMG submission 206712) | Soil microbial communities from Loxahatchee National Wildlife Refuge, Florida, United States - Lox_Sample_4.5 | ecosystem: Environmental > Terrestrial > Soil > Wetlands | place: USA... | reverse complement strand
GGCGAAGGGTTGGGTGGTGCGGGCCGGGTGGATGGGCGGCTACGGCCTGCTCGTCGAGGTCCGCCACCCCGGCGACGTGACCACGCGTTATGGCCACATGTCGGCGCTCCTGTGCGCCCCCGGTGACGCGGTCGAGGCCGGGCAGCCGCTCGGTATGGTCGGCCGCACCGGCCGGGCGACGGGTCCGCACCTGCACTTCGAGGTGTGGCAGGACGGGAGGCCGCACGACCCGCTCACCTGGCTGGGCGTCGTGCAGGCCGACGGCAGCGCGAGCGATTAGATCTACACTCGCAGTCGCCTTGTCTCCCCCGCTCCTCGCGCTGGCGCTCGCCGCCACCCTCGACGTTCCCGCTGGCGGCGACCTCGCCGCGGCGCTCTCGCTCGCCCGGGCGGGCGACACCGTCCGGCTCGCCGCCGGCGATCACCAGGGCGCGCTGGGCGAGCTCCGCGGGGTCCGGGTGCTCGGCGCCGGTGCGGGCTCGACGGTGCTCCTCGCGCCGGAGGGCGAGGATGGCGCGACGCTCCTCGGGGACGCGTCGGTCGAGGGCCTCTCGCTCGTCGCCGGCCCGGGGCGCTGCGCGGTGGTGGCGGCGTCGGGGCCGAACGCGCTCCGGGACGTCGCGCTCGTGGGCGAGGCGTGTGGCCTTCGCGTCTCGGGCGGGCGCGTCGAGGCCCGCGACGTGGACGCCGTGGGGCGCCGGGGCATCCACGTGACGGGAGGCGCGGCGAAGATCTCCGGTGGCTCGGCCCACGGCGAGGTGGCGGGCGTCGCTGCGGCGGGCGGCGCGCTCTCCCTCGTGCGCTTCGCGGTGACCGGACCCTCGAGCGACGCCGCCGTCTCGGCGTCGGGTGGAACGCTCTTCCTCGACTCGGTGGTCGTACGCGCGCCCGGCGCTACGGGAATCGCGGTCGCGGGCGGGGCCTCGGTGGAGGCCCGAGTACTGGCCGTGGTGGGCGGCTCCTCGGGCGAGGAGATCCCCGGCGCGTGCCTCCTCTCCCGGCGGGGCGCGCTGCGGATCCTGGACGGCCTCCTCGCCCGCTGCGGCGGCGCCGCGCTGGTGGCGGCCGGTGGGACCGCGGCGCTCACCGGGGTGGACGCGGCGGGCGGCGTCTCCGGCTGCTTCCAGGGCCTCTCCGGCGCGAGGATGGACCTCTCGGGCAACACGTGCATCGGGCGGGGTCCGGGTCTCCTGCTCGCCGGCGGTGCGGCGGCCGACACCCGGATGAACCTCTGGGCATCCGACCCGGTGCGGTACGTCGACTGCGGCTCGGGGGCGGTGTTGACACTCGGTCCCGGTGAGCCCGGCCCGATCCCCTGCGCCGGATCGCGCCCTCCGGCGGCCCCGTAAACCCTCGACAAACCGGCTCCATCATGGCACGTTTTGCCGTTCCGTGACGGCCGGCCCAGACGCCGGTCCGGGGGAGCGGGCGCCCGATGCAGCTCAACCTCCGCAAGGCGATGTTCGTCCTTCCGAACCTCTTCACGGTCAGCTCCATCCTGCTCGGCTTCTACGCGCTCGTCCTGTGCGCGGGGGATCCGTCGCCCGCCCAGCTCTACCAGGCGGCGCTGGCGATCTTCTTCGCGCTCTTCTTCGACGCGTTCGACGGGCGGGTGGCGCGCATGACGAAGACGCAGTCCGACTTCGGCATGCAGCTCGACAGCCTGGCCGACGTCATCTCTTTCGGCGCGGCGCCTGCGCTGCTCGTGTACAAGTGGGCGCTCGCCCCGCTCGGCCTCCTCGGCTTCTTCCTGTCCTTCGCCTACGTCGCCTGCGGGGCCATCCGCCTCGCCCGCTTCAACGTGCTGGCCCAGCGCGGCGACAAGGGCTCCTCGCGGTTCTTCGTGGGCCTGCCCATCCCGCTGGCCGCCGGCGCGATCGTGGCGCTGGTCATCGCCCACTACCGCACGTTCCGCGACGCGACCGACGCCGCCACGCGCGCGCCCATCGCGGTCGTCGTGGGGCTGCTCGCCTTCCTCATGGTGTCCACCGTCCGCTACCGCACGTTCAAGGACGTCCACATCTCGGCGAAGAGCCTCACCGTCTTCGCCTTCCTGTGCCTCGTGGGCGTGGGCGTCGGCATCGCCACGCGTGCGTCCTTCGTGCTCGTCGTCTACGTCGCGGCGTACGTGGCGATGGGTCTCGCCGAGTCGCTGCTCGTTCTCTCCCGCCCCCAGCTCGACAAGAAGCGCTTGCCGCCGGCGGTGCGCGCCGAGATCGAGGCCGACGAGGCGCTCGAGCCCGAGGACGAGGACCTGGACGGCGACAAGGGCCGGCAGGACGAGTACATCTAGCCCGTGCCGCAGCCCGGCCATCCGGCCTCGTCCGAGGCGCCTCACGCGCCCGCCGGTCCCGCCGGCGGCCAGCGCGGGCTCGTCGCGCGCCTCGTCGCCGGCCGGCGCCGCCTCGGCCCGCCGCCCGAGGGGCGGCCCGGCCCATGGGTGATCCTGGCGGCCTGGGGACCGTGCGGATTCGCGCCGGTGGCCCCCGGGACGTTCGGCACGCTGGGCGCCATCCCGCTCGCCTGGGCCGCCGCGCGGCTGCCGCTCCCCGGGCAGGTGGCCCTCGCGGTGGCGCTCGGCGCCCTCGGCACCGTGGCCGCGGGCCACGCCGGACGGTACTGGCGGGTGGTGGACGCTTCACCCATCGTGATCGACGAGGTGGTGGGCTACCTGGTCACCATGCTGGCCGTGCCGTTCTCCTGGCCTGCGGCGCTGGTGGGATTCCTCCTCTTTCGCGCCTGCGACGTCCTGAAGCCCTGGCCCGCCTCGCTGTTCGACCGCATGAAGTCCCCCCTCGCCGTCATCCTCGACGACGTCGCCGCCGGGGTCTGGGCGTGGGCGCTCCTCCGCCTCGTCGCGACCGTGCTCGCGCGCTTCAGGGGCTGCGGGGACCTCGCCTGGTACTGCGGGCTCGGGCCGTGATCGTCGAGCTGCTCGCGACGGGCGACGAGCTCCTCACCGGCCAGGTGGTGGACACCAACTCGGCCTGGCTCATGGACCGGCTCTGGGACCTCGGCGTGATGGTCCGCCGGAAGACCCTCGTCGGCGACGACCGGGACGACCTCACCTCGGCGATCCGGGAGATCACCGGCCGCGCCGAGCTCGTCGTGCTCTCGGGCGGCATGGGCCCCACCGAGGACGACCTCACGAGCGAGGTGGTGGCCTCGGTTCTGGGCGTGCCGCTCGAGCTCGACGAGCCGTCGCTAAGGGCCATCGAGGCGCGCTTCCGCTCGTTCGGCCGCGAGATGACGCCCAACAACGCGAAGCAGGCCCGGTTTCCCCGCGGCGCCGAGGTGATCCCCAACCGGTTCGGCTCGGCGCCGGGCTTCTCGGTCCGCATCGGGCGCGGCGACCTCGTCTGCCTGCCGGGCGTGCCCTCCGAGTACCGCGGGCTCTGCGAGGAGTGGGTCCTGCCCCGCGTGTCCGCCCGGCTCGGCGAGGTGCCCGCTGCCGGGCTGGTGAAGCTCTTCGGCGTGCCCGAGTCGCACGCCGACGACGCCATGCGCCCGCTCATGGACGACCCGGCCAACGCGGACGTGCGGTGGGGCTACCGTGCGCACTGGCCGGAGGTCCACGTGAAGTGGACGGTGTCTGGCCCGGACGCGGTGGCGCGGGAGGCGCGCATCCGGTCGGCGGTCCGGGCGATCTTCGGCGAGGCGGCCTGGGGCGAGGGAAAGGACGAGCTGCCCGACCTCGTCGTCACCCGGCTCGGCGCGCGAGGCGAGCGGGTGGCCCTCGCGGAGAGCTGCACCGGGGGGCTGCTCGCCTCGCTTCTCACCGCGGTACCGGGCGCCTCGGCGGTGCTCGACCTCGGCGTCGTCGCCTACGCGAACTCGGTGAAGGAGCGGATGCTGGGAGTCCCGGCCGAGCTGCTCGCCGCGCACGGGGCGGTCTCCGAGCCGGTGGCGCGCGCTCTCGCCGAGGGTGCCCGGCGCACCGCACCGGCCACCTGGGGCATCGGCATCACCGGGATCGCCGGGCCCACGGGCGGCACGCCCGAGAAGCCGGTGGGGACGGTGCACCTCGCGCTCGCCGGCCCACGGGGAACCGAGGCGATCGCGAGGCGCTATCGCGGCGACCGGGAACGCATCCGCCGCCAGGCGACGTTCGAGGCGCTCGACGTGTTCCTGCGGGCGCTCCGGGCGCCCGGCTAGAGGTCAGGCACCGGCGCGCAGCCATCGCGGCCGTGTCAGCTCCAGGAGCTCGAACCACAGGAGCGCGCCGAGGCCCAGGCCGGCCGCGATGACGAGGTCGTGGCGATGCGCCACCTCGAGGCGGAACAGGCCTCGCACGAAGGGCACGCCGAGCGCCAGGAGGAGGGCGCCAGCGGCGCCGGCGGTCAGCCGACCGGCTCGCAGAACCACGCCACGAATCGCGGCCAGGCCACGAACGCGGCGCCCGTCGCCATGAGGTGCTCCTGCAGCTCCCTCGCGGAGGCGAGCAGGGCCGCCTGCGGCCGCGGCCGGAGGAGCGCGGAGAGGCCGCCCTCGTCGAGCACGCGCTTCACGAGCGCCTCGACGTTCGCGCCACGACCGTCGATGCGCCCCTCGCGGTCGAGCACCCAGCCGACGAGCTGGCCGATCCGCTCGCGCACGGCCGTGCGAGGCACGGCCCCGCCGGCAGCCAGCGCCTCGTTGACCGCGTCCGGGTCCGCATCGCGCACGACCAGCCAGGTGAGGGATCGCTCCGCGGTGAACCCCGCCCTGGCGAGGACCGCGGTCGTGCGCGGCTCGTGCTCGACGGAGCAGCGGATGCGGACCACCGGGACGCGGGTCGGGCTCACGGCCGCCGTCGTAGCACCGGCGGGCCCGGCCTGCGACGGTCGAAGGCGGGGGACTCCCCCTGGCCGCCCGGGCCCGACCGCCACTACACTCGTCCCATGGCGACACCCGAGGACGCGCTCGAGGTCCTGCGCGCGCGGAGCGGCCTCTCCGTGGACGCCGAGGGTCGCTTCCTGCACCGGGGCGAGGCCATCACACACGAACGCACACTGGCCGTCCTCTGGGGCTCGCTCTTCCAGGCCCCGGACGGCCGCTGGCGCGTGGCGATCGGGCGCGAGCAGGCCGACGTGGCGGTGGACGAGACGCCCTGGGTGGTGCGCGCGCTCGAGCGAGCGGCAGGTGGGGTGGCCCCGGTCCTGCGCCTCGCCGGGGGTCGCCGCGAGCCGCTCGATCCGGCCGGGCTGGCGCTGGGGGACGACGGCGTCCTTCGCTGCCGGCTCTCCCGGGGCGAGCCCGCGCGGTTCTCCCGGGCGGCCCAGGTTGCGCTGGGGTTCGCGCTCGAGGAAGACCCGGCGGGGTCTGGCTGTTTCTGGCTCGACGCGGGTGGATCCCGATGGCCGGTGGGAGGCGGCAGGAGCGTCTGACGGGCGCCCGCTGCAGGGCCCGGACGCCTCGCTGCACGGCAGGACGGCGCTCGTGCGAAGGTGGTCTTTTGACGTTGCCCGTCGCGAGGGAGGCACCTACGAAGATCGTCGCCATGAGCCCGAGAGTGCTCGCGATCCTCGCCCTGCTGGCGCCCGCCGCGGCCGCCGCCCAGGGCTACCGGCTCCAGCCGCCCTCCTCCCTCGGCGACGCGCTCGACGCCATGCGCCGGATGCAGGACCACCTCGACGACCAGGACCGCACCTTCCGCCAGAGCTACGTTCTGCCCGAGCGCGCGGGCCAGAACAAGGTCGCGTGGTACCGGTTCGACTGGGAGTACATCGACGTGCCGGCCCCGGGCGGCGGCCCGGGCGGCATCCGCCTCTACTACTACCGGAGCGCGCTGGCCCAGGCGCAGCGGGCGCTGCCCGCGATCGAGAGCGCCTACGCCCGGCTGGTCGAGCTCTTCGCCTACCAGCCCACGAAGCGGATCCCCTACTTCCTCTACGCCAGCGAGCGGGAGTTCCAGGCGACCAACATCTTCGACGTCGGCGAGGGGACGCTGGGCGTCACCTCCAACCAGGCCGACCTGCGCATGCTGGTCCCGTACTTCGGCGACCACAACAAGTTCATCGAGGTCTCCACCCACGAGATGGTGCACCAGTTCACCGTCCAGAAGCTGAACGACCTCGCCGGCGCGGAGGAGGTGTCCTCGCCGATGAACGCGCTGCCGCTCTGGTTCATCGAGGGCATCGCCGAGTACTACTCGAAGGGCGGCATCGACACCGAGACCGACCTCTACCTGCGCGATCTCGTCTGGAACCCGGACCCGCGCGAGGGCTACGAGATTCTTCCCTTCGCCGAGGACCGCTACCGCGGGTGGATCCCCACCTACAAGCTGGGCCAGGCGCGGTTGGCGTTCATCGCGGATGTGTACGGCCGCGAGAAGATCCAGGGCATCCTCGAGAACGCCTACCTCATGTCCGACAGCGGCTCCGGCTCCGGGGCCACCCGCTCGTTCGGCGCGCTCGTCCGGCGCGTGCTCGACGAGCCGGTGGAGCAGGTGGACGCGCGCTGGCGCTCCTGGCTGAAGCGCCGCTATTACCCGCAGTACCTCGCCACCCGTCAAGACCTCGGGCAGATGAAGGAGTTCCGGAACCTGCCCGGCGAGCCCGAGTACTTCACGGCGGCTCCGGACGGCCAGACGATCCTGCTGCGCACCATCGACCGCGAGAAGGGGCGCGTCAAGCTGTACGTCCTGGACCTGCGAAACCCCCGCAGCGCGCGAGAGATCGCCTCGGACAGCCAGCCCGGCTTCGAGTCGCTCCACCCCATCGAGTTCTCGATCGGAACCATCGTCCAGGGCGTGCTCGCCTTCTCGGCCCAGGACGCCGAGGGCGACACCCTCTACGTCCGCCGGTGGCGCGTGAAGGAGAAGGAGGGCCACCCGCCGGATCTGCAGCTGGCGAAGGCGGTGAAGATCAAGGTCAAGGCACCCGGCGGCCAGTCGTTCGTCCAGGTCTCCGACCCCGCCCTCTCCGCGGACGGAAGCCACATCGCCTTCTCCGGCCTCCTGGCCGGAGATCCCCAGACCGACGTCTGGGTGGTGGACGTGAAGGGCGGGGAGGCTCGCCGCCTCACCAACGACCCGTACGTGGAGAAGGACCTGCACTGGGGGCCGGACGGGATCTACTGCTCGTCCGACGCCACCGACCACGGCCGGCTCAACCTGTTCCGCATCGATCCCGGCACGGGGGAGAAGACCCGCCTCACCACCGGCCCCTACACCGACCGGCACCCGTTCGCGCAGGCGGACGGCTCGGTGCTCTACAACTCCGACCAGGGCGGCAAGCTGGACGTCTACCTCCTCAAGGACGGCCAGATCCGCCGGGTCACCGACTTCACCACCGGTCTCGGATCGCCGGCGCCGGCTGCCAAGGCACGCGGCATCCTGGTCTCCACCTTCTACGGCGGGAAGTTCCGCCTGCTGGAGGTGCCGAAGGTGGCGTGGCTGGAGTCGGCGCCGGTGGCGGTGGCTCCACCGGCTGGCGCGGTGCTCGAGATCCCACGGACCGAGTTCCCCGCCCCCCCGCGGGAGTACGAGTCGTACGCGCTCCGCAACTGGCGGCCGGAGACCGGCTACGTGTTCGGCTCCGGCGCGGGCAACGCCGTGGCCGGACGCGCGGCGGTGCTGTTCTCCGACCTCATGCGCGACCGGCAGCTCTACGTGGACGTCTCGGTCTACGGATCGTTCGACTACACCCAGGCGCTGGTCCTCTACCAGAACCGGGCCCAGCGCTCGGGGATGGTCCTCGGCGCGTTCCACTACGTGCAGCAGAACGTGGACGCCCTCGACCCCAACCTCGTCTACCTGCAGCGGGAGTGGGGCGTCCTCGCCGCCCTCCAGCACCCGCTCGACCGGTTCCGGCGCGTGGAGGGCGCCATCTCGGTGGGCGGCATCCAGCGTTACTGCCTCACCAACTTCGCCGACCGCATCGTGCTCGACTGCCACGCCATCACCGCGGGCGAGGAGTACGCCAACGTCGGCGACTGGTACGCCCAGAACGGCGGCATGAACGCCACCGTCACCCCCACGCTTCGGTTCGGCTACGACACGATCCGCTACGATCCGCTCACCGGCCCGGTCTCGGGCAGCTCGGCTGTGCTCGAGCTCGGCGGCCAGTGGCTGCCGACCCGATCGGCCGTCACCGGCTACGCCCGCATGGACCTGGAGCGCTACTTCCAGCTCGGCACGCGCGCCAACTTCGGGCTGCGGCTCGCCTCGGGGGCGACCTTCTCTCCCAACGATGTGAGCAAGGTCTGGGAGAAGACGTTCTGGCTGACCTCGGCGGACAACCTGCGCGGCTTCTACCCGGGCGAGTACTCGCGGCTCACCGGCCGCAACTACTACGTGGCCAACGCCGAGCTCCAGGTTCCGCTCGATCCGCTCATCCGCCTCTTCATCTTCGACTACGTCGAGGGCGTGGCCGCCATGGACTTCGGCGGCGTCTTCAACGAGTGGCAGACCACCACGCGCACGTACGATTCCGCAAGCATCTGCGGCCCCCTGGTGAGCTCGTGCTACGTCACCGATCCGGGCGCCTGGGACTCCCGCACCCTCACCGGCGTGCTCGGCTTCAACGTGCTGTTCGGCCCCCTCATCCTCCGCCTGCACTGGGGCCACCCCTTCGACATCGGCGGGGCGCCCACCCTCGCGATGCTCAGCGGATCGCGCTGGGTGACGAACGTCACGCTCCGCTACTTCTTCCAGTAGCGGCGCGCGGCGCGGTGGCCGGGCCGTCCCCGGCCACCGAGTACGGACCCCGACGTCACCCCACCGCCGCCAGCGCGGGCGCCGACGGCGCGCGCTCCTTCAGGCTCCGGAGCAGCTTCTCGCACGCCTCCGGGTTGGCGCGGAGCCACTCGGCCGCCCGCTCCCGGCCCTGCCCGATGCGCTCCCCGTCGAGCGAGACGTGCGCGCCGGACTTTTCGAGGAGGCCGCGCTCGACGCCGAGGTCCACGAGCTCGGCGTGGCGGTCCACGCCGATGCCCCAGCGGATGTCGAACTCCGCCTCGCGGAAGGGCGGGGCGCACTTGTTCTTCACGACCTTCACCCGGGTCCGGCTTCCCACGCTCTGCTCGCCCTCCTTCACCTGGCCGATGCGCCGGATGTCGATGCGTACCGAGGCGTAGAACTTGAGCGCCTGCCCACCCGCGGTGGTCTCCGGGCTCCCGAACACGACCCCGATCTTCATCCGGATCTGGTTGATGAAGATGACCGTGCACAGGTTGCGGGAGACGACGGCGGTGAGCTTTCGCATCGCCTGGCTCATGAGCCGGGCCTGCACGCCCATGTGCGCGTCGCCCATCTCGCCCTCGATCTCGGCCTTGGGGACGAGCGCCGCCACCGAGTCCACCACCACGAGGTCCACGGCGCCCGACCGCACGAGCTGCTCCGAGATCTCGAGCGCCTGCTCGCCCGTGTCGGGTTGCGACACGAGCAGATCGGACAGGGAGACCCCCAGCCGGCGCGCATAGCTCACGTCGAGCGCGTGCTCGGCGTCGATGAACGCCGCCACTCCTCCGGTGCGCTGGACCTCGGCGATGGCGTGCAGCGCGAGCGTCGTCTTCCCCGACGACTCCGGGCCGTAGATCTCGACCACCCTGCCGCGCGGCAGTCCGCCCACCCCGAGCGCCAGGTCGAGCCCGACCGACCCGGTGGAGATGGTGGCCATCGGCTCGGGCTCGACGTCGTCCGAGAGGCGCATGATCGCCCCCTTGCCGTACGCCTTCTGGATGGCCGACACCGCGAAGTCGATGGCCTTCCGCTTCTCCACGGGCTTCTCGCTCCTCTCGAACAGCTTCATCACGTCCTCCTCCGTCCTCGCCCCGCCGGATGCGGGGCGGCTCGGCGGCGCCTGGGCGCCGTCATGTGGCACCGCGCCCGTCGGGCGCGGTCATGTGGTCGCGCGATCGAGCGCCCGGTACTGGATGGCCTCGGCGACGTGCACGGCGCGGATGGCGTCCCGGCCCTCGAGGTCGGCCAGGGTGCGGGCGATACGCAGCACCTTGTCGTGGGCGCGCGCCGAGAGGCCCAGCCGGTCGACCGCCGAGCCGAGCATCTCCCGGCCGGCCCCGTCGAGCGCGCAGACCCGGCGGAGGACCTGGCCCCGTAGCCTGGCGTTGCAGGCCCCCGCCACGCGCGGCTGGCGTTCGGCCTGGACGGCCCGGGCCAGGACCACCCGTTCGCGAACGGCGGCGCTGGTGGGCCCCCGCGACGGGGAGCCCAGCGCGGGGGCGGCGAGGGCCGGCACGTCCACGTGGAGGTCGATGCGATCGAGGAGCGGGCCCGAGATCCGGCGCCGGTAGCGCAGGAGCTCGTGGGCGGTGCAGCGGCACCCGCGCCTGGGGTTGCCGAGGTGGCCGCAGGGGCACGGGTTCATGGCGGCGACGAGCTGGACCTGCGACGGGAACGTGAGCGTCCGCCCCGCCCGCGCGATGGTCACCTCGCCCTCCTCGAGCGGCTGGCGCAGGGCCTCGAGCACGTGGCGCCTGAACTCGGGCAGCTCGTCGAGGAATAGGACGCCGCGGTGGGCGAGCGAGAGCTCCCCGGGCCTGGGAGAGGAGCCGCCCCCGACGAGGCCGGCGTCGCTGACGGAGTGGTGGGGCGCGCGAAACGGCCGCTCCACCATCAAACCGCGCCCGCGCATGAGCCCGGCCACGCTGTGGACCACCGTGGCCTCGAGGGCCTCCTCGAACTCCACGGGCGGGAGGAGCCCGGGCAGCCGGCGGGCCAGCATGGTCTTCCCGCTCCCGGGCGGCCCGAACAGCAGGAGGGCGTGACCGCCGGCCGCCGCGACCTCGAGGGCCCGCTTGGCGTGCTCCTGCCCGCTCACGTCGGCGAGGTCGAGCGACGCCGCCGGGGCGCCCGCCAGCGCGGCCCGGGGAGAGGCGATCTGGCCGGCGCCCTTCAGCCACGCGAGGAGCTGGCCCAGGCTCGCGACCGGCCTCACGTCGAGGCCCTCCACGATGCCCGCCTCACAGGCGTTCTCCACTGGCACGACCAGCGCCCTCGCCCCGGCCCGGCGGGCCTCGATGGCCACCGGGAGGACGCCCCGCACCGGCTTCAACTCGCCGGAGAGAGCGAGCTCACCGACGAGGTGGAGCCCGGCGAGCTCGTCCTGCTCGAGCTTGCCGATCGACCCGAGCATCGCCGCCGCGATAGGCACGTCGAAGGCGGTGCCCTCCTTGCGCAGATCGGCCGGCGCCAGGTTCACGGTGAAGCGACTGGCCGGCACCTCGATGCCCAGGTTCCGCACGGCGGCCCGGACGCGCACCCACGCCTCCTTCACCGAGCTCGACAGGAGTCCGACCAGGTTCAGGGACGGCATGCCCGGCGCCGCCTCCACCTCCACGTCGACCGGGACGGCGGTCACGCCGAGCACGGCTGCGGAGCGAACGCGGACGAGCATGCACGCCCGTTCAGCATGGCGCATGCCAGGAGCGGCGGCCCTCGCGGCCGCGCGCCGGGCCCGCGGAACGCGCTCCGCGAGCGGTGTCGCGGAGGGGAGTCCGGCCGGGACGGGCCGCCGCGCGGACGCGGGGACGCGCGGCGAACCGTGCCTCCCGTGCGCGCGACCGTCAGCGCGCGGGAGCCGACCGCGAGATCGACCGGGCCCGCGCCAGGACCTCGTCCAGCATCCCGGCCGTGAGCTTGCCGGTCCTCGTGTTCTGCTGCGAGGGGTGGTAGCAGCCGAGGAGGACCGGAGCACCGGGGAGCACGAGCTCCGCGCAGTGGCCAAAGCGCGGTCGGGGCCGGGGCAGCGCGTGCCCGGCCCGCATGAGCGCCCGGAGCGCGGCGTCCCAGGCGATCGCCCCGAGGGCGACCACGACGCGGAGCTCGCCCAGCGCGGCGAGCTCGCGGTCGAGAAAGCGAGCGCAGCGTCGCAGCTCCGGCGGGTCGGGACGGTTTCCGGGCGGCGCGCAGCGCGCCGCGTTCGAGACGAAGGCATCCCGCAGGTCGAGGCCGTCGTCGCGGCCGAGCGATTCGGGCCGGCTCGCCAGGCCCGCCCGGTGAAGGGCGGGCCACAGGAAGACGCCCGAGGCGTCGCCGGTGAACATGCGGCCGGTGCGGTTCGCGCCGTGGGCCCCGGGCGCGAGGCCGAGGAGGAGGATGCGCGCGTCGGGATCGCCGAAGCCGGGCACGCCCCGACCCCAGTAGATCTCGTCCCGGTGCGCACGCCTGCGGGTGCGGGCGACCTCCTCGCGCCAGGCGACCAGCCGCGGACAGGCGCGGCACGCCTCGACGTCGGCCGCGAGCCTCGCGAGGGTGAGGCTAGAAGAGGCTCTCCGGGACATAGACGATGTCCCCCGGCTCGAGCGTGAAGTTGGGCGCCTTGCCGAGAGCGATGTCCTGGACGTACACCTTGATCTTCTGCTCCTGGCCGTTCACGTGCCGCGTGACCGAGGTGGAGTTCTGCGCCGCCGTCCGCGTGAACCCGCCGGCCAGCGTGACCGCCTGGATGATGGACATCCCGTCCTCGTAGACGAACGTGCCGGGCTTCTGCACCTCGCCGAAGACGAACACCTTCTTCGAGTTGTACTCCTTCACCAGGACCGACACCTGGGGGTCCCGGATGAACCGCTCGGCGAGGCAGGCGCGCAGCTTCCCGGCGGCGTCGTTGGCCGAGAGGCCGCTCAGCGTCACCCGCTGGCAGAGCGGAAAGACCACGTCGCCGTCGGTGCCCACCCGGTAGAAGCCCGAGAGCTCCTGCTCTCCGTAGACGCGGACCTCGATGACGTCGCCCGGGCCGAGCGTGGTGGCGACGAGGGGCTCTGACGGCGAGACGGTCGGGTCGACGGGCGGCGCCTGCTGCGCGGCCGCCGCGGGCTCGCGGGCGCGGCTGGGACAGCCCGCGGAGCAGAGCGCGGCGGCGACGAGCACGGCGGCGCGGAGGTCGGTCATGGTGAGTCGGCGGAGCCGTTCGTGTACCGCGTGTCGGTCCGCTGGTCGCCGTCCCGGCCGGCGACCGGACGGGGAGACGGATCGCGGCGCGTGTCGGGCATCAGTAGGTGCCGCGGGCCCGCAGCCAGAGCTCGTTCTTCGAGAAGTCGTACGCGAACTGGGTGGGGAACCCCGGGTACGCGTTCTCGAAGCCGCCGACGTTGCGCGAGGTCCAGGCGTAGCCGACGCCCACCGTGAGCCAGCGGGCCACCTCGTAGTCCGCGGAGGGCTCGAAGCGGAAGATGCCGGAGGTGCCGCCCACGAGCTGGTAGTCGAGGTACTCGTACTGGCCGCCGACGGCGAGCGACCAGCGCCCGGCGAGCAGCGCCTTGCCGTCGAGGTAGACGCGCGAGGTGGTGTAGAGGGCGAACGGCTGGCCGGGATCCCCGCCCCAGTCGTGGACGTATCCGAGGCGTGCGCTTGCGGTGAGGGTGGGAATCCACTCCACCTCGGCGCGGGCAAGCCACGTGGAGATGCCCCCGCCTCCCTCCGTGTTGGCGCTGCCCCAGCCGCCCCTCAGCGTCGCGGCGAGGTTCGCCGTCACGAGTCCCTGGAAGCCGGCACCGGCCCGCCAGCCCGTGAACGGCGGCGACTCGGTGGTGTCGTTGGGCTTCCGGGTGGTCCAGCTGCCGTCCACGAGGAGCGCGGTGCGTGGCAGGAACCGCCATTTCGCCTCGAGCCCGGCCCGGTACTCGTCGTAGCCGAGGCGCTTCAGGCGGGCCGTGTCGCAGGACGCGTTCGGGGGATCGCCGGCGTTGCACGACCCGTAGGGCTCGAACGCCTCGGTGAGCCAGGTGCCCGTGCCGGTGACCTCGAGCGCTCCGCCACCGGGCCGCCATCCGAGCGCGAGGTCGAGGGTGTTGTGGCTGGAGACGACCGCCGAGCCGAACGTCAGCGAGGAGTTGTCGGCGGTCCGCTGGAACTCGTCGGTGAGCTGTAGGCCGACGACGCCCTTGCGGTTGACGTCCACCCCGAGGTGCGCCTCGGCGAAGAGCTGGGTCAGGTCGGGCGAGCCGTCTGTGATGGACTTCTGCCAGTCGAGGCGGGCGTCCGCCTCGACCGCCACCTTGTCGCTCGGGTAGGTGAGGTTGAGCCCGGGGCGCACGTGCAGGAACAGGCCCGAGCTGGGCTGGCCCGCCTCGAACAGCACGTTCGAGTCCCAGCGGGACTCCAGCTCGAGGTACGGGTGGAGCCGTCCGTCCGCTCCGCCGAGCCGGAAACCGTTTCCTGGCCCCGCCGCCGCACCGATCGGTACGGCGGCGGCCCAAAGGGCCGCGAAGACCCCCGTCCACCGGGAGGACCGGAGGCTCATTCGTCAGTACCAGGGGCTCGCGGGCGGGGCCCTGACCACGGGCGGATCCACCTTGGGCCGGGGCGGTACCTGGGTGCGGGTGACGTCCAGCGAGGGCAGGTTGTCGGGCACCTGCACCTCGACGCTGGTCTCGCTGTCCACGACGTAGGCCAGCTGTCCGATGCACTGGTCGGCCTCGCCGCGAAGCTGGTCGACCTTGGCCCGCGCCATCGTGATCTTCTGGAGCTCCGTGTCGCCCGATTCGTCCTTGCGGGCGATCGACTCCGAGAGCTGCACCTCCGCCACCTCGGCGACCTTGAGCAGCCCCTTCACCTGCGTGAGCTTCTCGTTCACGCAGTTGAGCTTCACGACGTCCTTCTCGCTCCGTGCGTCCTCCACCCGCTTCAGGACCGCCTTCATCGCCGACTTCATCTTCACGACGTTGTCGGCCGCCTTCTCGACCTTCTCGGCGTCGGTGAGGGGCTTCGGGGCGCCCTCCTTGCCGTTTCGGGGAGGAGCCTTCGGAGCGGCCGCCGGGGCCTGGCTTGCGGGCGGCTGCTGGGCGGACGCCTGCCCGAGCATGAGCCCGCAGACGACGAGCGCGAGGACGATTCGATGCGTCACGGCAGGCTCCTCGGGGAGGCCGGAATCCGAAAAAGTCCTGATAAGGTACAGGGTTGACGGGCGGCCGTCAACGCGACGTCACCGCCCCGGCAACCCCCTCCGCGGACGACACCGGCGGCGGCGACGCACCTCGGCCCACCGTGACCTCCTCGCTGCCACCTTCGGGTCCGTCGTCCGTCCCGTCGGTGGTGATGGCCGTGCACCGCCAGCGGTCTCCCGCGCGGACGAGGCGCGACGGAACCTCCTGGGAGGACTCCGCGAACGGCTGAGGCGCCCCGTTCCGCGACCACCGGTACCGGTAGCGGACCGTGTCGCCGTCGATGTCATCGCCCTTTGCCACGATGTCGCAGCGGAGGGCCTGGCCAGGCTGCGGGGACTCGGGGAGGACGCGGACGCGGGCGGGACCGGGCG
>Ga0335085_10008927_pt1 | contig 15194 bp, 9 predicted proteins | sample Lox_Sample_45_FD_206712 | JGI IMG/M metagenome (GOLD analysis project Ga0335085, IMG submission 206712) | Soil microbial communities from Loxahatchee National Wildlife Refuge, Florida, United States - Lox_Sample_4.5 | ecosystem: Environmental > Terrestrial > Soil > Wetlands | place: USA: Florida... | reverse complement strand
AATGGAGACAGGCATCTGCGATGCGCCACGCGCGGTGACCGATCCGCCCATGGCCGCCGCATAGACGGCGCCGTCGGCAGACGCGACGATGGTGCGGATCTCCGGCAATCCGGCGTTATAGAGCGCGAATGCTTTGCCTTTCCCGGCGATGCGGTAGATAATGCCGTTTGGCTCGGTGCCCGCGAGCAGGCGATTCTGGCCGTCGAATGCGAGAGCGGTGACGTGTGCCTGCCCGGTTTCGTACCAGAGCTCGCTGGCGCCGCTCGCATCGATGCGATAGATGTTGCCGGGGACGCCCGTGCCAACGAACAGCGAGCCGTCCGGCGCGGCCGCGATGGACCAGATGTATTTCGATTTCGGCGTGAAGACGTCGGTGGCCTTGCCGTTGTCGATGCGAACTACTTTGCCGTCGGGCGACGAGCCGGCATACACACGGCCGTCGGGCGCAACCGTCACCGTGAAGATCTCCGGCTGATCGGCGTTCCAGACCACGGAGGACTTGCCGTCGGGGGACACGCGATAGACGCGCCCGCGGTTGCCAGTGCCTGCGTATACGGAACCGTCCAGGGCGGCGGCGAGGCTCCAGATGGCAGGCTGATCGGGCGTGAGCAGCGGAGACATTTCCGGCGCGACGCTCAGGCGGCCGTCGCGATCGAGGGCAATGCCATCGAAGCGCCCGCGCACCAGGTCCTGCCACGAGTTCAGTTCCCACATCGTGGTGGTTGCGGCGGGCAGCGACACGACGGCGACACACGCCAGCAGCAGGGCTCTCATTCCTTCACTTCCACTTGCACTGTCTTTGTTCCAGTGATCACGTTATCTCCGCCGTCGATTTCCATCTCGTCGAGCTCCGAGCCGCGCAGCAGCGAAAGCACTCCCGGCGTTCCCTGTCCGCGCGCGAGGATCAGGGCCAGCGATGCGGGCGGATCGGGCAGGTCGACGCCCTGCACCTGATAGGCCGGGTCGGTGGTCCACACGCGGACATAGGCTTTGGTGTTGGGGCGCAGGTCGTTCAGAAAAGCGAGAACCTGCGTCGGCGACTTCGGGACCATTCCGATGGTTTGCGCGTAGTTCAACAGATTTGTGGTGGCCGCGTCGGAGACGCTGAACTGCAGCGCGCCGTTGGCCGTTCCGATCGGAACCCGGAACTGCACGGTCTTGATCTCTTCCTTTCCGTTTTCGCCTTCGAGCGCGATGGACAGAGCGACGGTGTCGCCGGGACGCACTATACGCCGCGACGCGGTGATCTGGTCAATCTGGAGCTGGCGCTTATGTTCGGCGGCATCGATGGCGAGGCGCACGTCGCGCACGCGCAAGGCCTCGAAGCCGGCGGCAAGGGCGTAGGCGAACGGCGAGGCGACGCTCAGCGAGGCCTGCTGGGGCACTCCAAAATCGCCCGAGAAGGTGTTGTTCACGCGCAGCGGCGGGGCGCCGTCCTGAAAGTCCACCTGACCGCGGATGGTGTAGGTGGCGGCGCCGAAGGTTCGTTCGGTGGCGTCGATGGTGGAATAGACGGCCATCTGCAGAAGCAGGGGCGAGAGCACCGGGTCGATGGCCATCTGCATGCGATAGTGCGAGGTTGCGCCGCCGGCCCCATTGACATCGATGGCGACCGGGGCCATCTCCGCGCGGCGGCCGAGTTCACCTGCAATCGCCGTGCTGCGATCCTGGGTAATGGCTCCCATCCATTCCCGCGCGGTGGAGATCTTGAATGACGCCTGATAGTTGGGCAGGATGGTGATGACGTCAGCGCGGGCGAAGGGAAGCTGAGTATCGCCCACGGAAAGAAACTGGTGGCCGAAGGCGTAGACGCGCTTGCCGTCGATGGCGGTCACGGTGCCGTCAGCGCCGACGCTCATATCGCCGGACATGAGCTGCACGGTGATCATTTCGCCGGGGCTCAGATCGGACGCCTTGCCGAGGCCGGGCGCGGGATGGCCGCCTCCGGAGACGCCCTGCCGCGGTTCAAGGCCAAGCCGCCGGAGCTGCGGCGCAAAGTAATCGATGGCGCGCTCGCTGAATCCGCTGAACGAGACCGGGGTGCTGATGGCGGTCATGCGCTGACCGCCGAGGGCGACGGTGTCGGCGGGCCTTACGCTGGCAGTTATTTCGGGCGTAAAGAGCGCGGGGCGCGAAGCCCTGGGCTGCGCCGCGGCGGGGCTTGCGCGCAGCATGTCTTCGATGGGGCGGATGCCGGCGATGGGGTCTTTGGAGAACGGGAAAGCGAGCGCCACGGCGCCCACGAGGCGGCCGTCAATGTAGACCGGACTGCCGGACATTCCCTGCATGACGCCGGCGTTTTCCAGTCCCGCGCCGGAAAGGCGGCCTATGATAATGGATTGCTTCGGCCCGGCGTTCTCGAGAACGCCAAGGATTTCGACCTGAAAATCCTGGACTTTGTTGCCGCTGATCACGGTTCTACCCACGCCGTGCTGTCCGGCGCGCACATCGTGAAGCGGGAAGATCGGTATCTGAGCGGAGGTGCTGACAGCGGCGATCAGAAGAACGAGAAGGCGCAAGGCCACAAACGTATTCTAGCGTTCTGCTCTGAGGCGGCCGAAGCGAGGCCAGTGCCGGGCCTTACCCCCCGATTGAGTACATGGGCCGGGGCGGGGGAACGAATTGCGTGGTGTTGATCTCATGGCCAAGCCATTTGGCTTGCACATTGGCGCGGATGGCCGCGGCGATCTCGTCGTCGCTTGCACTGCTGCGCAACAGCGGCTTCACATCGGTCTCTTCCAGCGCGAAAAGGCAATAGCGTAGCTTGCCGTCGCTCGTCAGACGGATGCGGTTGCAGTTGAGGCAGAACGGCCGGCTGACGGAAGCAATGAAGCCCACGCGGCCGATGCCGTCGGCGAAAGCGTACTCGCTGGCGGGGGCGCGCGGGTCAGCATCGGGGATCGGCACGAGCGGCGCAATCTCACGGGAGAGCATCCCGACGATCGTGTCGGCCAGAAGGACGCGCGAACGGTCCCAAAGGCCCTGAGCGTCGAGCGGCATGAACTCGATGTAGCGAATCTCGTAGCCGTGTTCCCGGCTGAAACGAGCCAGTGGAACGATGTCGGGTTCGACGAGCCCGCTCACGGCCACCGCATTGATCTTGATGGGTCCGAAGCCGATGCGCCGCGCGGCTTCGAGCCCCTCCAGTACGCGGGCAAGGTCGTTGCGACGGGTGATCTTCAGGAAGCGCTCACGGTCCAGCGTGTCTAGATGCACGTTCAGGCGGCGCAGGCCAGCGTCATACAAAGCCTGGCCCTGTGCGGCGAGGAGGACGCCGTTGGTGGTGAGGGCGAGATCCTCAATGCCTTCGATGGCCGCCAGCATGCGGACCAGCGCAGGCAGGCCCCGACGAACCAGCGGCTCGCCGCCGGTGATGCGGATTTTGCGGATGCCCAGGCTGACCGCGATACGGGCCACGCGCTCGATCTCCTCGAAGGTCAGAATCTCGACGTGCGGGACGAACTTCACGCCCTCTTCCGGCATGCAGTAGAAGCAGCGGATGTTGCAGCGGTCGGTGACGCTGATGCGCAGATTGTCATGCGCGCGGCCGAAGGTATCGACGAGAAGCGCGGACGCCATGACGGGGACTACTTCACCGCGAGCATGCGCTCGATGGGCAGCGCGGCGCGGGCGATCATGCCGGGCTCGAACTCGACGCGAGGTGCGAGGCGTTCCAGCGCGTCGCGCAGCTTCTCCAGCGTGTTGCGCTTCATGTAGGGGCACTCACTGCAGTTGCAGTTCTCGTTGGGCACAAACCAGAAGCTCTTGTGCGGCGCCAGTTTCTTCAGCGAATGCAGCACGCCGCTCTCGGTCATCACGATGAACTCGGTTGCGTCCGATTCTCGCGCGCACCATTCAATGATGGCGCTGGTGGAACCAACAAAATCAGAGATGGCCAGAATATCCGCCGGGCATTCGGGGTGCGAGGCCACCAGCGCATTGGGGTGCTCGGCGCGCATGGCGCTGAGGCGGCGGGCGGCGAAGGTGGCGTGCACGATGCATGCGCCCTGCCAGATGCGCATATTCGCGCGGCCGGTCTGCTTCTGGACGTAATTGCCGAGATTGACGTCGGGCAGGAAGAGTATCGGCCGGTCCGCGGGGATTGAATTCACGATCCTGACCGCGTTGCGCGACGTGCAGATGATGTCGCTCTCCGCCTTCACCGCGGCCGACGTATTCACGTAGCTTACTACCATATGGTCGGGGTAGCGCCGGCGAAAAGCGCGGACGTCTTCCGCCTTGCAGCTATCCACCAGACTGCAGCCGGCCTCGCGATCGGGCGCGATCACGATTCGCGACGGATTCAGCAGCTTCGCCATTTCCGCCATAAACCACACGCCGCAAAAGGCCAGTACGTCACCCTCGAATTCGCGCGCCTTGCGGGCCAGCTCCAGGCTGTCGCCCACCACGTCGGCGAGGTCCTGAATTTCCGGCTCCTGATAATGGTGCGCGAGAATTATGGCGCGCCGGGTCCGTTTCAGGTCAATAATTTCATCAGCGATGGACGTGGCAAGCATGGCGTGGACCGCTTTTGACCTATTGTAACAAGGCCCGTTCTGGTAGACTGTGATCTGGCTCACGCACCCGCCCGCGTCCAAGGCAGGTGTCTATGTTCAGGTTTCTTCCCGCTCTTCTTTCACTTTTCGCCATCCCCATGGCGAACGGCGCTGTAAATTCCCTGTTGTGCACCACGACGGCCGTTCCCCTGATGATGCACGCCGAAGAGATTACCGAGCCGATGGGCGAGCTGCGCATCGATTGCACGGGTGGTCCGCCCTCGGCGGCGATTGTCGAGAACGTCACCATCCAGACGAACCTGGAGATCACCAACCGCATCGACGCGCAGAGCGTAAGCGACGCGCTGTTCACGGCCGATTCAGGATCGGGGTTCGTCGCGGTGGACAAGGCCGGTGTTCTGAAATCGGCGCACACGGTGGTCTGGAACGGCGTTCATCTGACCATGTCGCCGCAGGGGACGGTTGCGCTGCGCTTCTCCAATATCCGCGTGAACGCGACGGAGGCCTCGCCGTCGCCGGGCGGTAACGTGCTGGCGAGCCTCGTGGTCTCGGGCACCATCATCGAAGTGAATCAGGCCTCGCTGCTGCTCGGCACCACTTATTCGAGCCTGTATTCGAACCAGTCTTCGGTGCTGGTCTGCACGCAGACGGGAGCGAAGGTGCCCGATGGCCTCAGCTTCTCCAGTTTCCTTGCCGGGCATGCGGCGTTTGCGAGCACGCGTCTGACCGAGGGATTCGCTTCCGTCCTTGCTCCGAAAGGCGACGGCCAGAACTACATGGCGGATTCGGGGCATCGTGTGCTCGTCCGCTACACAGGTCTTTCGCCGGCGGCGACGCTCTACGTGCCGGTAGCAGTGGCTGGATCGGACGCGGTGATCCCCACCTCGGCCGGCGACTTCGGCCTTGATCCGTCGGGCGGCAAATACCAGTCGAGTACAGGTGGCGGGTCGCTGTTGCTTTCGCTGGTGCACGGCGCAGACGCGAACGGCGCCGGCGGCCACCCACTGTTCATTCCTCCCACACCGCCCGCCGCGCCGGTCGTGCTGGACACACTGGCGGAGATTCCGGTGGCGGCCGATGGTTCCGCCAGCATTGTCTACGAGGTGATGGATTCCAGCGACACGACGATGGAGGTCGCGCAGTTTCCGACCTTCCTGAGCGTGCCGCCGTCGGGCAGCGGTATCACCTACATCAGCACCGAACAGGTGATGCCGGCCCCGGTGTCTTCGGTGGCGACAGCCAGCACCACCGCCCCCGTCCCACGCTTTGTGCAGACGCTTGCGCCGAACGACTGTCCGGTGGTGGGCGATTGTGACGCCATATACTTCCCTCACCTGGCAGTGTCGGCGACATCGCTTGATTTCACCGTGACCGCGGGTTCGACTGCGACCCAGACGCTGAAGATCATCAACACGGGTCAGGGCGCGATGGACTGGAGCTCCACCATCGTCTACGACAACGGATCCGGGTCAGGCTGGCTGAAGATGAGTCCGGCGAACTGGACATCGGGAGTCACCGCGAACGTGACTGTGGACGCGACCAACCTGCAGCCGTCCACGGTTAACGCTACCATCCTCATCGACGCCGGTCAGATCGGGGGAACGGTGCCGGTGACGATCAATGTGACCGTGGAGCCCTCTCCGGGGCCGTCGATCCGTAGTATCACCAGTTCGGCGAATTTCAGCGGGCCGATCACGGCGGGTTCGCTCGCCACCATCATGGGCTCAGGCTTCGCCGCGCCGACCACAGTGACCTTCGACGGCATCAATGCGGAGTTGCTCTATACCAGCAACCGCCAGATCAATATGCTGGTGCCGGCCTCGCTTGCCGGCCACCTCACGACGCAGATCGTTGTCTGGAACAACGGCGTTCCCATGGACCCGGTCTCGGTGCTGCTGGCGCCATTTTCGCCAGGCATCTTTCCGGGAGCTGTTCTGAATCAGGACTACAGCGTCAACAGCGCCGGACAGCCCGCGGGGCCAAACACTGCGATTCAGATCTTCGGCACCGGCATCGCGTCCGGCGGAGTCATTACGGGACGGGTCTCGGGTGTCTCGTACCTGCCCGAATACGCCGGCCCTGCGCCCGGTCTTGACGGCGTACAGCAGGTGAATCTCCGCATCCCCTCGAATCAGCCTGCAGGCACGTATTTCCTGCAGATTTGCGAGGCGGGTGCGATCCCGGTGGTGTGCAGTCCGCCGGTATGGCTCGCGGTCGGCCCGTAGCTACTCGGGGAATCCCGCGCGCGAAATCGCCGGGAACAGACGCAGCGCGTTTTTGTAATACAGCTTTTTCAACAACGGGTCGGGCAGATCGAGCCCGTACAACTGCCACAGGCCGTGATAGCGGCGCGTGGGATCGAAGTACTCGTCGGCGGTTTCGAGCAGCCGGAAACAGGTCCAGTATTCGGGGACCACGTAGGCGTCTTTGCCGAACAGCACGCGGTCCTGGTATTTCTCGAAGAACGCGCGAGCGGCGCGCGGCTGGCGGCCCAGTTCGCTGCTGATGGCGCCGATTTCGACGTAGACGTTGGGCATCCGGTCCATCACCGCGCCGAGCTGCCCGAGGTCATTGGCGAGCCAGCCCATGTGCGCGGCAATGAAGATGGTCTTCGGATGGCGGGCGAAGAGGTTGTGCTGCTGCTCGATCAACGCCTCCCACGTGGGCGCGCCCGGCGCCTGGCTGCGGTTGGGATGCGTCTTCAACTCGAGCCAGCGCTCATTGTATTTATCCATGGGTTGAAAGAGCGGGCGCGGGTCGGCGGTGTGGATCATCACCGGGATGCGGTATTTCGCGCAGACGTCCCACACCTTGTCGAAGCGCGGATCGTCCACGCGAACGAGCTGGCCTTTTGAATCCCGCAGAATCATGCCGAGGTTCTTCCACACTTTCAGCGCCACCGCGCCGCCCTGGATATCTGCTTCCAGTTCACCGGCGGCGCGCGCCGGGTAATCGGGAGCGTCGATATTCGTATAGTCGATGTTGGTCATCACCACGAAGCGGCCGTGCCCAGCCTCGCGGATGTTGGCCACGGCCTTGCGCACCCAGTCGCAGCAGCCGTTCATCACCGGCGAATCCACCAGTACGCGCATGTTCATCGCGTCCATGTCGGAGAGCAGTTGCGCCAACCGCGCCGGTGAGGTGTCCCACTGGTGGTTGTGCACGTCGATGAACGGATATTTCGCGCGCCTGACAATGTGTTCGGGAACCACCAGCGTGGACTTCGGCTGATAGTCCTCAATCGACATGCTCTGCGGAAACATCGGAAGGGCGAGAACGGCAAGAAGGAGGAGGATTCGGGCCACGTTTGATTATCGCCGGACGCAGTTGTTCGTGATAGAACGGATCGGGAAGGAGTGATCGATCATGCGGGCTCTTGCGTTGCTGATTGTTGCCTCTGGCCTTGCCGCCGGGCAGACGAATGTCGCCAGGGTTGTATCGCCGGATTCGGCCATTGAGCTGAACATCATGGCGGACCCGCACGGCGGGCAGCTTACCTACAACGTTGTCTATCGCGGCAAAACTGTCATTGAGCGATCCGTGCTCGGACTGGAGATTCAGAATCAGCCGGTGCTGGGCGATCTGGTTCACATCGTTGCGGCGCGGCCGGCGACAATCAACGAGATATGGCAGTCTCCGGCGGGCAAAGCGAACCCGATCCGCAACTTGTGCAACACGCTCGCGGTCGATTTGCAGGAGACGCGGCACCCGGGCCGCGTGTTCACGGTGGAAGCGAGAGCCTACGACGACGGCGTGGCGTTCCGCTACTCCATTCCCGATCAGCCAATGTTGAAAGTAGTCCGCGTGGTGAATGAGAAGACGCAGTTTGCGATCGCTGGCGATGCCACCGCATGGCCGCTCATCCTGCGCAACTTCCACACATCCTGGGAGGACAACTACCGCACCGTGGCGCTCAGCGGAATCGCGCCGGAATCTCTGATCGCCATGCCACTGTTGATGGAGCTGCCAGGCGAGGCCTTCGTTGCCATCACCGAAGCGGACCTGGACAACTACCCAGGCATGTATCTGCAGCACTCGGAGGCGCGCCCGCGCGTGCTGGAGGCGAGGTTATCGCCACGCGTCGACGAGCCGGGCGTTTCCGCCATCGCCCAGACGCCAATGGTAACGCCGTGGCGCGTGGTGATGATTGGGCACTCGCCGGGGCGGCTGATCGAATCGAACATCGTTGAGAATCTGAACCCGCCCCCGGCGATTGCGGATACGTCATGGATCAGGCCGGGGAAGGCGTCGTGGGACTGGTGGTCTGGCCCGTACGACGAAGGCGTCAGTTTTGCGCCCGGAAAGAACGTCGCGACCGCGAAGCACTATGTCGATTTCTCCGCGCAAAGCGGCTTCGAGTACTTCATGCTGGATGCCGGCTGGGCGGCGCAGGGGACCGGCCCGAACGATTCCGGGGCGGACATCACGCAGGCTCGGCCGGACTTCGATCTGGCCGGTCTGATTGAGTACGCGAAATCGAAGAAAGTCGGCATCTGGCTGTGGGCCCACTGGACCGACGTGGCCCGCCATATGGACGAGGCGTTCCCCCTGTACGAGAAATGGGGCATCGCGGGTGTGAAGATCGACTTCATGGATCGGGACGACCAGTGGATGGTGGACTTCTACCGCCGTGTTGCGAAGAAGGCCGCCGAACATCACCTGATGATCGACTTCCACGGGGCCTTCAAGCCCGATGGCATCTCGCGTACCTGGCCCAACGTCATGACACGGGAGGGAGTGCTGGGGCTGGAGTACAACAAGTGGAGCGCGCGCGTGACTCCGGACCACAACGTGATGCTCGCCTTCACGCGTCTGCTGGCTGGGCCGATGGATTACACGCCGGGCGGCTTCCACAACGTAACGCGCGAGGCTTTCCGGCCGCGCAACTCGCCGCCGGTGGTGATGGGCACACGCGCGCACCAGACGGCGCTGTTCGTCGTATTTCTGAGCCCCTTCGAAATGGTGTCGGACTATCCGGAAGCTTATCAGGGGCAGAAGGAGCTGGCGTTCTTAACAGCGGTGCCGCCAACCTGGGATGAGACGCGCGTGTTGAACGGCAAGGTGGGCGACTATATCACCATCGCGCGCCGGCGAGGGAAAGAGTGGTTCATCGGCAGCATCGCGGGCTGGCACGGAACCGATCTGGAAGTGCCTCTCGATTTCCTGGGTGCGGGCGATTTCACGGCGACGAGCTGGGTGGATGCTCCCGATGCGGCGGAGAACCCGACGCACACGGTGATGGACGAGGCAAAGGTGAATCGCTCCACCACGCTGAAGTTACATCTGGTTTCCGGGGGCGGCGCGGCGATCCGCATCCGCCCGGCGGAATCAGCTCACTGAATCGGCAGCAACACTGTGTTGCTGGTGACGCCGTTGACGGTGGCGACCATCTCCAGGGTGGCGCCGGTTGGCACCGTGTCGTCGATGACGATCTGGAGCGAATCCAGTCCGACGAAGCCCACGGCCGCGCCGGACCACGAAGGTGTCAGCACCGAGCCGCCGAGCGAGACGGTCACCGGATCGACCAGCGCGTTCTCAGGCAGCGGCGGGGCTGGGAACCCATCGATATAGGGCAGGGTCAAAGGCCCAAATCCCGTTCCCAGCACAGTGATGGTCTCACCCGGGATGGCCGGCGCGCTCGGAGTGATCAGCGATCCATCCTGATGCAGGGCGAGCGCGTACGGGCGGTTGTCCGTCGGATAGGTGAGGAGACCGGGCGCATTCCTGGCCACCGTGAAGGAGGTCAGAACATCCGGATTGCCGAGCGAGGAAACGGTCAGATCGTAATCGCCCGGCGCCAGATCACCCGGAAGCAGAGCGTTGATCTGCCAGGGCGACACGTACATCAGCGGCAGAATATGGCCGGCTGCGACGACTACCACGCCGTTGAGCGTCTGCGGCACCGGGTTGTTCCCGCCTACGGCCACGCCGGGCGCCAGGTTCGCGCCGTAGATCGAGACCAGCGATCCGGCCGCAACCTCGGGCTGCGGCGTCTGACCGGCGGCGTTCTGCACGAAGACTCCGGGAGTGTCGGACTGCCGCTGGAAGTAGCCCGTTACCTGCATCGGCGCCTGAACGGTGAAGCTGGTGGTGGCCGCGGAGCCGCTCAGACTGCCGCCCCACATGGTGAAGCGATAATCGGTGGCCGGACGAGCGCTCAGCGTCACCTGTGAGCCCGCCGTGTAGTAGCCGTCCGCCGACATCGGAACAGCAATGAAGCTGCCGCCGCTTGAGGGCGACGCCGCGGTGGAAAGCTGATAACGCGTGGTGTAGTTGGCGATCACCGTTATGTCCGTGCCGAGCTTGACCTGGTGGTCAGGCGCGCCCATGTCAGACCAGCTCTGGAACAGGTTCTGTGTGCCCGCGCCCGTGGAGATCGATGCGGGGGCGGTAATGCGCACGGTTGTGTCGTTCGGACGCGATGCTGTGCACGGCGTCACGCACGGCTGCCCGTCCACCAGAAGCGTGAGACCCGGAGGAGTGCTCTGCACGGTGAGCAGGTTCTTGCTGCTGGCGTCGGCATCGTAGGCATATCTGGCGATCAACTGCGCACCGCCGCTCACCGCGGCCGCCGGCACGGTGTACATCTGCGTTGCTGCGCCCAGGTTCGACCAGCTCTGGAAATCCCACACCTTGTTGTTCGCGTCGCGCTGCTGCATCGGCGCGGAGAGCGAATGCGTGCTGTTGACGCCCCAGAATGCGCCGCCCGAATACGTCGTTTGTCCGTCGACGACCAGCTTCAGGCCTGGCGGCGTCGTGATCCAGGAGATGTTCGCGGCCGGCAGGAAGTTCGCCGTCACCACATCCGGCAGGCCCGGCACGGTGTACTGGCCCGCGGCGTTCACCGATGGTGAGAACGAGTTAAACACCCAGCGTCGGACAGGGCCGTCGTTCTGCGGCGAAGGAGCCCCGACCGTGTGCACGGAGCCAACCGCGAAATCGAAGTCGCCGTAGCACATGCGCGGCATTTGAGCGGGGTAGGGAGCCACCGGAGGAGGCGCCTTTTCGCTGGCGGCGCAGTCTGAGGTGGCCGTCGCGTCGGCTTCCTTGATGGTCGGCACGGTCTCGTGATCCACGACCACCTGGAGACCGGGCGGCGTCGTCAGGAATCGTACGCGCACTCCGGGCGCGAATACCGGGGTGAGCGTGTACGGCGCCTGCAGGTTGTAGAAATCGCCAATGGTGAACGAGTTGATGAGACCGGTAGCGGTTTTGTCGTTCGGATAAGCCCAGTGGTCGAAGAGATAACCTGGCGACGCGTAGACGGTGAACTGAATGATGGCCGGGACCTGTACGTACTCGGCGACATTGTTCCAGTAACAGGTATGGGAGAGGACTCCGCCTGCCGAGACAATTCCCTTGGGAATGTGGGCGCCGATCGGCGAATCGACGTCGCAGGTGTTGGGCCAGTCCGGAGGATTGTCACCGTAGAAATTCAGGAAGACCAGGCAGCGCTCGGTGAAATTCACCACCAGATTGCTGAGCGAGGGATCGGCTGTGACGGAAACAACCGGTGAGCTGCCGTTGCCAGACAACTGGCCGGAGGTGTCGGTCCATCCGGCGAACGTAAGATAACAGGTCGGAAACTGCTTCAGGTACTCCCGCGTGGCGAGTGTGGAGGGATCGAACCCGGCTGGCGGCAGGTCGTCCAGTGCCTGCAGGACGTGCTTCGACCCAACCACCCAGCTAAACACGGCTGAGCCGGTATAGAACTGGCCGTCCACTTTGAACCGGCCTTCGGGGACGCTGGCGGTTATCGTCATGAAAGTGTTGGCGTTTTGGGCCCCCAGCGAGGCCACGCCGGCGACGGCCAGCAAGCAGAATGCGAAGCGATGAATGGACACAGGCACTCCCGGCGCGCATGCCGCGCCTGGGAGTAGATCGTCCGTTTCGATAGTCCTCTTTAGCTGCGGCGAACCCCTTAGCCGGCCCCAGGAATTCGGTGGTAACCGGGTCGCGGTGTGGGCCGTTATGCTGAGAGAGGGCACAATGCGTCTGCAACCTCTGTTTGCACTGGCCGGATTCGCGCTGCTCGCCGCCGCGCCGTTGGTGGCGTCGGACGAACGCTATCCGATCGGCCGTACCTCCGACGATCAGGTCGAAATCAGCGCTAATCTGTTGCTGGATAAGGAACAAATCCAGCAGGCGATCGGTGCTAAAGCGCCCCTGGACCTCCCGCCGGGCATCATCGTGGTACAGGTCACCGTGCGTCCGCTCAGCGACGACCCCATCAAAATCTGGCTGGACGACTTCACCCTGCTCTCCGACAAGGACGGCCAGCGCTCGAGGCCCTTTGAACCCAGTCAGATCGCGGGGGCGGGCGCGATCGTCGTGAAGAACGCGCCCAACGGGCGAGCGAGCACTACGATGATGGGAAACACGCCGAGTGGGCCGGTCATGGGAATGCCGACCGGAGGGCCGGTGATGGGAAATGGGGTCTCGGCGAGCCCTTCGGCGGACGTCGAAGTCAAAGATGCCGGGGGCGATGTCAAGGATAGTCTGCTGCTGGTGGCGCTTCGCGACAAGGCCCTGCCCGAGAGAGCGGTCACCGAGCCGCTGACCGGCCTGCTCTACTTCGAGATCGAGGGCAAATTCAAGCCGAAGAACCTGGAGCTTTTCTACAAGACGAAGAGCGGCAAGCTCGGCATGCGCTTCGTGCCGGACAAAGGCGAAAAGGTCAAGTAGCTACGAAACGGACTGAATGGTGATCGTGTCGCCCGAGACGGTGCCTTCCACCTTCACCTTGTCGCCGAGGTGGTTCATCACCTTCGCTTCGGAATCGGCGGAGATTCTGTAGACCTTGTCGCCGACCACCAGCACCGGCTTCGATCCGTGATTCTTAATGCAGCCTTCCACGCATTTCTTGTCGGCGGCGGTGGCGGCTTTGTGCTGCGCGCCGCACATGGAATCGGAGACAACGCCGCTAAAGGAATCGGCCAGGGCGAAGGCGGCGCCAAGCGCGAATACGAGGGCAAGCTTCTTCATGGATTCTCCTCTTCTGAGATTATAAGGGACGCGGAGGACATGCCGCGCGAGCCGCGTTACTTGCGGGCTCAGAGAAACGCGATTTGCGTCGCGTGTCCTCTCAGAACTCGAGCTTCGCGATCATGTCGTTCAGCGCGTTGGTGAGCGCGGCCTTCTGCTTTTCGAGCCCGGCGGCCTGGTCGCGCAGCTTCGTGAACTGCACTTCCTGAGCGGCGAGCTCGCGCGACCACGTCTGCACCTGATCCTGCTGCCCGGCGACGTTGTTCAGGGTCTGGATGTTCTGGCGAAGGCGGTTCTCGGCCTGGGCGGTTTCGTTCACCTCAGACTGGTTCTGGCGGATGGATTCGTCCACGGCCGCGATCTTCGCTTTCTGATCGACGATCTTCTGGAGCGCCGCCCGGCCGGCCTCTGAGATGGCTTTCTGCGAAGTGTAGGAGACCAGCAGGTCGGGCGTGAAGCTGGCCACCATGACGGTGTTGCTTGCGTGGCTCTCCTCCACCACCTGAAACTTCGTGGTGTCCGCGGCCGCGAGCTTCACCTCGAAGCGGTTCGCCGTGGCCGTGCTTTCGACCGGCTTCGGTGAGAGCACCTTCTGGTCTTCCTCGATGGGCCGCTCGACGATGAGCGTCTTCGGCTTCGCGTCCACGTTGCGGATGGTGTAGGTGGTGGTGGCACGCTGCGCGGTTCTGGTGGTGATGACGCCGCGATTGGCGTGGACTTCGAGAATGCGCTCGTCGCCGGAGTCTTCCGCCGTGCCGATGCGGGTGCCGAGATCGACGGCGTAGCTGATGAGGCGCTTGTCGGCGTTCTTGACGGTGTTCATGAGGGCCTCGCCACCGTAGCTGTCGCCCACGAAGACGGTGATGGGGCCGCCGTCGAGGGTCTTGCCGGAGTTGTTGGTCAGCTCAGCAGCGCTCATTGGGTTCTGGCCGGAGTCGGAGGTGTAGATGAGCAGCTTGCGTGCGGCGATCTTCTGCTGGAGGAATGGCAGCATGGCGGATTCGTTCTTGTGGATGGTGACGGGGTTGGCGAAGCGGTATTCGAAGAGGTCGCCGAGTTCGCGGGATTCGGTATTGACGGACAGATTCTGCAACTGTTGCCTCGTGATGACGGTGCTGGCGGCGCCGCCCACAACGCCGCTGTTGCGATAGGGGGCCGCCGCCATAGCGGGAGGCGGCGGTGGCGGGGGTGCCGCCTTGGCGTAACTGAGTTGAAGTCCACGCGTGCGCTTTTCGTCGCTCGCCTCCTCGTTGGTCGAGCCCTCATACGTTACGGGCGCCTGCGCGTAGGCGTTGTCCACATCCGCCGTCGTCCGCTGCACATAGAAAGGTTCGTAGAGGTGGCTGATGAACGACACCGGCCGTCCCGAAACCACTGACAGGTGCACGTTTGTCCAGTCATCGCCGGTCACGTTGTCCACAATGGCCCAGCCTTCCAGCGTCGCGTCGCCCTTGTCGCCGAACAGCAATCGATAGCTCGATTTCCACAGCGGCTGCGGGATCATGTAGCTGGCCCCGACCGTGCGCGCCTTCGCATCAGACGAATCGATGTACACGCTGCGCTTGTCCTTCGAGCGCGACAGCGCGACAGTCGACAAGTAGTCTTTCAACTGTGCCTGGAGTTTCGGGTCGGGGAAGCGCAGAGAGCTGATGGAGCCAAGGTCCACGGAGCGAATGTCGCCGGAATCGAGCA
>Ga0335085_10008926_pt1 | contig 15197 bp, 12 predicted proteins | sample Lox_Sample_45_FD_206712 | JGI IMG/M metagenome (GOLD analysis project Ga0335085, IMG submission 206712) | Soil microbial communities from Loxahatchee National Wildlife Refuge, Florida, United States - Lox_Sample_4.5 | ecosystem: Environmental > Terrestrial > Soil > Wetlands | place: USA... | reverse complement strand
AGGACTGGGCAGCTGGATGTATTTCGCTGAAGGCACCACCTATTCCCTGCACATTCTTGGCCTCACCGTGCCCTGCTATGCCGCGGTCAGCGCGCTTGTGGCGAACCTTTTAGTAAGTTGGCTGCTCACGGTGGTGCTGCAGACCGCTTCTGGCGGTAATATCAGCGACGAGACTGCCGCAGAAGATTACGCCTGACCACGCGACTGAGCGCGAGGATTTTTTCGGCGTGCGCAGCAGGCCGCGCGGAGCGTACCCAGCGTAAGTGAGCACGGCCGACGAACCCACGACGCAAAAGGAACACGCGGCAAATCAACCAAATCTACCAGTGATATACTGCTCGGTCCGCTTATTATCTGGCGCGGTAAAAATCTTCTCCGTCGCCCCATATTCGACCAACTCGCCCAGATACATGAAGGCGGTATAGTCGCTGGCGCGGGACGCCTGTTGCATATTGTGGGTGACGATCACGATGGTGTAGTCGGCTGCCAGCTCCTCGATCAGCTCCTCGACCTTGGCGGTTGAGATGGGATCCAGAGCAGAGCAAGGTTCATCCAGCAGGATCACTTCGGGGCGGGTGGCGACGCTGCGGGCGATGCACAGGCGCTGCTGCTGGCCGCCCGAGAGCGACAGGCCGGAGGCGTTGAGCTTGTCTTTCACCTCGGTCCACAGCGCGGCCCGGGTCAGGGCGCTTTCCACCCGCCCGTCCATCTCCGAACGCGGGATGCGTTCATAAAGTTTGATGCCGAAGGCGATATTGTCATAGATCGACATGGGGAAGGGCGTGGGCTTCTGGAACACCATGCCGATGCGCGCGCGCAGCAGATTGAGGTCCTTGAGCTTCAGGATGTTCTCGCCATCCATCATGATTTCGCCCTCGGCCCGCTGGTTGGGATAGAGCTCGAAGATGCGGTTTATGGCGCGCAGCAGCGTGGACTTGCCGCAGCCCGAGGGGCCGATGAAGGCGGTCACTTTGCGGTCCATCAGGGGCAGGGTGATATTCTTGAGCGCCTTGCTGCTGCCGTAGAAGAAGCTCAAATCCTTGATGGCGATCTTGGTCTTGTCGGCGGCGGTCGTCTCGACGGCGGCATCCATGGGGGTCATGTCCGTTTCTGTTCAAGCATGCGGGCAACGATGGAAAGCAGCAGCACGGTGGCGGTGACAAGCAATGCGCCGGCCCAGGCGAGCGCGTGCTCATCATCATAGGCCGACATGGCGAAGTTGAAGATCACCACCGGCAACGACGCGATGGGCTGGGTGACGTCGGTCGACATGAACTGGTTGTTCAGGGCGGTGAACAAGAGCGGCGCAGTCTCGCCCGAGATGCGCGCCACCGCCAGGAGCACGCCGGTGATGATGCCGGCGCGGGCCGCCTTCCAGGTCACGGTGCGGATGACGAAGCTTTTGGGCGCCCCCAGCGCACTGGCAGCTTCGCGCAGCCCGTTGGGCACTAGCAGCAGCATGTTCTCGGTGGTGCGCACCACCACCGGGATCACGATCACCATCAGCGAAAGGGCGCCGGCAATGGCGGAGAAATGGCCCATCGGCACGACCACGATCTCATAGATGAAGAGGCCGGTGACGATTGAAGGCGCCGACAACAGGATGTCGTTGACGAAACGTATCGCAAAAGAGAGTTTGGTGTGGCGGGCATATTCGGCCAGATGTGTGCCGGCGAACAGGCCGATGGGCGTGCCCAGCGCCACTGCGCCCATGCTCATCACCAGGCTGCCGAAGATGGCGTTGGAAAGGCCGCCTGCCATACCCTGCGGCGGCGTCGGCTGGGTGAACAGCGACAGCGAAAGGGCGGAAATGCCTTCCTTGAGCAGCGCGGCAAGAATAAAGCCAAGCCATACCAGGCCGAACAGCGCGGCCCCCAGCGAGAGCGTGATGAAGACGGAATTGGCGACGCGGCGGCGGAAATAAAGCCCGGAATTGCGCATCTACTTGCCCTTCCCCCGTTCCAGGCGCAAGAGCATCATTTGCGCGATGGCCAGCACGATGAAGGTGATGACGAACAGCAGCAGGCCCAGTTCGATCAGCGCGGAAGTGTAGAGCGGGGTGGTGGCCTCGGTGAATTCATTGGCGATGGTGGCCGAGATCGAGGTGCCCGGCGCAAACAGCGGCGCCACCTTGTGGGCGTTGCCGATGACGAAGGTGACCGCCATGGTCTCGCCCAGGGCCCGGCCAAGCGCCAGCATGGCGCCGCCCACCACACCGGTGGAGCAGAAGGGCAGGCAGACTTTCCACATCACTTCCCAGCTGGTGGAACCAAGCCCATAAGAGGCCTCTTTGAGCACGCTAGGCACGGTCTCCAGCACGTCGCGGGTGACGGCGGAGATAAACGGCAGGATCATGATGGAGAGGATCAGGCCGGCGGTGAAGATGCCGATGCCAAAGCCGGCGTTGCCGAACAGGAAGTTCAGGACGGCATTTTCGCCCATCGCGGTGATGATGGGTTGCTGCACATGGTTTTGAAACCAGGGCGCGAAGACGAAAAGGCCCCAGATGCCAAAGATAATGGAGGGGATGCCGGCCAAGAGTTCGATGGCGATGCCGATGGGGCGCCGCAAAAGCCTGGGACAAAGCTCGGTCAGGAAGATGGCGATGCCGATGCCGACGGGCAGCGCGATCAGCATGGCGATCAACGAGGTAATCAGCGTGCCGTATATCGAGGCCAGGGCGCCGAAATGATCGCGCGTCGGACGCCAGGCTTCGTCGGTGATGAAACCGAAGCCGAAGGCCCTGAAGGCGGGAAGCGAGCCGATGATCAGCGACGCTATCACGCCCGCGAAGATCAAAAGCACAATCACCCCGGCGCCCAGTGCCATCAGCCGGAAGCGGAAGTCGCCGGCTCCAGCGCGGCGTGCTGTCTCTACGCGGGCGGAAAGGGCGGCTGGTTCGCGCAAGATAATATCGGTCAAAGACGACCCCGGAAAATGGCAAGGATGCGCCGGAATTCACACCCCGCCCGCGCCACGAACATCACAGTCTTGCAAAGCTTTTGTGACAGTCGCGGCACGATAACCTAACCGTTTGATTTTAAAGAGTTTATATTGGGAAACACCTCCGGCGGCCGATAACAGCTTGCGTTAATGCAATGGGGGGCAGTTTAAACGCTTCTGAAAGCACGCCAGGGCACACTGGCGCGGGAAATTCAGCAGACGGCCGGGCGGCTTAGTGGTGGCGCGGATCATTCGCATCATATTCGGCAGCCTCGCCGGCATCATGCTGATAACGGCGCTGGGCGATGTCCTGCTGTTCGGCCACCTCACCATCATCTCGCCCTTCAGCTTCGGCTGCCTCCTGGCGGTGGCGCTGGCCTATCTCCTCAACAACCTGCTGGCTTCGCGCGAGCGCGGCGAAATCCTGGCGCAGCAGGCCGTCCAGCTCAAGACGGTCGCCGGACGGCTTGAGGCCTCGCTCAAGAACGCGGCCGCCATCAATGCGCGGCTCAACCAGAGCGAGGCGCGCTACAAAGGCCTGGTCGATGCGCAAGGCGACGCCATCTTCCGCCGTGACGCGTCCAGCCGCCTGACCTATGGCAATGACGCCTTCTTCCGGCTGTTCGGCATCTCGCCCGCGCGCGCCATCGGCTACCCCTTCGCGCCGGAACCCCATCCGGAAAGCCGGGCGCCCGCCTTCGGCAGTTTTCTAGACCAGGGCCGCAACCGGCACCGCTACGACCAGCATGTGAAGACCGCAACCGGCTATCGCTGGATCGCGTGGGAAGATTTCGCGGTGCGCGATTCCCATGGCCGCCTGGTGGAAGTGCAGAGCGTGGGTCGCGACATCACCGACCGCAAGCTGCTGGAAGAGGCGCTGACAGAAGCGCGCGATTCTGCCGAGGAAGGCAGCCGCGCTAAGTCCGGCTTCCTGGCCACCATGAGCCATGAGATCAGAACCCCGATGAATGGCGTGCTGGGCATGGCGCGCCTGCTGCTCGAGACAGAGCTTCGTCCCGAACAGCGCACCTATGCGGAGGCCATCACCCAGTCGGGCGAAGCGCTTCTCACCCTCATCGGCGACATACTGGACTTTTCCAATATCGAAGCCGGAATGCTGCATCTGGATGAAGATGAGGTGAATCTGTGTACGATGCTGTCGGCCGTCGCCGAGCTTCTGTGCGCGCGCTGCCATTCCAAGGGCGTGGAAATCACCTCCATCGTGGCCCCTGCCGTGCCGCTCTCAATCCGCGCCGACGAAGGGCGGTTGCGCCAAGTCATCACCAACCTGGTGGGCAATGCCGTCAAGTTCACCGAGAAAGGCGGTGTCTGCATTGAGGTCCAGCAGGTGATGCGGGAACAGCAGCGCTTTCTGCGTTTCGAGGTGCGCGACACCGGCGTGGGCGTGCCGCCCGCCAAGCGCCAAGAAATTTTCGAGGAGTTCGTCCAGGCCGATTCTAGCCATGCGCGCAAATTCGGCGGCACCGGCCTTGGCCTGGCCATCTCCAAGCGGCTGGTGGATGCGATGGGCGGCGAGATCGGCGTCGATGCCGCTCCCGAAGGCGGCTCCTGCTTCTGGTTCACCCTGCCTATCCGGGCTTTGGCCGAGGCCGAGATCAGCAAGCCCCTCGCCGGCATTCGCGTGGCGGTGGTGAGCCGCAACAAGGCGCTGCGCGAAGGCCTTTATCTGCAGATTGCTGCCGCCGGCGGCACGCCTGCCGATGCCAGGGGACATGCCGATGCCGCCCTGATTGATGCGGGAACCGGCAATGTTCCGGAACTGACGGTGCATCCCGATCCCGCCATTCCGGCGCTGGTGCTGCTGACGCCCAATGCGCGGGGCTCGATCGCCGAAATGCGGGGGCTGGGATTTGCCGGCTATCTGGTAAAGCCGGTGCGCCAATCCTCGCTGGTCATCCAGCTAAGCCAATGCCGCCGTGACCTTGCCGAAAAAACCAATGCCGAAATCAAAGACGCAGCGGATTTGCCGCCGGTTTTGAACACGACTGCGCTGCCAGGGCCCGTGCCGCCAACGCAGGCATCCGGTCCCGTCGCGCCTGCTCAGGATGGCCCGGCGCCAGCCAATGCTGAATTACCCCGCGGCGTTCCCATTGCCGCCAACGCGCCGGGTCTTCATATCCTGCTGGCCGAGGACAATCCCATCAACATGATGCTGATCCGCGAACTGTTGCGCCGCCGCGGTCACCGCGTCACCGAAGTCACCACCGGCAATGATGCCGTTCAGGCAATGCAGAATGGCAGCTTCGATCTTCTGCTCACTGACATCCACATGCCGGGGATGGACGGCATTGAGGCGGCGCGCGCCATCCGCGCCGACGAAGCCTGTTCGGGCCGCCCCCGCACGCCCATCGTGGCGCTGACCGCCGACGTACTGGAAGCGGGCAAGCGTTCCTGCCAGGAAGCCGGCATGGACGGTTTCCTCGCCAAGCCGGTGGATCCCGCCGAGCTGGAGGAAATGTTTCAGTTGCTGTTTCCCGGCGAGGGGGGTTCGCATATCGTCGCGGCATGAGTCAACGCCAGCGGCGGCGCTACACATTCCGCGACTATATGAATCCCACAGTGCTGGTGATGCTGGCGCTGGGCTTTTCCTCCGGCCTGCCCTTTCTTCTGGTCGGCAACACTTTCGGATTCTGGCTGCGAGACGAACATACCGGCCTTAAGGCGATCGGCTTCGTTTCCTGGGTCGGTTTGGCATACTCGCTGCAATTTGCCTGGGCACCACTGGTGGACCGGGTGCCGGCATTGAAATTCCTGGGCCAGCGGCGCGGCTGGCTGCTGGCTTCGCAAGTCGCTGTTGCTTTCGGTCTGTTCGCCATGGCCATTCTTGGCACTGTCCATGGCCTTTCCGTTTTGGGTGCCGCCGCCTTGGTCGTGGCTTTTGCTTCCGCCACCCAGGACATCGCGCTGGCGGCATGGCGCATCGAGATCGCCAAGGATGCCGACGAACTGGGCCTGCTCACCGCAGCCAATACTTTGGCCTATCGCGTCGCCATGGTTTGCACGGATTCCCTGCTGCTGGTTTCGGCGCAGCATCTGGGCTGGCCGCTGTCCTACACGCTGTGCGGTCTGGGGATGGGTGTTGGCATCGCGGCCACCTTGCTAGCGCCCGAGCCCGTCAAGGCCGATCAGGTCGCCGCGCGCAAGCTGAAGGAAGAACCGCTCTGGTCGCTGCGCGGTTTTTTTGACGCCGTGGCCGGCCCCTTCATCGCCTTTTTCAAGGCACATGGCGCCATGGCCCTGCTGATGTTGGTGGCGATTGCGCTTTACCGGCTGCCCGACTTCGTCCGCGGACCCATGGTCAATCCATTTTTCCATGACATCGGCATGAGCAAGGACATGGTTGGGCTGTCGCGTGCCACAATGGGGCTGGGCAGTGCCTTTCTAGGCGTCGCAGCGGCGGGCGTGGTTTCGCTGCGGCTGGGCCTGATGCGGACACTGATCCTGGGAGCGGTGCTGCAATCACTGGGGATCGCCGCCAATGGCTTGCTGATCTATTCTGGCAGCAATGTCGCCCCATTCGTGCTGGTGATGGGGCTGGATGACTTCAGCCTGAGCTTCGCCGCCATTAGCCTGGTGGCCTACATGTCCTCGCTGACCAGCCTGGGCTATGTGGCCACGCAATACGCGCTTCTCTCATCGGTCTATGCCCTGGCGGGGAAGTTCCTCAAGGGGCTCTCCGGGCTGATCGTGGACTGGCTTGCTGCCCAATTCGGCCTCATGAATGCCTATGCCCTTTTTTTTATCGCCTGCGCCGCCATCGCCATACCTTCGGTGCTGCTGTTTGCCTTGCTTGCGCGCACCCACCGCCTCAATGCCGACTTGGGCGTTAACCCGGCATAATTCCACAAAAATTCGTCATCCCCTTGGAAGTCCGCACGACCTTGGGCTAAAATTGTTAAAACTGTCGCAAATGGGGTCTAAGCCCATGACAGAAGCAAGGGTGTGGTGAGTCGCCGCAAAGTGCGGCCACTGAACGGGAAGCGATCGTGGTCAACATCTACGAAGCCGGACCTTTCGAGGGGCGCCTGGAGCAATGGCCGGTGCTAGCCGTATCCAGCGCGCTGGAAGTGCGGCTGGCCGAGACCGAGCACGAAGTCGAGCAGGCCCAGCGCCTGCGCTACACCGTCTTCTACGAAGAGATGAGCGCCGTCCCGTCCCTGGCGATGCGCGAACTGCGCCGCGACTTCGACAAATATGACGATGTTTGCGACCACCTTCTGGTGGTGGACCGCGACGCCCATGACGAAGACGGCCAGCCCCTGGTGGTGGGCACCTACCGGCTGACCACCGAGAAGGATGCGGGCCGTGCCGGCGGCTTCTACACCGCGGGCGAATATGACCTGGCCCTGATGCTCAAGGGTCTTGCCCCGGGCAGCAGGATTCTGGAGCTGGGGCGCTCCTGCATCCTCAAAAGCTATCGCGCCCGTCCCGGCACCATGCAACTGTTGTGGAAGGGGCTGATGGCCTATGTGGCGCGCTTCGACATCGACCTGATGTTCGGCTGCGCCTCGCTGGCCGGCATCGATGTCGCCGAGATGGCGCTGCCTTTGTCCTATCTGCATCATTTCCATCCCATGCCGGCGCACTTGCGGGTCAAGGCGCGGCCCGAACTGATGGTCGATATGAACATGGTCCCCAAGGACCAGATCGATGCGCGGGAAGGCCTTCGCAGCCTGCCGCCGCTGCTCAAGGGTTACGTGCGCGCGGGATGCTGCATCGGCGACGGCGCGGTGATCGACCGGCAATTCTCCACCACCGATGTCTTCATCTATTTCCCGCTCTCCGGGATAGATGCCCGCTACAAGAGCCGGTTCGGGCTGGTCAGATAACAGCCACAACAACTGCCAGCAGAATTGAACGGCTTGTCATGTCCCGCAGATGCGGGCCACCCGTTCGCTGCGGCGCCAACCGCGTGCGCAGGTCCAGTGGGTGAGACGCGGCCGCCGAGGGCGGGCGAAATAGTCCGGCGGCCCATTTCGAGCGTCGAGCGCCCGAAGCATCAGCGAAGGGTAGTGCGGCAGCGCCTCCCTCGCTTCACTCGAAGAAGGGCCAGCTTTTCTAGGCGCGCATCGCTGGCCAAGAAAAGCTAGGTCACGCCACGAGCTTGAGCGAGCGGCAGGCCCGCTTACGCGCTGCGTTCGACCGGGCAACAGCCCCACTGGGCTTTTCCTATTCCGGCCTCACGGATGGCCCACACGTAGTTTACACTCCGGCCGCGCTCTCGTGCTGACCGGGGTGATGGACTATGACAGTTTGATTTTGATTTCCATTGAGTACGAGCTCTAAGGCAGTTCGGGAGAAGCGGCGCGCTCACACCAAATCAAACAACAGCAGTTCGCTGGGTTCTTTCGAGCGCACCGCGATTTCGCTCTGGTCGGTGATGGCGGCGGCATCGCCGGCCTTCAGCGTGTCGTCGCCCAGTTTGACTTCGCCATTTGCCACTTGCAGCCAGAGCTTTCGTCCGGGTGCGATGGCGTGGATTGCCTCCACCCCCGCATCCAACTTGGCCACCCAGATTTCCGCGTCCTGGACCAGACGGACTTCGTTTTCCCGCGGGTCGGGCGCGGCGATGCGGGTGAAGCGGTTCTGCACACTTTCCGGATCGATGGACTTCTGCTCATAATCGGGCGCGATGCCGAGCTTGGACGGCATGATCCAGATCTGCAGCAGATGGCAGGTTTCGGTGGCGCTGGCATTGAATTCGGCATGAACGATGCCGCTGCCCGCGCTCATGCGCTGGATCTCGCCGGGCCGGATCGTACCGCCACCGCCGGTGGAATCCCTGTGCGCGATCGCCCCGCCCAGGATGTAGGTGATGATTTCCATGTCGCGGTGGGGATGTGGCGGAAAACCGGCGCCCCCCTTAATCCAGTCCTCGTTGATGACCCGCAAGGGGCCGAAGCTTTCATGGGCCGGATCGTAATACTCGCCGAAGGAGAAACTGTGCCGGGAGTCCAGCCACGCGATTTGGGTCCTGCCGCGCTCATCGGAGCGTCTAACCGAGATCATTTAGCGCCTTCTTTCAATGGCGTCCCACACCAGCCCCGCAATGTCGGCGCCGCCGAAGCGGCGGACCTCCAGGATGCCGGTGGGAGAGGTAACGTTGATCTCGGTCATATAGTCGCCGATCACATCGATGCCAGTGAAGATGAGCCCGCGTTTCTTCAACTCTGGTCCGATGGCCGCGCATATCGCTTCTTCGCGTTGTGTCAGCTCCGTCGCTTCGGGCCTGCCGCCCACATGCATGTTGGAGCGGGCCTCGCCATGGGCCGGCACCCGGTTGACGGCGCCGGCAAATTCCCCATCAACCAGGATGATGCGCTTGTCGCCCTGGCGCACTTCGGGGATGTAGCGCTGGACGATGACGGGCTCGCGATAGAAATGGGTGAACATCTCCATCAGCGAGCCGAAATTCTCGTCATCCTGCCTGACCCGGAACACGCCGGCGCCGCCATTGCCGTAAAGCGGCTTCAGGATGATGTCCTTGTGCTCATCGCGGAAGGCGCGGATCTCCCGCAGATCCGAGGTGATCAGGGTCGGCGGGATGAAGGGGGAAAATTCGGTGACAAACAGCTTTTCCGGGGCATTGCGCACATGGCTAGGATCGTTCACCACCAAGGTTCTGGGATGAATGCGCTCCAGGATATGGGTGGCGGTGATATAGGCCATGTCGAAAGGCGGGTCCTGGCGCATCAGCACCACATCCGCCGCCGACAAGTCATAGACGAAGGGGGCGCCCAGGGCGAAATGATCGCCTTTCACCGCCCGCACATGGAGCGGGCGCACATGGGCGGTGACCTTGCCATTGCGGAAGCTGAGATCGCGCGGCCCGTAATAGAGCAGGCCATGGTCGCGGCGCTGCGCCTCTAGCGCCAGGGCAAACGTGGAATCGCCGCCGATATCGATCTTCTCGATCGGGTCCATTTGGATGGCAACGGTCAGCGGCATGTCCTGTCCTCGAAACATCTGCGCTCAAATATCGGCCCGCCAAACATCCCGGTGATGCATCGGCAGGCGGCCCTCGCCAATTGCAACAATATCAAAGCGGGCGCCGCGCCGGGCGAGGCCCGGGCGGCCGGCGAGATATAGAGAGGCGGCGTGGGCAATGCGAGTCTGCTGGGCCGGATGCACCGATTCCGCGGCAGCACGCGCCTTATCCTCCGCCTTGACATCGACAAAGCAGACCGGGCCGAACGTGCCGCCGCCACCACCAGGTCGATCTCGCCGCCACGGGTCTTCAGCCGACGGGCGAGAATGCGGTAGCGCAGGGCAGCCCAGCTTTCGCTGGCATGGCCGCGCCGATGGGCCTTGAGACGGTCATGCGCCATTTTCAATTACTGCTCTTCAATTCAAGTGCCCGCGCATAAAGCTGTTTGCGCGAGACGCCCGTCAGCTCTGCCAGCATCTCAGCGGCCGCCTTGACCGGCATGAAGTCAAGCGCCGCCTTCAGCGCCGCATCCACTTTGGCCATGTCGGTTGTTGCTTCTCCCGGCGGCCCGACCAGCAAGGTGACTTCGCCTTTTGGCGCGCCGGCCTTTTGATAATGGGCGGCAAGTTCTGACAGGCGGCCGCGCCGCACCTCTTCATGCAGCTTGGTCAATTCCCGCGCCACGACGGCGGGGCGGTCGCCCAATGCCTCCGTCATTGCCTGAAGTGTCTCGCTCAGGCGCTGCGCGGACTCGAAAAAGATCAAGGTCGCGCTAAGGTCTTTGAAATCCTCCAGAGCCCTTTGGCGCTCGCAAGCCTTTGCGGGCAGAAAGCCGGCGAACAGGAAGCGGTCCGAGGGCAGGCCGCTCAGGGCAAGGGCCGTCAGGACGGCAGACGCACCTGGTATTGCCACCACCGGCAGGCCGGCGGAAATCACCTCGCGCACCAGCTTGTAGCCAGGGTCCGAAACCAAAGGTGTACCAGCATCGGACACCAGGACCACGGCCTCGCCCTGTGCCAACCGGGCGAGAATCTTGGGCCGCATTCGCGGGCCATTATGATCGTTGTAGGGAATCAAAGGCTTCTGGATGCCATGGATGGTCAAAAGCTTGGCGGTGACCCTTGTATCCTCGGCGGCAATGACGCTGGCCGCCTTGAGCACGTCCAGCGCCCGCAGCGATATATCCGCCGCATTGCCGATAGGGGTGGCCAGGACATACAACCCCGCCGTCAAATGGCCGTGATCTTTAGATTTACCGGCTGCAAGCAAAGGCTTAGGTTCACGCGTCAAAGGAATTTTCCATGTCCGGCCGCTCTCATGTTTTGAACCGCTTTTGTGCCATTGCCGCGGTCCTTGCGATAGCCGCCTGCACCCAGCCTGTCCCGCCGCAGCCCAAGCCAGTGCCGCCCCCGCCGCCGCCGCCACCGCCCGTGGCCGGCAACCCGCTGGACCATGACCTGCCCAGCTATATGCGTCTGCCCGGCATCGCGCCCAACCAGGTGCCGGTCCGGGTGGGGGTGATCCTGCCCTTCTCCAGCAGCTCGGCCGGCACCAGGGCGCTTGCCGCTTCGATGCTCAAGGCGGCCGAGATGGCGATGTTCGATTCCGGCAATCACGACATTCTGCTGATGACCGCCGATGAAGCCAGCGGCGGCGCCGCCGCAGCCAAGGCGGCGCAGCAGCTTCTGTCGCAAGGCGCCGAGGTGATCGTGGGGCCGCTGTTCGGACCCTCGGTTGCGGCCGTGGCGCCGATTGCGCGCGATCGCGCCGTGCCGGTGCTGGCCTTCTCCACCGAAAAAAGCGTGGCGGGCGACGGCGCCTATCTCTTGAGCTTTTTGCCCCAGAACGAAGTGCGCCGGGTAGTGAGCTTTGCCGCCGCCAATGGCCATCACCAGTTCGCCGCTCTGTTGCCGGAAAGCCCTTATGGCGAGGTGGCAGGCTCGGCTTTCAAGGATGCGGTATCGGCTGCCCACGGCACGGTGGTGGATGTGGAGCATGTCGCCGGCACCGCCGGCGATGTCGCCCAGCCCAGCGACGCTGTGGTCAAAAGCGGCGCCGATGCGGTCTTGATCGCGCAGGGCGGGGTGATGCTGCGCGCCATCGCGCCCACCTTGTCTTTCCATGGCGCCAGCCGTGACAAGGTCAAGCTTCTGGGCACCGGCCTTTGGGCCGACGATCCGTCGCTGGAGCGGGAAGCGACGCTGGAAGGCAGCTGGTATGCCGCGCCCGCGCCCAATGCCGACGAGCAGTTCGTGACCAAGTATCGTGCGGCCTTTGGCACTGCGCCCGCATCGCTGGCGTCGTTGGCTTACGACGCGGTGTCGCTGGTGGCGCTGCTGTCGGCGGGCCAGCCCTATCACCGCTTTACCCAGGCCGCGCTGATGGACCCCAATGGTTTTGCCGGGGTCAACGGCATCTTCCGCTTCACACCGGATGGCACCTCGGAACGTGGGCTGGCGGTGATGGAGATCACTCCCGCCGGGCCGGTGGTCGTAAGCCCCGCACCGACGACGTTCCAGAAGAAGAGTTCGTAGATTCTGCCGCCACACTAGACGCGTCATGGCCCGGCCCTCCGCCGCGCCAAGCGCGGTGGGGGTAAACTTCACGAGCGGGCCATCCCTCCATAGCGACAGCGTAGGGACGCGAGCGTCCGCGAGCCCATAGCGAGCTTAACGGTCAACTGGATGGCCTGCATTTGCGGGCCATGACATCAGAGCAGCTCCCCGATCACCCGGTTGAGCAGCAGCAGCCCTGCCGGCGTCGCGGTCAGGCGATTGTTTTGGTGCGACAGCAACCCCTGCTCCACCAGCGTCGCAATCTTTTGGCCATCGAGATTGGTGTTCCAGCGCTTCCGATATTGGCCAAGATCGAGCCCTTCGGCCAGCCGCAGGTTCATCAACAGATGTTCGCGCGCGGCCTCGCAATCGGCAACCGGTGTTATCTCTGAAAAGCCATGCCCCGTCTTCGCCACCATGTCGCGCCAGCGTTCCGGCAATTTGATGGCGGCGGTCGCAGTGCGCTGTCCGTTCAGCATCAAGCGTCCATGGGCGCCCGGCCCGACGCCGGCATAATCGCCATAGCGCCAATAGATCAGATTGTGCCGGCTTTCCTGGCCCGCCCGCGCGTGATTGGAGATTTCGTAGGCGGGAATTCCGGCGGCTTCAGTCAGTTCCTGGGTCGTCTCATACAACTCCGCCGCCAGGTCTTCGTCCGGAATCTTGAGCTGGCCGTTCCTGTGCAGCAGGGCATAAGGCGTTTGCGGTTCGATGGTGAGCTGATAAAGCGACAAATGACCAGTGCCAAAGTCCAGCGCTTCCTGCAACTCGCCGCGCCAGGCCGCATCGCTTTGATCCGGCCTGGCATAAATCAGGTCCAGCGAGACACGGGGAAAATTTTCCATCGCCATTGCCAGCGCGCGCCTGGCTTCGGCCACGTCATGCAGCCGGCCCAGCTTTTTCAGGTCGGCGTCATTCAGTGCCTGCACCCCCAGCGAGACGCGATTGACGCCAGCGGATTTATAATCGGCGAAACGGCCCGCATCGGAGGAGGCTGGATTGGCTTCTAGCGTGATTTCGGCATCGTTCGCCATCGGCCAGAGTGCGGCGATCTTTTCCAGGATGCGGCCGGTGGAGCGGCCTTGCATCAGCGACGGCGTGCCGCCGCCGAAGAAGATGGTTTCGACCACGGGGGGCTTTTGCTGATGTGCCGAAACCCACTCCAATTCCGCCAGAATGCCATCAACCCAGCCGTCTTCGTCGATCGCTGCCCGGACATGGGAATTGAAATCGCAATAGGGACATTTTGCGGCACAGAACGGCCAGTGGACGTAGATGGCGAAGCTCATGACAATCCTGATTTGTCATGGCCCGCGAAGGCGGGCCACCCAGACGAAGCCTGGGAAGCCCTCAGCAATTGGTTCGATATTCTGTTCTTCAAAAGCGTCATCTGTGCCCGGCTGGATGGCCCGCATTCGCGGGCCATGACATCGAGAATGATGGTCAAACCGACTCAACAAAAATCCCCGAATGCAGCAGCTTCTCGAAGGCCTTGGCCCGATGGCTGATGGCATGTTTCCGCGCCGGCTCGATTTCGGCAAAAGTCTCGTCCATGCCATCGGCGACAAAGATGGGATCATAGCCGAAGCCGCGAGAGCCGCGCGGCGGGAATGTAAGATGGCCATGCACTTCGCCCTCAAAAGTTTGCGTCTCGCCCGAGGGTAGCGCAATACACAGCGCACAGACGAATTTTGCGGCGCTGGTGGAAAGCCCCTTGTGCCGCAGCTCGTCATGGACGCGGTTCATGGCGATGCGGAAATCCTTGGTCGGCCCCGCCCAGCGTGCCGAAAAGATGCCCGGCGCCCCTTCCAGCGCCTCCACGCACAGGCCGGAATCATCGGCCAAAGCGGCGCGACGACTAGCGCCGGCCGACGCGCGCGCCTTGATCCGGGCATTAGCGGCGAAGGTCAGGCCGTTCTCCTCCGGCTCGGCCAGCCCCAGCGCGCCCGCACCGACTGGCAGGATGCCGTGTGGGCCCAGGAGCGCCTTGATCTCACGCACCTTGCCGTCATTGTGCGAGGCGACCACAAGCTGGCTGCCGCGCGGCAACCTCATACAAGCGCCTGCTTCTGCAATTCGACCAACTCGCCAATGCCCTTTCGCGCTAGTCGCAACATGCCGACCAGCTGGTCCTCGCTGAAGGGCGCCGCTTCGGCGGTGCCCTGGATCTCCACCAGCCCGCCCGCACCGGTCAGCACGAAATTGGCGTCGGTCTCGGCATTGGAGTCTTCGTCATAGTCCAGGTCCAGCACCGCCTCGCCCTTGACGATGCCGCAGCTGACCGCCGCGACATGGTCCTTGATCACCGGCACGGTGACCAGACCCGTCTTTTTCATGAAGGACAGGCATTGGCTGAGGGCGACAAAGCCACCCGTAATGGCGGCGGTGCGGGTTCCGCCATCGGCCTGGAGGACGTCGCAGTCGATGGTGATCTGCCGCTCGCCCATCGCCGAGAGGTCGCAGATGGCGCGCAAGGAGCGGCCCACCAGCCGCTGGATTTCCTGAGTGCGGCCCGACTGTTTGCCGGCGGCGGCTTCCCGCCGCATCCGCTCATGGGTGGAGCGGGGCAGCATGCCATATTCCGCCGTGACCCAGCCTTTGCCCGAGCCCTTCAGGAATGGCGGCGCCTTTTCCTCCAGGCTGGCTGTCACCAGCACATGGGTGTCTCCGAACTTGACCAGGCACGAACCTTCGGCATGGCGGGAAAAGCCGGGGGCCAGCGAAACTGTGCGCATCTGGTCGGTGGCGCG
>Ga0335085_10008924_pt1 | contig 15198 bp, 15 predicted proteins | sample Lox_Sample_45_FD_206712 | JGI IMG/M metagenome (GOLD analysis project Ga0335085, IMG submission 206712) | Soil microbial communities from Loxahatchee National Wildlife Refuge, Florida, United States - Lox_Sample_4.5 | ecosystem: Environmental > Terrestrial > Soil > Wetlands | place: USA... | reverse complement strand
GGAATACAATGCGGGACAGAACAACCTATCGGCAAGGTTTCCGGCCGGTGACCCCGGTCCATGCAGCGTTCCAGATGCACGGGTGAGGCGCTCATGAATGGCGTTCACGACTTGGGCGGATTGACCGGTTTCGGGCCGGTGCGTGAAGAAGAGAACGAACCGGTGTTCCACGAGGACTGGCAGCGACGCGTTTTCGCACTGAACATCGCATCGCTGGCGTTTCTGGGACCTGTCGATCGCGCTCGGCATGCCATCGAGCGCATGAATGCCGTCGAATATCTGGCGACGAGCTATTACGAGCACTGGATTGCCGCGATACTTACCATGGCGAAGGACCTCGGTTACGTGACGGACCAAGAGATCGAAACCGGACGAGTGGGCCGCACGAAGCCGCTGCCCCACCCGGCGCCGAGCGCAGAAATGATCGAAGGTTTGATACGACAGGGTGTGCCCGCGAATCGTGATGACGTGCGAACAAAGCCGGCTTTTCCGATCGGCGCTCAGGTGCGGGCCCGCCACCTCGAGATTACCGGGCACACTCGGCTTGCGAGGTATGTGCAAGGACGCGCCGGGGTCGTCACGGCGCTTCATGGCTGCCACGCATTTCCTGACACGCTCGCGCACGATCAGGGTGAACACGCTCAGCCGCTGTATACGGTGAGGTTCGAGGCGAAGGAGCTCTGGGGCGACAACGTCACTCGGCGCGACTGCGTCTATATCGACTTGTGGGAGGCCTATTTGGAACCGCTGCACGGAGGTCAAGAGCCAGTATGAGCGCCCATGACGATCATCATCATGACGCTCCGGCGAGTCCGTATCACCGGAGCGAGCGTTCTGCGGAGCAAAACAGGGCATTGGCCGAACGCGTCACAAAGATCGAATCGTTGTTGATTGCTAAGGGACTGGTCGACAAGGGAGCGCTCGATCGGCTCGTGGATATCTACGAGAATGATCTCGGACCCCTGAATGGCGCTAAGGTTGTAGCGCGCGCCTGGGTGGATCCGGATTACAAGAAGCGCCTACTTGCCAATGCGACCGCGGCCATCGCCGAGCTCGGCTTCGGGGGGCTGCAGGGTGAGCACATGGTTGTCGTGGAGAACAGCCCGCACGTTCACAACGTCGTCGTGTGCACGTTGTGCTCCTGTTACCCCTGGCCTGTCCTCGGACTTCCTCCGACCTGGTACAAGGATGCCGCTTACAGGTCGCGTGTGGTCGTTGACCCACGCAGTGTACTCAGGGACTTTGGGACGACGCTCGATGACAGTGTGGAAGTACGTGTTTGGGACAGTAGCGCCGAGGTACGGTACCTGGTACTGCCGCAGCGCCCGGCGGGCACCGAGCACCTGAAGGAAGCTCAGCTGGTCGAATTCATTGATCGGGATTCGATGATAGGCGTCAAGAAGGTGCGGGTTTCGTGAGCGAGGAGCGACTCGCAAGGCCAGAGATTGCCGAAATGGCCGGCGCCAGCGCTCTGCCGCGCAAGAGCGGTGAAATGGTTTTCCACGATGAGTGGGAGCGGCGGGCATTCGCGCTCGCGGTCAGTCTCGCGGAACGAGGTCAGTTTGAGTGGCGCGAGTTCCAGCAGCAGCTGATTGAGTCCATAGCGCAATCCGAGCAGCGAGATCCACAGTATCCAGGCCGCGGATACTACGAGAGCTGGCTCGCCGCGCTCGAGGCATTGCTACGCAGGAAACGACTCTTGGGGGATCGCGTCGACTGACGGCGCCGCTGCGGCGAGACGCCCGCGCTAGAGATCCCGCGCCGGCTCGTCCCGAACCAGGTATTGCCGAAATCCCGCCTTCTGATAGAGAGGTACAGCAGCGGGATGGTCCCAATTGTCGGTGTGCAGCCAGATGCGCCTCGGATGGCGCCTCCACTCCTGGTGCAACGCTGTCAGCAGGAGCCACAAAGCCAAGCCTCTTCCCCGAGCCGATGGCACGAGACCAAAGTTCTTAAGCTCAACGTCCGGGAAATTGACGCATTCGAACTCGCAAAACCCGAGGCTCTGATCTGAGGAGTCTCTCAGTACATATATCTGCGTGAGATCGGACTGCAGCAGCCGGTCCAAGTCTGGGCGTGACATCTTGAGCCGCTGATCCCAGCGAACGGACCCTCCGACGCGCTTGTATAGCGCCAAATAGTCCTCCGTCGGCATCTTCGTCACCGCAATGCTTTCGTCCCCGACGTGTGCGGGAATCGGCGCGGGAGGCCGCATCAGCTCGAGATAGCTCACACGGACAATGACATCGTTCACGCTGCGGTGATCCAAAGCGCACTTAACGCGCGGCGAATGGTGAAGCGGCTGTCGGCTCAGTCTCGCTCCAGTGGTCCGCATCCCACAAGGATGCATTCTCGAGCCGGGTCGACAGACACCCGCCCACGTGACACCCGCAGGATGAGCTTCGGCCGAAAGGAGGCCGCGATGCCTCTGCGGGTGCAACGCTCGTGATGATGAGATGGTTCGCTGGACCCAGGACTGCTGGGAAGCGCTCAGAAAGAGTGCACCCGAGCTGCGCACGCTCGAGATGACTTTGACGCCTTCGCAGATCATGCAACTCGCCGTTGACCGCACCGCGCTCAGCCACACCGTCGTGCTCTCGGCCAATCGAGCGCTCGGGGAGCGCTGGCAGCTCATGCTCGACCTCGCAGCGCTGCGGCTCGGCGGCACGCCCGCATCCGGCGGCGTCCCCGCTACGCCTGCGGCCGGTCTCGACAAGAACGTCAACCGGCAGGTCTCCGGCTCCGACTTGTTGCAGGCGAACGATCTGCACATATTCGGGGTCCGCGTCGACGAGGGGCGAGTCCTCGATTTGCAACCCCTGCAGGAGATCCCCGTCACTCTCGGGAACGGCCACGAGTTTCACGTGCCCCCGCACAGCCAGATGGTGGCGCACGCCTAGCGGGTCGATCCGGAGCTGCTGCGCTTCCTCGCGGCCAGCGACACGCTCGCCGTGCAGATGTCGCAGGAGTGGCTCGATACGCCCTTTGCGCTCTGGGCGGATGGCCGACCCGCCTTGCAAGAGTTCTTGAAACGAGCGCTGCACCCTTAAAGGCGTCGCTGCGAGCGAGCCCCGACTACAACTCGGGCTCGATGGGCAATAGCCCCAGGAGGTGGATTTCGAATCTCTGCCAGCTGCTCCTGGCCGGCTCCTTATCCAGCTCGACCAGCTGCCCCGATTCTTCGGTGCGCCATACCAGATGGGTACCTCCGCCCGGATCGGGCCGTAAGGCCAGAGCGTAGGAGCTTCCCAGCTGCGTCATGGCATCAAAGCGCGCGCCGGCCTGTTCGGAGAGTTCGCGGCTGTCGATGATGAGACCGACTTCCGTGTTCAAGTAGCGTGATCGCTGGTCGAAATTCATGGATCCGACGAACAGTTTCGAACGGTCGAAGACGATCAGCTTGCCATGGAGGCCATAGTTTCCGTAGCTTGAAATGTGCTTCGATTGGCCGCTGCCCCGGGTGGTGTCCAAGAGCGCGCGCACTTCGTGGATCTCCGCACCGGCCTTCAGCAATGGCACCCGATAGTGCATATAGCCAGACTGGGCTGAGGGATCCGGACTCGACTCGAGCGAGTTGGTGAGCACGGCCACGCGAACGTGCTGCTGCAGGCGATCCTCGAGCAGGCGCATCTCGACCGCGCTCGGTACGAAGTAGGGGCTGATCAGCAGCAATTCACGGCGTGTAGCCTGTACTGCCTGGTAAACCGGCTTGTACATCAAACTTCCGATGCGGTCGCCTTCGACGACCTGTTTCTTGTCGGGGCTATCGCATGCCACCACCGCGTGCCCCCAAAAGAGCGGCGCCTTCCCCGACACGATGTCGGCCAGCGGCTCGCCTGAGGCCAACTTCCCTTGGTAGTCGAAGCCGGCCTGCGTCGCCTTCTGTGCCACTGCCGGCCCGTCGTGAGTCGGGGCTTGGGGCGCAGAACTGTCGTGGTAGAGAGCTGCCGTGGGAATGGCGAGCTTGCTGTTCCAGAAGTCGTCGAAGGTTGCGCCGAGCTGCGGGACAGCCGGACCCGCAACGAACACATCATCGTCCGCTAGCTGGGACTCGGGATCGATCTGGAAGTATTGATCACCGATGTTGCGGCCGCCGACGAGCGCGAGCGCATCGTCGGCGATGAACAACTTATTGTGCATCCGGTAGTCGAGCCTGGACTTGTGCAACGAGAACTCGAGCGCGCGCATCAGTGGTTCATGGCCACGGTATGCCCAGGGATTGAAGATGCGCACCTCTACGTTCGGGTGCTGAGCGAGAGTGAGCAGCTGCTCGCCGTCGCCGGCGACCGTCTCCCCGTCATCGACCAGTACCCGCACGCGCACGCCGCGATCCGCCGCGCGAGCCAGCGCATCCGCCACCAGGCGACCCGATTCGTCGGCGTGGAAAATGTAGTACTGCAGATCGAGGGTACGTTCCGCACCGTTGATCAGCTCGAGGCGCATGAGAAGACCGTCGACTCCGACCGTGATCAGGCGGAAGCCCGAGATCCCCTGGTGCTCCTGCACGACTCGCGCGAATTCGCGTCCCAGCTGGGACTGGTTGGCGCTCGGTATCTCGGCCGAGGGCGCTTTCGCATAGTCGGAGCCCGGAGGCAGCGACGCGCAACCTGCAAGCAACGCCCCGAGGATTGCGAGGAGCCCCCACCGGTCGATTCGTGCGCGAACGCTGCGTTGCGTCGCTCGGCAGTGCGGCATCGTAACGGGACCTCCTTAGCGGCCCACCCTGCATAAAACGTACCGAACTCGAGCCACGCCGCAAGTGCGCGCGACCCGTCCTCAGGCGAGCGGACTTTGCTCCTTGTAGGTGCACTTGCCGCTTGCGCATACGATCTGCGCAGGAGCATGTAACTTCGATTTGTACTGCTCCAGTTTGTGCAAGAGCTCAGCCCGGCGTGCGCCTTGTAAGGAGTTGATGTATTTGGCATCCACTCGATGCCAAGGACTGTGAAAGCGTTCCATCTCCTCGAGCGCCTTCTCTCGACTGTATCCTTCAATCAACATGCGGTATGCGGCAATCAACACGCTCGTGCGATCGATGCCATCGAGGCAATGAACGTACACAGGCTTGGGCGAGTTGCTGACGACGGCCAAGAAACGCGCGACGTGATCGTCGAGCAGCGACCAGTTGAGCGCGTGCACGGGCTCGAAGTCCCTGATCTGAAAGTAATCGACTGTGCGCGTCAGGTCGGAGGAAACGGCGGCGTCTTCAAAGGCGATGTGGTCGTCGAGAACGACTTCCAGGTTGACCACCGTCCCCACACCGTGCTGCAAGAGCCAGCTCGCGTCCTTCTTCGAGGGACGCTCGCCGCGCCACAGCACGCCCGGGGTGACCACACAGAAGTTGCGGATCGGCGAGCCGAGATCGTTGCTGCAGGCGCCCTCGACGGTGTGCTTGGAGAAGTACACGCAGCCGGAACCGAGCATCGCGAATGCACAGCCGAGCGCGACGCTCGCAAACAGCCGTTTTGCGAGTTGACGAAACTCGAACTGGACAATCGACGCCGCAGCCATCTTCCTCGCTCTAACGCGTGCGCTGGGCAGAAAAGTTCCCAGCACCAGCTGGATCCGCGCCGTTGCGCGCAGGAGAGCCGCTGGCGCGATATGTCGGTCCATCTTAGGCTCTGCCCTAGCAGTTGTGGTCGGCCACCATGCCCGCATGGGCGGAGGGAAAGGCGCCATGGTCACACATTTCGACCACGTCACGATTGTCGTAAGGGATCTCGGGAAGGCGAAGGCTTTCTTTGCCCAGCTGGGGTTCGTCGAGAAGCAGTCGGTGGTGATCTCGGGCGGGCAGTTCGCCGAATATATGGGTATTCCCGGCATCGAGGCCGAGCACGTGACTCTGGCGCTTGCGAGCGTCACACCGCGTGTCGAGGTTCAGCTGCTGCGCTATCGTCACCCGGGGCCGATTCGCGAGAGTAGTCTCGCTCGGCTCGACAAGCTGGGTTTCAATCATGTCTGCTTCAAGGTTGATGACATTGAAGCAGAGGTTCGCAGGCTGAGTGCGAGTGGCATCGAGCTGCGCAACGAGATCATGGAGTTTCATGAGCGCAAGCTCGTGTTTGTCTCCGGACCCGAAGGGTTGACGGTGGAGCTCGCGCAGTGGCTCAGGTGAGCGCCAACTACCTGTTCGAACGGGAGGGCGACTTCAGATCGGCCATCGAAACCTTGAAGTCATCGCGGCCCGGGTGGATTGGGATCGTACGGCGACCCATTTACCGTCGCGCTTCATGAAGACATCCATCCAGAGCATCTTCCCGCTGGTAAGGGTTGCGTTGGCCGTGCTTTTCTCGAAGACGCTTCCCTGCACAATGGCGACGTCGCCCAACACTTTCACCTCCATCGGTCCCAATTCGACAGAGCTCCTCTGCACCCTGCTGACATTGAGACGCGCGATGAGTTGCTCTTTCGTGAGCTTGCTGCCTTCCGTGTTGACCCCGGTCCAGTCATCCGCCAGGATCTGGCCGATCTTGCGGCTGTCGCCGACCTGTTCGGCTTGGCTCCAATCCCGCTCGAGCCTCTGCAGAATTTCCGCGGTGCACTCGCCCTTGGCCGTTCCCACGCTCTTCGGCAGCTGCGTATCGGCGAGGGCCAGCGTCCCGATGAATACGCTGAGCAGCGATCCCGCGAGTCTCTTGATCATGGTTCACTCCGTCGTATCTCAGTGCTAACAGCTCAACTCACACCGGGTCTGTCCCTCACTTGCAACTGAAAGTTCAATTCCATTGGGTGCAACAGGCCGAATTCGATGATGCGGGCCACTCGCAATCTGACTATGCGCGACGACATGGGGCGCGCCTGCACTGTGAAGCAGCACGAGTAGGTCCAGGACTCTCACCCATCCATGTTGGATGCGGGACCTTTCCGCCGCATTACGCAAGCTGAACTCGTGGGTCAGGACAATGAGAGTGCGCTCCGCGACGGGGGCTAGCTCCACCGTCACACGGTCGTCGCGCTGTGCGTACTTCTCGACGAACAGGCTGAATACGAGTCGGTGCGGTCGATCGATATCGCAGTACTCACCGCAGTATTCGACGTCCTCTTCGCCGCGCCGATGCACGATCTTGAATCGGCCACCGACCCGCGGGTCGATCTCCGCGCTGATTACCCGCCCGATCCGGTCCGCGAACAGAAAAGTCCGCGCGTCCTCGGCACTCAACCACGCATCGAAAATGCATCCGGCTGGGGCGTCGACCTCACGACTGAGGCGCACGCTGGCAGCACGCAAGGTCGGGCTCGGGGTACGCTCGCTAGCGCTCGAGAGCTTCATGACCCGATTTCTCCCATCAAAACAGCGACGTGCACTGGTCCACGTGGGCCGGTCCTGGTGCGGTACTCGAGAGCGGAATTGTAGGGTACATTGAGGACAGGATCTGTCCGCAATTAGTCCAATACTTCGATCCGCATGCTCAAGACATCTGCTCGTCTGCTGCGCCTTCTTTGGCTGCTTCAGTCGCGCCGTTACTGGTCCGGCGCCGAACTCAGCGAGCGCGTCGAGGTGGATGCGCGCACGGTGCGCCGCGACATCGATCGCCTCCGCGAACTGGGCTATGCGGTGGAGGCCTCACCGGGGCTCGGGGGTGGTTACCAGCTCAAGGCCGGCTCCTCACTGCCTCCCGTGCTTCTGGACGATGAAGAGGCGGTTACCGTTGCAGTCGCCGTCCGCGCTGCCGCGAGCAGCATCGGCCAAATGGAGGAGCCAGCGGTCAGGCTTCTCGCAAAGCTCGATCAGTTGCTTCCCGCAAGGCTCCGCAAGCGCGCGAGCGCGTTGCACTCCGTCACGATCTCGCTCGCGCGGCCGCAGCCGGCCCCCTCTCTCGATGTCCTCACGCAAGTCGCCGGTGCCTGTCGCGATCACTTGAAGTTACGCCTCAACTATCGGGATCGCGGCGGTAACGCGACCGCGCGAGTCATCGAGCCGCTGCGGCTCGCGCACACGGGAAGCCTGTGGTACCTCGTGGCCTGGGACTCACAGCGCAGGGACTGGCGCACTTTTCGCATGGATCGCGTCGAGCGTCTGACGTCAACCGGGCCACCATTCACGCCGCGCGAGTTCCCAGGTGACATCGCCGAGTACGTGTCGCGCTCGATCACGCAGGTTCCCTACCGTTACCGTGTACGCATCAAGTTGAAAGGCCCGGCGACGGAACTTGCAAAGCGCCTGCCAAGCTGGTGCGGAGTGCTCGAAGCGCTCGATGGCGAGAGTTGCACGCTGAGCACGGGAGCGGATTCTATTGAAGCGCTGGCGGCGCAAGTCGTTCTCACCGGCACCGATTTCGCCATTCTTGACGCACCCGAGCTCATCGCTGAACTGCGCGGCGTCGCAGAGAGACTCGACCGAGCGACGCGCGTCACCACGCGCCGCGTGGACGGAAGTGCCGATCCGACTTAGTCATTCAATGCAGCATGGGATGCCGATTCCGTGCAGGCGCTGTTTGTGGGCTTAATCACCCTGCCGCTTTTCTTGTGCGACTCCTCGACGAATCCCGGCTCGACGGCAAAGCCATTGCCTCCGCAAGGTGCAGGGACTTGTTGAAGGGAGCCAGCTCCTGCAGGCGTCCGGCGCGGACTTTGTTGACGAAGTCGTGATTGGCGATGTGCATGCGGCCAACACCGACGAGGTTCGCAAACATCTCGACGTTCAAGCCCACGCCTGCCGCAGGTCATCACGGGCGCATCCCTGAGCGCGCGTGTCCACTCGGCGATGGTGAGATCCGGATGTGCGCTCTCGGGCCATTCGCGCTTGTGGTAGCGACGCGAGGACATTGAATAGATCGACACCTGCTGTTCGCAGCAGCGCCAGCATGGGTGCGCGAGCCGAACGCGAGCTTGAGCCGGGCTTGCGTTCCTCGGTTGAGATGTGGTCGAGGTACATTCAGTACGTGTCTCAATTCCCGGAAAAATTGCACTTGGACCCCGACATCGAGACTGTCCTTTGACTACGGCATGGGAAAAGCGCTGGCTTTTTCACGGCTGATTCACAAAAATCGCTCGTTTGAGCGCATGGATGCTGTTGCTCGCATCGTTGTCACACCCAATCAGCTTCGATGCGGGTTCCGAACACTAAAGACCAACGTTCAGGGCGGTGCGGTCTATGGACATCTCGGACGTTCAGCGACAGTTCACGGCGTACGGGCACGGACAGCTTCCCGAGAGTGAGCTGCGCAGCTGCATCCGGTCGGCGCTGGGTGCAGAGCCCGGTCTCTCGCCCACGTTCATCGCCTTGGCGGATGCCTACTGCCGTGCTCACTTCATCGATGACGAGCTGCGCTCGACGATCATCGCGGACATCGCCGAAATCACCGCCCCGAAATTCGAGCTGACCCGCGTACGGCCGGGTGCTGTCGCGATGCTCGACCGACTGCGAACCTCCCCGACCGGTCCCGGCTTCCAGGGCGCCGATCCCGTGACGACGCGTCCCGGCTCGACGACCGGCTCCGCCTGGGATACGGCGGAGCGGCTGTCGGAAGTGGCCGCGCCGCTCTTCATGGGTTCCGTGCTGCGCGAGCGCTTCGAGCTCGTCCAGGAGCTCGGGCGCGGCGGCATGGGCATCGTCTATCGAGCGTTCGACCGCAGAAGAGCCGACCTGAGAGAGCCTTACGTCGCCATCAAGGTCCTCAACGAAGAATTCAAGCGGCACCCGCTCGCCGTGCGGGCGCTGCAGCGCGAATCTCGCAAGGCGCAGAAGCTGGCTCATCCCAACATCGTGGCCGTCCACGATTTCGATCGTGATGGTGGCAACGTCTACATGGTCATGGAGCTCCTGTCCGGACACTCGCTCGATGAGGTCATCAGAACGAACGGCAAGCGCGGCCTGCCGCTGTCGCGTGCCCTCTCGATCATCGAAGCACTCGGCTCCGCGTTGAGCTATGCCCATGAGCTCGAGATCATTCACTCGGACTTCAAGCCGAGCAATGCATTCCTGACTGCTCAGGGCAAAGTCAAAGTGCTCGACTTCGGCATCGCCCGCGCCGCGCCCTCGCGATTTGAGATGTCCGAGAAGACGACCCTGTTCGATGCCGGGAAGCTCGGCGCGCTCTCTGCCGCGTACGCGAGCCCCGAGATGCTGCGCGGCGAGGAGCCCGATGTTCGTGACGATATCTATGCGCTCGCGTGCGTCGCCTATGAGTTGCTCACGGGTGTTCATCCCTTCAAGCGCATCGATGCCTTGAAGGCGTTCGAGTCGCGGCTCCGACCCGCACGCGTTCGCTCGCTGTCACTCGCGCAATGGCGCGCCTTGAAGCAAGCTCTGGCATTTGAGCGCTCGGAACGCACGGCGAGCGTCGAGAGCTTCGTGACACCGCTTCTCAACTCTGGAAAGCGGCCGCGAACCTTGGTTGCCTGCGCCGCGGTGCTCGCGTTGGCTATTCCGGCTGTGGGATTTTTCCTCTGGAAGTGGCCCATGCCGCACTTCGACTGGCGGGAGTTTGCTGCGCACGTCTCCCTGCCTGGACTGCCAGAACAGGCGCGACGACCAGAGCAGCGGAAGGCCGCGCTCGTTGCAACCGTCCCGGTGCCTGCCCCCGCGGTTCAAGAACGGACGCAAGCGGTCCCCCTCGCCTCCGCACCTACCTCGCTGCCCGAATCGCAGGCTGAGCACCTGGAATCGTCCGCCGCACTGCAGCCGATACCGCAGGACACGAAGCCGCCGGAGACGGTCGCGGCGGTCAGCACGCCCGCGCCCGAGGGAGCGACAACGGACAGCGCATCCAGTGAGGCACACCGCGTGCGCAGCGAGCTCGTCAAGGAGCAGCTGGAATCGCAAGCGAATTCCGGGGACATCGAGGGGGCAGGCCGTACGGCGGCGGAGTTGCGGCGCTTCGCCGGGAATGCCGAGGTCACGCGTCTTATTCCGCAGCTCCTGATGTCGAGCTACCTGCACCGCGCGCAGGCGCAGTTTAGCGATGGTGAGGTGGACGCCGCTTTGAGTACTCTCGCTGAAGGTCGACGCAAGTTCGGCCGCTCCCCCGAGCTGAAGAACCTCGAGGCTCGCTATGTCGCGGACGGCGATGTCTACGATCAGTTGAGAAGCGCGGTCACGCTGAATGCAGCCACCGAGAAGCAGCAGCTCGATGCATTGCGCACAAGCGATGGCGAGGATTACCAGATCACCGAACACATGCTCGCCCAGACTCTGGCAAACCGGATTGCGGACCTGCGCGCAAAGGATCGCGGCAGCACGGTGGCCGATGGATTGCTGGCGTCCGGTCAGAAGCTCTTTCCTGATTATGCAAATCTGCTCACGGAGGGAAGGGCAGGCGTGCTGCCCAGTACGCCGGTCATGGTCGTGCCGGATGACACGGAGCAAGCCGCCGGCGCTTCCGGGTCGAACGCCACGTCGGCAAGCGCTCCCGCCGCATCATCGGCAGCCGGCGCGCAAGCCTCGGGTGAACCACCGGCGAGCACGGCGCAAGTGGGTGCGGCGCCGGCGACAGCCACGGTGGATGCCGATTCAGCAAAGACCCAGCCGTCGAACCCACCCAGCCGCGAAGCCGCGAGTCCCACGAGCGGCGCGTCCGCCTCCGACAAATCCAGTTCGGACGGCGCCCCGGCCGCAAGCGAGCAGAGCGCGCAGGCGGATGACTCTTCCGGGCGTTCGCGCTAGGGTTCTTTCCGGGTTGAGCACGACCTCGTATTCCGCGAGGAGCTTCGCATTCATTTGAAGATCAGTAACTTACCGCGCCGGATAAGCCGCTGAACAGTCGTTGCCGCGCACTTTTCGCCGCCTTGGTCGCGGCGTTCGCCGCTGCCTGTGAAACCCCCACGCAGCGTGCCGATCACCTGGCAGAGCACACAGGCTTGCATCGTGAGCTGCTCGTCGGCGCTTCCTTTCATCATGTGGCTTACCTGCGGCTGAGCTCCGCGGGGCCGCTCTTGGTGTTTATCGAGGGGGACGGCTCACCCTGGACGGGGGGCGGACGCGAGATCGCGGCCGATCCCACCCCTCAGCAGCCGCTTGCCCTGGAGCTGGCCGCGCGCACCGCTGGCGCAGTGCTCTATCTGGGCCGGCCGTGCTATCTGGGTCTGGCAACGGCCGCCGAGTGCCATCCATCCGACTGGACCATGGGTCGCTACTCTCCCGAGGTCGTGCGGAGCCTTGCCGTGGCCACCGGCCGCATCGCCCTCGAGCATGACTTTCGAGAGGTGATTCTGATCGGCTACAGTGGCGGCGGCACTCTCGCGCAGCTGATGGCGCCGCAGGTCGCGGGGCTCAGGGCTGTCGTCACTCTATCGGCGAACCTCGATGTCAGAGCGTGGACGGCCTATCACGGCTATTTGCCACTCTCCGGCAGCCTCGATCCGGCCGATAGTCCCCCGCTCCCCGCCGGCATCATCGAGATCCACCTGGTCGGCGGGCAGGACCGGAATGTACCTCCCGCGCTCCTGGATCGCTATTTGACCCGCCACGCCGGGGCGCAAGTCTGGACCTTCGACGCGTTCGACCATGGCTGCTGCTGGCAGCGCGAATGGCCGGCGCTGTTGCCGCGCATTATGACGCAGCTGGACGCAGCCCCGGCCGCGCAGGCGCACCCAGACGGGGAGACTCGCCTGAGGTCTGCAGCGCCACGGGAGCCGCCTGGACACTGAATTTTCTTCAGCCGCTGAGCCGCTTTGGCTACAATCGTTCGGCCTGGCGGGATGCAATGCTGCTGCGCACGACGAGTCGGCAGCGCATGGGGTCGCCGGGTATCCAGCGGGCGCCCAGGATGACCCCGCGCTCGACGATTTACTTCGCGCCAACGATCACATTAAAGATGAGTCGCGAAATCCAATCGCTGTCTGACCCGATCTCCGCGGAGAGGCCCTGTGGCGTCAATCTGGAAGACAGTCCGTTGCTCGCGAGCTTCGATGCGTACCGAGTGTTCGGCCAGGTGACCGCGCCCGATCCCAAAGCGGCGCCCAACTGGGCGGAAATCAAGACGCGATCTGTCGAGGCGCTCGCAACCAGCAAGGATCTGCGGGTGTTGGTTCACCTCGCTGCCGCCGTGATCCGCACCGACGGGCTTCTGAGCTTCTTCGAGGCACTGTCCGTGGCGGCGCTCTGGCTCGAGACTTACTGGGAGGCGGTGCACCCACTCATCGACGAGGATGCGCTGCTAAGGCGCAACGCGCTCAACTGTCTCGCCGACCGAGTGGCCGTGATCGACGCGTTGCGCCGCTCGGTACTGATAGCGCATCCGCAACTTGGCTCGGTGAGCATCCGGGACGCTGATATCGCCTCCGGAGTGGTGACCGCCGCGGACGATGAGGCGCGACGTCCCGATGACGCGTCCATCAACGCCGTCTTCTCAGGCTCGCCCGCCGAGCGACTTACGGGTCTGCTGGCGAGTCTCGATGCGGCCACGGCCGCAGTGCGCAGGATCGAGGCCGCAATGGTTGCGCATGCCGGCATCGAGTCGGCACCGGCCCTCGAGCCGCTGACGGTCTATCTCAACCGTGCCCAAAAGCTCGTGCGCGATCAACTCAAGGCGCATCCCAATGCGGCGGCGGCCGATGCTGCTTCGTCCGGCAACGGCCTGGACAAGAGCGCGGCGCTGGGCGGGGGTGCGCCGCTCGGCAGCATTCAATCGCGTGAGGATGCGATTCGCGCACTCGATGCGATCTCGGCGTTCTTCCGCCGCAGCGAGCCGTCCAGCCCAATCCCGCTCATCGTCGAGCGCGCCAAGCGGCTCGTGTCGAAAGACTTTCTCGAAATATTGGCAGACGTAGCCCCAGATGCGATCGCCCAGGCCAAGTCGGCCGGCGGTATTCGTGACAGCTAACTGAGACAAAGCGGAGGTGCCTCGTGGCGAGAGCAAGCAGTCAGAAATTCATCGCGCGTAATCGCGCGCCGCGCGTGCAGATCGAGTACGACGTCGAGCTTTATGGCGCGGAGAAGAAGATCCAGCTGCCGTTCGTCATGGGAGTGCTCGCCGACTTGTCGGGCAAGCCCGCCGACCCGCTGCCGCCGGTCGATGACCGCAAGTTCCTTGAGGTCGACGTCGACAACTTCGACAGCCGCATGAAGGCAATGAAACCACGCGTCGCCTTTCAGGTACCCAATACCCTGACCGGCGAGGGCAACATCAGCCTCGACATCACGTTCGAGAGCATGGACGATTTCTCTCCGGCGGCCGTCGCCCGCAAGGTCGATGCGCTGTCGAAGTTGCTCGAGGCCCGCCAGCAGCTGGCGAACTTGATCACTTACATGGACGGCAAGTCAGGCGCGGAGGAGCTCGTGGCAAAGGTGCTGAAGGATCCGGCCCTGTTGCAATCGCTCGCAGCGAGCGCCAAGCCTGCCGAGAAGACCTGAGCGGCAGCGCGCCAACTTTAGGAGATACTCATGGCCGAAACTCAAGAGCAAACTTCACAAGCAGAAGCCCTAGTCGTCGAGGGAACCGAGTTCTCACAGCTCCTACAAAAGGAGTTCAAGCCGAGAACGGAGGAAGCGAAGTCGGCTGTCGAGCTCGCAGTGCGCACGCTGGCGGCGCAGGCCCTCTCGCAGACGAAACTGATCGGGGCCGACGTCCTGAAGTCAATCGAGGCCATGATTGCCGAACTCGACCGCAAGCTAACCGAGCAAGTCAATCTGATCCTGCACCATGCGGAGTTCCAGAAGCTCGAAGGCGCGTGGCGCGGGCTGCACTATCTGGTGAACAACACCGAGACCGACGAGATGCTCAAGATCCGCGTGCTCAACATCTCGAAGAACGACTTGGGCAAGGCGCTGAAAAAGTTCAAGGGCACCGCGTGGGATCAGAGCCCGATCTTCAAGTCCGTGTACGAATCTGAGTACGGCACTTTCGGTGGCGAGCCCTTCGGTTGTCTGGTGGGCGATTACTACTTCGATCAGACGCCGCCGGACGTCGAGTTATTAGGCGAGATTTCCAAGGTCTGTGCCGCGGCTCATTGCCCGTTCATCGCTGGGGCCTCACCGACCGTGATGCAGATGAATTCCTGGCAGGAGCTTTCCAATCCGCGCGATCTCACCAAGATCTTCCTCACGCCCGAGTACGCCGCCTGGCGCTCGCTGCGCGAGTCCGAGGACGCGCGCTACATCGGCCTTGCGATGCCGCGCTTCCTGGCGCGACTGCCGTATGGGGCAAAGACCAGCCCCGTCGAGGAGTTCGATTTCGAGGAAGAGACCGGAGCCGCCGATCACAGCAAGTATACCTGGGCCAATTCCGCCTACGCGATGGCGACCAACATCACCCGTTC
>Ga0335085_10008923_pt1 | contig 15199 bp, 17 predicted proteins | sample Lox_Sample_45_FD_206712 | JGI IMG/M metagenome (GOLD analysis project Ga0335085, IMG submission 206712) | Soil microbial communities from Loxahatchee National Wildlife Refuge, Florida, United States - Lox_Sample_4.5 | ecosystem: Environmental > Terrestrial > Soil > Wetlands | place: USA... | reverse complement strand
GTTTTCCCAAACGCGCACCCAATTTGCGGCCGTTTCCAACTCCGCGTTTGTCGGGTTTGCGCCCGCCACGCTCGCACTGGTGAATTTCACACCGCGAGGGTGCATGATGAACCGGCGACGGTTGACCAGGAACGTGTCGCTGTTCAGCGCATCGCGGGCCGTTTCGCAACCTTCAGTGCCGTGACCACCCTCGACGGGCGCGCCGTTCAGATCGGCGAAGCCCATGCCGAATGCACCGGGACCGAAAAGGTAAGACGTGTAAACCGTGCCATCCGTCGTGCCGTTGCGGGAAGGACAGCCATCATCCACGATGACGCGCCGGCCTTGGAACGTGCGGATTTGCGCTTCACCCTGGCTGTCCGGGATGAAGTCAATCAGGTCGAGCTTCCGCAGCGCGGCCTCGACCGCCGAGTGCATCGCCACGGCCACCAGCCGGTCGCCACGGTCGCCAAGGCGCTGCGTCGCATCCACGAAGGTTGCGCCGTTCAAGCGCGTGGCAGCCGTCTGGGTGGCTACGCTTTCACTCTGAATCGCCAACAGGTTGCCCGCCATCGAAGCTGCCGAGAACACACCCTTGAGCGAGCTGATGAGCATGTATTGATTCTGGCGATTCCAGTAGTCCGCGAGGAAGTTCGCCAGCGCCAGCGCCGGATCATCACCGGCAACCACGGTTGCCAGATGATTCCACGACCACGCATTGCCGTCATTGTGAATGCGGGCAATGTCCTGGTCAGCAACCAGTTTGGCCGGAACCAGCGGGGCCGAGTCCGAGAGCGGTTGCCGGTTGCCGGTCAGGTCATTCCAATGCGGCATGTTGACTTGCGTGCCGCCTTGCGCGGCGCGCTCGTCATAGTCCGGCGTCCGCACGACAATGCCGGATTGAAACAGGTCGGATTTCTCCGCCGTGCGCTGCAAGACGTAACCGGCAAACTGTGCCGGCACGATGATGTCTGCCAATTGTGTTTTAGCCATAAGTAAATAATTCGGTTGCGACCCTTACGCTGACGCCTTTAATCGTGCGGCCAGTTGCGGATCGGATTTCTGCAATTTCATTTGCTCCGTGAGATTCCAACTTTCCTTGCGGAATGGATTCTTCACAGACCGGTTGCCAGCCCCACCGGAGCCGGAGCCGGCGGCACCGCCACCAGCGTTTGCCTCGAACAAGTGCGGTGCATCGGACACCAACGCATCCACCCATTCGGCCAAAGTCATCGGCGACACGCCATCCTTGCCCGTGCGGGCTGTCTGGCCGTCGCCGTCAAAAGCCTGGGGAACTCCGTTCACCAGTTTGAAAGTCATTCGCGCCCGCGCCGTGATGTCAGGAATTGCAGTCGGGCGCAGTCCGCGTTTCGTGGCTTCATTCACCACGGCTTGATCAATTTGAATCGCCGACAGGCGGCCATGCAGCGCGTCGCGTTCAGCAACCACGACGCCATGCTGTTTGTCCCATTCCGCCCGTGCATTTTTCAGACGTGCTTCGATTACCTTTTCAACTTCGCCAGCCTTTAACTGTTGCGCCTCTTCCAGCTTGCGCTTGTCTTCCTCAAGCTGACGCACGGCGTCAGGATCAATGCCTTCAAATCGTTTCAGTTGATTGGCAAGCGCAATGTTGTTGGCGCGAAATTCCTCGTGTTTGGATTTGTCCACGACACCATCGGCGTCCAATGTCCAAGCGCCGTCGCGCTCGACATAAAGGGATTGATGTTCAGCAGGAATTTCCTGCTTTGTTGCGTATTTGAATTTCAGGGCCATAAATCAGGTAATCGGTTCAGGTTTTGCAGTCGCCGCCGCTGATACCGGCGGTTTGACCGCGACCGGCGGCTTCGCTGGCCTCTCGCTGGCAAGCAATTTGATTTCTTCCTCATTCGTGCGGCCAGGCGCGATGACTTCACCGGCACGGAACAGATCGAGCATTGTGTCCTGACTGATGGCGCCTGCCTGCCACGCGGCGACCAACGCCGTGATTTCCTGAAACGACATTCCGGTGATGCTGAAATCCGTGTTCAGGCTGGCGAGGACACGATCGGGACCAATGGCGTCAGGAATCGGCTCGGTCGAGTTCCACCAATAGACCCAACGCAGCACTTGCGTCAGCGACGCGCTGACACTTAACGAAACAGTGTTCAGAATCGAATTTTCGCCACTCTGCCGGAGTTCAATGGCCGCGGCGGTTTCGCCGACGCGCTTCCGCGATTCGAGCATTCGCGTGCCAAGCACGGCCATCAATTGCTCGTCACGATCCATCGCCCGCTCGAAAGTCGTCAGACCTTGGCCGGTAAATTCCAGGAACCCCGCTGTCGCGCCGGGCGTTTCCGCGACCCATGCGGTGCTGGAGCCAATGCGAAGTGAGGAATTTTTATCAAAACCGCTGACCCACGCCGTCGGCAATGCGGTGAAGTGCATTCCATGCAGATAGTCGGCGGTGAGCCTGTAATGGTTGAGATTGACGGCGATGATGTCAGCCAATGGAACCTTATCCACTTCCGGCAGGGAATGGCGCGGACCATGAAAAACAAAGGGAATCAACGGCAGCGGTTTGCCAAGGCGAAGCGGCGTCAGGGTGTCCACCAGCTTCCATTTACGTTTGCCGCGCTTCGACACGCCGCTTGCATTTTGGCCGTCGGCAAGGAATTGCCAGATTTCAACCTGGTAAGACCAGTCGGCCTTTGCATTGTCAGCCGTGGTTTGCGGCGGAACGAGTTTCAGAACGCGAAGTTGTTGGATTTCTTCCGGCTCAAAGGGATCAGTTTCAGCGATTGGCATCTGGCTGACTTCTTTAAGCACGACCAGCGTAAGCACGTTGCGCCCATTGACCCGTTCCGTGTGCCAGTTGATGATGTCTTCAGTGTTGTAAGCGACAGCGTAGGCGCGTTGCTCCGCTTCCGCGTTCCAATCTACAAGCGTGCCGGCACGGCCAACGTTGATGATTTCCGTGACCAGTTTTTTCGTGTAGGCAGCCAGACTGGTCCCCAACATGTCGGCATCCTCGACAAATTCTGAAAGGGCAGCAGCCACCCCGGTTTTTCCATCCGGCAGTTTGAAAGTTGGATCACGACGGAAAATCAGTCCGACGAAGCCATCCGCTGTGCGGGCGGAGGCGTTGAAAAAGGAGGCGCGATTTTTGTAGGCGAGATATTCCTTGTCGTCCTGGCAATCCAAACGCGGCAGATATTTTTCCGCTGCGGCTTTGACGGCATCCTCACCGGCAAAAACATCACGCGCACGTTGCCACGCAACGAGGTTGGCGTCGTAATCAGGATGGGTTGAATCAACCGGCATCGCCGCACCATAGCACGGCTTTTTGACGCCTTATTCAGCGACCCGGAAACATGAGACACCTAGCTGCATGAAGCCAACCGGCGATGCAACCAGATGTTAGCACACAGCAAAAAAATAATTTGACGGATTCGCCTCCCCGCCCCCCAACCCCCAATTTTTCAGGCAGGTTTCGTGCATTCCACATCATCAATTCGCGCATTGTTCACTCGCGAACTGACCGCATAAGCTGACAACTCTTCTTGCGCGGGACTTTCGAGGACGGATTTGTGCAAAGAATTTTGCGGTGCAACGTCCATCCACCAATCGTAATGCGTAGGACTGACGATGAATGGCATACGGTTGTGTATCGGCCGCATGAAATCATTCGCTGCCGTCGTGATGATCACGAACGAATCCACAACACGGCTGGCCGGCGGTTCTTCATCAACATCATTCACCACCGTCTCATCCGGGTCTGGCGGTTTGATTTCCCGATGCCACAAACCGGCGAAACAAAATGGCTCGCCGCTTTTCAACATGATTCGCATCGGCTGCTTAACCGTACCGGCTTGCCTCCATTCGTAAAATCCATCAGCGGGAATCAAACAGCGTTGCGTTTCCAATGCCTTTTTGAACGTCGGCTTCTGCGCGAGCGTTTCAGCCTGGGCATTAATCAGCAGCGTTTTTGCCCAAACTGGTTTGAATCCAAATCGCATGTCGCGTTGAACCAGCTTCCCGTTTTCAACCAACACGACTGACGCTCGCTGCGACGGTGCAATGTTGAAACGCGGAGCAAAGAAAAGACGGAACAAGGTGCCGCCAAACCGCGACACAAATTCCATTTCCTCACGCGTGAATGTGTAACGGGCGCACATGGACAACAATTTCCCACGGGCCAAGACAACTCGCAAGATTCCGTTGCCGATGTCCACCAGCAACCACCACAACGCTTCGTTCGCTCGCCGGCAGGCATCAGTCGTGCCAGCCCTGCCGCAGGCGCAACACAGGGCTGTCACGCCTGCTGCTGATCTGCCATCGAGCTGCCACTTCGCTTCGGAAAAGGCAAAGTTAGTGTGACGAACCTTCGGGCTGTCCACGGTTTTCGCCGCTCGCAGCCATGTGCAGCACTCGCGGCGTGGCCGTGACGTAGTAGGTGCGTGCCATCATGAAAAAGTGTATGGCACGCACCTACTACATCACAGCCCCGCCCGCAGTCGCGGGTTCTCACATTCGTTACACCGCGTATGAGGTTCGTTGCCTGTCTGCGCTGTTCAGCTTGCGCGGGCAGCCAGCAGGTTTTCGTCGCTGGTTGCGTTTGCGTTGGTTGCTTCTCGTCAGTTCGGAGCGCGTCATTCGTCACGTCCGCACTTGCACCTACCGGCAGTATTTCGCCAGTCTGCGCCGCCAGCAGTCTTGAGCAGTTTCGCAGCCAGCCGAATCCCATGATGTGCGACAAATCCAGATAGGAGTGGCGAATTTCAACTTATGTGGTAATTACTTTGCACAATTATTTATGAGTGACCTGAAACCCAATCCCGCTGAACAGGCATTCCTCAACCTCGCCTATGGCCGGTTCATTGATCTTTTCAAAGAGATTGAGTCTAAAACATTTTGGGGGGAGTCGCCATTGCATCGTTTTCAACGCATAAAGGATATTTTCGCCGTGTATTCCGAACTCATCCAGTATGAACCTTTGCAATACATACTCGACGCCAAAGGGAAAGCGCGTCCGGTTGAGCAAGAACTTGGCGAACGGTTATTTTCATTTGTCCGTCATCTGCTCGCGCATTTTCCACTGTTCGACTCTTGGGATTCCGTGACGATTAACCAACAACTCGCTACTTGGGAAAGAAAGGGCCAAATCCACAAGTTCTTGACAGAGTTCGAGGGTAAACCCGAAATCAAATATCGTTTTTATGATCCGACAACAAAGGAGATGATTTACGTCACAATCAATTTTCCGGCTGACTACTCAAAGGACAGCCCGATCTTGTTAAATTCTATTCTGACGGAACGCGAAGGCGTTCGCTTTTCCATCCGCCTTATGCTCGGAATACTTTTGCACAATGTGGAACATCCTGAATCTATTCTTGCCGAACTTCATTCCTAACAGCTCGGAATTGTTTTTTTGCACTCATCGGCGCTCGTTCCGTTTATTCAATTCGACACACGCAACCAGATGAAGTCGTTCGTCGCCCGCAATTTCAACGCGCATTGGAACTCGTTCGTCCTTCAAAGACAAAGTTGGTTCGCGTTGCTCAACAGAAAATTTAGTTCGCGCTTCGTTCCCTGACCCACTACGCGCTCAACCAATACGAACCGCGCAACCAATCACGGTTTCCATTTGCGAACGTCACCGCCGCGTGCGCGGATGCCTGACGCTCATGCTGGCGGGGCTGCTAACGCAGCCCTACGCCAGCACCGGCACGCCATCTTTGGTTAGTCCTAACGTCACTCCCGGCGTGCCTTTCGCTACACCGCGCACGCGTCGAACGTCGCAGGTAATCGAATGTCTTTCGCGCATTCCAACCGTTCAGGTTGGCGAATGGTTTTAGGCGCGGTGTCAGGCATCGAAACCTCGTCGCTAACGCTCCTCGCTGGGGAAAAGCAAACAGCCCGGCGTCACCGAGCCGACACTTGCGCTTGGTCGCAGCCAGGCGCAAGCGCCGAACCACTCCCGACGCGCCAAGCATCGGCACGGTTCCGCCCGCGCACGATGACTGACTCGCCAGCTTTGCACCCGCTCCACTCCGCTGCCGCGATCCGCAAACAACGGCGGAGCGCTATCGCTTCGTTCCGACGGCCGCAAACTGGCGAGACAGTCAGAAAACGTCGTGCGCCCCCGGAAAAATGATTCCAGAGGCCGCGATGCTCCGCATATCGGCCAAGACCAGCAATAGCCCACGAGTCGTTGCTCGCGGGCAAGACACCGGCAGCAATACGGCGCGAGGCTCCGCCTGTCGCCGAGGACAAGCAATATGGCCGCGAGGCTTCGCCCGGCCAAAGACATCAGCAATAACCGTGAGCACGGCCATTTTCCGACCGCTACACTACGCTGGCGCTCCGTTTCGCCGTTCGGAAAAGTGGCCGACCTCACTGATAAAACCAAATTGGTCTGACACTTCGCCGCCAGGCTGCGTGCAGGTCTGCCGAGCGCGCCCATGCACCCATCGCGTCGCAGCCCGCGCACTCCGCTCTGCCGTCGAAGAGTCAGATTTGTTGGCTTCGCGCTGGCGCGCCGAAGCCTGGTTGCAGGTGACGGGGTCACTCCGGCAGACCCGGCAAAGTGAACGCTGGCTTTGCGGCGGCGTTGGCGTGAGGGAACAGCCGACACTACGCTTCTCACTTCGTTGCGAGGCTGGGTGTCGGCTTTGCTTTCCCGGACAGAACACAAGAGCAGTTATATTCAAAGCCGCCCCTTTTTGCCGTGTCCCGCTGGCGCGTGACCCTCGGCAAACGGGTCCCCGCCGTCTCCCGCGAGACCCTCCGCGCCGACGGCCCGGTTCATTGAGATATAACTGCGTCTTGTGTCCCATCCGGCTGCTTCACTGTCACGCTGACTGCTATTCCGCACCTTCGCGCTCGTGCGGGCAGTCAGTGCGCCAGTTCGCAGGCATCCTTCACGCCAACGCCGCCGCTCCGCCGGAATTGATATTGGGCCGGGTCTGCAACCCCGAAATCCCCCGCCCACCCCGGATGCTCGCCCCCTCCATCCCCAGGGGGCTGCGCTAAAGACAGGTGGCCTGCCAGTTTTCAGGTCCGGCTTTTTCTGCTCAGCGTTTCTCGCCGTCACCCTCACAAGGCCGTTCCAGCGGGGGTGTCTCGCGGCTCCTTCTGAAGAGCACTTCCACGGACAAGCCCCGCCTGCACGGCCTGAATTTGTGAAGGGCGACGGACAGAAGACGCACAGCAGAGCAGAAAAAAAAAGACCATGAAAACAAATACAAATAAAAAATCAGGGCTCGGGAGCAGATCCGCACAGTTGAGCAGCAGCAAGACACCGGAAGCACCGGGCGCAGTTGCGCCAGTGGAGAAGAAAGACAATCGCCTGCCGATTGACACGGAAGCGCGGAAGAAGAACCGGACATTGCCCACCGCGAAGGTTTTGGAGCTTTTGAAAATCAGCAATTCGGGTTTGTTCAATCTCGCCGAGGTTGTCGGCAAGTGGGTTTGGGTGACGTTCCGCGAGACGCCCGCGCCGGAGTTGCGGCAGATGTTGGCGCAGCTTGGTTTCCATTGGAACCGCGAGCGGCAGGCATGGCAGCACCCTTGCGGAGCGTTTCGCTTGCGCGGTTTCCAAGACCCGCACGAGAAATACGCCAGCTATTTCCCCGCCGACCAAAAGGCTGCCTGATTCACCGTGAGGTAGGGCGGGCAGTCCGCTGCCCGCCGCCTCTTTCAAATCTCAAATCTGAAATCACCATGAAACGAAGCAAACGCCGCTTGCCCATTCCGCAGCATGAGTTCGGTTTCACGCCGGACACGTTCAATCTGTTTGCCGAGGTTTCGCTGGACGGCGAGCGCATCGCCCGCGAGCAGACCGAGGCAGCGGAGAGACGCCGTGAGGCGGAAGCAGGGCAGGCCGCGTTCTTCACAACCATAAATTCCCATGACTGATTTGCACAAAACCATCCGCCGCCGTTCCTGTGACCAGTTCGCGCACTATCGCAAGCGCATTGTCGTTTCACTGGAACCCGGTGACGTAATCGGGATGCGACTTGAGCGCACCCGCACCACCTACCGCGCACCGCTCGCCAGTGTGTTCCGCACTTTGGCCGACTGGCACGCACGAGCCGAAGCCCGCGCCAAGCGGGAAGCCCGAAAACTTAATCGCCTGAATCACTGACACCATGAATACGAACCAAAACGAATCGCCTTTTGGCGAAGTCATTTACAGTTATACCAGAGCGCAGGCCGTCGCCGACGGCGTGCAGGTTGACGTGACCAAGACCGCGCAGGAAGCTGGAATCAAATTTCCGGTTTTCATCACCCGGACGGTTTTTGATGCTTACGTCACCGTGCCGGAAGGCGTGACCGGGCAGGATGAAGCCGGACGCCTTTGGGATATTGTCTGGATGCTCCGTTTCGGAATCCTTCGCAGCCGCCCAGGTTGCGACCGCATCCCCGTTGCGCTGTATGTCCGCAACGACAATCAGCATTCCCGCCTTATCAAATTGATTGCCACATGCGGCCCGCTCGACATTGACGACGCGCAACCCGCCATCACCGTAATGATGCCGGACGAGGATTGAAAAAATGGCGCACGATTCGCAACCGTGCGCCAAATTTTTTCGCGGCTTCGCCGTTGGCTCGCCGCGCAGCCAGCCAATCATTGGGAACTTACACTGTCACCAATCCCGGCGGTTTGGGTGTCGGTTTCGGTTGCCTTTGCTGGCTGATCATGCGGAAGCGCACGGGCGCATCCTTGCTACCATTTGGCATTCCTTGCTGGCATTTACCCAAGATGATCAAAATGTTGAAAAATGCCTCGCCAAAAAATCCCTGAATGGCTTGCTCGATTTCCGCATCCTTGTGCGCAAGTTTGGCCAGCGATTCCAGATGCTCGCGGATGCCAAAGGCATGGAGTTTCACCGCTTCCACATGGTTGAGTGGTTTGCCAAAGTTCAGGCCGAAGGCTTGGTCGGTGGCCGTGGCATATTCTGCCAGTTCACGGATGGTTAATTCCAGGTCCGTCCCGCTTTCCAGCTTGGAAATGGCGCTTTGGGTCTTGCCCAATTTGTCCGCCAGTTGCTGTTGGGTCAAACCAGCCGCCTGCCGCATTTCCACCAGATTCTGGATCACCCGCGTTTCGCGGTCATATTCGGCAACTTTGGTCCGCACAGCCGGGGACACCTCTTCGCCAATCAGCAAATCCTCAACCGAGCCGTAGCGCCGGCCTGTGGGCTTTGCCGCCGTCTTTTTCTCGCGTTCAGTGTTCATGTTATCCTCCGGTTTGTTGACTCTTTTTCAGTTCTTCCACAAATTCTTTGCAAAACTGGACATCGGACGGTTGCTCGTCTTTATTCCCAATCGTAATAATATACAGCACGTTTTGGGCCTCGTCTGGAAAAAGATAAAGGCGGGTTTCCTGCAAATTCTTGCCGCCATGCTGTTCCAGCGCCACCACGCCCATTGGCTCGGGGTGGATGTATCCAGCCATTATCGCTTTTGGATTCGGCGCAGCATTGAGTTGAGCAAAATAGCGTTTGAGATTGTAGAGCACACCGGCCAATTCGTCGGGACGCTTCTTCTCATACCACTTCTTGTCGCGCTCCCACTGCGTTGTTGGCTCCAGTTGCCACATGGGCGCGTAATATATTCCTAATCGGAATAATGTCAACACTCTTTAGCATTATTTTTGACTCCACCGCCAAAGGGTAAGCCCACTGGACTCCATGCCTCACAATCCCCGCAACTTCCGTTGCGTGACCGTCCGCGATTTCGTCGCCACCATGTAGCGTAGGACATCCGCCGCGTCATCGCCGCCGATGCCATCCTCGTCGCAATCCACCTTCAAAACATCTTCGGGCCGGTTCGGATCATGTTGCAACGCGGGCAAAGTTTCCAGCAGGCGACCGCATCGCTTGTGAATGAAAAGTGTCGGGCGAATCCCGGCCTCGACATCGCCAAAGCGAGTCAGAATTTCCGCCCAACCGTTCACGCGATCCGTGTTCGCGCAGCGCAGCGAGATTCCGAGTGTTGCGTATTGCGCGGCAATCGTGGTGCCGTCGCTCTGGCGTGAAAATACATCCGCGCCTGCCACGAACCGCTTCAAATCGTCGAGTCCAAGTTTGCGCTCGCCGATTTTGTGTCGCGCCAGCATCGCCTTGATTGCCGTCGCGTGACGTTGCGGCAGCCAAAGCCGCTCCGCGTGTTCGTCCACGATGAAAATGTTCCCGTCGCCGTCGCGACAACCAAGCAGGACGACGGTGTAATGGGCAAAGCCATAATCCATCGCCGCGAACCACTCCACCGCCCGCGAATCGTCGAAATCCTCGACGACGTGAACATCACGGCGCAACGTCGTGAAAAATTGTCCGGCGGCAATGTCCCAATCGCCATCCAGCCACGCCCGTTTCTGCCAGCCGGTGAGATTTTCCAGCACGCGGACATATTCGGGATTGTTCCAGCGGTTATCCGTCACCCGCGCCGGGATGAATCGCGTTTCCGTCTCGTTTTTTTCCTGAAAAGGCACGATGAATTTTGCCCGATACCAATTGTGTCCGACGCCGCCGGGATTCGTGGTCGAATATATGCGCGGACGAAAGTTTGATTTGCTCGTGCGGCAGCAGGTTGAAATGTCCTGGTATTTTCTCGCGGTGAGCGTGGTTGCTTCCTCGATGCCAATCACGTCGTATTCCAGGCCGAGGTAGGCATCAATGTCTTTTTCGTTCTGAAAATGACCGGCGATGATCCGCGACCCGTTGGCAAACGACAGAATCCCACGAAACGCGGAAAATTCGTGGTTCAAACGCCCAAACAGCCGGCGGCGCAAATCCTCGAAATGCTCCAAGTTCGCCTTACCGACCTTGCGGAGCAGCAGACATTTCAAGCCCGGCACGCGCTGGCAATCATCCGCCCCCATTTGCGCCAGCAGCCAGTGAGATTTCCCGCCGCCACGAGCGCCGCCGTAACCGATGGCCATCGGCCCATCCGCTGCATCGCACAGCCGCGCCGCAGCGGACGCCGCCAGTTGCCGCTCCTGCAAAATCACGTCGGCGCTGGCAAACCTGTCCATCTGTCCCATCGGACAGCCAGCGCGGCGACCGGCCAGAAAATATCGTTCCCAAGGCGTCATGCGGTCTTTTCCGGCAACACCGGCACGGTTTGCACGTCCACGATCCCCCCGGCTGGTGCAGGCTCCGCCTGCCCGTAGATTTTTTCCAGCGCCACCGTGACCTCGACGCGCAGCGTTTGCGGCTCATCCGCCGTTTCGCCGTTGGATTTGTCCAGCCCCGTCGCCAGCCGGCCAAGTTTGCTGGCAATTTCCAGCATCCGGGCAATGTCCGCGAGGTTGGCATAAACCTTGTCCTTTTCCATGTATGCTGCCAGCCCGCGTTTCGCGGCGGCAATCGCCGCTTCGTGCATTGACCATTCGGTTTCGCGCAACTGCGTTTCGCGTTTCTCCCATTCCGCCGCCTTGCTCCGCGCCACGGCCTCGACCGCTTCGCGCTCGATGATGGCGTAGTGTGCGGCGTGCGCCGCCACGCGATCAGTCCAAGCAAATTTTGCCGACCAGCGCCGGATAAGCTGTTCACTCTTTGCTAACTTGCTTGCCACCGCTGCGGTTGACCGTTGCGGCCCAAGATTCAAATACAAGCTGAAGGCGGCAAATGCCTTTGCGCTTTCGCGTGGCTGTTGTTCAAACGCGAGACTCATAAATTCAATCCCAACGACCGACAGACACACTGACACACGCCCCTATTACATAGGGGCCGTGTGCGTGTCTCTGGTCTGACGCGAACGACAGACATAAACGCTGTTTTTGCCCGTTTAAGTCTCCGTGTAGGTGTCTCATTTGATCAGTGTGGTTTCGGGTTGTGGAAAACGGGCAAGGGACTTTTTCGGATTCGTTCCCGGCCGCTTTTCAAACCATTCAAACAGCGAACCATCCTCAACCAATTCGGCAATCAATGGATTGAACTTGCCGAACGCGATGCCCGCGCCGTTGGCCTTGGAACGGAGCGCATCCTTGGTAATCGGCTTGTCCGTTGGCACATGCGGCAGGATGTCGGCTTTGGTGTAAATCCGTTTGATTTTCTTCGTTTCCGGCCTTTCCGACGGATCAGCTTCCCGCCAGCAAATCACGCCCGGCTCGTTTGCGTGCGCAATCAGCTTGGTAAAGGTTTTCGTTTCGCCGTCCGCTTCCGTCCACCCCAGCCGTCCGCCGCGTTTGGCCGCCCGCAGTTCAAACACCGAATGCGAACCCAGGCTGCGCACGGCGAGAATTGCCCGCGCCCAATTCGCCCATTCAGCCGAACCGCCGCCGAGATAGGCGAAATCGCCACCGCTCCAGTCCGGCTTTTCCCGGCCTGCCGGCGGTTTGTTGGTGTGATGCACCACCACCACGCCGCACTTAAATTCCCGCAGCAATGGATTCAAATGGTTCCGCAGAAAGCCGCCGACATCCTTTTGAGAATTGGCTTCCCCGCCGAGATAAGACAGCGCCGGGTCAATCCACAACAAGTCAGGCTCGTGCTCGGTGAGCAGGGGACGCACAGTTTCCGTGAAGAATTGCCAGCCCGTCCGCACGTCCTCACGAGCCACGAAGATATTTGACATCGCCATTTCTTTTTCGGCATCCGTCAGATTCAAACCCGCGATGACGCCATCGCGCATTTCGGCCAGATCGCCATCGTCATTCTCCGCCTGAATCAACAAAGATTTCAGTGGACGTGTCGGCACAATTCCAAACGACTCCCGCCCCAAAGCCCAAAGAATCATGTCCTGCATGGACAACGAGCTTTTGCCAATGCCGGTTGGGCCGACCAGCAGCAAGCCAGCACCCCGGCACAAAAACCGATTACGCAACAATTCGGAAGGGTCGTTTGGCGCGTATGCAACCAGCTCATCCAGCCGTTTGGCGGCGTTTACATCCAGCACCGGTGGCGAGTCCATCACAGCGGTAATGCCATTCTCATTCGCCCAATAACTTACCGCGTCCATCGGTGACTCATTCATGGGCCGGTTCCTTTCCCCCCATTGTCTGCGCGTAGCAGGCTGGTGGCATTGCCTGCTGAAAAATCGGTTGCCCGGTTGGTCGCGGATTCAAATACAGCAACCGCTGGCAACGTTCGCCACGCATCGCTTGTGGCAGCCGGGACAAGCGGACGGCGGACAAAGCGCCCCGGTCCGCGCCGAGCGTTATTAGAACCGGCTTGATTGGCGCCATGAGCCGATCCCAATCAGCCTTGCTCGCCGCGTCCAGCCGCACCAGCGCATGAATTGACCGCTTCCCCGACTCGCAAATGCACGCAATCCGCAGCGGCATTTGCACCAGACACCGCAGCCAGTCATCGGCATCCGCTTCGTCGCTTTCCAGCACCGCATAGCGAAAAGCCAAAACCGCTTCTTCCGACCGCCGGGATAAATTCCCGTCGGAACGGGGATTCGGGAAAAAGCCACCGCTGACCGGTTGTGGCAGAAACCAGACACCATCATTGCCCGTCGGCAAATGCCGCTGCTGGATAAAATCGCTCCGGTCGGCTTCCCAAAGAAATTGCCCCTGGGATTTCATGTCCGTGAAAATCAAAATCTTTTCGCCCGACCCGCGAGAGTAAAGGTGCCGCAACACGCTGGCCGAATCCTGCCTGTCCACCATCACCGGCGACCGTTCGTAAAGCAGACGAACCACATCCTTGATGGCTGCGACATTGCGGGCGACGCGCTTGAGCACATCTTTTTGAAATTTTGGCTTCGGTGGTGGCGGCGGCATCGGTTTCGCGGAAATTGGACTACCATTTTCCCCGCCCAGCAAATGACCACGCGGCAACAGGTGAACCGCGTTCGCTGCCGACTTGATCTTGTGAATCAATTCGCCTTCGCTCCAGGGCGGAAGACACCGCTGATTGAACTCCCGTAACAGCACCAGCGCGTCAGCTTCACCAAGCGCGAACCCATGCACCAGCACCGCCGCGACATAAAATGTCGCGTTATGCCCGCTTTGGCCGCTGATTGCCGGGAGGCACTTGGCAATGTATCGGCGCGCCCGTTCTAAAGGGGATATTTTCATCCGCTGATCTCGGCGAAGGTGAGATTGCGGCGAAATCATCTCCGCCCGGCAGCTTTGGCGTCGAGCGCGGCTTTACAAGCGACGGGATCAAAAAAGACTAAACGGCCAATCTTTGCAAACGGCAGCCGCCGGGCTTTTTGTTGGTCCCGAATCCAACGGAGGCTGGGACGGCTCGCTTCATCGAAAAGGATTTCGAGCAGCTTTTCTGCATCAACGTAACGCGCCCCCAGCGGGCTTTGTTTCTCGGTCTGCGATGTTAATTCACTCATGGTATCAACTGTGCAGAGTCAACTGGTTTAGTTGCGTTGCCCCGCACGTTGACAACATTAGGCCGACCTAAAAATATTTCATGGGGTATAACAGACCGCGATTTAGCACACGGGCGCGGATTTGGGAGCGATGCTGCGAAATGCCTGTTGGATTCTTTTTTTAATGTCCCGCCGGATTAAAGCCCTGGCTTTGCTCTGGCCTCGATAGACCGAATTTTTCCAGTAGCCGGAAAACTCTTTGTGGTTCTCAAAATCCTTGCCGTATAAACCAAGAAACATCGGTTCAAACTTTTTCCACCAAGCCGCGTAATTTGCCCGCGTCAATGGGCCGAGGCGCTTAAATTTGGAATCGTCATAAAAATATCGGCCGTCTTCAGGATCGTAAGGGTCAATCCGTTCATTGCGGCTCAATAAATACTGCCGGTGTTCCAACAGATTCAAAGCAACGCGGACTTCCGCCGTTTTCCGCGTCCACTGCTTTTTCTTGAAATTAAGCGGGGCATTTTCGCCGAGCCGCAACAGGGCGATAATTTTTTTGTTCGCCTCTAGCTGGTCATGGTCAACCGACAACACTCCGGGCCATGCGCTGCTTTTTTCCGCCAGCTTGCGAAATACCGGGAGCGTGTAACCAGGTTGCGGAACTTTGAACGGTATTCCATCACTGAAAAAGTGAATACCACGGAGAAGCGCATTAACAAAGGCGATTGCGGCCATGTCATCATTCTTTGATGATGCGATCTGATAGAGTCCGCTCAATGATTCGCGGGCAATCGCGGTGAGTTCACGCAGGCACAAGTCATCTTTACGCAATTCGCCTTTGCTCAAATACCCCGATACCAATTTTTCAATCGCCTCGTGCGCTGGTTGCCCGGTGCGAATTGCTGTCGGCAGGCCAATTTTTTGCAAACCCATTTTGCTCAAATCCACAGGGGCAACCGCT
>Ga0335085_10008922_pt1 | contig 15200 bp, 16 predicted proteins | sample Lox_Sample_45_FD_206712 | JGI IMG/M metagenome (GOLD analysis project Ga0335085, IMG submission 206712) | Soil microbial communities from Loxahatchee National Wildlife Refuge, Florida, United States - Lox_Sample_4.5 | ecosystem: Environmental > Terrestrial > Soil > Wetlands | place: USA... | reverse complement strand
AACGATCCCACCAGCTCATATTTCGCGCGGGCGATGTCGGCGACCGAATGGAAGAACTCGAGGTGCACCGCGGCGACGTTGGTTACCACGCCGATTTCCGGCTGGGCGATTTTTGACAGCGCGGCGATCTCGCCGGCATGGGACATCCCCATTTCAATGACGGCGACATCGTGCTCCGGCTCAAGTTTCAACAGCATCAACGGCAATCCAAAATGATTGTTGAAGTTGCCTTCGGACTTCAGCACTCGAAAGCGGGACCCCAGGACATGGGCAATCGCTTCCTTGGTCGTGGTCTTGCCGGCGGATCCGGTCACGCCGACCAGGGGCTTGCCCCACAAGCGGCGAACGGCTGTAGCCAGAGTCTGCAGCGCAACCAGCGTGTCATCCGCGGCGAGCAGGCGCGTCTTCACCGCATAGCGGGCCAGCCGATCCTTGCGAACGACCGCGGCGACGGCGCCTTTTTCCAATGCCCCCTCGACGAAGTCATGTCCGTCCAATCGCTCGCCCTGGACAGCAAAAAACAACTCTCCAGGCTGCAAGGTTCGCGAATCGATGGAATAGCCCCGTGCCACGGCTTTGTGGTCGAACTCGCCCGTGGCAGAGAGAAATTCGGCGATGCGGTCGAGTGCCAGCTTCATGAATTTGCGGCCGCAGTGGCGGCATCGCAATCATATCCTGCCTCACGCAGCAGTTGCCGCGCCACATCCCTGTCGTCAAAGGGGCTAGGGCCGTCTTTGGTCACTTGCACTTTCTCGTGGCCCTTGCCCGCCAGCAGAAGGATGTCCCCGGGCCGGGCTTCGCGGATAGCCAGCGCGATGGCGGCGCGGCGGTCGGGTTCGATCTTGTATTTTGCGCCAGATTTCTGCAGCCCGACCAGGGCGTCGTTGATGATGTCCAGCGGGTCTTCGCTGCGCGGATTATCCGAAGTCAGCACCACAAAATCGCTGCCTCGTCCGGCGGCCTCGCCCATGAGCGGGCGCTTGCTACGATCACGGTCGCCGCCGCAGCCGAAGAGGGTGATGACGCGGCCTTTTTGTCCCGCCCTTCGCGCGAACTCCTGCGCTAGCGCCGTAAGATTGCGCAGGGCATCGTCGGTATGCGCGTAATCCACCACCACGGTGAAAGGCTGCCTGCAGTCCACGCGCTCGAATCTTCCGGGAACGCGGATCAGCGCGGCAATTCCTCGGGCAAACGCTTCAGCGCCGCACTTGCGCGCATAAGCCGCGCCCGCGGCAGCCAGGACGTTATAAATATTCACCTTGCCAATGAGCGGGGAAAAAACGGGCACTGTCTCCGTGGGGGTGATCAGATCGAAGCGGTTCCCACGCGCGGTAACCTCCACCTTCTCGGCTCGAAAGTCACCTTTTGCAAGGCCATACGTCAAGACTTCGGCGCTGCGCTTTTTGCTGAACTTCAGGAGTTGCTGGCCGTACTCGTCGTCACCATTGATGACAGCCGCCCGCGGCGGGTCGGTCCCGCAGCCTTCGAACAGCACCCGCTTCGACGCGAAATACTCTTCCATCGTGTGGTGATAGTCGAGGTGATCGCGGGTCAGATTGGTGAAGATGGCGGTGTCAAACGGAATGCCGTAAACCCGCTGTTGAGATAGGGCGTGAGAGGAAACTTCCATGACTGCTTCGCTCGCGCCGTTGCCCAGCGCTTGGGCAAAAATACGGTTAATATCCAGCGCTTCGGGCGTGGTGTGGGGAGCGGGCAGAGTCTTGCCGGCCACGTGATATTCAATCGTCCCGATGAAAGCGCTTTTGCGCCCGGCCGCCGCCAGAATGGATTCAACCAGGAAAGCCGTGGTGCTCTTCCCATTCGTACCGGTGACGCCGGTGACTGCCAGCTTTTCTGCCGGGCGGCGGTAGAAATTGGCGCTCAGCCGCGCCAGCGCCCGGCGCCCGTGCGGCACGCGCGCCCAGGCCACGCCTGCACGGGGCTTTTCCGTTGCCGAATCGCTGACGATAGCCACTGCTCCTGCGGCAATCGCTTTGCCGATGAACCTGTTGCCATCGCTCGACTCGCCGCGCATGGCGACGAACACGTCCCCGGGCTTGATCTGCCGCGAGTCGTACTCGATGCCGCTGACCGAAGGGCTGCCAGCCTGGTCTCCGCTCTGTTCGAGGATTTCCGCGCCGTCGAGGAGTGCTTGGAAGGTCATTGCAATGAATTATAGGGCCGCTAGCTGGACAACAGCTTGATTTGATGGTGCCGAAAGGGGCCTTCGGGACCGGATCGATGTCACCGTCCAAACTTCACGATAACTGTGGTTCCGGCGGTGACGAGCGATCCAGCTACCGGACTCTGCTCAACCGCTACTCCGCTACCCATGGCATTGATCTCCAGGCCGTTCTGCTCGGCCATCTCGATCACGGAGCGCACGCTCTTGCCGGCAAAAGAGGGAACCACGATGCCTCCCTGTTCGACATCGAGGACCACAGTCCCGGTCGAGGGAAGGTGGGTGGGAGTTGTTGGTTCGTTTTGTTTCGTACGATCAGCTTGTAGCGTTTGTGCCGCGGACGGGGCGCCTTCGGTGAGGGGTTCGCGCTCGCGCAACGCCGCCGGAACCACCGTGCCGGCATCCGCAGGCGGTGCCGGCTGGTCGGAAAGCCCGGCCGGCGGACTGTCTGTCGCTCCCGCCGTCGCTACGTCCACGTTCTCGCCAAGCCGGTCCGGCGAACCTTCTGCCAGGTCTTGCGCATTCACTTTGCGCTCGGCTAGAAGAATCTGGCGGCTCGGGGGCAGTTCGATGTCGTGCGGCGTGTGCAGGTATTCGAGAACTGCCTGCGTCACCCTCTTAAACACGGGTGCCGCCGTCCATCCGCCTTCTTGCAGGTACACATGGGCGGCGATCGGCGAATCCAGAATCACCGCCACAACGATCGCAGGATTGTTCACCGGCGCGAACCCGGCAAATGATGCCATGAATTTTGTGTGCGAATACTTCCCAGTTGCCGGATCAAATTTCTGCGCTGTTCCCGTCTTGCCAGCCGCGCTATAGCCCTCCAGGTTAGCGTTCCGCCCTGTGCCGCGGAGCACCACGCCTTCCATCATCTGCTTCATCTCCGCCGCGGTCAGCGGCGCAATTACACGCCTTTCGTTTCCGGGATGGAAGGCGACGGTTTGCGGCGTGTTGCGCGGCTCCGTCGTGCCCGCGACGATCCTCGGTTCTACCCACACTCCGTCGTTGCCAATGGAGGAGACCATGGCAGCCAACTGAATAGGCGAGATCCCGATCTCTTGCCCCATGGAAATAGCGCCAATGGAAACCTTGGACCAGCGGCTCACCGGTTTGGTCAAGCCGCGTGTTTCCGCGGGCAGCTCAATCCCGGTCTGCTGCCCAAAGCCATAGGCCCGAATGTATTTGTAGAGCCGGTCATCTCCCAGCCGCAAGGCCACCTTAATCGTGCCTACGTCGCTGGAGTTTGCCAGAATGCCGGCCACCGTGAGATCACCAAAAGGGTGCCAGTCATGGATTCGCCGCCCATTCACCACGATCGATCCCATCTGGCAGTCAAAAACTTCGTCGGGACGGACGAGCTTTTCGTCCAGCGCCGCGGAGAGCGTTACCAGCTTGAACGTCGAGCCGGGTTCATACACGTCACTGATGGCATGGTCCCGCAGTTTGAGGGGCGTTATCTGGCGCGAATCATTAGGATTAAATGTGGGCCGGTTGGCCAATGCCAGAATTTCCCCGGTGTGCGGATTCTCCACGATCACCGTGCCCGAAATGGCATGCGTCTGCTCCATGGCGGTTTGGAGTTCGCGCTCGGCGATGTATTGAATCTGCTGATCGAGAGTTAGAACGATGTTTTCGCCCGGCACCGGCTGCTTTTCCACGCTGCTGAACCACTTCTTGTGGGCGTCCACCGAAATCATCATGCGGCCCGGCTCGCCCTGCAGTTCATCGTTGAACTCACGCTCGATGCCGCTTAGCCCCTCGTCGTCGGTGCCCACGTAGCCGATCACTTGCGCGGCCAGCTCATTCTTGGGATAGAAGCGCTTGGACTCCTTCAGGAAATGAATGCCGCGCAGATTCAGGGCCCGAATGCGGCTGGCGGTTTCCGCGTCCGCCTTGCGCGCCACCCAGCAGAACGTCTTGTGGCCTTCGCACTGCGCCAGCAGTTCACGCGGATCGACTTTCGTGATCCGGCTGATCAGCGACAGCGTGCTCGCCAGGTCGGGGATTTCGCTGGGCACGGCAAACGCCGATTCCACGTTGATGGACATGGCCAGCTCACGTCCGGCGCGGTCATAGATGACGCCGCGCCGCGCCGCCACTTCCGTGGTTCGCCGTTGCTGGTGCTGAGCCCGCTGCTCATATTCGCCGTAGGAGAAGATTTGCAGATACACCAGGCGAGTGCAGATGGCGAGCGCCCAAATAAGCAGCATGCCGCCCAGCAGGTAGAGACGGTGGTTATTCGGGCGCGCGGGGACGGCCATCTCGTAGTCCTCAGAATATCTGTCTTAGACAACAATGGCGGCGCGCCTGCCCAGGCGAGCCGCCAAAAACCGGCACTTGGGTGCTTCCGGCCGTTTATCTCACCGAAATCACTGCCACCGGCGCGATGCTTGCCATGACGGGCGATGCTGCATCCGGCGTAGGCGTATCCATGCGAATCACTTGCCCGGCCTGCGGGGACTGCAGCCCCATCTGCCGCGCCAGCACGTCAATCCGTTGCGGATCGCGCAATGACGACTCCTGCAGTTCGAGGGCATGGTTTTCTTCCACCAGGCTGTTGCGCTGAATGCGCAGGGACTCGATCTTATAGCCGTATTCGATGGCTTTGAAGTGCTGCCAGGCAAAGGTCATGACCAGCAAAAACAGGCAAGCCAGGGCTACGCCAAACTGTCGCATCTCGCGTTCGCGCCTGGGGTCTTCCACTTTTACCAGGCGCGAGTTGTCGATTGCCTTGGAGAAATAAATCTCCGGCGTGCCCGTCCAGCACGGCTTGCGCCGTACCACGGACCCTGAGCTCTGCATTGCGGCGGTCGCCATTAAGCTGCTCCCAACAGATTCTGGTCGCCCTTCACCATTTCGCAGATTGCAGCCGCCAGCAGGTTGTCCATCTTCTCCTGCGAGGCCCGCTGAGCGTGCTCTTCCGCCCGCTCTACCGCCGCCATCAAGTCATCAATGAGTGTCCCGGTGTACATAACTTCCTCCATAAACAAAGAATGTTTGTGTGGCAACGGAGCTTGCTCCGTTTAGACCGCTCCACTTCACTCGCCAGGCGGAGCAAGCTCCGCCACCACACGGCAATACCAACTGCTAAACTCTCTCCGCCGCCCGCAATTTCGCGCTGCGCGCCCGCGGATTGCGATCAATCTCTTCTTCCCTTGCCGTCACCGGCTTTTTGGTCAGCACCTTGTACTGGCCCAGCCTCGCTCCTTCGCGCATCGCGTCTTTTACCATGCGATCTTCCAGCGAGTGAAAGCTGATCACCACCAGCCTTCCGCCCGGTTTCAGCAGCTGCGGGGCCGCTGGCAGCAGGGCCCGCAGGTCGTCCAGTTCATGGTTTACGAAGATTCGGAGAGCCTGAAAGGTTCGCGTCGCGGGATGAATTCGCCGGGCATAATTGTCTTGGCCCGGATTCATTGGCCGGGCCGCGGCTGAAATCACCGCTGCCAGTTGCGCAGTGGATGATATCGGCCGCGACCGGACAATGGCTCTGGCGATTCTCCGCGACCTCCTTTCCTCACCGAATTCGTAAATCAGATTCGCGAGTGTGACCTCGTCCACCTGATTTACCACTTGTTCGGCGGTGGGCTCGGACTGCGGATTCATCCGCATATCCAAAGGCCCTTCCGCCTGAAAACTAAAGCCGCGCGCGGCGTCGTTGAGTTGCAGACTGCTTACGCCCAGGTCGGCGAAGATTCCGTCGTACGTCGCGCGTCGTTCGTCGTTCGCCAAGTCTGCAAACGATCCATGCCGCAGTTCCACCGCTGGCCAGTCTGACTGTTGGTTTTGGCCAACGACCAACGACGAACGACGAACGACGTTTTTCGCAATCTCCAGCGCCGCTGGGTCTTTATCGAAGCCAATCAAATGACCCGGTGCGCCGAGGCGTTTTGCGATTTCGTAACTGTGCCCGCCTAAGCCCACCGTCGCGTCGATATAGGTCCCGCCACGCCGGACGGCTAAAAAGTCGATCGCTTCTTTTAAAAGAACCGGAATATGGCCACTGCCATACCCAACCCCCTGAGGGGTGTCTGTTGAACCTTCGCCCACTAGATGCCCAGTTCGTCGAGCGTCTTCTCATCGCCAGGCGTAAATGCTTGCTCTGCGATCTCCTTGCGGTACGCCTCCAGGTTGCGTACCAACAGACGGTTCAGGTTGCCGGTCACGGCCACTTCGCCTTTGATCTCGGCCGCATCGCGCAACAATTGCGGAATCAACAGCCGCCCCTGTCCATCCATTTCCACCTGCTGGCCCCAGTAGTTCACCCGGTCCAGAAACTTCTTCTTCGTAGGGTTGTAATTGGAGAGGCCGGCCAGCTTCTGCTCGATGCGCTCCCACTCCTCGAAGGGATATATTTCGGCAACCTTGCCGTCCAAACTCGTGATATAGAATTGCTGGTTGTACTTCTCGTCGATCACCCGCTTGAACTCGGCGGGGACCTTGAGCCGTCCTTTTTCGTCCACACGAGTTGGGTGATTGCCGCGAAACATAAGCTTTGCCCTTTGCGGGGCTGGAAAAACGCTTTACCGCTACCACGAGGGAGGTCAGAACGCTCAAAATACCGCCGGTTGTCGGTTCGTTGGGGCTGTTTTGGGGGATGTCAGCTGTAAATCCCACTGGCTCCTCAAATTGGTTATGCCGCGCCCACTGCAACTACCGGATCCACCACTTTCTACCACTTTTGACCACATGATAGCCCTAAGTGCTTGAATGTCAAGGCGAAACTTGGAGGTAGGATGGTTACTTTAGGGCAGGTTGGGGAAAGCGCGATGTCTTGTGCAGAATCAAATTGGTGACCACAAGATATTGGGTTAAGAGCCTTGGTTCCTTCGCTATTCTTTCGCTACGATTTTTCTTGCACTCCGCGCCAGTGGGGCATTTTCTTGTGGAAAACGGAATGGCTCGGTGAGGTTTCGTCGATTTGAGGTTGCAACAACCAGCATCTAGTCGGTGGTTGAACCATTCTCCGAGCCAAGGATAGAGGGAAGACCATCGGGCGCCTTCCTTGTCAAGAAACGGCTACCACACCGTCTCCACTACCTTCGCCTGCCGAATCTGCTTGTCGGCGGTCACCAGCGGCATCCCTTCGACCATCCCCGTGGCCGCGATGATGCGGTCGGCCGGGTCGCGCGGAAAGCTCTTCGGTAAGCGGGCGGCGAGGGCGGTAATTACCGGTGTCATCGGCTGAAGGATAACCCGCGAGACGGCTTCCTCTACGAACCGCTCTACGCTCATGCTGACCTGAATGCGGCCGTTCTCCGCCAGCCAGGCCAGTTCCCACAGGGTGATGGTCGCGACGGCGATGCCGCTGCTTTGTCTCGCCTGGCGGATCGCCTCCGCTGCCCGCTTCGAGAGTTGATGAGGGTCGCTCGCCATCCACAGCAGGGCGTGGGTGTCGAGCAGGATCACTGGGTCTCCCAATCTTCGAGCGGGGTGACCGGACCCACGATGTCGCCCACAACCCTCACCTTGCCCACCATGTACCCGAAGATTTCATCGGTGTTCTTCCCGGCCGGGACCAGCTTAGCCACAGGTTTGCCGTGCTTGGTGATCAAAACGGGTTCACCGCTGTCGCGCACCGTATCCATAATGGCCAGACAGCGCGCCTTGAATTCGCCTGCCGCAATTTTTTTCATGAAGCGTCTGATTCCTAAAATAAAGATAAGACTATAGTCATATTATCATGACCACACTGCCAATGGAGGATGGCGGACGATGAGAAGCAGGAATGCGGAGTGTTCCGGCCCTTTCAACTCTCACTGAGCCCCATGTATGCTTCTTGCCGTGAGACTCTCGGTCGTTATCATCACCTATAACGAAGAGGCCAATATCGGGAGCACGCTGCAAAGTGTGCAGCCGCTGGTCAACGGTGGGCAGGGCGAAATTATCGTGGTGGACTCCGGTTCCACCGACAAGACCGTCGGAATCGCCGAGTCCTACGGAGCAAAGGTATTTATCGAGGAGTGGAAAGGCTACGCGGCCCAGAAGAATTCGGCGATTGAGAAGGCGGCCGGCAATTGGATTTTGAGCCTGGATGCCGACGAATCGCTGGAACCGGATCTCGCTCAATTGATCGCAGGAAATCATTCCCTGCCGGCGGTGGGCTCGCCGGAATGGTGTCTCGCGGTTGAACTAGCGGGTCAAACCGTGGCCAACCTGCCATTGGTAAAGGGCGAGACTGCAGGCTTCTGGTTTCCTCGAAAAAACTTCTTTCTGGGGCGTTGGATCAAACACGGAGGCTTTTGGCCCGATCAAAAACTGCGTCTGTTTCGCCGTGGAAAAGGGCGATTTCAGGACGCGCCCGTGCATGAAACCATCGAGATAGAAGGGCCTACGCTGACTCTTCATTACGCTCTCCTCCACCATTCCTATCCGACGCTCTCCGATTACATTGACCACATGAACCGTTACTCGTCGCTAGGCGCGGAGATGGCCGCCGCCAAGGGACAGCACGGGAACCTCATCAATATTGCGATTCGGCCGTGGCTTACGTTTCTCTATAACTACTTCTTCCGTCTGGGTTTTCTCGACGGACGCGAAGGCCTGCTACTGCACCTCTACCACGCGGTTTACGTTTCCTGGAAGTATGCCAAGCTGTGGGAATTGAAGAGCCGCAAAGAAAGCTAGCGGAGGAGAACCTCAAACAAAGGAAAATCCCGCCCTGCAGCAGAAGAGCCAACAAGGCGGGGCATACGAGGCCGCAATACTTAAATTACTGCTGCTGCTTTTCCTCCGATCTCATCTTCGTCACCGCGTCCCACTGTGCCTGGGAGAGCGGTTCGGCCGGCACACAGGCTGTGCTGATGATGTACCACTGCCCTTTGCGCTTCACGAAAGAGTCCACGCAGGTCGTGGTGTAGGCGCCGTTCAGCACGGCCTCCTTGTGGCCACTGTCCGTCGTGGTGTTCTTGTAGGTGGCGAGGGCGGCATCGCCGAGCACTTCGACGTTCAGGTCGCTGATCTGGGTGGTGCCCTTTGCGTCAGGATCGGTCGGGTCGGGTTTCTTGGTCATGTCAATCACTTGCTGTTTGGTCATGCGAAAGGCACGCCCAAAGGGGTTTACGGCCACGGTCGTGCCGTTGTAGAGATACTTCTGCAGCGTATCGGTCATTTCTGGGCTGTTGAAGTTGTCAATCGAAGCAAACTTCTGTTCGATCTCGGTAATTTTTTGTTTGTCGGCGTCGGTTGATTTTTGCCCCAGGGCAAGAAGCGGAGCGAAAACCATCAGCAGGACCACTGATTTTCGTAGCATGGGGGACAGCCTCCTCAATGAGGCTGGCATTCTGCACGTAAGCGGTAAGCCTGTCAATGCCCTCCCGAACATTCCAGGGGAATGCCAAATCGGAACCATTTCCGCGTCAATTTGCCTCCTAACTCACCGCTCTCTACAATAGGAAATCATTCTTCCCCGAGAGAACTATGATTCATTTTCCCGTCCCTGAGGCGCTGACTTTTGACGACGTGTTGCTGCTGCCCGCCCAGTCTGATGTGGTTCCGGCGCTGGCCAACACGCAGGCCCAGCTTACCCGCAATATTGCGTTGAACATTCCGGTCATCAGCGCGGCTATGGATACGGTCACCGAATCGCACATGGCGATTGCGCTGGCACAGCAGGGTGGGCTGGGCATCATTCACCGTAATTTGACCATCGAGCAGCAAGCCAACGAAGTGGACAAGGTCAAGCGCTCGGAGAGCGGCATGATCGTCGACCCAGTGACGATGTCCCCCGAGGACCGGGTTTCCGACGCCCTGGAAGTCATGCGCAAGTACAAGATTTCCGGTGTGCCGATTACGAAAAGCGGCAAACTGGTCGGCATTCTCACCAATCGCGATCTGCGTTTTGAAAGCCGCTTCGACGTTCCCATCCAGAAGGTAATGACCAAGGGGAACCTGATCACTGTGCCGGTGGGCACCACACTGGAAGAGGCGGAAAAGATTCTGCACGAGCACCGGGTCGAAAAGCTGCTGGTGGTGGATGATAACTACAACCTCAAGGGTCTGATCACCGTAAAAGACATTCAGAAGAAGTTGAAGTATCCCAACGCCGCCAAGGATTCGCACGGGCGCCTGCGGGCGGGTGCAGCCATCGGGGCGACGGGCGACTTTTTGGAGCGCGCGCAGGAGTTGGTCAGCTGCAAAGTGGATGCGTTGGCCATTGACAGCGCTCATGGCCACTCCACGCGTGTGCTGGATGCGATTAAGACCATCAAAGCGAAGCTGCCGGAAGTGGACCTGATTGCTGGCAACGTGGGTACCTTCGATGGCGCCTGCGCGCTTGCGCGGGCGGGAGCGGATGCGATCAAAGTCGGCATCGGCCCCGGTTCCATCTGCACTACGCGCGTGGTCACCGGCGCGGGAGTACCGCAGATTACGGCAATCGCCGAGGCCTACCGCGCCACGCGGGATGCGCAAGTGCCAGTGATCGCCGATGGCGGTATCAAATACTCCGGGGACATCACCAAGGCGCTGGCCGCGGGCGCGGGCATAGTAATGATCGGCTCGATGTTTGCCGGCACAGATGAAAGCCCGGGCGAAATGATCCTGTACCAGGGCCGCACTTTCAAGTCATATCGCGGCATGGGGTCTATCGGTGCGATGGCCTCAGGATCGAGCGAACGATATTTTCAGAGCGTCGAGGGCGAGGCCTCCACGGCAATGTCCGGTAGCGCCGATGACGCCAACCGCCTGGCCAAGCTGGTACCGGAGGGTATTGAAGGGCGCGTACCGTATCGCGGCTCGGTTTCGATGATTGTGCACCAGATGGTCGGCGGCTTGAAGTCCGGCATGGGCTATTGCGGGTGCTCCACCATTCCTGAACTGCTGCAAAAAACTCGTTTCGTGCGCATCAGCGTTGCCGGATTACGCGAGAGCCACGTGCATGATGTGATGATTACCCGCGAGGCGCCGAACTATGCGGTGGAATAACTGCGGCTGGAACTTCGCCGATTGAACGCTTCCGGCAATCAGCTTTGGAAAGCGTGGCTTCCGGCCTTTATCTGGTTGGGCGTCATTGCTCTGGAATCTACCGACCTCGCCGGAGCGGCCGAAACCGGCCATCTGTTGTATCCCATCTTTCATTTTCTGTTCGGGGTAGACCCTTTCCGTTTTGAGACGTGGCACCACTACATCCGGAAAACGGGTCATTGCGTGGGCTACGGGCTGTTGAGTTGGCTTTTTTTCCGCGGCTGGCGAGCGACTTTGCCGTTCTCGAAGCCCAGGCGTTGGTCTTTTCGTTGGGCGGCGATTGCTTTTTTCTCCACTGCCCTGGTCGCCAGCCTCGACGAGTGGCACCAAACCTATTTGCCTTCCCGCACGGGGCGCTGGCAGGACGCGGTATTGGATAGTTGGGCGGCGCTTGCGGTGCAGGTATTGCTGTGGCTAATTCTGCGGCGACATCAGGCCAGCAATTCCACTTTAGCAAACAACCAATAAGTGCGCGTCTTATTTCGACTGGACCAGGATTTGGCCGCACTTTTCCATAACCAGGCCCTGTTCCCGGCCTTGCAGCCATTGTTTTCCGTATTCCACAGCATCGGCACAACGCGCTCGCGCCATTTCCTCACGTTGTGTTCTCGCCCCGATTGCGGCCAATAAAAATGACCCCAGGGCTATATGGCGCCCGTAATCAGCTTTAGCTTCCGCCATGTGCCCACTCGGAATTGTCGTGATTCGCGCTTTGTATATGTCTACCGATCGGGCAATCAGCGGCTCGGCTTCCCGGAGGTGATCCTCCTCCATGTACACACTGGCTAAGGACTGCAATGCACCGCCAACCTCCGCTTCGTCGGGTTTCTGATGTTTTTCGTGGAGGTCCAATGATTCCTTGTAAAGCTGCTCGGCAGCCTCCAAATTCTGCTCAGCTAGCTCGGCCGTCCCCAGCTCAGAAAGGGTAGTCGCCAGTTCCAGCCATTTCGAGTCGCCGCGGTCCCTGGCAGCGGCGCGGGCCACGAGGAGGCTCTTCTTAGCGGCCGCGTAGTCGGCTTTTTTCAAGGCCTCTTCACCTTTACGTTCGGCTGGCCAATAGATGCTTTGAAATTTGCTCTCCCGCTTGGCCTCATCCGGAGAATTGTGCACGGGCCCAGGATTGGCGGACACCTGGCAGAACGCGGACGCTGCCATACCGCAACCAAGAAGGATTTCGAGAAAGAGCCCGCGAAGCCTCATAGCCCTGTAGCTTAGCGCAGTGCGAAAACGGCGCAAAGTGGGTCGCTCGGGGTATTGCAGAATCGCTCAGGAAATGTGACGCCGGCTCTCGCCCATGCGGGATACCGTCAACATGACAGCTGCGCTCACGGCAATTCCGGAAGAAAGATAAAACGGCACCCGCGGGCCGAAGCGCTTCCAAAGTTCTCCGGCCATGAAGCTGGCCAGCAGCATGGCTATGCTGGTTACGAATGCGTACACGCCGAGGGCGCGGCCGCGAATGTCCGGTGAAACGCTTTCTACCACCAACGCCTTCAGCACGGGATTGGTCAGGGCGTAGAAGAGGCCGTAAGAACCCATGGCAATCCAGATGGCGGTGTGTGACGGGGCGAGGGCGAAGACAAAATACACGGCGGCGAACACCAGATAGCCTCCGGCCGCAATTCCCCTCCGGGAAAGCCGGTCGCTCAAATGCCCTGCGGGCCAGGAGAAGAGCGTGTACATGAGGTTGAAGACCAACCCTAGGAGGGGAGCGTATTTGGGAGCAATGCCAATGCTCTGCGCGCGCAGCACCAGAAACATGTCGCTGGAGTTGCCGAGCGAGAATAAGGTCACGGCGAAAAGCACAAAGTAAAAAGGCATGGGTAGCGCGGAGAAACTCAAGCTATCCCGCAGCGTTACGGCTGGGGCCGGCTGGGAGCGCGCTTTGCGGACCTCCTTGATGCCGATCAGGGCGACGGCAAAACAAAGAAAGCCCGGAACGGCCGCGGCCCAGAAAACGGTGCGCAGTCCATGTGAGCGCAGCAGCCAGAGCGCCGCGAGCGGGCCTAGCACGGCTCCGGCAGAATCCATGGTCTGAATGAGCCCGTAGGCAGAACCGAGTCGCGAACTGGACTCAGCCACCATGACGTCGCGCGGCGCCCCGCGTATGCCCTTCGAGAAGCGGTCGGCAAAGCGTATGGCCAGTACTTGCCACCACGAACTCACCAGGGCGAGCAGCGGTTTGACCGCATTGGCGGTGAAATATCCACCCACCACAATCGGCTTGCGACGGGGAAGACGGTCGGCCAGATAGCCGGAAAAAAGCTGCACGAAGGAGGCGACGCTCTCCGCAATGCCTTCGATGATTCCCAGTTGCGCGGGCCCCGCGCCAATAGAAACCAGAAAAGCGGGCAGCACCCAGTACGCCATTTCCGTCGCCGTGTCGTTGAACAGCGCGGTTAGTCCGAAAGCGTAGATGTTACGGCTCGAGGAAGTCGCCGGCTGCTGTGGCAGTTCTGGCATAAATTTGGTTTCGACATGATAAATGGGCCGGCAGGAAGGCGCGAGACGGAGGTTCGCTTTGAAGATGAGAGGATTCTTATGCTGGGAGCTACACCTTTGCGACAAAGGTTGTCCGCCCTGCAAGCGTGCGAAAAACCTTGGTAATCAGGGTACTCGGGGGTTTTCTGTATTGTCGCGCAACCGCAAATCTGGCATCACAGTAAGTATGATGTCGAGTCGTATCCTGATTGCCGATGATGACCCCACCATCCGAATGCTGCTGCGGAGACTGGTAAGCAATCATCCTTCGTGGGAAGTCTGCGGAGAAGTTGCAACCGGCGCCGATGCCGTGGAGAAAGCTGCAAGCCTGGCTCCCGATCTGGTGATTCTGGATTTGGCGATGCCGGCGATGAACGGCCTGCAAGCCGCCCGCGAAATCTCCAAGGCGAGCCCCCATACCTTGATGCTGCTGGCGAGCGTGCAGGAAGTTTCCCGCCAGCTTGCCGAAGCTGCCCGGGAGGCCGGGTTTCGGGGGGCGGTTACCAAGTCCAGTGGCAGCGAGGTGGTGCAGGGAATCGAAGCGCTGTTTCACAGCCAGACCTTCTTCGCCATTAATGAATCGCTGGCGATTTAGCAGGCCGGGCTCAGGGCTTGTTCGAATTCAGAAAGAATTCGGCCAGCTCAAGATCGCCCGGCGTGGTGATCTTGAGATTCCTCGGCGAACCCATCACCACTACGACCGGATGCCCGGAGCGTTCCACCAGGGATGCCTCATCGGTCCCCATAAATCCATCGGCGGCCGCCTCATCGAAAACCTTCTTGAGCAGGCTGTAGCGGAACCCTTGCGGGGTTTGGGCCAGAACTACCCGTTCGCGGGGCAAGGTGGCGGTGATGACCGCTCCTTCGGCGGTGCGGTCCACCTGTTTGACCGTATCCACCGCGGGGATTCCTGCAATGGCGGCGCTGTGCTTTTGCGCCGCATGGATCACCTGTTGGATGATCTCGTCGGTGACAAAGGGCCGCACCGCATCGTGCACCAGGATAATATCGTCCGCTTCGGCGCGGACGGCCGCCAGAGCGTTGGCAACGGAATGTTGCCGGTGCTCGCCACCCTCCACGAACTGCATTTTTTTCTGCAGAATGTCGGGCGCGTCTTTTTCCAGACGAGAGCGGAAATTGCCGATCTCATCGGCGCGCAAAGCGACACAAATTTCGCTCACCTCCCGGCAGGCGGCAAACTTGCGCAGTGTACGAATAAGAATCGGTGTTCCGCCGAGTTCGCTAAACTGTTTGGACGGCGGACCCTTTTTGCCGGTAGACGGGGGCGCCATGCGCGTGCCCAGACCTGCAGCCGGAATGATGACAACCACCTTCATGGCGGGTTGCAAGTATAAGCGGCACGGGCCGCGACTTTCAAATTGGCGCCGGGGAGGGCTCGGCGCAGGATTTGGCGTCTTTGGCTTTCTATTTGGCAGAGAGGCGATTCAGGGCCCAGGCTGCGCTTTCCGCAACCACCGGGTCCTCATCCTGAGCCATATCTCTTAAGGTCGATGCAAATCGCCGATCGCCGCTGTTGCCCATGGCAATGGCAGCATTGCGGCGCAGCCCGTTG
>Ga0335085_10008921_pt1 | contig 15201 bp, 8 predicted proteins | sample Lox_Sample_45_FD_206712 | JGI IMG/M metagenome (GOLD analysis project Ga0335085, IMG submission 206712) | Soil microbial communities from Loxahatchee National Wildlife Refuge, Florida, United States - Lox_Sample_4.5 | ecosystem: Environmental > Terrestrial > Soil > Wetlands | place: USA: Florida... | reverse complement strand
GGTGGGGGAACAGGCTTTTCCGGCGGATTCGGCCCTGCAGATCCACCTTTACCTGCCGGGTTATCCCGCCCCGGTCACTCTCATCGCCGAAGTGGTCCGCACCCAGGTGGACGCCAACGGCTCCAACGGCACCACCTACCGGGCCGGGATCAAGATATTGGCCGTCAACCGTAAGGACGTGGTGCACATGGATAAGTATCTTTTGGCCGAGAAAATACGCCAACGCGGCGGGAAATAAAATTTGAACCACCCCTTCGACGTTGCTCAGGGCCCTGAGGCTCTCGAGGGGCAAGGGCATCACCCGTCAGCCTTCGGCTGAGGGCGTAAACGAGGGCGCCCCGAAAGGCTTGGGTGGATGATGGCCAAAGAAAAATCCCTCAAAATCATCTCCACGGTCAAGGCCGGGGGCTATGACATCCCCGGGCACCCGGAGCATCCCTTAAGGGTCCTGCGTTCGCTGGAGCACCTCAAATCCATCCTTCCCCCCTCCTCCTTTGAGGAACCTTCGGCCGCGCCCCTGGAAAAAATCCGGGCCGTCCATACCGACGCGGCGGTCAAGGTGGTGCAAAAGGAAGGCTATTTCGACCCCGATACGCCTGGGGCGCCGGGGGTTTGGGAATGCAGCCTGCTCTCGGCGGGGGCGGCCCTGCAGGCCGCCGCCGAAAGCCTGAAGGGGTCCAGGGTTTTTTCCCTCATGCGCCCGCCCGGCCACCACGCCACACCCGACAGCGGCATGGGGTTCTGTTATTTCAATTCCATGGCGGTGGCCATCCAGGACCTGGTGCAACAAAAGCTGGCCCGGAAGGTCGCGGTGCTGGACCTGGACTGCCACCATGGCAACGGCACGGAGGACTTCTGCCTGGGCAAGGAGGAGTTCATGTACGTCTCCCTGCACCAGTTCCCGGCCTATCCCGGCACGGGGCGGCAGTCCCGGGCCAACTGCGTGAATTACCCCCTGCCCCCGGGAACGGAGGAACGGGATTATTTCCCGGCCATGGAGGACGCGTTGAAGCACTTGGCGGGTTTCAAGCCAGACCTCATCGGGGTTTCCATGGGTTTCGACACCTACGAGAAGGACCCCTTGACCCAGTTCGGCCTGGCGCGCAAGGACTACCGTAAGATGGGCAAGTGGTTGAAGGAAGCCGGCTTCCCGGTTTTCGCGCTCTTAGAAGGCGGCTATCACGACGACCTGCCGTTCCTGATCGAGGAGTTTTTGACCGGGTGGTCGGCCTAATTCATGGGCAACCACAGATGAACACGGATACACACAGATTAAAGGAATCCATAAAGGGAAACGGTCGTGTGCTGATTTTAGCCCATCTGTGTTTATCTGTGTCTATCTGTGGTTCCATGTTGGAGAAGTCTAAATGAAAAGTCCCATCATCACACTGCTCACCGATTTCGGAACCAGCGATCCCTTTGTGGGCGTGATGAAGGGCGTCCTGCTTTCTATCTGTCCCCAGGCGCGGCTGGTGGACCTGTCCCATGAAGTGCCGCCCCAATCGGTGATGGCGGGGGCCTACCTTTTAAAAACTTCCATCTATTACTTCCCAAAGGGCACGGTGCATTTGGCGGTGGTGGACCCCGGCGTTGGAAGTTCCCGCAAGGCCGTCGCCCTGAGGAGCAAAGGCCATTTCTTCGTGGGCCCGGACAACGGTCTTTTCCCGGCCGCCTTGAAAGGTTGGGGCATCGAGCAAGTGGCGGAATTGACGGAAAAAAAGTACCAGCTTCCCAATCCCAGCGCCACGTTCCACGGCCGGGATATTTTCGCACCCGCCGCGGCCCATTTGGCCAAGGGCGTGCCCCTCGCTAGGTTGGGCGTGCGGCAGAACAACTGGATCTGGAGGGAAATCCCCAAGGCCTTCAAGACGGCCCAAGGCTGGACGGGCCAAGTGCTTTGGGTGGACCACTTCGGGAACTTAGTGACGAATCTGGAGGAGAAACACATTCCCAAGAGCTTCCGGCTCAAGGTCGGCAAGGCCGTCATCCTCAACCTCGCCACCCACTATGCGCAAGTGAAGAAGGGGACGGTGGTTGCGCTGATCGGCTCTTCGGGAAACCTGGAAATTTCAGTGAGCGGTGGAAATGCCGCCCAGAAGCTGGGGGTGGGCATCGGTTCCCCGGTCAGCTTGGCCTAGGTTTTTTCGCCCAATGGGCGGCCCAATTCTTTTCATCCTTGCCGTTCTTCAAAATCCTGAAAATCTGTCCGTGGATCCTGCCGTTGCTGGCCAAGGCGTTTTCGGCCAAAAGGTTAAAGGGCCCGCCGGTGATATCCGTCACCTTGCCGCCGGCCTCCTGAACCATCAAAACGGCCGCCGCCATGTCCCAGGCCTGGATGCCCCTTTCCCAGAATCCGTCAAAGCGTCCCGCCGCCACATAGGCCAGGTTCATGGCCGCCGAACCATCCCGCCGCACGCCCTGGGCCTTCAGCACGAATTGCCGGAAGTTGTCCAAGTTGTAGCGGGTTTCCCGCACCGCGTAGGCGAAACCGGTTGAGACCAGGCTTTCGTCCAGGGTCTTGGTGGCCGAAACCCGAAGGCGCCGCCCGTTCAGGAAAGCTCCATGCCCCTTTTCGGCGGTGAAGCACTCGTCCCGAAGGGCGTCGTAAACGATCCCCACCACCGGTACGCCCTTTCGGACCAGGGCGATGGAGCAACAAAAGAAGGGATAGGCATGGGCGTAGTTGGTGGTGCCATCCAGGGGGTCCACCAGCCAGGTGAATTCGGATTGAGTCCGGTCTTGACCGCTTTCCTCCCCCCAAAAATTATGAGTGGGGAACGCCTTGCGAAGCAGGGACAGGGCGGCTTTTTCACATTGCTGATCCACTTCGGTGACCAGGTTGAGTTTGTTTTTGGATTTAAAGCGGATGTTGCGAACCCGGCCATAGTGTTGTTTCTGGATTTGCCCCGCTTTTCGGGCGGCTTGGATAGCGGCTTTAAGGTAGGGATTCATAAATTCCTGGGTTTCTTCGAATTTCCGCGGATTCTAACAGGTTCAAAGTAGGAATGGCTGAATTTAAAGGGCTTTTCGCTTTTATCAGGATTTGGAAGTCCGGGAAACCCTAAGTTCTTTGTGAAGGTCAAATGAGTTTAAGTCTTTGATAAAACTTGTCTTTTAAAAAAGGCCAGGGCATTTATCCCCCGGCCTTTTTTACTGATAATTCCGGGTTTTCAAAAGCCTGGGACCGGGGCCAGGTTGCAAAAAAACGGTCAGTATCTTTTTGGGACGGGAAGGGTATAATTTCACTGTTGGTCCAAGGCCTTATTCGGGCCGTTTGATCCCCTCTTTTTCAGCTTGGGGGATTTTCCTGCGAAGTTATGAAAGCGGCTGAAAGCGGAAAAGCTTCTGAAGGAAGCGCTACCAAAGGACAGACTACGAAAATGACCGTCACCATCTACGATGTGGCCCAGAGGGCCGGGGTTTCCATCTCGACCGTTTCCCGTGTTTTGAACAACAACCCCAATGTCCTGGAAGACACCCGCCAGAAGGTCTTGAAGGCCATCGAGGAACTCCAGTTCAAGCCCAACCCCATTGCCCGGGGCCTGGTGGTCAAGCAAACCAACCTCATCGAGGTTTTCTTTTCCTGGGCGGGCCCGGTTTTCAATATGGCCGGCTACCAATTCAACCTCCAAAGCGCCTGGTATGTGGGCCTCTTGAACGGCATCAACGAGGTGGTGCAGGAAAAGCAGTATGGCCTGCTGATCAACACCATCTCGGGCGTCTTTGACCCCCAGGAAGTGTACCGGAAGGTTTCCAGCAAGGCCGTGGACGGGGTTCTGCTAGTCTCCCCCTACCTGGAAGAGAAGGACGTGCTGCGGATGATGACCCAGCGCATCCCCATGGTCTTAATCGGCTACCGCACTGTCGACCCGAGCGTGGATTACGTGGACAGCGACAACCGGGGTGCGGCTATAAAAGTGGTGGATTACCTGACGGGTCTGGGACACAAGAAAATCGCCTGTATTACGGGCCAAGTGAAGACCTCCCGCAACGCGGCCGACCGCCTGGAGGGGTTCAGGGAAGCCTGCGCCAAGCACCACCTGACGCTTCCGGAGGATTACCTGGTGGAGGGGGATTTCCTCAAGAAGTCCGGGTCCGATGCCATGCGCAAGCTTATGGCCCTGCCGGATAGGCCCACGGCGGTTTTCGCCTCCAACGACCTGATGGCCCTGGGGGCCTGGGACGTGGCTAAGGAAATGGGGCTGACCGTCGGCAAGGATGTGGCCCTGGTGGGGTTTGACGACATCGCCGAAGCCTGCACGCCGCCCTATTCCCTGACCACGGTCCAGCAGGACTACCGTGCCATGAGCGTCGAAGCCACCCAAATGCTGATCGAAAAGATCAACCATCCGGACAATTGGAAGCCCCGTCAAGTACTGGTGCCCACCCAGTTGGTCGAACGCCAATCCAGCGGCTCGAAAAAGAAATAGCCTTAATCAACCCTGGGTGGTTCAACCGGTTTAGCTGTTCGATTAAGTCGCGGGGTATCTGGCCCGCTGGTAGATGCCGACTTTCATTGGATTTTAAACGTCTTTGAACGGTGAAAGATGTCGGTATCACGCCGATTTCCATTTTGTTTGTTTTCATTTATGAGAATCGGTACAATGCCTTCCGCTTCGCCGCTTATTCCTGCTCCCTGGAAACGATATGGGAAGAGTCATGCAAATCCTCGGTGTCGTCCTGGCCCTGGCGCTCATTTACGCCGTCCTGGCCGGGTTGGGCCTGACCCATGGCCTGAAAGGGCGCAAAAACACCACCAAGATGCAGGTCATCACGGATTTTGAGGACCCCACCGACGACTTCGATTGGACCACCGGCGGCTACGTGAAGATCGAGCCTTCCACCGAGAACAAGACCCATGGCAAGACCAGCGCCAAGGCTACTTTCCTGCTGGCCAGCCAGTTCATGCCCAACGTCACACCCGTTTACCCCGCGACGCCCATCGCCGCCCAGGTTCCGGCGGCCGTTAACGCCACGCCCGAACCGGCTTTAACTCCCTCCAACCCCTGGCAGCCCCAGATGGTGCTGGACGTAAATTCGGTCACCCCCCTCAAAGTGTTCGAGTGGGGGGAATACGCGGACTTGAAAATGGACCTATTCAACGACCAGGCTTGGCCGGTGACCTATCACGTGGAGGTGGGCGACAGCCACGCCTATCTTTATGAAAATTCCGGACCCCTGACCCCCAAGAAGGTAACCAATGTCTCGATCCCCCTGGAAGAACTCACCAAGAACCGCCTGGACCTGAGCAACATCCGTTCCTTCCGCTTTTGGGTGGACACGGCCGGGGCCGTCCAGCCGGTGGTCGTTTATCTGGATTACATCCGCCTGGAAGGGGATGCCACGGCCCCCCGGGCCGCCGCTCCCGCCGCTTCCCCGACGCCCCGCCGGTAAAGGCGGCTGTCAGCCGTCAGTCGTCAGCAAAGATTTACTCTCCCAAAAAACAAATACCCCAAACCTCCCAGCGTGGTTCACTTGTAGTTTTGATTTGGGGGTTAAAAGGTTAGCTGAGAGCTGATAGGTGACGACGGACAGCTGTCGTTAGAGGAAGAGGGTTGTTGAAACTTCGGCGCCGATTAGGCCCATGGTGTTGGCTTGGTTGTTCATGTCGTTGGATTGCCCCGCCCAAAAGCGGAAATCCATCCTTCCGAAAGCCTCCTCCACTCCCATGCCCGCGTTGACGGTGGTGGTCAAGGCGCTGATGGAACTGTCCACATAATCATCAATTTCCTCCACGAGTCCCAACCGGAAAGCCCAGGTGTCGGAAACCCATTTTTCCCCGCCGAAGGCCAGTTGATAGTAGGAATAACCCGTGCCTGAAACCGAGGAAGAGGTGCCGCCGACGTTGACCACGTCATTGGCTTTGGTGTAGCTCAGGCTTTTCCACTGAAGCCCCATGGTGTATTCCTTGGGATTTTCCAGGCCGATCCCGAAGGCCGTACCGACCTGTTCCCTCTGGTTGTTGCTGGAAACCGACCCACCGACCCGCAGGATATCCTGGTTGAAGAAAAAGCCGTTCACCATCCCTCCCAGCTTCAGGTTCTCGGTGTCCGAGAAGGGAAGGGTGAGTTTGAAGGCGCCCCCCACGTTCATGGCCTGGTATTGGGCCAAATGGTAATGGACCAGGTTCCCGAAATAAGCCGAAGTAAAGGGAACGGTCTGTTCGTAGTCGTTGTCCGAGTTGATCATGGAGGCGGTAAAGCGCAGCTTGGCCACCGAGGGCAGCTCATAAAGCAGTTCGGCGCCCCAATCGGTGTAATCGGTGGTGGTGTTGGTCTGGTCGACGGTAAAGGAGGGGGAGCCCAGGTAAAAAACGTTCAGGTTTTTGTTGAGATCGGAGGAGCCCACCTGGGTCTCAAAATAGCCGCCAGCCTGCCAGCGGGGGTCTTGGGGGGAAGTGGGCCCGGGAAAAGTGGTGATGAAGCCGGACTTGAGGAAAACCTGGTTCTGGGCAGCCGCGCCTGAGGCGATGCCCACATAGGGGTTGAAAAGGCCGGGATCATAGGCCGTGTCGCTTTCCGTATCCATGATTTCCATCCCCAGGGAGGCGAAAGGAAGGGCATAGGCCACCCGCAACAGCCCGCGGTACTGGGAGTCGGTTTCGGTGTCGTTGGAATAATTGGCCGAAGGCACCCCCTGAGTGATCAGGGTATCCCCGGTGACCTGGACGGCCCAATGGGGGTCGGGGAAAAGCATCAGGCCCTCATATTTGAGGGGGGCGTCCGTATAGCGGGGAATGGTGGTGAAAACCTGCTGTTTGTTGGAGCCCCAGGGGCCTTCCTGGTCCGAATAGGACCATTCCCCCGCCAGGTCAAAGCGGTCCTTCGTGTTCAGGAGCACCAGGCCGGCCGGGTTGCCGTCCAGGAAGAGGTCCAGGTTGTCGGTTTCGTCGTCCAGGATGGTCGTCAGGCCCCCGGTGGCGTCCACACGGGTCTCGGAGGCCCACCCGGCGGCGGAGGCGAGGCCCAACGCCACCAAGAGTAGTATTTGAAGAAAGGTTTGCCCCTTGGTCCTGAAATTTTGAGGAACAAGCCGAAAATTTCCCAACCCGCACTGTTTTTCTTTTGAGAATGGGGTCTTTGACCCCAGCGAGGAGAACGGTGTAACCCTCATGTCCTTTATCGGGCTTTGCCCGATTTCGATAGGAGAAATGAGGGTAAGGGACCGGGTATTATTAGGGCCATTTGGCCCATAAACGCGATCACGTGTCCTGGGTTGGTTTAAATTAAAGAGGGTTAGGGAAAAGGTCTTCATAATCCCCGGGGCCGAGGCAGGTTTTGGATGTCCAGGCGGGCGCCAGTATAACATGGGAAACCTTTTGCTCCTCCCCGGAAAACCGCTAAAATACAGGCGGAACAACATCGAACCCCGCCGCGCAAGCGGCCGGGACAACACTGAGGTCGCACGATTTATGGGTCGCTGGTTCTTCCGTGAAACATTTCTGTCCGCGCCGTTTTGGACTGTCCCCCAAAAAGCGGTGATCCATTTAAAACCCGTCCTTTGTCATTCGTCGTCAGTCCGCAGCAAGGCTGAGGCCTTAAAAGCTTTTGCGGACGACGGAGGACTGATGGCTGGCGACCGCCGCTTGCAGAGGTCGAGATGAGCACCAAAACCACCAAACCCGTCAAATTCGGGGACCAAATTGAAATCGAGATCACCTCGCTGGCCTTCGGCGGGGACTCGGTGGGCCGGTTCCAGGACTTTGCCCTTTTCATCCCCGGTGGCCTGCCCGGCGAGCGGGTGCGCGTCAAGGTGACCCAGGTCAAGGACCACTACGCCACCGGCGAGATCCTCTCCATTCTCAGGCCCTCGCCCGACCGTGTCACGCCCAACTGTGGCATTTTCGAGGAATGCGGCGGCTGCCAGTGGCAGCACCTGAGCTACCCGCGCCAGCTTCAAACCAAACGCCAATTCGTAGTGGATTCCTTGAAGCGGATCGGCCGCATGGACAACGTTACCGTCCAGCCCTGCCTGCCCTCGCCCACGGCCTATGCCTACCGCAACAAGGCCATGCCGGTGCTTTCCATGCGGGACGGCCATTTCGTCACCGGCATCTACGAGCCCCGCTCCCACCACCTGGTGCCCTATCATAGCTGCCCCATCCAGGCGGATGAGATCAACGACCTGCTCCAAAAGGTCTTGCAGAAAATCGAGCGGTCCGGCCTGACGCCCTACCAGGAAAAGAAACACGAGGGGTTCCTGCGCCATTTGACCGTGCGGCGGGGCTTGAAAACCGGCGAGGCCCTCTTGGCTTTCGTGACCCGCACCGAGACGCCCGAGGAGCGCGTGCAAAAGCCCACCCTTTTGCCCGAGGGCCTGGAAGAAATCCTGCCCCGGATCGCCCGTGAACTCATGGCCGAGGTTCCGGGCCTGGCGGGCGTGCTGCAGAACATCAACCCCTCCCGCACCAACATCGTTTTCGGGCCCACCACCAAGGTGTTGGCGGGCCGCGACCATTATTTCGAGGACATCGACGGGCTCCGGCTCAAGGTCTCCCTCAAGTCCTTCCTGCAGGTGAACACGGCCCAGGCCGACATCCTGCACGCCTTGGTGCGGGAGGCCCTGGGCGAACCCAAACACAAGAAGCAATGGGGGACGGTGCTGGACCTTTACAGCGGCATCGGCACGTTGGCCATGGCGGTTTCCCAGAACGCCGATTATGTGGTGGGCGTGGAGGAAGTGGGCGCGGCGGTCGATGACGCGCGCTTCAACGCCGAGCTCAATCGAAGGACCAACATCGACTACCTGGAAGGGGACGTGCCCCAGATTTTGCTGGGCCTGAAGGACAAGGGCCTCACCCAGATCGACGCGGCCATCCTGGACCCGCCGCGCAAGGGCGTATCGCCCGAGGTCCTCATGCGTTTGACGGCCTTCTATCCCGAGCGGCTCGTCTACGTTTCCTGCGATCCCGCCACCCTGGCGCGGGACTTGGCGCTCCTCTCCAAGAACGGCTACGCAGTGGATTGGGCCCAGCCCCTGGACATGTTCCCGCAGACCTACCATGTGGAGACGGTGGTGCGCCTCACGCGCACCACGCCCCTGCCGCCGGAAGTACTGAACGCGGAAGGCCGGGCCGAACTGGAGCCTTTCCGCCTGCCCAAACCCGTGGAACCGGCCTCGCTGAATATCTCCGCCAATTTCAACGCGCTCAAGGAAAGGACCGCGGACCTTTTAAAAGCGGGGGCGGGACAGGCTTCCGCGGCCACGGCCCTGATGGGTTCGGTGGTACGGGCCAGCTTCGGAGGGGTCGGCCGGGGCCTCCAGGCCCTGGGCAAGGGAGCGGGGTCGCTCCTCAAGGGCCGCCCCAAAATCCGGAGCGGCAGCCTGGAGGAGAGGCTTCTTTCCCAAATGAATTCCGTCCCAACCGCTCCCCCTGTTCCGGAGCAGGAGGTGACCGTTTGGCCCCCTATAGAGGATCTCCCCTCCGCCGCCGATGACCGCGTGGAACCGGCGCTTCCCGAATCCTCGTCGGCCGAAAACCTTTCCATGGCCGCCACACCCGCCGCTGAGGAAGAAACCGCCGATCCCATGGAAGCCTCGGTTGAAAAGATCGAGGAGGCCCTGACCTCGCGGGGCGTGGAGCCACCCCTGGAAATTCCCACGGCGTCCTATTCGGAAACCACCCTTTCCCAATCCATTCCGCCGGCATCGGTTTTGTCCCAGGAAGAGATTCAAGAGATCGAAGTCCCATCCCCAGCGGAAGAAAAAGCCGAAGAGATCCGGCCTCTTTTGGAATCTATCCCCGAAGCCCCGGCCGCTCCTCCGCCGGCCCTTTTTACCCCGGTTGTTGAACCGACGAAAGCCCCCGTTGAACCGTCTGTCCAGGAGCCGGCCGCGGCCGAACCCTCCCCCCAAGAAGTCCATCGGGCCTTCCTGGAACCCCTTGCGCCGGCGGTTCCATCCGCGGAAACACCGGTCCTTCGGCCCAAGCACCGCCCCTGGACCTTCCCGCGCCCCCGCGTCAACTTCCAGCCGGTCCTTCATTGGTTCCGCGGGCAGAAGGGCCTTCGTTACGCTTTAATCGCCGCCTTCCTGGCCTGCGGGGGGTTGATCGCCAAGGCCACCCTTTCCCCGGACCACAAAAAATGGGGGGCCATGTCGCCCACCGTGGCCCAAATGATTCCCGACGTGATCGCGGTCATGCCCACCCGCAATTTCCTGAGGTACGAACTGGTGCCCTTCGAGGTGACCATCAATCATGAGGAAATGGGTTCCTTCCCGGACATGCACGCCACCGTGGAGGTTTTCCAGGACGGCAAACCCGTAAGCCTGGTGGATGGAAGGACCAAGTTGAGCCTCAAGAAAGACACGCCCCACGGAAAGTTCATCGGCAATTGGCCCATTCCCTACAATCCCCCCCCGGGCACCTACGTGGCGGAAGTGGAGGTGAGCTCCCCCACCTGGGAAAACGCCAAGGTTTTTGAATCCGCCTTTACCATCCAGCCTTTGAAGCCCAACGGCATGCCCGCCGGTTACGCGGCCCTCACCATGGAAGGGGGCAAACGCCTGATCGGGGGGGCGGTGCCCGCCCTGGACGGAAGCGATTCCTTAAGGGCCGCCAACGCCATCGACTGGGCCAAGTTCATGGGGGCCGATACCTACTGTTTCCTGATGGCCCAGACCTCCGCATGGGATCACTTCAGCCCCCGGGATTTTCCCTTCAACCGCGGCGACATGGAGGTGGGCCGCAAATACGCCAAGGCCGCCCACGCCGCCGGCCTTAAATTCGGGGGATACATGACCACCTTCAAGGTGATGGGCGATGCCTGGAACCAGGTCCCTTACCAGTTCGCCCTGGGCTACGACCCGGACAGCGATGAGGTGGTGCAGGACCGCTTTATTTCCGTGGAGGATCCCAAACGCCGCCAGGACATCATCGGCTTCCTCAAGGAAATGGACCAGGATCCGGACGTGGACATGGTGGGGTTGGATTACGTGCGCACCGGGGACGCAGGCTACGAGATGGTGGACGAGTTCGTGAACGACATGAACGTGCCGGGGCCGGAAAACTTCTGGTCCCTTTCCAAGGAGGAGCGCATCCACTGGCTGGCCAAGACGGTCGAGACGAACCGCAAGAAGAAGGATTCGCCGGTCGTGGCCCTGTTCGACTGGTGGCGGGCCCACAAGGTGGCCACGATCATCCACGGCATCCTGGAGGAATCCAAGATTTCCAAGCCCGTCTTCACCTTCACCCTGGGCTGGAAAATGGGCCATGAGCACGGGCAGGACCCGGCCATGCTGATCGACGCGGGCGTCGGCTATAACCACATCATGCTTTACCAGAGCGACCGAAGCACCCTGGCCTCCATGAAGACCCAGTGGCCCGAGTACCTGGCACGGGGCAACGGCATGTATGCCCCGGGCGAAATGGTGGACTTCAACTGGGTCCAGAAGTCCCTCGATCCCCCCGGGCCCCAGGAGCTTTACAACCGCGAAGTGGAAACCTTGCACCAATGGTTCCCGGTGAACGCCCAAATCGGCATGTTCTGGCACGATCTCTACCGTATCGTCTACGGCGTGAAGGGGCCCTACAGCGCGATGGAATGGACGGTGGCGGGAGGTAAAGCCTTCAGCGAGCTCAAACAAACCGAGGGCTTGGCGCCCCTGGAAGTCGTCTTGACGGCCCCCAAAAAAGTGCCGGGAGGGGTTTCGGTGCCGCTCCGGGTGGAAATCCGCAACCCCACGCCCCAGGACCTGAAGGGGGTGGTGCTGCACCAGATCGACGCCTCCAAGGACTATTACGCCGACCTGGCCACGGTCGGACCCTTCGACCTGCCCGCCGGGGATACCCTGCGCGTGAAAAGCCTTTACGTGAACATCCCCAAGGAAAACCAGCCCGACCGCGACAACCGCTTCATGGCCGCCGTCATGGCGGAAAAACCGGGACAGTCCTGGCGGGTCTTTGATTTCGCCTACATGAAAAAAACTTCCGGACTTTCGGTGAAGAGCCTGGAAGACGGCAAGGGCGAAGGCCCGGACGCGAAAGAAAACGACGACCAACAGTAAATCCCAACCCGCGACAAACTGTTGAACGTTTTAAAAAAACGGTTTTTTCTGGGATTCCCCCGCAGTTTCCAAAAACCGCAACATCCTGAAACTTCTTTCCAAAAAAAGATACCGGCCCTTGGACCCTTTTAGTAGAATACCGGGGCTTTGGCGCTTCCGTTCCTTCGAAGAAACTAAAATCGCTTTTCCTCGAAATCAAAGAAGAGGTGCTTATGGTCCGCTTCCGCGGATTCTCATTCTGGATGGGCGCCGCCGCGATCTCCCTCCTCGCCGGCTGCGGCGCGGTTTTCTACAACGAAGGCTCCAAGGATTCCTCCCTGGCCGCGGGACTCCACAATCCCGAAGGCGTCAAGGCCAAGATCCAGGTTCCAGCCGACCAATGCGTCATCAGCGACTTCAGCAACAGCGGCAAAGCCGTGAACCCCAAACTTTTCGGGGCCAGCGGTGGCCAATGGATGGCCATTTCCTCCGGCGGCGGCGGCACCATCGACTCCGATTTCATCGCCGATGGCGGGGCCCATGGGGATGCCAAGGCCGCCCACATCTACGGGAAACTCACCGACAAGGGCGATAAAACCTACCCCGGTTTCCAGCTCCAGTGCCACCTCAAGGATACGGGCCTTTACGATGCCAGCAATTTCACCGGGCTGTTCTACTACTATAAGTGCCCTTCGGACGACACCGCCATGAAGCGGCGCTTCGGCATCGGGATGGCGGCCACCCTGCCCTCGGATCAGGGCGGCACCTGCACCAACAACTGCTACGACCATTTCGGCAACGACCTGCCCTCTTCCAACGACTGGGTGAAAATCACCCTGGTCTTCACCGACATCAAGCGCGAGGGCTGGGGCGGGGCCGTGATCCCCCCGGACTTCACGGACCACCTGTCCGAACTCATCAATCTCGGGTGGACTCACAGCGGAAACAACGCCGCGGGTACCTACAACATCGATTACTGGGTGGACGACGTCGAGTTCTTTTAACAGCAGTTCTGGGTTTTGAGTTCTCAGTTTTGGGTTGTGGTTATTTTTGGATGGGTTCCCCATCCAAAAATTTCATGAACTCAGAGCTCAAAATTAAAAACTTTTAACGGGTTTTTGTTGGCTTGCGGGGGTTTTGCCGGAACGGGATAACGTTGTAAATTCTGTCGAAAACATTGACCGAGGTCTTGTTTGAAATTCGGATTGAAAATCTTCCTGGCGGCGGCCTCTTTAGCGGCGCTTTTTTCAGGGCCCGGGGTTCCGGTTGTTTCGGCCAATCCTTACGAGGAATTGGACCCCGCCTCCCCCCTTTACCAGCGCGTGAAGGCGCTGGGCGACGCGGGGCTTTTGGACCCGCAGGACAAGCAGGTTTTGGATGAGGGGAAGTACGTCACCCGGTTGGAGCTGGCCTTTTATACGGAGAAGGCCAAGGCCCGCCTGACGGCCCCCGAACTCTACCGGCCCCTTCCCACGGCCACCCCCATGCCGCTTCCCACCGCGGCACCGGTCCAACCCGAAATCTCACTGCCCCCGGCCCTTCCCACGGCCGCGGTATCCGCGCCCGTCGTCCCCACGCCTACCCCCTTCCTGCCGCCGGCCAACGCGGCCACCCTGAACGAGATCGACCAGCTTTTAAAGGAACTCAAGGAAGAGGCGGCCATGCTCAAGTCTCGCATGAGCCTTTACGACCAGCGGATTGACGCCCAGCAAAAACAACTGGATGACCTGAGGAAAATCGAGGACGAAGTGGTGGCGGTCAAGAACAAGGCCAACAAGTCCGCCGGCGACCCCAATTTCAACACCAACACCGACACGCGTTTTGAGCAGATGAACGTCTCCGGGCCCGTTTCGGGGTCCGGCCCCCTCTTGAACAACGTGACCAAGCTTGAGCAGAGCATCTGGATTGGGATGTGGGGCGACATCGGCGGCGTGGGGGCCTATTCCACCGGCTTCGGCGCCTTCATCCCCTTTTCCAATTTCTCCGACGCCCCGGTCGGCTCCACCGGCGCCCTGGCTTCGCCCGCCTCGGTTTACGTGGGCTCCCCCAGCCTCGAATTGAATGTTTATGGGGATTTGGGGAAATGGGAGACCACTTTCGCGGTGGAGGCCTACCAGCCCGACACCACCCTAGGGGATTTCACCCGCGGCGTGGCCCCCTATTCGCTCAAGCGCTTCGAGGACCCCTTCGACATCAAGGCTTTCTCCACCGACAAGGACGCCAAGAACTGGGACGACTACATGAACAGCGTGGGTTTCGTGTCCACCGCCTCCTTAAACGCGGGCAACGTGCAGTCCACCAGCGACCGGGTTTTCGACGGCATGTACGCGGTGGGCCATGACCTGCCGGGCCTGGGGGACACCCGGGTGCACCTTTTGGTCGGACGTATGGGCACCAGTCCCACCCAGACCCAGCGCTGGGAGGAGGCCGCCAAGATCGACATGCCCTGGAGCCAGACGATCAAGACGTCCGTCTCCACCCAATGGGTCAACGAGGAATTCGGCTACAACCAGGTTCCCCAATTGGATATGAAGGATTACGCCGCCGATATCGCCCTCAACCTCAAGCCCGTTTTCTTTGATATCGAGGGAGGGTTTTCGCACTTGTACACGGGCGAATTTATCACGAACCTCTCCACGGGTGCCCTCGACCCCAATCCCCAGCCCATGGAAGCGGGGGCGGGGCAGGCCTCCCTCAGCTTTTATCCCTTCACCGTTTACGGGTTCGCCATCAGCGATAATTACGCCGATTTCCAGAGCAAGGTCCTGATGGCGGGCGTCCATTTCGAGCAATACGGGGTGAGCGACCTGTCTACCAAGGCGCCCAACGCCTTCAACGACGCCTACGGGGCCATCGGCGAAGTGGACAACCTGGTGAGCGACCGCTACGGCTGGCGGGTGAACCTGGGGTGGGATGGCCGCAAGCAGGACTTCATGAAGGATTGGCCGAAGTTCCTCGACAGCTTCATCGTCAATTTCGACGTGGCCCAGAAGACCGAATTCACGGCCGAACAAGCCGGACCGGTGGGTAGCAACACCACGGGTTACTACACCATCGAACCCTTCGACGAGATTTCCTTCTACTATCCCGATGATGAAGGTGTTTGGGGCCTCAACCTCTGGGGCGGCTATAGCAGCCCCGATTATCCCTTGCGTCAAGCCTATGCCAACAACATTGAGGCTATCCGAAACGACGGGGATACGACCCTTTATGATC
>Ga0335085_10008920_pt1 | contig 15201 bp, 12 predicted proteins | sample Lox_Sample_45_FD_206712 | JGI IMG/M metagenome (GOLD analysis project Ga0335085, IMG submission 206712) | Soil microbial communities from Loxahatchee National Wildlife Refuge, Florida, United States - Lox_Sample_4.5 | ecosystem: Environmental > Terrestrial > Soil > Wetlands | place: USA... | reverse complement strand
CTCTGGGCTCCCCGTGGGCGCGGTGCCGCGGAGCGCCCCGGCGGCCGGGCCGTCGCGGCCCGCGGTCGCCTGACTTAGCTCTGCCATAGCTAGACCGTAGAGCACTGACTTAGCTGAACACAAGTCAGATACGATGAGCGTATGGCAGGCAGTGCTCCCGACCTTCCCCGGCTGACCGGGCCGCTGGAGCCCCGCGGCGCGTGGACCGCGAGCGCGTGCTCGCTGGCCCGGGCGCTGGACGTGGTCAGCACGCGCTCGGCGTTCCTGCTGCTGCGCGAGGCGTTCTACGGCACGGCCCGGTTCGACGACTTCGCCGAGCGGGCCGGCATCAGCGAGCCGGTGGCCGCCGCCCGGCTGCGCGAGCTGGTGGACGCCGGCCTGCTCGCGCGTGAGCGGTACCGCGAGCCCGGCCAGCGGGCCCGGCTGGCCTACCGCCTGACCGGCAAGGGCGCGGACCTGTTCCCGGTGCTGGCCGCGCTGATGCAGTGGGGTGATCGCTGGCTGAGCTCATCGGGCGGCCCGATCGGGCTCCGGCACCGGGACTGCGGTGAGCCGGTCGAGGTGGAACTGCGCTGCGCCGCCGGGCACCGCGCCGGCCCCGGCGAGCTGGACCTGGTACGGCGGAAACGCGAGGGCACCGGCACCGGGCCGGCCCGCGGCTGACCCGGCCGCTCCGGTCAGCTGCGCTGGGTGCGGATCTGGCGCTTGATGCGGGAAAGCATCGCGGCCATGCCGCGCAGCCGCAGGGGGCTGACCAGGTCGGTGAGCCCGAGCTGGCCGGTGAATTCGTCCGGGGTGGCCAGTACCTCGTCGGCGCCGAGGCCGTCGAGCCCGCTCTGCAGGATGCCGGCGAACCCGCGCGTGGTCGGCGCCTCCGGCGGCGCATCGAAGAACAGGTGCACCACGCCGTCGTCGTCCACCTCGACCGCCAGGAACAGCGGCGACTGGCACTCCGGTACCTGTTCCAGCAGGTCGCGCCGCCTGGCGTAGCGCTCCGGCAGGGCCGGCAGGTCATCGGAGAACTCCAGCAGCAGCTGGAGCCGCTCCTTGCCCGGCAGGGACGTGAAGTCGTCGGCGATCTCGGCGAGGCGCGGGTTGAGCGTGCCGGTGGTCATGGCTTGTCGCCCCGGGTGATGGGAACCCGGACGCTGTTGCCCCACTCGGTCCAGGACCCGTCGTAGTTGCGCACGTGCGGGAAGCCGAGCAGGTGCTGCAGCACGAACCAGGTGTGGCTGGACCGCTCGCCGATCCGGCAGTACACGACGATGTCGTCCTCCGGATGCAGCCCGGCCTCGCCCGCGTAGATGCCGTCGAGCTCCTTGCGGTCGCGGAACGTGCCGTCCTCGGCGGCGGCCCGCGCCCAGGGCACGCTCTTCGCACCCGGGATGTGGCCGCCGCGGACGGCGCCCTCCTGCGGGTAGTCGGGCATGTGCAGCAGCTCGCCGCTGTACTCCCCCGGCGAGCGCACGTCGATCATCGGCTGGCCCAGGTGCTCCTCGACCTGGCGGCGGAACGCGCGGACCGAATGGTCGTCCCGCTCGACCACGGGGTAGTCGGTGTGCGGGCGGTCCGGCACCACGGTGCTCAGCGGCCGGCCCTCGGCGATCCACTTGGCCCGGCCGCCGTCCAGCAGCCGGACGTCCGGGTGCCCGAACAGCGTGCACACCCAGAGGGCGTAGGCCGCCCACCAGTTGTTCTTGTCGCCGTAGAGGACGAGGGTGGTGTCCCGGGAGATCCCCTTCTCCGACATCAGCCGCCCGAAGCCCTCGCCGTCGACGTAGTCCCTGGTGTCCGGCTGATTGAGCTCGGTGTGCCAGTCCAGCTTGACCGCGCCGGGTATGTGCCCGGTCTCGTACAGCAGCACGTCCTCATCGGACTCCGCCACGACCAGCCCGGGGTCGTCCAGGTGCTCGGCCAGCCACTGGGTGGAGACCAGCATCTCGGGGTGCGCGTAGTCCTGGAACTTGGCCGCAGCGTCATGGGGCAGCGCCACGGATTCCTCACCTCCGGTCGTTGAACGGACTGTTGCACGCAGATTAACGCGCCCGTACCGGCAAGCCTTCCCCGGACGTGCAGGAATTCCGGCGGCCCGGCTGCGTTATACCGCCAGAGCTTTCCACGCTACCGACCGAAACCGACCGAACGAGGAGCTATGAGCACCATCGAACTGACCAAGGAGACGTTCGAGGAGACCGTCATCCAGCCCGGCATCACCCTGGTGGACTGGTGGGCGTCGTGGTGCGGGCCGTGCCGCATGTTCGCCCCGGTGTTCCAGGCGGCGAGTGACGAGCACGCCGACGTCCGGTTCGGCAAGATCGACACCGAGGATCAGGAGGAACTGGCCGCCGCGGCGCAGATCACCTCGATCCCCACGCTGATGGCCTTCCGGGACGGCATCCTGGTCTTCTCCCAGCCCGGCGCGCTGCCCGCGCCCGCGCTGGAGCAGGTCATCAAGGCCGTACGCGACCTGGACATGGACGAGGTCCGGGCGGAGGTGGCGAAGCAGCGGGAAGCCCCCGGGACCGTCTGACCCTCCCGGGCGCGCCGGCCCCGCGCCGAGGCGTTGACACCGTGCCGCGCTGATGTGATCGTTCATAGCGCGGATCCGCCCAGATGAGGGGAGACGACGGTGTCTCAGCTCAGCGCACCCGCCGGGCGCAGCTACGCGTCCGGGACGTTCGGGGTGCCCCTGCTCGGCGATACGATCGGCGACAATTTCGACCGGGCGGCCGCCCGGTTTGGGGACCGCGAGGCCCTGGTCGACGTGCCGGCCGGTCGCCGGTGGACGTACCGGGAACTGGCCGCCGACCTGGACACGCTCGCCCTGGGATTCCTGGGCCGGGGGATCAGCAAGGGCGAGCGGGTCGGGATCTGGGCCCCGAACTGCGCGGAATGGATCATGGTCCAGTACGCGTGCGCGAAGATCGGCGCCATCCTGGTCAACATCAACCCGGCGTACGGCTCACGGGAGCTGGAGTTCGTGCTGCGCCAGTCCGGGATCCGGACGCTGGTGGCGGCGCGCGCGTTCAAGATCTCGGACTACGCCGGGATGATCGCCGAGGTGCGTTCGCGCTGCCCGGACCTGAAAGACGTGGTGCTGCTCGGCGGCGATGAGTGGCAGGCCCTGGCCGGCCGGGACCGCGCCGGCGGGCCCGCCAGCGGGATCCCCCGGGCGGCGCTGGCGGCGGCACAGGCGGCGCAGAGCGCGGACGACGCGATCAACATCCAGTACACCTCGGGGACCACCGGGTTCCCCAAGGGCGCGATGCTGTCCCACCACAACATCCTGAACAACGCGTTCTTCGTCGGGGAGCTGTGCCGCTACACCGAAGCGGACCGCATCTGCATCCCGGTGCCCTTCTACCACTGCTTCGGCATGGTCATGGGCAACCTCGCCGCGACCAGCCACGGCGCGTGCATGGTGATCCCCGCGCCGTCGTTCGAACCGGCGGCCACACTCCGCGCGGTGGAGCAGGAGCGCTGCACATCGCTGTACGGCGTGCCGACCATGTTCATCGCGGAACTTGCGCTGCCCGGCTTCGCGTCGTACGACCTCACCAGCCTGCGCACCGGCATCATGGCCGGGTCGCCGTGCCCGGTGGAGGTGATGAAGCAGGTCGTCGGGCGGATGCACATGGACGAGGTGAGCATCTGCTATGGCATGACCGAAACGTCGCCGGTGTCGACGCAGACCCGCTACGACGACTCGATCGAGCGCCGGGTCTCCACCGTGGGCCGGGCCGGGCCGCACCTGGAGGTCAAGATCGTCGACCCGGAGACCGGCCTGACCAAGCCGTACGGCGAGCCGGGGGAACTGTGCACCCGGGGATACTCGGTCATGCTGGGCTACTGGGAGCAGCCGGAGAAAACGGCCGAGGTGATCGACGCGGCGCGGTGGATGCACACCGGCGACCTGGCGGTCATGGACGCCGACGGGTACGTGAACATCACCGGGCGGATCAAGGACATGGTGATCCGCGGCGGGGAGAACATCTACCCCCGGGAGGTCGAGGAGCTGCTCTACACCCACCCGGACGTGCTGGACGCCCAGGTCATCGGGGTGCCCGACGAGAAGTTCGGCGAGGAGCTGATGGTGTGGCTCCGGATGCGCGACGGCGCCGCCCCGCTCGGCCCCGCGGGCGTGCGCGAGTTCTGCTCCGGGAAGATCGCCCGTTACAAGATCCCCCGCTACGTGCACATCGTCGAGGAGTTCCCGATGACCGTCACCGGCAAGATCCGGAAGGTCGAGATGCGGGAGCGGTCGATCGAGCTGCTCGGTCTGCAGGAGGCGGCTGCGGCCCGGCACGCCTAGGAGGCGCGGGCGTCCGCGTGGCCTGGCGCAGCACCGCCGGTCTCCGCGCCCGGCCCGGTGACGGGGTAGGGCACGATGGCGATGGTGATGTTGTCCATGCCGCCGGCTTCCAGCGCGAACAGCAGCAGGGCGGTGGCCGCTGTGCCCGGGTTGTCCAGGGCGCTGGGCATCGCGAGGGCCGCGAGTTCCCCGCCGTCGGGGTCGTAGTTCCACAGCCCGTCCGAGCACAGCAGCAGCGCGCCCGGGCCAGGCGGCGAGAACCGCGCGACGTGCGGCTCGGCCTCCCAGGCGCCGATGCCGATCCAGCGGGTCACCACGTGCGCCTGCGGTGACTCCAGCGCGTCGGCCTCCGACAGCAGCCCCTGCGCGACCATCTCCTCGGCGAGCGAGTCGTCCCGGGTCAGCTGCTGCGCCGAGGGCTCCGGCTTGGCCGCGAGCCAGTAGGCGCGGCTGTCGCCCATCCAGCACAAGGTGACCGTCCCGTCCGCGACGACCGCGGAAACATAGGTGGCCGCCGGGGTCTCCTCCGGCTCCTCGGCCAGGGCGATCACCGCGTCCCGGGCCGATCCGATCGCCCGCCTCGACGCCTCGGCCAGGTCGGCCCCGGCCTGCGCCGCCTCGGCCAGCTCGTGCACCGCGACCCGGGCCGCCTCCAGCGACGCCTCGTCCGGGCGGTCGGCGCTGGATACCCCGTCACAGACGACGGCGATCACGGCCGGCCCGGTCGGGGTCTGCGTCGTCGCGAGCGCGAGCGCATCCTCGTTCCGCTCGTGCCGGACGCCGCGGTCGGTGACGCCCGCGACCGGGCCGAGGTCGAGTTCCTCGTGATCACGGCCCTCCAAGGTATTCCCGATGTCACCGTCGCTCACGACGACCGAATTCGCTACCATGACCATCGCCGACCCACCACACCCGCTCCCGTTCCTGGCTCCCGGTAACGGGCCCGTTGCCGGGCCGACGGGAGCATCTCATCGCCCGCGCGCCGGACCCGGGCCTACGGCCCGCGACATGCCTATTGTGGCGCACTTCAGGGCGGGCACGAGCCTGTTACCCAGGTCAGGCGATAAAGGTCGCTCCCACCGTACCTGCAGGTTTCCGTCGCGCCTGTCACCAGACTCTCCCGTTTCCCGTGGCCAGAGGCGGCCCGCGGCGGCGGAGCGGCCCGCCGGGAGGGCCCGGTGTGGGAGCACCCCGCTGCAGGACCGCCCCGCTGCAGGACCGCCCGAGTGCTCTGCTCGGCTCAGGCCGGGTGTTCCTGCCGGTCGCCCGCCCATTCGGTGTGGAAGGTGCCGCCGGAGTCCACCCGCCGGTAGGTGTGCGCGCCGAAGTAGTCGCGCAGGCCCTGGATGAGCGCGGCGGGCAGGTGCTCCTTTCGCAGCCCGTCGAAGTAGGCGAGGGAGGAGGAGAACGCGGGCGTCGGGATCCCGGCCCCCGCCGCCTGGGCCACCACCCGGCGCCAGCTGCCCACGCCGTCCCGGACCGCGGCGGCGAAGTACGGCGCGGTCATCAGGCTCGGCAGGGCGCGATCCTCGTCGTAGGCGGTGCGGATACGGTCCAGGAAACGGGCCCGGATGATGCAGCCGCCCCGCCAGATCGTCGCCATCGCGCCGCGGTTGACGTCCCAGCCGTACGCGGCGCTGCCCGCGGCGATCTGGTCGAAACCCTGTGCGTACGCGACGACCTTGGAGGCGTACAGGGCCCGCCGGACGTCCTCGACGAACGCGTCCCGGCTGTCGTAGGGCACCGGCGCCAGTTCCGTTCCGAATGATTGACGTGCCGCCTGGCGCTGCTCGGTGTGACCGGACAGCGACCGCGCGAAGGTCGCCTCGGCGATCCCGGTGATCGGGATCCCGAGGTCCAGCGCGCTCTGCACCGTCCAGCGGCCGGTGCCCTTCTGCTCCGCCTCGTCGAGCACGATGTCCACGAACGGGCGGCCGCTAGCGGCGTCGGCGTGGGACAGCACGTCGGCGGTGATCTGGATGAGGTAGGAATCCAGGTCGCCCTCGTTCCAGGTGCGGAAGATCTCCCCGATCTCGGCCGGCGCCTCCCCCAGGCCGGACCGCAGCAGGTCGTAGGCCTCCGCGATCAGCTGCATGTCCGCGTACTCGATGCCGTTGTGCACCATCTTCACGAAGTGCCCCGCGCCGTCCGGGCCGACGTGCGTGCAGCAGGGGCTGCCGTCGACCTGGGCCGCGATCGACTCGAGGATCGGGCCCAGCTTCGCGTACGACTCCTTGGAGCCGCCAGGCATGATGCTCGGCCCGTTCAGCGCCCCCTCCTCGCCGCCGGAGACGCCGCAGCCGACAAAGTGCAGGCCCCGCTCCCGCAGCGCGTGCTCACGCCGCCGGGTGTCCATGAAGTGCGCGTTACCGCAGTCGACGACGATGTCGCCGCCGGTCAGCAGCGGCACCAGTTCGTCGATCACGGCGTCGGTTGGGGCTCCGGCCTTGACCATGATGATGACCGCCCGCGGCCGCTCCAGGCTGGCCACGAAGTCCGCCATGGACTCGCCCGGGATGAACCTGCCCTCGCCGCCGTGCTCCTTGACCAGGCTGCGGGTGCGTTCCGGCGACCGGTTGTGCAGCGCGACGACGTGACCGTGCCGGGCCAGGTTCCGGGCCAGGTTCCGGCCCATCACGGCGAGGCCGGTGACGCCGATGTCTGCCTTGCTGCCTGCACTGCCGTCGGTCATGGATAGCTCCCGGGTCGCGGCTTCCGCTCACTACAGGCGACCCTAACCCGTGGGCTACGGGGGCAGCCCCGGGTGGTCCCCGTCGCCGTGACGGCCCTGACGGCCAGCTTCCCCCAGGGTTCACCGGAGAAATCACAAAGAGGTCCAGTCCATGCACATAACGTCGGCGTTGTACTAAAATCCACTCGCGAGTAACGGCCGTGAGGGCGCGAAGGCCGCGTGCGGGCCATCTCTGGGAGGGCGACCACCGGCATTGGTGGCGCGGGATTTGCATGCAGCATTGCCGTCGCGGTATGGGAGGAGGGAATGTGTCAGCCAGGGCTATCGCTACCGGGGTATCCGTAGTTGCCGGCGTCGTCGGCGGTATCGCCATAAACCTGCTGACCAGCAACTGGAGTTGGTCATGGGGATCAGCGCTCATCGTCACCACGGTGGTCATGATTTGTTCCCAAATCTGGCTTTCCCGGCCCGCTCGCGGGCCTGGTGTCGCGGCGATCGGAACGGGCGCGGTATCGGCCGGCCGGACCATTAAGAGCGGCCTGGACATCGAGGTCGACAACCCATCCGCGGGGATGCCGACCCCGACGGCGTCAGACGGGGTCCAGGCCGTCGGGAACGGCACGGTCGCGGCCGGACGCGACATAAAGGGCCAGATCCGCATTCGCTCCCGACGTAAGTAAGGCGGCGGATCAATGCCCGAGATCCATCACAGCACGTCGGCCAAGGGCACCGGTGCGCTGGCCGCGCGGGACATCAAAGCACCGGTCACCATCGAGAACAAGCTGACGGTTGCCGACAGCCAGGTCCCGCTGACGGGCGTGTCGGTTTCGCCGCCCTTCAACCACCTGCCGCGGAACGTCCGGGGCCGCGCCGACGTCATCGACGAATTGCTCACGGCGGTCCGGGACCAGAAGAACCAGAAGATGCCAGCTGAGCCCGCCCCGATCTGGCTGCTTCACGGGCTGGGCGGCGTCGGTAAGTCAACGATCGCACTGGCCGTTATCAGTAAGGCCAAGAGCTTGGGCGTCCGAGGTTACTGGATAAACGCGACCGATCGGCAGATCGTCCAGGCCTCGCTGTGGAGGATCGCCCGGGATCTCGCCGGCCCTGAAGCCCAGCTGACGGGAACCCCGGTCGAGGCGGGGGCAGTGGACGCCGTGTGGGACGTCCTGGAACGAGCCGCCGTTCCCTGGATGATCGTGGTGGACAACGCGGATGAGCCACAAGTGCTGGCGGCCGACGGGCAGAGCCTACGGGCTGGTAACGGATGGCTCCGATCCAGCCGGCGCGGCTTCGTCCTGGTCACCAGCCGGGTGGGATATTCCGAGGCCTGGGGGGCCCAGGTGACCGCCCGCCGGATCGACCCGCTCTCGCCGCGGTCCGGAGGACAGGTCCTGCTGGATCTCACCGCGGGCAAAGCACCCTCCCGGGTGGGGACCCGGCTCGAGGCCGAAGAACTCGCCAGCAGGCTCTTCGGGGTTCCGCTGGCCCTGCGGGCGGCCGGACGATACCTGAAACTCTCCACGGCCGAGGGCGGGCGGGTCCGTTCGTTCCGGGACTACCGGATGGCGCTGGACAGCCAGTTCGATTCGGTTATCGATGCCGCCACGACCCGGTCGACGATCACGACGGGGGAAACGCCGGATCCCCGCGAGCTGGTCATGGCGACCTGGGAGATATCGCTTGACTTCCTGGCGCAGCGCGGATTTCCTGACGCGCGGCTACTTCTGCGGCTGCTGTCCTGCTACGCGAGCAGGCCCGTGCCGCTGGCCGCGATCCTCGTCTACGCCAATGACGGCGCCGGGCCTCCGCCGGGCCCGGCGGCCGCCGCCGAGCCGGTTGGCTCACCGGCGGAGTGGCTGGCCACGAGCAGCCAGCGGCTCGATGATGTCCTGACCGCCCTATCCGGGCTGGCCCTCGTCGAGCGCACCGTTCCGGGCTCGCTTGATGCGGCACCGGATGAATTCCCGTGGCGGACCATGGTGGACGTCCATCCCCTGGTGGGGGAAGTCATGGGCAAACTGCTGTCCAGGGACCGTGCCCAGGAACGGGCCGCCCGGGACGCGGTGGCCATGGGCCTGGCCCAGGTGCTGAAAAACCTGCAGCGCACAGAGAACTTCTCAAGCTGGGAGAACTACCAGGTCATCGAGCCTCATCTGCGGACTATGGTGACGGCGGCCACCGCCGATCGGGCGGCTCTGAGCCAGAAACCGATGCGGGCTCTGGCGAATGCCCTGGGGAAGTCCTCAGGTCGGCTGGCCGGATACGCGAGCCCAGGCGCGGCCGAGGAAGCCCTTTCCGTCTACGCGGCGTTCGCCGCGGCCGCGCTCGGCCAGGCCCGGGCCACCAAAGCGCTGCGCGCGCACCAGGCATTCCAGCTGTGGAGGCTGGGGAAAACCGACGAGGCAGCGCGCATATTCCGCTCCTGCGCTCCCCCTCCGAATCGCCTGCTGTGGAATTTCACGCCCGAAATGTCGGTCGCGCTGACCGCCATCCGGTGGAACATAGTGCTTCCGATGGGCGACGAGACTTCCCTGACGGTCATGAGGTACCTGAGAAAGCTCAACTTCGGCCGGAGCTGGAGATCTGCCAGCGGATCATTGATCGCCAGCACGCTCAGCAAACATGGGCAGTACGAAGCGGCTGAGACCGAGTACCGTGCCATTTTTGAGGAGGAACAGCGCCGTAAAGGCGCTGATCATCCACATACTCTGATGGCCCGTTACGATCTGGCTTCAGCGCTGCGTCAGCGGAAGGATTTTGAGGCGGCCGAGCAGGAAATGCGGGCCGTGATGGACGCTGAGCAGCGAGTGCTGGGCCGGGATCATCCGAATACGCTGACCACGCGCAGCGCCCTCGCGTCCATCCTGAGCGACCGGTGCCGGTACGAGGAGGCCGAGCACGAGGGACGCACCGCGCTGCACGGCCAGCGACGGGTGCTGGGTGATGAGCACCCGGACACCCTGGTGACGCGCATGACCCTTGCCTTCGCGCAGCGAAAGCTGGGTAACCACGAGGCCGCCGAGCAAGAGTACCGCGCGGTGCTGAACGTGCGGCAGCGAACGATCGGCGATGACCACCCCGACACCCTGCTGACCCGTTTCGAGCTGGCACTGGCACTGCGCAAGCAGTGCAAATACGAGGCCGCCGAACGCGAATACCGTGCCGTGCTGGACGCGGAACAGCGCACGCTGGGCGCCGAGCACGCCAATACCCTGGTCACTCACTACGGGCTGGCGATGACGCTGCACCTGTGCGGGCAGTACCCGGCCGCAGAGAAAGAGTTCCGTACCGTCCTGGACGCGGAACAGCGCACGCTGGGTGAGGAACATCCCAACGCGCTGGTGACCCGCTCGGGGCTGGCGTCGACACTACGGGAACAAGGCCAGTTCGACGCCGCGGTGCGGGAGTTCCGCGCCGTGCTGGACGCGAAACGGCGCACGCTCGGTGAGGAGCATCCGCATACCGCGACCGCCCGCCGCGAAATTGCCCTGACGCTAGGTGAGCAGGACCAGCATGAGGCGGCGGAGAAGGAGCTCCGCATCGTCCTGGATGTGCGGCGGCGAGCCCTGGGCGAGGAACATCCCGATACCGTGGGGACCCGCTATGAGCTGGCGGCTGCACTGCACATGCAGGGCCAATTCGAGGCGGCCGAGAAAGAGTACCGGGCCGTGGTGGACGCGGACCAGCGAATATTGGGCCATGAGGACGCCGAGACGCTGAATGTCCGGCACAATCTGGCTCACCTGTGGGCAGATTCGGGAAAACGGGTGCTGGCCAGAAACGAATTCCAGCGTCTGTTCCAAACGCAGCGCAAGGCGCTCGGCCGGAAACACCCGGATACTCTGCGGACCGAACGTTGCCTGAACCGGGTATTCGCCCCCCAGAAGGGCTGACGGGCACGACCGGCTGGCACAGGCCCGGGGAACAGCGGCGGTGGTTCCGTTGCGCGTGGGCCAGCGCTGGGCCCCAGGTTCCGCGTGGCGTGTGATCCCCGGGCGTCTGCCCGGATCCAGGCGGGGACGCTGCCCACCTCAAGCGCCCACGTTCCCAGATAAAGGCGGGCATGCTGCCCGATCCAGGCCATCCATCCGGCTCTCACGTACGCACCCCGTGCACGCAACACGTTATATCTTGTCAGGGAGGGGCGGTTGACGTACATTGCAGATATATCGAGACCGTATCTCAAGGTTACGGGTGGAGGCACCATGCACAGTTTCGGATACGGGGCAGAAGATTTCGACGCGGGGTTGTCCGAGGCCATCGGCCGGGCCCGGAAGCTGCTCCGGAACGTCTACGCCGCCGGGGGCGCGACCGCCAGCAGGCCGGCCCCCGGTACCCCCGGTTCCGGCCACGGCCCTGGTCATGAGCCGTTCGGCGGCCCGTACCGCGGCCATGACGAGGAGGCCGGGCCGGGGCATCACGACTTCGCCGGGCACGAGCATCACGACTTCGGCCCCGGGCATCACGCCCACGCGGGGCCCGGGCATCACGACTTCGCCGGGCATCACGACTTCGCCGGACACGGGCATCACGGCTTCGGCGGTCCCGGCGATGAGGAGGACGGCGACCTGGGCCCGGGCGAGGACGCCGGTCCGTGGGGCGGCCCCTGGGGCGGGCCGTGGGGACGCGGCTTCACCGGGAAGGACTGGGCGGCGTTCTTCGGCGGCCCTCGGGCCGGCTGGTGGCAGGGTGCCCGGCGCCGCGGCCCGGGCGGCCCAGGTGGGCCCGGCGGGCCCGGCGGGCCAGGTGGGCCCGGCGGGCCGGGTGGCCCCCGGCGGCCGAAGGCGTCACGCGGCGACGTGCGTGCCACGATCCTCGCGCTGCTCACCGAGGGCCCGCGCAGCGGCTACCAGATCATGTCCGACATCGAGGAGCGCAGCCGGGGCGCCTGGCGGCCGAGCCCGGGCGCCGTCTACCCGGCGCTTCAGCTACTGGCCGACGAAGGCCTGATCATTGGGGAAGAGTCCGGCGGGCGCCGGACGTTCAGCCTTACAGACGCCGGGCACCAATACGTAGCGAACAATCCCGAGATGGCGCAGGGCGCGTGGGAGGCCATGGCCGACGCGGACGCCGAATGCGGCCCGGGGGACCTTCCCCGGCTGTTCGGCGAGGCGGCCCGGCTCGGCGCGGCCATCGCCCAGACGGCCCACGCGGGCTCCCCCGATCAGGTCCGCAGGGCCGAGCAGCTGCTCAAGCAGACCAGGCGCACGCTGTATGAGCTCCTGGCCGACGAAGACACCACCGACGATGAGCCCGGCGGCGCAGCCGAATAGCCGCCGGACCCGCCGGATACACAGCACAACGAGAACACCGGGAAGACGGGGTCCGCAATGAGCATGAACGACCGGATGCGCGTTTCCGATAGCGACCGGGATCACGTCGCTACCCAGCTACGCGATTACTACGCCGAGGGCCGGCTCACCTCCGAGGAGCTGGACGAGCGGGTCACGGCCACGCTGAACGCCAAAACCGCCGGTGATCTCCGGCAGGTCATGGCCGACCTGCCCAGGCCCGCCCCCGCGCAGGCGGGGGCGGGGGCGCCGAACATGCCGCCGTTCGCGGCACCGCCATGGGCCTACCGGCGGCGCGGCCCGCGGCTGCTGCCCGTGCTGCTGCTGATCCTGCTCGTCGCGGTCCTGCTGCCCGGCGGCTGGATCTTCTTCGCGCTGCTGAAGGTCTTCCTGCTGTTCTGGCTCGTGGTGGCGCTGCTGGGGCTGGCGGCCGCCGCGCTGTTCCGGCACCGGGTGCACCGGGTCGTCCGCGACCGGGTGGGCAACTGGCAGGGCCCGAACTGGCGCGGCCCGAACTGGCGCGGCTGGTAGTCACTTGGCCGGCGGTGTGTTCCGATGGCGGCATGACCGCGTCGTCGCGCTGGCGCCACCTGGGCGGGCCCCGGCCGGCCCGGGTGTGCACCGGCCCCCGACGGTGGGCCCTCAACGCCGTCCCACCAGCGGCGGGGCCACGGCAGCGGGCCACCAGCGGGGCGTCCCTCAGCGCCGGCCCCCGGCGGCAAGGCCCTGTGGCGGGGCCGGTCAGCGGCGCCCGTAAGTTTCGGCGCCCTGGATCTGGCGGAGGAACTCGGCGTTCGAGGACGTGTCGCGGGTCCGGTCGAGGAGCAGTTCTAGGCCCTGCTGGGCGTCGAGGCCGGACAGGCCGCGCCGCAGCTGCCCGACGGCAGCGTACTCATCCGGCGCCATCAGGAGGTTGTCGCGGCGGGTGCCGGAGCCGGCCACGTCGATCGCGGGGAACAGCCGTTTGTCGGCCAGGTCACGGCGCAGCCGCACCTCCATGTTGCCGGTGCCCTTGAACTCCTCGAAGAACACGTCGTCCATCCGGGAACCGGTCTCGATGAGGGCGGTGGACAGGATCGTCAGGGAGCCGCCGTGCTCGACGTTGCGCGCCGCGCCCAGGAACGTTCGGGGCGGTTGCAGCGCGGAGGTGGCGACGCCGCCCGCGAGGATACGGCTGCTGGAGGGCGCGGCGAGGTTGTAGGCGCGCGCGAGGCGGGTGATCGAGTCGAGCAGGACGACGACGTCGCGCCCGAGCTCGACGAGGCGCTTGGCCCGCTCGATGGCCAGCTCGGCGACCAGGATGTGGTCCTGGGCGGTGTGGTCGAACGTCGAGTAGATGACCTCGCCGTGGACGGACCGGCGGATGTCGGTGACCTCCTCGGGCCGTTCACCGACGAGCACCATCATGAGGTGCACCCCGGGATAGCCGAGGGCGATCGCTGTGGCGATCTCCTTGAGTACCATCGTCTTGCCCGCCTTGGGCGGGGACACGATAAGACCGCGCTGGCCCCGGCCGATGGGGCTGACCAGGTCGATGATCCGCGCGGTCGCGGAAGCCGAGCCGTCTTCCAGGCGGAGCCGGTCGTGAGCGTACACCGGGGTCAGCCCGTCGAAGTCCGGGCGGTCGTGGGCGCGGGCGGCGGGTATCCCGTTCACGGTGTCCACCTGGGCCAGTACGGCGTGCTGGTCGCGGCGCCTGGCGCGTCCGCCCCGCCCCGGGGCGGACGCTCCGGGCGCCCGGGCGGCCCCGATAATCCGGTCGCCGCGCCGGAGCCCGTACTGCTTGATGAGCGAGGTCGGCACGGACACGTCGTCCGGGCTGAGCCGGAAGCCGGCCGTGCGCAGGAACGCGCTGTTGTTATTGGTGCTGTCGAGAATGCCGGAGACCGCCTTTGTAGCGGATGCCTCCGGAGGCTGCGCCTGGGCGGGAGCCCGGCGCGTTCTGGGTGAAACCGAAGTCTCGCTGACTTCGGCCTGGGCAGGAATTGCCATCAAGATTATTCCTTTCGAGGGGAACGAATTCGGGCACGCCGAATGGAAGGCGCGGCCGGTACGGAATCCGCGCGGGATCGCCGGAAACAGGAAGCCGGCGGAACAGGGAGGTCGGCGGCAGCACGGCCTGCCGGGCGCCGGGCATACCAGCAGGCGGAGGCTCTCAGCAGGCCGGAAGCCCGGGAAAACGAGCCGGAAACGGATAGCCCAACAGGGCAGAATCACCTGGACAGGGCACGTTTCGCTTAAAATCAACTCGACGCCGACTGGCCCTTTTCCGGCCTGGCGGAGCAATAACCGAAATCCCCCGGCGGGCTCCGCCTACAGATCGCGGGAACTCTCGCTTGGGGCAACTATATACCGGAACACCGCCGCCCCGTCAAAACATTCCCGTGGGTTTTCGCGGACGGCTGGCGGCGGAGGATTCCCCCGGGGCCGCGGGCGGCGGGTTCCCGCCGCCCGGAGGCCGGCGGTTCCCGCCGTGACAAGCGGGGTTTGCGGCAGCCGCAGTCGCGCGGCGGGAGCGTCGTCTGGCCGTCACGCGACCGCTCGCGGATGGCCCGAGCCTGCGGGCCGGCGGCGCGCAGATCACAGCTTCGTACGCAACCCATGGTGTTATGGGATGAACCGCCATACTTAGGATGGCGTACTGCGTTTCCGATCGAGGGATGAGCATCATGCGCTTGCGGGGAAGCATCGCGATCGACCTGGGGACGACCAACACTCTCATCTGGGTCGCCGGCCGCGGGCTCGTGATCGACGAGCCGTCCGCGCTCGCCCTCGACGGCGCGACCGGCAAGGTCGCCGCGGTCGGCGAGCAGGCCGACGCCCTGGCGGGCAAGGAGCCCGAAGACATCGAGGTCATCTATCCACTGCGGGACGGGGTCATCGCTGACCTGAACGCGGCGGCG
>Ga0335085_10008919_pt1 | contig 15202 bp, 16 predicted proteins | sample Lox_Sample_45_FD_206712 | JGI IMG/M metagenome (GOLD analysis project Ga0335085, IMG submission 206712) | Soil microbial communities from Loxahatchee National Wildlife Refuge, Florida, United States - Lox_Sample_4.5 | ecosystem: Environmental > Terrestrial > Soil > Wetlands | place: USA... | reverse complement strand
GCCACAGTTAGCAACAGCGCCACACCATTGACTCCAGGAACTTTGAATCTTACGGTTGGGTCCGGTGATTCGAAGATCACAACCACTATCACCATCGGCAGTGGCGTCAACACTCCCGCCGACCTCGTAAGCTACATTAACGGACTGAATCTCGGTGTTACAGCCAGCACGATCACCGATGCCAGCGGTGTGCGTGTCGCGCTCGTAAGTGACAGTTCTGGTAGTGCCCGCGACTTCACCGTCCAGACCACTGGCGATACCACTGATAATCTCTTTACTCGCGCCTCAGCCGGCCAGAATGCCGCATTCACTGTTGATGGTGTGCCCATCAGCAGCGCTACCAACAGCGTTACGGGCATCATTAACGGCGTCACGCTGAATCTCAACAGTCAGGCGCCCGATAGCGAAGTCGTCCTTACTATTGGGGTCGACACTGATACGGCCGGGCAGGCCGTCAACGCCTTCGTCTCCGCCTACAACACGCTTGTCGGCCAGGTGAATAGTCAATTTAGCTACGACTCCGCCAGCCAGACCTCCGGCCCACTCAGCGGCGACACCACTGTGCGTATGTTGCAGAGCGCGCTACTGGCAACACCGAGCTACGCGGCCTCGGATGGCGTGATTTCGAGCCTTGGCTCGCTGGGCATCACCATGAACGACGACGGGACCCTGTCGGTAAATGCAGCAACCCTTACGACTGCGTTACAGAACAACACTTCAGCGGTACAAACCTTTTTTCAGGGGCCTTCCGCCAATGGCTTCGTCGCCAGCGTACAGAATGCCCTCAGCACCTTTTCCGATCCCGGTCAGGGTGCATTCACCGTCGACCTGAATAGCCTAAATGCGGAAAACACTAATCTGCAGAATGAGATCAACGACTATGAGGATTACCTGGCAACTGTTCAGACGAACCTGACGAACAAGTACAACCAGGCCAATATCTTACTTTTGCAGCTACCGACGCTGGAGAAGCAGATTGACGCAATGCTGGGCGACAATTCCAACGGGAGCAGCTAGTGAACAGTGTTGAGGCTGAACTAAGTTACCGCCGACGTGCGGTGGAAGCAGCAACGCCTGCGGGACTGGTCGTCATTCTTTACGACATGCTGATTGGTGATCTGCGCCGTGCCATATCCGCGATGAAGGATGGTGATATCAGCGCGCGTTCCAGGTACTTAAAACATGCGTTCTCAATCTTGGAGTTACTGAATGGATCGCTCGATTTCGAGCATGGCGGGCCCGTCGGAGGGACCTTAGGTCGGTTTTACAGCCTACTCAGGAACCAGCTACTGGTTGCGCAGTTCGAATCCGACGTTCGATTGCTGGAGAAGCAAATGTTATTGCTTCTGGATGTTCGCGAGTCATGGGTACAGGCTGATGCGGAGCTCCAAACGCAACCGCGCGACGGCGACACATCGAAGATGCTGGAACCCTCTTTAGCTGGGTTTGAAACGAAGGGCACGTCGCAGTGGATCGCCTGAGAACGGAATGTTCCCAGAAGTGGGCGATCTTCTCGGTCGCAGCCAGCTCTGCTGACTCCAGCTACTTCAAATAGTCCAGGAGTGTCTCCTGCAAAACCCGCGCGGCGGCTGCCATGGTGGCCTGGCTTGCAGCTTGCGCCTGTGAGAAGTCGGTGGCCGCTGTTGTCATATCTACTCCCACCAACGTGTTTTCCTGCGACTTAATGTTCACGGTCTCGTTCTGCAGAAAAGTTTCCTGGGAACTGATTTGATTCATCACATTGCCGTAAAACACCCGCTGCTGCGACAAGTAATCCAGCGCGTTCCGCAGCTGGGTTGTCGCCGTTGCAATTGCAGACGTGGAACTATCCCGTAATGCGCTGGCGAGCTCCTGCAACGACCCCAGCAAGTCCGTGCCTGAGTGTTGAAACAATTGGTCACCGGGGACGTTAACTGGAATTTCGACTCCATCGCCAATAACAACGGAATTCACGTTGCCGTTACCGTTGTATTGATAGCCCGAAGAGGATGAGTCGCTTGGCGTAAACGGAGCACTTGTCGAAGCTGTCCCGGCGAAGACATAGATTCCGGCGTAGGACAGGTTGGCCTGTGAAACAACATTGGCAAGTGTTCCGGAAACCTGCTGTGCGAGCGACTGGCGATCTCCATCCGAGAGGGTGCCATTTGCGCCTTCGACACCCAGGCTGACCGCTTGGCTGACCTCGCTTACTACCGAGCTAAGCGCGGAATCGGCCGTCTGCAACATTTGCAGGACCGAGTTGCCGTTTTGCGTGTACTGGTCTACGGTGTCGGATCGGGTATGGTTCTGCACCAGTGCCGAGGCTGCCGCGGGGTCGTCGGAGGGAAGGTTCACGCGTTTTCCGGTGGACATTTCCTGTAATGCCACGGATTGCGCCTTCTGGGTGCGGGCGATCGCGGCGAGGACATCGGGAAGCATGTTTGGATTGACTCGCATAACTGTCAGTAGCCTCCGTTCGTGACACCCATATTCAGAGCGACTTGATTCAGCTGATCGATCGTGGTGATGACTCGTGCTGCGGCCTCGAAGGCCTGTTGGTATCGGATCAAGTTCACCGATTCTTCGTTGATGGAGACTCCCGAGAGAGCAGACCGTTGATCGGAAAGCTGGGCCAGACTCATCGCGCTCGCTTCCGATTCTGACTGAGCTTCTGCGGCGATCGAACCGACCTGAAATATGACGTTTGAGTAGCTGTCCGTTGGGGTCTCTCCTGAGGGCAAAGCACTGGTCTGTACGGCCAGGAGTTGGGTCAGGTTCCCGTTACTGCCCGCGGACCCGTCGGAGCTCGCGGCGATCGTGGCTGGATCAGTCAAGGCCACATTGACTTGGGTCGCCGCGCCCGTCGCGGAATTCAAGGGCGCGAAGAAATCACTCCCGGGATTGCCCGTCAAGTCAGTTCCTTGTTCATGTGCGGCGTTAAATGCATTTGTGAATTCGTACGCCAGAGTATCGAGTTGGTTCACAGTCTGCAGTATCGTCCCGTCACGAACCTCGAGATTTCCGCCAATTGAACCGCCTTGTAATGTCGTGGTTATATCCTGGCCTTGCGAGACGACGTGCTGCATGCCGTCGCTGCCAATGCTGGTCTCTAAAGAAAAGACTGCATTTCCCACTACCAGCGCCGTTCCGTTCCCCGTCGTCACCGAGATCCCACCCTCAGTCTGGATCACCGAGACTGCGGTAAGCTGGGACAGTTGACGGACAAGCTCTGTTTGCTGGTCTTTGACGGTGCCGCCATCCTGACCGGCAGCCTGTAGCGCGACCAGTTGGGTGTTCAGCCCGGCGATCTGCTGGGCGATCTGATTGATGTTCTCCACATCCTGCACGACGGAGCCGTTTAACCCCTGCTGAATCTGGGTGAGTTGTGCGATTGTCGTATGAAAAGACCGGGCGAGGGTCTGGCCGGCGGTGAGCATTTGCGTTCGTAGTGCAAGATTGGCCGGATCCGCGGAGAGACTTGAAATACTGCCGAAGAAGGCCGACATCTGGCTGCCAATGTCCTGACCGGAAGAGCTGAAGAGCGCCTCGATCTGCTGGGTGGCATTGGTCTGAGCATCGGCACTGCTTTGCTGCGCAGTCTCTTCCTGGATTCTGTATTCCAGAAGCTCGTCGCGAACGCTCTGAAATCGCTCCAAAGCTACGCCGTTGCCAAATACCAGAGAGCCCTGGCAAGTCGGCGATACTTCGGTAAACACTGGTACCTGTCGCGAGTAACCTGGAGTGTTGGCGTTCGCAATGTTATTCGTTATGGCATCCATGGCGCCTTGCTGCGCCATCAATGCGTGCATCGCGGTCAATAAAGAGGTGTTCAGGCCTGGCATGGACGTCAAGCCTCCACGTGCAAGACATTGCTGCTCCGCGGGCAGTCGCCGGATTCCACGATGGTTTCGGCATGATTCTGCCAGTGGCTTGCCAACAAGCTTACCGAACGGACCGAATGCCTCAGCAACGCCTTATACCGTCTGCTCAGGCCGGCGAGCTTGTCGTGCTCCGCGCGCAAATTCGCTTGCAATGTCTGATCAATGGGACAGAGAAGGCTAAGATGGCCTTCCAGGCCGGTATCAAAGCGCCCGCGACTCACGACCGCCAGCAACAGGCAGCAGTTTTCCTGGAGAACAATCTGCTCCTTGAGTTCCGCGAGTTGGCTTGCTGCTAGCGCGGCAATTCCACCTTCAACCGCTTGGGAAAGCAATCGCAGGACAGTCAGATATTCGCTGGTGTTACGAATGTGGCTCGGCAAGGTCGTCAGATCGACCGTATGGGCGTCGCTCTCCTTCAACCGCAGGCTCGGGGACAGGCCAGTCATTAACTCAGGTCTTTCAGAATCGAAGCTGCGATCTCAGCAGCGTTGATCGTATAGCTGCCTTTGTCGATGGCCGTCCGCAATGCATCCATTTGACGCTGGTGGGTCGGAGGAGTCTGCATCGCCTGTGCAACCAGCGAATCGACCGAAGCATGATCGGAAATGAGCGTGGTACTTACTTCGCTTTGCTCGACAAAGTCCGGAGCGGCATGCTCCCGTAGATGCGTCGTATTGCTATCGCTCGTGATTTCGGTCGAGACTGTGGTAATGGGCCCAATGATCATGTTCGTCCCCTTCGGCAATCTACTTATCGGCTCTGGTGGGGAATTTGATTAGTGATTTCAGCGAATTTTTTCCGACCCAGTATCGTCTCAAGTCGAATCCGTTTTGGGCGTGTAACGCTGCGTGTCCGGCCGATGCCGGGAAGCTATCCCTCGCCCCCCCCGTGTTGAAGGTGACGTCTAATCAGAGCGGCTAAGCCGATACCCCCTGCCTGCGTGAGGGCTGTGGCTAGCGCCTGCATGCCGATGCCTTGGAACTGGGAACGAGCAGGATCATCCTCACCGTTGTCGGTACCGCCCGGAGCACCCGCGAGTGACTCCTGGGCCTGTTCTAACCAATGACCCAGAAGTATCGACTCGAAGTCGATAGCCGCCTTCTTGATCCTAGCGGTACTTTGACGCTGCGGTGCCGAACCCATAGGAGACACTGCCAACGACTCTCTGACCATTCCAAGATCGATGCTGGGCGCGCCTCCCAAATTGACAACCAGTCCTGCCATCTCAAATCACCTCCAACTCGGCCGCGAGGCCTCCTGCCGCCTTAATTGCCTGCAAAATTGCGACAATTTCGCGGGAACTGGCGCCCAATGCATGAAGACCGGTGATAAGCTCCTCTACGTCAGCACCCTCACTCATCCGGATGCTGCGGGTCGGAGCCTCGTCGGCCCGGAGGTTAGTGTCAGGCGTCGTCGTCGATTGTCCGCGCGAGTATGGCAGCGGCTGCGACACATTCAAAGTAGTCGTGATTTCGATCGAAAGACTCCCATGGATCACCGACACAGGTGACAGTTTTACATCTCCGCCCATGACAATGGTGCCAGTGCGCTCATTCACGATGACCTTTGCTCGCGGGTGGTACTCCACCGCTAGGGCTTGAATGCGTGATATCAATCCAGGTACCGATTCGGCTGCCGCGATGGCTACGTTGATGTCAATTCGGCGACTGTCCGTTGCCCGGGCAATCTCCCGTTGAAATTCGCGGTTAATCGCCAAGGCCACGTCGCACGCCACCGCGAAGTCCGGCTCACGCAAGATTAACGAGACCGTCGACAGCCTGGCGAGGTCGATAGCGGTGTCGCGCTCGACAATCGCGCCCTCGGGGATCCGGCCAACATTAGGATGATTGACTGTCTTCGTGTTTCCGCCGACGCCTGCAGCGTACCCCCCCAGGGTGAGAGCGCCCTGCGCGTTGGCATACACCTGGCCGTCCGGTCCCTGCAGGGCGGTAAGCAACAAAACACCACCCTCGAGGCTCTTGGCGTCACCAATCGAAGAGACCGTGACATCTAGCTTCATTCCGGGACGAGCAAATGGTGGCAGCGAGGCAGTAACAAAAACCGCGGCGACATTACTGATTCGGATCGTCGCTGGAGTAATCACTACTCCCAGACGACGCATCACGTTGGCGAGCGTTTGTGTGGTGAACTGCGTCTGGCTTCGGTCGCCAGTTCCATTCAGGCCGACCACAATGCCGTAACCCACGAGCTGATTGTCACGAATTCCGGCGATACTGCTGATGTCACGAACTAGCACTTGGCGGACGGAGTCGCGCGCAAGAGCCATGCTGACGGTAAGCAACAGCCAAGCGAGCCAGAGCACGCTCTGTCTTCTCGGAGAACTCCACGGACTTGGCCAAATGTACATCGCAATCAGAACCCGAAGAGCCAAAGAATCGCGCGCGTGACCGGATTGGGTGGTCGCGTACTGTCCGAGATGATACCCTTGCCCTTCATTTCAATCTCCAGGTTAGCCATAGCCGTCGATAGGACCGAATTGTTGTTGGAAATGTCAGGGGGTTGCACCACCCCGCGGATAATCATGGTCTCGTGCTGGTTGTTCATGTAGACCTGTCGTTCGGCCTCGACGACTAGATTGCCATTCGCCAGAACCGCGATGACCCGTCCGGTCAAACGGGTTGTGAGTTGTGAGCCCGCAGCGGCTTGGCCTTGTCCCTTCAACTGCGTCGATGAATTTGCAGCCAGTAACGGGTTGACATTTTGCGTGGGGATCTGGCCGAACAATCCTGTGATTGCGGATTGGGTTGCGAAGGTGCGCTGGCTGGTGATGTTCCCGCTCGACTGCGCTGACGTCACCTCGGCCACGACGATAGTGATCACGTCATTCAGGCCCCGAGCTTTGATGTCGGTCGAGAGGTCTCCTAGCGGAGCCTCAGGGGTCCACAAGCTGCCCAGCGTATGCATCTCGGGCTTTACTGCCGGTTGCTGCTGCAGGCTGGCGAGGTAAGCCCTTCGAAGTTCATCGGAAGTCTGCCGGATTTTCGCTAAGCTCGGCGCTGGGCAATATGATACCCAAAGAAAAGCGATAAGGATAAACCTGGCCGCTGCCAAGGAAGAGCAAATCACGCTCTAGAGCCCACCCTTCAAAACGCTGCTGCCGATGACTTCGGCTATATAAATGTGCTTACGGTCGGCAGTAGCGACGCGGATCTGCTTGCCCGCGCCGCCGTTGGCCAAACAAACCACCGGGAGTTCAATTCGCATGTGACTGCTTTCGAACATCAGTGTGGCGCGATCACCCTTATGCACCAGCCAATGTTGAGGTGTTCCAATACCAAGCGTTGCCCTTCTTGTTGCTGTCGCGCCGATTGGCTCGATGAAATTATTGTCTCCGTCCGGCAGCGCCAGCCAATCGACGATTACGTAAAAGGGAAGGCACACCCCTCGCTTACGGCAACGCATCCGCACCTTGATAATTCCTTCGTGCCACGGAGCGACCGACACTACTTCTAGGTCGGGATTCGCTTGCGTGGCGCGGACAATGGTAAGCGGTAGCACATGGGCGGAAGGCACCCGAATGTTACTCTGCGACAGCGTAGACAGAATCCGATCAAGACCCACATCAAAATAACCGGCGACCGACCAGGCCTTGGTGTTTACGCCTAGCAAAAGCCCGATCATCAAATACAGGCTCGCGTATCTTTTCATGAGTAATCCATCGCTTACTGGCTAAGCTGATTCAGTTGCTGAAACATCTGATCGGCTGCATGAACGACCTTTGAGTTCGATTCGTACGCGCGTTGCGCCAAGATCATCTGTATGAACTCGTCCACCACGTTTACGTTTGCTTGTTCCAGCGAACCTTGCTGAATCGTCCCCAGGCCTTCTGTGCCTCCAGGTGTGGCCACAGTCGGATCACCCGATGCCGTTGTGGCAAGAAACAAATTGTTTCCAACGCTGTTCAAGCCGCCCGGGTTCGCAAACATAGCAAGCTGGATGTTGCCGATTTGCTGGGCTTGTGTCTGTCCTTGTTGTGTGATGGAAATGCTGCCATCGGACCCAACGGTGATGCTTAAAGCATTCGCGGGAATTGTAATTGCGGGATCGACAGGGTTGCCGTCGGCGGTGACGATGTTCCCCTGAGCATCGAGATGAAATGCGCCTGATCTTGTGTAAGCGATCTCTCCGCTGGGAAGTCTAATCTGAAAAAATCCTTGCCCTTGGATGGCTAAGTCCAAGGGGTTGTTCGTGCTGGTATAGTCACCCTGCGCTTGCAGAATCTCACTGGCGCTGGGGCGCGCGCCTAACCCGACCTGGAGACCAGCCGCCATGGTTGTGGATTCCGTAGCTGCCGCACCCGGCATGACAGAGTTCTGGTACATCAAGTCGGCGAATTGGACGCGGCGCTTACGGAAGCCAGACGTACTGGCATTTGCCAGGTTGTTGGCGATGTTATCGAGATTTAACTGCTGAGCAATCATTCCGCTCGCGGCCGTAAATAGCGCTCGAAACATTAGTTCACTCCTTCACGAATTGACTCGGGGCAATTCCTGTGTGGCGACTTTGTTGATGTCTGAGTTGAACATGGCCAGCACGTGTTGCATCATCTCCGCTGCACGCTGGACCGAAATCAACTCCACGACACTCGATACCGCACTCACGTTCGACGCTTCGAGCGTGCCCTGATGGATCGTCGAGGCTTGGGCCGGCTTCGCCTCTCCTGGAGAAGCGGAATAGTAAGTTTGTCCTAGGCTCTCTAAAGAGGTGTGGGCCGGAAACTCTACCAAACTCAACTTGCCGCTTAGAGCTCCGTTAATGGAGATGGTTCCATCGGAGCTGACCGTAACGCTTCCGTCGAGCATCGTGATTGGTCCGTTCTCTCCCATGACCGGATCGCCGGACGCTGTTACCAATTCATTTTGATTCGAAACGTGGAAGTTGCCATTGCGGGTGAATACCTTGCCGTTGGCCGTTTGCACCACAAAGAATCCAGGCCCTTCGATGGCCATGTCGAGCTCGGCTCCGGTGCGTTCCAGCGTTCCCTGCGAGAGATCCAACCGAGTTTCCCCGAGCACGCCGTAGTCATTGACGGCTTGACTGAGTTGCGAGGAAGCCAATGGCCTCAAGCCGGCCAGCACCGACTGGAACACACTGTGTTGGCCGCGATAACCGCTGGTGCTGACATTAGCCAGGTTGTCTGCGACCGTATCGAGGGCACGCATTCGCGACATTAGTGCCGTACATGCTGCATAGTATCCACTGTCCATCGTGCTTCCTCGGCATCCCAAGTGCACGACTCATGCCATTGGCTCAGGACGGAATGCCCCGCAACTCATTATTTTTCGGACTCGAGTGCGTGAGTAGATGAGAACCGAGTTAGGGTAACTCAGTCATTGATCGAATACGGAAAAGTGGCGTCGCAAACACCTCATCGTAAGCACATACGGCGGACGAGTGGTTTTGGGTCGGAAGCCTGTTGACCGGCAGCGAAACAAGCAGCTTCGACGCCGGACGGGCAATTCGTTGCCGAATATGCCGTTGTCCGGAAGATCGCCCGGCTGCTTCTCTCCTCACAATGGGCATCGGTTATGGACGTTGCGATAGCCCAAGCTTTTTCTACGATCTGGCGAATTATGCAGTCTCCGACTGGACCTTCGGAGAAACGGTCAAGGCGTCCTTCCATGAAGTTTGGCAAATACCACTCAATACCCAATGCATGACGCACTGTCACTGCGTCGGCTACATTAACTCCCTCAATTACCCACCCTAAAGCGGCAGGCACCCGCCCAACCTCGTATAACAAACCCGCTAGGTATGCATCTCGCGGGTTGACATCATTGCGATCTGCCGCGAACCGTGAGGAAAGGTCGGCTGCAATTTGCGCCCTATGCCACAGTTTTCGGGCGCCTTCCCGCCGAGCGGGCTGCGTTGAGGACAGTACCCCTTCGAGATGGCGCCGCAGAGCTTTCTTGCCCAGATGAATGATGCAATCCTCGACTCGAAATTCGTCCCGTATTGAGGCTGCGCGGTCGGCCGCGGTCAGGCGGAGGACTTCGAGCGTAGCTCCCAAATCGCTAAGGATCGCCTTGGCAATGAGATCCAGTCCTACTGCAGATTCGCTGGTTAACAACAAGAGCAGCAGCCGAGTCTCAGGTAAGACCGGTACGGGAGGCTGCTGATCGAAAAAGAGACGCCGTTGAGGCCTTGCCAGGAATGGCGGCTCGCGGCGGAGTTCCTTGCGTGTGTTGTGTAATACGCCGGTTGAATCCATCGAAGCCACCTGCCAGAACATATATCGGCACAGGCGGCCGCAAATTCAGCCGTAGCATAACGCCGTCAGTGTTGAACAAACTCGTGTTCCGTCGGTGCTTCGCCGCACAGAGAGAACAACAAGTCGGTAGGGTGGTCTTTTCGATTCAGGCGCGTCCATACGTAATCGCGGCACACCCCGAGACGGGCGTCTTCTGCACCAATCTGCGATGCATAACTCTGGATGATATTCGCCATTTCAGCGGCCGACGTGACCTTGGTAAAAGTCACTTCGTTATTTTGTAACGGCAGACTGTTGATCGTCTCGCGGCATTGGCTGGCTGTAATGATGCAAGGCTCGGTCAGGCAGGACGTGATGTTTTCGATGATGTGAAGAACGTGGTGCTCAACTCCATATACAAATCCGACGTAAAGTTTGTTATCGGGCAAAGAGTAGTGCACTGGCACCATCGAGTACAAGTTCATGAGGCTAGAGGGGATGTGGGCTTGAACCTGGCAGGGGCAAGACCTAGGGTGAAACACGGGGCAACCCCACTGTGTCGCGGCAGCTGCCGCTACGTCGCGATCAGTTGTGAACTTCATCCGGCATAGAATATCGCCCAGCGGGCCACCAGACTGCCGTTGGCGTTCAAGAGCAGACGTGAGCTGCTGGTTTGTTATGCAACCGCGCGAGAGTAAAAGCAGACCTAGTGGCAGACGGCTCTTTCGCTGTGGAGGATTCTTCAAGGCCTTTTTCTGCAGCTGAGAAATCCGGATTTCCACCGCCTGCCGAAAGCAGTCATCGCTGCAGAACCACTCCTCACCGAGCCGGACCCCAGTCTTCTCCCCAAACCGCGAGTGTCGCAATCTGCTATTATGACAAGGCTCCGCCGCACACTTGTCCCTCAGACTTCTGAGATCCGCCAGGATTCCCATACTGAACAAGCTCATCCCATACCTCACATAGTTCGTTAGTTCCGAACCGCTCCAGTTGTCTCCGGGTGGATAATCTCGGTTACTCGCAACCCGTAATTGCCATCCACAATCGCGGCCTCGCCGCGTGCGATTACCTGCCCATCCAGAAGCAATTCGACAGGCTCGTCGACTCGGCGGTCCAGTTCGATGACCGAACCGCAGGTTAGCTCGAGGATCTCGCGCAACGAGAGCTGCCGTTCTCCAAAGCGCAATAGTACGTTTAGCTCTACATCGAGAACCATGGTCAGGTTGGCCTCTCCAATTGGAGTGGTGGCCACTTCTGGCTTGCCGCAAGCATCGGAAGATAGTGTGCGCTGCTCTTGCATTTCAATGGCGATCATTGTTGTGTCCTGTTGGCACGAGGGCTTATGTGTTACCAGGCAGCTCCGTTGTGACGCATGGCCGGTGAAGCCGGTTGGTGTTGGGGTCTGCGATTTAGTGCGGCACGAAGCTTCAAGAGAATCATGGAATGGATCTGCGATGCCCGGGACTGGCGTACTCCGATTACTTCGGCGACTTCCCGCATGGTCAGCTCCTCGCGGTAGTAGAGGGAGAGCAGCAACTGCTCGCGTTCGGGTAATTGCGCGATGGTACGTGTCAGCTCGCCGTGAATTTCGCCCCGGAGGCACTGGGTGAACGGATCGTTGTCGTCGTTACTAGGTGCAGATTCGATCAGGTCCTGTGTTTCCGAAGGATCGTAAGGTGCAAACGACTCCTGGCCGAGCAAGGTCAGCCCATCCAATTCGCCCAGGAGTTTTTGCAGCCTCGCCACCGGCAGTCCCAGTTGGGTGGCAATCTCCTGTTCGCTTGGTTGCCTTCCAAGCCTGGAGATCAGTTCGGCAATCGCGTTGGCGATCTTCCTTCCCTTGGCCCGCAAGGGTCTGGAGGCCCAGTCCAACTTGCGCAGGCTATCGAGGATCGCGCCTCGGATGCGGAATTGCGCATAAGTCTGAAACTGCACTTGCTTTGTATCGTCGAAGTTACTCAATGCCGCCATCAGCCCGAGCACTCCTTCATGCACCAGGTCTTCCAGGGGAACATGCCTCGGCAGCCTTTCATGAATCCGCGCGGCAATGCGATAAACCTGCGGTAACTGTTCCAGGATGATGGCTTGCCGCTGTTTCTCATCGCGTTGGGCATCATTTTCCAGATAAACACATTCGGGAACGGCCATGTCTTCCTACTCCGTTTTCACGCAACTATTCATCGCACAATTCCCAGCGACTGCACGGGAGTCATCGGCGGAATCTCCGTCGGTGCGATAACCACTACTCTTGGGACAAACGGTTCCAGCAGCCGTCGCAGGTGGAACCGTCCCGGTGAGGAACAGAGCACTACCGGGGGAGCACTCAGGATCTGCTCGCCGAACATTGTGCGAAGGGACTCGAGTATCCTACGCGCCAATGAGGGTTGAAGCGGCGCCGGAACGATGCTTTGAGATTGGGGGTTGGCGGCGTGAGCACACTCTTCTTCGATCGAACTGTCGAGGGTGACTACTCTTAATTCACCATGCTCATCGAGCAGTGGCCGGATTAGAGCTCTGGCCAGCGCTTGGCGCACGGCTTCGACCAGAGCGACTTGGTTCTTAGTGCTATTGGCTGTTTCCACCAGGGTCTCCAGAATTGTGCCCAGATCGCGGATGGAAATTTGCTCGCGTAGCAGCAGCTGTAGGACTCTCTGTACTTCACCCAGCGTCATCAGCTTGGGAATGAGCTCGTCCACTAACTTCGGATGCGATTCGGTCAGTCGGTCGATCAGCCGCTTCGTCTCCTGACGCGTAAGTAACTCGTGCGCATTCCTTCGGATGATCTCGCCCAGATGGGTCGCGAGCGCCGAGACCGGATCGACGACGGTGTATCCCGCGGCCACCGCGCGCGCCTGCAATTCCGGCATGATCCAGCGGGCTGCGACGTTGAAGGCCGGTTCTTTGGTTTCCTGACCGGGCATGTCGGGAACCTCGGGCTTCGAGCTTATGGCCAACAAGCAACCCTTCCGTAGCTCCCATCTCGCCACCTCCACGCCGCGCAAATACACGACGTACACCCGCTCTGGGAGCACAAGGTTGTCGGTGATGTGAATCGAGGGCACCAGGAAGCCGAGCTGTTGTGCCAGGTGCTTCCGAAGGGCTTTAACCTTGCCAAGAAGCTGACCTCCTTGCTTGGCATCCACCAGAGGAACCAGCCCTAGCCCGACCTCCAGCATCAACTCGTCCAGCTTCAGAATGGCGTCCATCGGATCAGCCGAGGTTGGGGCTGAGCCCTTGCCTAGGGCCGGTTCTGTCGACGAGGGGTCGCCTCCGATCTTGATCCTCGGAAGTGACTTTATCTTGCGGGCGAGGAGTCCCAATCCGCCAGCCAAGGCAAGAAACGACAACTTTGGCAGGCCAGGTATCAGCGCCAGCACGGCCAGTGCGCCCGCTGCTATCCAGAGAAGTCGTGCGTTTCCCAAAAGCTGCTTGCCTACGTCTTGGCCGAGTGTTTCCCCGGAGGCCGCGCGGGTCACGACCATGCCTCCGGCAACGGAGACAAGAAGCGAAGGAAGAATCGATACCAATCCGTCGCCCACCGTAAGCACGGTGTAGGTCTTGATCGCTTCCTGGAACGGTACGTTTTGCTGAAAGACGCCTATCGCAAGACCCGCAATAATGTTGATCGCAGTGATTAGCACCGTAGCCAGCGAGTCTCGCTGGCTGAATCTTGCGGCGCCATCCATGGCGCCGCAAAACTCAGCCTCGCGGGCGATGGCCTCGCGACGCTTGCGGGCCTGCTCTTCATTGATCAGCCCTGCGCTGAGATCGGCATCAATCCCCATCTGTTTTCCGGGCATGGCGTCCAGTGTGAACCGCGCCGTCACCTCGGCAGTGCGCACGGAGCCGTGGCTCACCACCAGATACTGAATTGCGATGAGTGCCAGGAACAGGACAAATCCGACTACATAATTGCCGCCGACCACGAACTGGCCGAATGCTTCGATGACCCTGCCCGCGGCCGATGCCCCCTCGCTTCCGTGAAGCAGGATCCTCCGACTGCTCGCCAGGTTTAACGACAACCGCATCAACGTCAGCAGGAGCAACAGACTGGGGAATACGGAAAAGTCCACGGGCTTGAGAATATTTAAGGAGGTCAAAAGGACCAGCACTGAGGCGGTCAGGCTCAAGGCAAGCAATAGGTCGAGCAGCAGGCTGGGCACCGGCACCAACATCACGAAGACCATGGCGACCACCGCTGCAGGCAGCAGCCAGTCGGACCCCATACCGCGAAGAGTTACTGCCCAACCGGCATCGTCTTTTTTCAATGTTTGCTCCCTTGCTCCTGCCGGACTTGGGCCTGTGCGCGGTAAACCATTACGAGGATCTCCGCCACAGCCGTGTACAACTTCGCGGGAATCGTTTGGCCCACTTCGACGGTCTTGTATAAGGCCTGTGCCAACGCAGGGCTCTCCATGATCGGAACATCATGCCAGCGGGCGACATCCTTGATTTTCAGCGCTAACAGATCACGACCCTTCGCCACGACAATCGGAACCTCCATCTGCAACTCATAACGTAGGGCAACCGCATAATGAGTCGGATTGGTCACCACCACGGTCGCTGTCTCGGTGGCGCGCAGCAATTGCCGGCGGCGAAGGCCGCGTTGGATCTTACGGATACGAGCCTTGATCTCCGGATGCCCTTCGGTCTCCTTGAAATCTTCCCGAAGCTCCTGACGGGTCATGCGCAAGTCGCCTTCCATTTTCCGCCAGGTCAGGAAGTAGTCGATACCCGACCATGCAAGCAAAATCAGCGCTGACTTCCAACCGACCTCCGCAAGCATTGTGAAAAGCAGCGCGCCGAACGCGCCCATGCCAACGAACGAAGTGGACAGAAGTTCATTCCAGTGGGATTGAAGCGTATGAACGCTGTAGTACAGCACCCCAGCAAAGGGCAGCAGCGATTTTAGGAGGCCACTCAGTCCGCTCAGCGAAAACATCTGATGCAACTTTTTCCCCGGACTGAGCCTTTCGAACTTCGGGGTCAAGGCCTCGCAAGCAAGAACCAGACCTCCTTGCATGACGCCTGCCGCCAACGCCAAGGTGAATCCCGCTGCCAGAACAGGAAACATGCCGGACAAAACATCAACGGCACTCCACCACAGAACCGGGCTGAACGTCGTGATCGG
>Ga0335085_10008914_pt1 | contig 15207 bp, 12 predicted proteins | sample Lox_Sample_45_FD_206712 | JGI IMG/M metagenome (GOLD analysis project Ga0335085, IMG submission 206712) | Soil microbial communities from Loxahatchee National Wildlife Refuge, Florida, United States - Lox_Sample_4.5 | ecosystem: Environmental > Terrestrial > Soil > Wetlands | place: USA... | reverse complement strand
CAACAGCCTCCTACAGACTTCAACACCGAACGAAATGAGGGGCAGGATAATGGGTTTGTGGGCTTCCTTTTTCGGGGGAGGCATGCCGCTGGGGAGCCTGGCCATGGGTTGGGCCGCGGCCCATTGGGGATCGGGAACGGCTCTTCAGTTGGGCGGGGTCTTCTGCCTAGCGGGGGGTCTGCTGGTGGTGGCGATTTTCAGGAGCCGGGAAGCGGCCCGGGTGAAGTCGCCGGAGGAAGCCTGAAAGTACCGGCTTCTCAGGCCCAGTAGGGCGTCCATCCCCTGGATTTCAATTCATCCAACCAAATTTTTTCCAACGCTTTCAGGTCCTCCGCCGGGTCCCATCCCGGTTCATCCTTGGGTTTGAGCTTGTCGAGAACCGTGAACTCGAAGGTTTCCTCACCCTGGCTTCGGTAGTCTTCCAGGATTTTCGGGTTTTTCAGCAGTAGGTCCGTGGGCTTTCCCCATTTCAAAACCTGCCGGTGCAGGTTCAGCGCACCATTTAGGTTTAGGCTCGCCCCAAGGACGAATTCATTGGTTTTCGTGTTACGGACCAGGAAAACACCCATGGGCGTCGGGCTTTCCTTGTATTGTTTTTTCATTTCCGCGTGATTTTTCATGATTCCTCCAGGACTGAACCGTTCCGAGGGATATTTTACCCGTTATGGGTTCTGGCGGTAATCCCAGGAGTGGGTTGCTGAAGAGGCCGCCAGGGCGGCCTCCAGCTTCGGCCGGTCAGGGGAAAGCCCGCAAGCAGGGTCGGTGGCGGCGGGGTTTCCGGTTAAAAGCGCGGCTTGGCACCGGCAGCCGCCGAAGTCCACCTCTTTCAAATCGCAAGAGGAGCAGGGTTCGGGCATCCATTCCGTGCCCCGGAAGCGGTTGAAGGATTCGCTCTCGTTCCAGATCCAGTCCAGATTTTTCTCCCGAACATTTTCCAATTTCAAGGAGCCGATGGAATAAGCCGTGGGGCAAGGAAGGACTCTTCCATAAGGATTCACGGTGATATATCGCCTCCCCCACCCGTTCATACAGGGTTTGGGCCGGTCGTAGAAGTAATCGGGGATGACATAGAGGATTTCCATTTTTCCCTTGAGCCGCTCCCGCGCCTGGGCGGCCACCCGGGAGGATTCGAGCACCTGGTCCCTGGTGGGGAGGAGGCGGGATTGGTTACGGAAGGCCCAGCCGTAGTACTGGGTATTCGCCAACTCCAGCCGGTGCGCCCCCAGTGATTCGGCCAATGCGATGAGATTTTCCAGCCGGGCGATGTTGTCCCGGTGAAGCACGATGTTGACGGTTAAGGGGAGCCCCAAGGAACGGATAGCCTGGGCCGCTTCCAGTTTTTTAGCATGGGCCTTGGTGCCCGCGATCCCGTCGGCTAGGCCTTGTTCCTCGGCCTGAAAACTGAGCTGTACGCTGTCCAGCCCGGCTTCCTTCAAGGCCTTGGCTCTCTGGGGGGACAGCCCCAGGCCGCTGGTGATGAGGTTGGTATAAAGGCCCAAGCCTTGGGCGTGGGAAACCAGTTCTTCCAGGTCGGCACGCTGGAGGGGTTCGCCGCCGGAAAAAAGCGCGTGCATCACCCCCAAACCCCGGGCCTGGGCAAGGACCTCTTTCCATTTTTTCTCCGGAAGCTCTTCCCCGCCCGGTTGGGACTTGTCCCAAACGGGATTGGAGCAATAGGGGCAATGCAGGGGGCACCGGTAGGTGAGCTCGGCCAGGAGTCCCAGTGGGCGGTATTGGCCGGGGGCCTTTCCCGAGTCGTTCGAAGGCCCAGCCAAGGGGGTTGCGGGCCCATCGGCTTTTTCCAGGGGTTCGCCCCACTGGACCAGCCCCTTGGATTCCATTTTTTGGAGGGTGGTTTCCACGTCTCCCGCCAGGAAATCCACCGGTGCCCGGAACTCCTCGGAGAGCTTTAGGAGGATTTCGCCCAGGACCTTTCGCCCGTCGCAGAGGCGCAGGATGGCCCCGGCGCTTTCATTGAGGTTCATCAGCCCCTCGGGAAACAGGACCACCCAGCGGCCCGTGGCCTCATCCTTCTTCAGCCGGGCCCGGTCGGAAAGCCGGGGCGCCAGGTCGTTCCTCATTTTCCGCCGCCATAAGCCTGGGCCACGGATTCCACCAGGTCCCACAGGAGGCCGCATTTGAACTGCAGGGCCTTCACCGCTTCCTCCTGCAGGCCGCGGGTGTCGCAATAGGTGAAGGTGAGCTCCAAGCCCTGGTCCGAGTCCACCCGGGCCTGGGTCACGCGCGACTTGAAATAGTCCAGGCCCCAGGGTTTCACCCAGGTGTAGTACTTCTCAAAAGCCGCGATGCGGTTCTTCATGAGATCCGGAGCGAAGAGTTCGGTCAGGGAGGAGGCAACGGCGATGGGCCAAGGCTTGGTGCGGGCGAAAATCACGTAGGAATCCACCGCCTCCTTGGCCTTGGGAAGGAGCCCCTTGCCGGAGAACAGGTCCTCCCGGGGGATACCGGCGGCCTCGCCCAGCCGGAGCCAGTTCTCGATGCCCCCCTCCCCTTCCTTAAGGCCGTCGTGGTCGCTGATGCGGTGAAGCCACATCCGCCGGACCTCCCGCAAGGGGCAGTTGGAGATGATGGCCGCGTCCTTCACCGGAATGTTGCGCTGGTAGTAGAAGCGGTTCACGATCCAGCCCCGGACTTGCTCCGGGTTGAGCTTGCCCTCGTTCATGGCGATGTGGAAGGGGTGCTTGTCGTGGTAACTGCTCATACCCACGGCCCGAAGGCGTTCGTGGAAGGCCTTGCGGTCCAGGAGGGGTTCGGGGGTCATAACTCAAACTCCATTCCATCCATGCCGACTTCCACCCCGGCCTCTCTCACCTTCCGGTATTCCGGGCTGGAAGCGTCCAAGATAGGGTTGGTGTTGTTGATGTGCAGGTAGATTTTACGGGGGACAGGCAGTTGGCGCAGGATTTCGAGGCTGCCCTCCGGCCCGCCCAAGGGCAGGTGGGCCATCTCGGAGGCGGTCAAGCGGCCGGTTCCGGTTTTCGGCATTTCATCCTCGTCCCAAAAGGTGCCGTCCAAAAGCAGGGCCTGACAATCCGCCAAATTCTCCAGGACCTTCAAGGGAAGGTCAGCTACGTCGGGCAGGAAGGCAAGCTTACCCTTGGTATTTTCGTCCATCAGAAGGTAGCCCACGGCGCTCCCGGGCAGGGCCCTGGAACCGGCATAACGGGGCAGCTTTCCAGGAACCTCGAAGGCCTGGTAAAGAAGGCCGCTTTCCGTACCGTCGCTTTTGAGGAGGGGTTCAAGGCTAGGAGGGGGCTCGTGCCAAGCCACGCCGCCATAGGCCTTCAGTACTTCGGAAATCCTCAGGCCTTGGTCCAAGGCCTGGCGCACCGCCGGGGGCGCGTGGAGGTGGAGCACCCCGCCCTCGCGAAGGATAAAAATGCCCAGCACGTGGTCCAGGTCCGCGTTGGTCAGCAGGGCGCCCTCAATGGGAGTCCCCCGTACGGAATCCGGGGGAGGACGAAGGGGCTCGAAAGCCTCAATCTGGTGCCGCACGTCGGGCGAGAGATTGAGCAGGAACCAGGCCCTTCCGTCGGCGCTGACCGCCGCCGCGGACTGGGTGCGCGCCCGAACCCCCTCCTTCCCCTGCCGGGACTGCCGGCAGAGGGCGCAGTTACAGTTCCACTGGGGGAACCCGCCGCCCGCGGCGGTTCCCAGCAATCGGACGCGCAAAGGAGTTGAGAGACCGGGTCTTAGATGACGCCGTCTTCCATTCCCGAATAGGCCGTGCATTCCGAGTTGACGTTCACTTCCTCAACTTCGGGTTTGGTCCAAAGATTTTCCATTGTGCTTCTCCTTTAATTGTTTCCCCTCCACAGGAGGGGCCCGGATCACTCCAGGATCAAAAGCTTCAAAACCGTCCGCTTTCCATTGGCGGTGACCAGCACGTAATAAAGGCCGTTCGCCAGGGGCTTACCCGCCTTGTCCCTCAAGAGAATGTCCAGCTTGTCGGTCCCGGCGGGTTCGGGAAGGGTGATATTCAGGGCCTCGCGGAAGGAAAGGGTGAAGATCTGGACATGGACGTTGCCCGCGCTGGAAAGGCCGGCCTGCAGGGTGACGGAGCCGCCACTGACCGGGTTGGGGTAAAGCACGGGCGCGGTGGAAACCGCCGGTGTGGCACTGGCGGAGGGCGTCGAGGTCGTTGGAGGCGGGAGCGTGGGTGTCAGGGAGGGCGTCCAAGTGGGCGAGGAAGTCGGGGTGCGGGTAAGGGTCAAGGAGACCGTCGCCGTGGGGGTAAATCTGGGCGAAAGGGTGGCCGTGGAGGTTGGGGTGGCGGTAGGGCTAAAAGGCACCGTGTAAGTGGCCGTGGGAGTGGTGGACTTGGTATTGGTCGGCGTTACGGTAGGTGACGCGGTAGCCGTCAAGGTGGAAGTGGCCGTACTCGCCGGGGTGTAGGTCGGGCTGGGAGTATCGCTGTTCACGGGCGTGCTGGTGGCAGTGGCGGTGGTCGTGGAGGTCTGGGTCGCGGTGGAAGTTGCCGTATTGATCAAGGTTTCAGTGGGCGTGGAAGAAGGGGTGGAAGAGGTAGTGGCGGTAGCCGTGCCGCTAGGCGTTGAACTAGGAGTGAGGGTGGGCGTGGTGGTAAGAGTCCTGGTGGGGCTTTGTGTGGAGCTATTGGTAGGTGTAGCCGAATTGACCAGGGTGTCGGTTGGGGTCGCGCTGGGAGTCGGCGAAACGCTGTTGGTGGGGGTACCGGTCAGGGTGGCTGTGGAGGTTTTCGTGGGACTGCCAGTAGGAGTATTTGACGGCGTAGCCGTCAACGTATGGGTTCCGGTGGAACTCGGGGTAACGGTAGGGCTGGCCGTTCCAGTATTCATGGGCGTGAATGTGGAGGTAAAGCTGGCTGTGGCGCTGGGGGTTCGGGTGGCAGTGGAAATGGGGGTGGAAGATGAAGTCGGGGTGGGTGTGGACGAGGGGCTGGAAGTGGGGCTTCCCGTGGCGGTGCTGGAAGAGGTGGCCGTGGGAGTTCGGCTGGCGGTGGCGGTAGGGGTTGAGGTGGGCGTCGAAGTAGGGGTTAATGTCGCCGTGGCTGTCGGAGTCCGGCTGGCAGTGGGGGTGGCCGTCAGAGCCGGGGTTCCGGTGGGCGTGGAGGTGGCGGAAGTGGTTAAAAGCCCGTAAACCACCAGGCTGTTGGAGGTGGGCACGTAAACTTTTCCATTCACCACGCTGGGGGGCGCGAACTTGACATTGGCGGCTGTGGCCGTGTCGCGGGTGGAATTCTGTCCACTGTTATAAAGCATCGTGGCCAGGTTTGTGGCGTCATAGGCGTAAAGAGTGACGGGTGTTCCGGGGGCAAGGGCCCAGACGATTCCGTTGGTGGTTCCATTGGAGGAAACGCCGGGGACACAGCCGGTGGAATAGGACCCGGCCGCGCCGTAGGTGGCCGCCGTCGTGGAGGAAGGGGTCGTCACATATTGGCCGTTGGCGAAGGTGAAGGCTTTCAGGGGCTCGCCCGACATACCCCAATAGACCCAGTCCGTTGTTCCGTTACTATAAATGGCGGGCGTGGTGTAGCCCTTGCCCCCGATGGACGCCACAGTCTGGATATTGTTGTTGGCGGTGGAGCTGAACTCGCCCATCTTTCCCGTTCCCGCATCCACGGAGTAAATGTCGCCCGGCTTGTCCGCTCCGATCATGATGTTGGGGTGGGCGGCGGTGCCCCAAGAGGAGGGAAGCAGGGCTTGGCCCGCCGAGCCCACATCCTGGTCCCCGCTGCTCATGGAAACCTGGCTCATAGGGGCGAAGTAATCCAAAACAGTCACCGCGTTGCCCGCGGTGTTCAGCTTGAGGAAGCACTGGGGGTAATCGGGGCCGATGCCGCCGCCGGTTTCGGCGTTTCCGTTGGAAGACAGGTAGTAAAGATTGCCCGAAGAATCGACGGAGGGGCCGTCCCCCGATTCCCAAAAGGAAGCCTCCCCTTCGTTGGGCGAAGAACAATAAACGCTGACCTTTTGGGTGATGTTGGAAGCGCTATAGCCGATGACCCATCCGTAGTAGTTTCCGGCGATGCCATTGTTGTCGCAGTGGCCGGTCCAACTGGTGTAAACCACGCCGTTCACCAAGGCCAGGGCGCATCTTTCCTTGTAAGCCTGGGGGCGAAAGGTCACCGTGGTTCCCCCATCCTTGGTCCCAGGGAAAGTGGCGCCTATGGTTTGGGGACCGCTCGCCGTTTCGGCGCCGGTGGAGATATTGACTGCGTGAAGGGTCTGGGTGAAGGTGGTGACCCCGGCCGAAACCGTTTTGGTCATGGCCACGAAGTACATGATGCCCGTGGAGGGGTCGATGACCGGCGTGTCCGTGATGCCGATCTGGGGGGTGATCTGGCTGCAGTTCCCCACGTCGGCCTGGGCCACGGTCATCGTCACCCCGCCGATGAAGCTGTCGTGCCAATAGGTAACCCCGGCACTATCGGCGTCAAAAGCGTAGGCGCTGTCGTTTTCGGTAACCACGTAAACCACGTTGTGGGTACCGCCGCCGATACTGACATTGGGCATATAGAGGGGTTGGGCGTAGACCTGGCCGTCTACCGCGTTGGAAAAAAGCTTACCGAAGTTGGTCGAATTCACATTGGAGGTGGTCAGAAGGGTCTCGTTTTGGTTCCACCCATCGCGGGCTTGGTCATTATGGTAGGTGGTCAGGGAGGTTTGCGCGAGGGCTGGTGAGCCGACCAGGAGCAACGCCAAGAGGAAAGGAACGGCACAGAAGAATTTCTCCATCCCCAGGTGGAGATTTAGGGCAAAAAAAGAGTATCTTTTGCTATGTGGAACCCGGCGCGGCAACGCCAGTCCGTAAGAATTCATGAATTAAAACTATCACTTTTCCAAATGTTTTTCGGGGATTAAATGCTCTTTTTTGGGAAACCGACCTCACTAAAATTTTAACGTTTAAGGTTTGTCATGACCGGTTCACCAAATGTTAGATCCAAGAATTTTTACATTTTTTCCCTAAAATTCGGATTTCATCCTGCCAAAACAAGTAAATTTGACGCCATGGCTTGCAGAATTCATTTCCAACCCATCCTCGTTTTAATGTTTCCAGCGGCCCTTTGGGGCCAAGTCCTCTCCCCCACACCCACTCCCATCAACTCCCCAAACGAAACGGTTTACGAGATGCCGGAAATGGTGGTTCAGGCGAAGAAATTCCTGGGGGATGTCTGGGAAGGAAAGGACTTGGAAGGGCTCCAGGGCGACGGCCGCCTTTCTTCCTTTCTCAACGACGCCGGGGGTGTGGATGCCCAGGGGGTGGGCGGAGCCAAGACCTTCAGCACCGCCTCCATCCGTGGATCCTCGCCCGAACAGACCCTTATCCTGCTGAACGGCCAGAGGACGAACCAGGGCTTCGACCTGGGCCTCATCCCCACCGCGGACATCGTGAGGATCGAGGTGCTTAAAGGGCCCGCGGCCCTGGCTTACGGGCCCGAAGCCACCGGAGGGGCCATCAACATCATCACCCGCGCCGGCGCGGGAGGCCCCAGCCTGGACGTTTCCGGCGGCGACTTCAACACCTGGCAGGTCCAGGGCGGGACCGGCCATTGGAAAACCGGCTCCTGGGACGGGTCCCTCAACGCCAGCTGGTACCAAACCGGCGGCTATACCGTCAACACCGACGAGGTTTCGGGGGAGATCAACCATGATTCCGAATGGTCCTGGGGCACGGACCATCTCTCCCTGAGGGCGGGTTACGTTTACAAAAACGGCGGGGCCCCCAACGGGGACAGCCTCTCGGCCCAGGATACGGGCCAGTTCGACACCGATGACCGGGAAAAGCGGAACGCGGTGGAAGCTTCCCTCCAAGGGGAGCGCGATTCGGGCGATTGGACCTTCCAGCCGTCCCTCGCCTATAGTTTCGCCGACGTCGGTCGCTTGAACCCCCTGGGCCCCGATGCCGTGGCCGGGGTGCCTTTGGGGGACGAGAACATCTACAACACTTTGGATTCCAAAGCCTCGGCCGAGGGAAAGTGGAACGGCTTTTTGCAATCCTTGTCCCTGGACGCCGAATTCCTGGCGCAAAACGTGACAGGCACCGAGGGTTTAGGGAGCGGTTACCGGTGGGACAACCGGGCTTCCCTTTCGGGCCGGGGCGGCCTTTCCCTGCGACCCGACCTCACCCTGGACCTGGGCGGGCGCCTGGATTGGTACGACAGCTACGGCCCCTTGGTCTTCAACCCCGAGGCCACCTTGAGGCAGGTCCTGTCGCCGGGACGGGAAATCTTTCTGGAGGCGGGCACCGGCTACCGTTACCCGGATTTCGACGAGCTTTTCCACCCCACCATCGCCTACATCCTTGGCCCGGATACGCCGGTGGAATTCGGCAACGGCGAAACCGGAAACCCCAACTTATTGCCCGAATCCTCCCTCAACCTGGAAGCCGGTACCGACCTGCTCTTGGGGAGCCTGCTCTGCAAGGCCAGCGGATTTTGGGACACCTATTCCAACCTTATCGTGCCGGGGGAGGACAGCTCCAACTTTTGGACCTTCCTCAACGTGGCCCATGCCCGCCAGGTCGGCGCCGAGATCGGCTTGAAATGGGACCTATCCGGGGACTGGTCCCTCCGGGGGGACTATACCTACGTGGATTCCCGGGACACCGATTCGGGCCAGCCCATCCCCGCCCGTATGCACCAAAAACTTTCGGCGGGCGTGGATTGGAACCCCGCGCCCGGCGCCCGGTTCAACCTGGACGCCGATTACCTGGACCGGAACCCCGCCGTCTACAACGGCCCCCAGGACAGCCCGCCCCTGGTCATTGCTTCCGCCTACACGGTCTTCAACGCGGGGTTCAAGCTGGACCTTTCCCGGGACACCCGCCTTTTCCTGGAAATGGACAATCTCTTCAACCAGACCTATGCCACCTTCCAGGGCCTTCCCATGCCGGGAAGGTATTTTGAGGCTGGGACCCATTTAAGCTTGTAGGCGGACAGGCCCAAACCTTCCTTGCCCGGCCTTGAAGCCTCCCTTATAGTTCCCTTCCATGAACGTTCCCCTGCCCATCGACCCGCTTCTGGCCCAAATCCGTTCGGCGCTGGAAGCCCACAATGCCGCCGTGGTGACCGCCGAGCCTGGCGCGGGCAAAACCACTCGCGTTCCACCCGCCCTTCTTTCCGCCCCTTTCGCCCGGGACAAGGAAATCTGGGTCCTCCAGCCCCGGCGCCTTGCGGCCAAGATGGCGGCCCTGCGCGTGGCGGAGGAACTGGGAGAGGAAATCGGCCGGCGGGTGGGCTACCAGTTCAGGTTCGAAAAGGTGGCGGGCCGCGAAACCCGGCTCAAGTTCATGACCGATGGCATGCTCCTGCCCCTGTCCCAGGAAGACCCCCAGCTTTCCAAAGTCGCGGTGGTGGTGCTCGACGAATTTCACGAGCGAAGCCTGGAGCTGGACTTGGGGTTGGGCTTCCTGCGCCGCCTCCAGCTGGGGCCCCGGCCCGACCTTCGCGTTGTCGTCATGAGCGCCACCCTGGACACGGGCGAGCTGTCCGGCTACCTTTCCAACTGCCCGGTCTTCAAGAGCGAAGGCCGGACCTTTCCCGTCACCGTGGAACACCACCCCTTCCCGCAGGAACAGGATTTGTCCCTGAAGGTCCGCTCCGCCCTGAAACACCTGAGGGCGGCCGGAACCCTGGGAACCGCCCTGGTCTTCCTGCCGGGCCTCCCCGAAATCCGCAATTGCCAAAGGGTCCTGGGCAAGGATTCGGGTGAGGTCCACGCCCTCTACGGCGACCTTTCAGTGGGAGAACAACAGGCGGTCCTGGCTCCTTCCGCCGGCGACAAGGTCATCCTCAGCACCAACCTGGCCGAAACGTCGCTCACCGTCCCCGGCGTCACCGCGGTGGTGGATTCGGGGCTGACCCGCCAATCCCGAGTCTCGGCCTGGTCGGGATTAGGAAGCCTGGTCACTATCCCGGCCAGCCAGGCTTCGGCCGTGCAAAGGACGGGCCGGGCGGGCCGCCTGCGGGAGGGCCTGTGTTACCGGCTCTATACCAAGTTCGATTTCGACCACCGCCCCGCCTTCGACCTGCCCGAAATCCTGCGGGCCGATCTCGCCCGGAGCCTTCTCGACCTTTTGTCCCTGGGCGTGGAAAACCTCGACGGCTTTCCCTGGTTTACGAAACCGGCCCCCGTCTCCCTGGACGGCGCCCTTTCCCTGCTCGGGCGGCTGGGGGCGATCGCCGGGGGCCGGCTGACTTCCCTGGGCCGGAGGATGGCGGGGCTGCCTGTGGCGCCCCGGCTCTCCAAGTTCCTGCTGACGGCGAAGGAGCTTTCTTCCGGGGACGCCGCCGTCCTGGAAAAAGCCTGCCGCTTGGCGGCACTTATCAGCGAAGAGCGCCCCGATTCGGAAGACCTGCTGGAGGAGGCGGGAAAATACCGTCCCGAAGGCGACGCCAGGAAGCAGGAGGAAAAACTGAGGGGCCTGTTGGGCCCCAAAACCGGTTCCCCATCCCATAAGGAAACCCACTCCCTCCTGGCCAAAGCCCTCTTGTCCGCCTTTCCCGACCGGGTGGCCAAGGTAAGGGCCGGTGAATCCACCGGTTCACGCAACCTGGCTGGACGAAAGAGGGAACTCCTGCTCTCTGGGGGCGGCTCGGCGGTGGCTTCCGACAGCCCCCTGACCCGCGCCCACGAGGTTTTCGTGGTGGTGGAGGCGCAAGAATTGACCCAGGGGATGAAAGACCGGGTAGGCGGCGGGGCCCAATCCCAGGTCAAGGCCCGTTCCCTCTGTCCCATCGAGATGGACTGGCTCCTGGACCTTTTCCCCGACCGCCTGGCCGAGCAGGTCGCCGTCGAGTGGAACGAAAAATCCAAACGGGTCGAGGGCTTCAAGCGGCTCAAATACGACGGCCTGATCTTGGATGAAAAGCCGCTGTCGCCCAAGGATTTCGGCCCCGAAACACGGGACCTGCTTTTCAAGGAGGCGCTGGCGGCGGGCCCGGCGGCCTATACGGACCCGGAGGACCTGGAGGATTTCCTGAACCGGGTCAAGTTTACGGCCCAAAGGGCCGGGGAATTTCCCGTCATTTCAAAAACTGAGGTGGAAGAAACCTTGAGAGGGCTCTGCGAGGGCCTGCGGAGCCTGGCGGAATTGAAGGAAGCGGGGCTGTTGGGGGCCTTGAGGGCCCGTTTGTCCTCGAAGGAGCAGTCCTTGCTGGAAAAGCTGGCGCCGGGACAGGTGAACCTGCCTTCCGGCCGCCGCATGAGGATCCACTACGAGGAAGGCAAGCCGCCTTGGGGGGAATCCCGTATCCAGGATTTCTTCGGCTTGAAACAGGGCCCCGCTGTGGCCGGGGGCGGGGTACCGGTGGTCCTGCACCTGCTTTCACCCGCCCAACGGCCCGTGCAGGTCACCAGCGACCTGCCGGGTTTCTGGAAGAACCACTATCCCCAGGTCCGGAAGGAACTTTCCCGCCGCTACCCCAAACACAAGTGGCCCGAAAACCCGGCCTGAAGGTTATTTCAATGTCACCGGCAGGGCCAGGCCATCCTTGCCCAGCTTGGCGTGCAGGGTCACGGTCTTTCCGCCCTGGGTGACGGTGACGTCGTAATCCCCCAGGAAGCCCCGCAGCCTATAGGCGCCGGTGTCGTCCGTCGCGCCGTCCGCGTTGGTCCACCAGTCGTGCAGCACCAGGTCTTCCCAGACCTTCTCCGCGGGCTTGGGGGTCCAATCCTGGTTGAACAGCGGCGCCTTGTGGTGCCAATGGGCGCCGTCCCAGAAACCCCACATGAGGAAACCTTCCATCGAGGGGTGGCTGTAAACGGCGGTGAGGAAATCCTTAAGGAATTGGGCGTCCAACGCGTCGTCCTTGATGTCGGTGTCGTATTCCGTGATCTCGATGGGCAGGCCATGGGCCCCCAGCTTGTCCAGCGTCGCCAAAAGGGCCGGGATGGACCAGGGTGCGCTGCCCACGTGGCCCTGCAATCCCACGCCCTGCAGGGGCGCGTGGTTGTCCAGCAGGAACTGGATGGTCTGGTCATAGCCGTCCAGGTGGCCGGTGGTATCCGGGCTGGGATAGTCGTTCACGAACAATAGCGCGTGGTTGTCCACTTTGCGGGCCGCCTGGTACCAGGTCACCATGGCCGACTTGCCCAGGATGTCCGTCAGGTCGTGTTCCGGGACCGGCTCGTTGACCACGTCCCACTCGATCACATGGCCGTTCATGGCGCTTCCCACGTCCTGGATGCGCTTCTCGATGGCCGTTTCCAGGGCCTTGGGGTCGCCCGAGAGGGCCTTCATGGAAGCGGGCAGCCAGCGCCAGGAGCCCCAGACCATATTGTGGCCCCGCACGTCGATGTTGCGGTCGGACAGCCACTTGAGGGCGCCGGTCACGTAGTCCCGCCGCCAGTAGCCGGTATTGGCGGCGCCGTCCTCCCAGGGCCCCCACTTGAGGTCGTTCTCGAAGACGATGCGGTTGAACAGCCTTTCCACCTGCTTCTGGTATTCGGTATTCTCATCCCCCGCCAGGGCCAGCTTCTGGGCCACCACCGCGGTGCCGAAGCCGAAGGCCTGCTTTTTCATGCGCACCGAGACCTTGGCGCCCGAAACAGGGCCGCCGTCCTTGCCCGTCACCGTGACGGTCAGGTCGCCCTTGCGGATCTTCTCGATTCGGTCCTGGGCCGCTTGGCGCCAGGGGGCATCCGCATCGAATCCCTCGTAACTAAGCTTGGTCTGGGGCATGTCCGAGAGCTTCTTACTGGTGCCGTAATTAACCAAAGTCAGGCCGGCCAGTTCGAAGGCCTGGGGGGCATAGCCCATGCGGAAGCAGATGTGGGATTTACCCGCGTCCAGGTCCTCCACGGCCGTGAAGGGGATGGAATACATCTTCCATTGGGGACCCGCCGAAAGGGTATAGGTGGAGGCCTTGGTCCAGGGGTCGCTGTAGCGCTCGAAATCGAACTCGCTCTTGGCTTCCCCGCTTTCCACGTGGGTGTCGGCCGCCCGCATCCAGAACTGGCAGAGGATGACGTCGCCCGTCTTGACCGGACCCGTGCAGACCGCGTCCACCTGCACACTCCAGGGAAAGGGGCCGGTTTTGAGTGTGGTCAGCCGCACCGCTTCCTTGAAAGTCTGGCCGGTAACCTGCACCTTTTCCATGCTTCCCATATCGCTCCCGTTAAGGTTCAGGGCCTCCAAGCCGGGTTTGTCGAAGAGAGATTTTCCTCCCGGCGGGGCCGTTTGGGCGAAAAGCGGCAGGGGCAGAATTAAGGCGAGGACAAGAAGGGACTTTTTCAGCAAGGGGGGCCTCCGGAAATTAGGATTGGGCGGCTAATGAGCCCTTTTATGGTACAAGGTTTCATTGGAATTCAATACAGGAGATTGGGTTTTGGGTTAACCGCTTTTCCAGGGCGAATCAGGGCGAGGAGGAGATTTCCAATTGCTCCAGTTGGGGACCGATCACGGCCCCGATCCGGTCGCCGGCGCTGAAAAGGGCGTAGGTAAAGAACCCCAAGATCAGGACCAGGGCGGCGAAGGCCCAGGCGTGGCGGGACTCGAACTGTTTGATGGTGCGGGCGTAGGCCACCAGACCAATCAAGGCCGCCACAACAATGACCGCGTCCACGCTCACACGTTGCCAGTAGCTGCCGCCCAGGTGGAGCCACATTCCGAACTCGTCGAAAGTGAGGGCCATGGCGAAGCCGTAGAGGAGGGCCGTCATTTCCGCCGGCCGACCCGTGGGCCGCCGGAAAATGCTGAAACCCGCCACCGCCGCGAGCAGGAAAATTCCGTAATTCAAGTGGTGGACATGGGTCTGCCCCAGGAACAGATAGCCGTTGGGGATCTGGTGGGACATGATAAGGAAGACATCCGCCCGGGCGATGAGGAAGGTAAGGACAAAACCGAATAACGCCCGGCGCGCCAGCCGATGGGCGGTTTCGCGATGATGAAGGGTGGTTTTTTCCACGCGGGTCTCCCGGAGTGGGCATAAAAAAAGGGGGCCGGATTTCCGGCCCCCTGGGATTATAAGCCCGAATCAGGGATTGACGCACCCTTCCGCTTGCGACACCACCGTGCGTAGGGGGCGCAGGGTGGGCCGTCCGGTGGTCATGTCCCGGGCGACCTCGTAACGGGGCACCGTCGAATCCACCTCCTGGGACCAGGCGTCGATCCCGCCTGCCATGGACTTAGTGTTCACGTAGCCATGGCCCGCGAAATAGGCGGCGGCGTCCATGCTGCGCTGGCCGTGGTGGCAGAAGAAGACGATGTTGGTATCTTTGGGCCAGGAATAGATTTCCTGGGCCAGTTCCTCGGTGATGAGGTCCGCCCCCTCAATCTTGGCCAGTTTGAACTCGTCAGGCGTGCGCACGTCAATCAGGCGGGGTTTATGGCCGTTCCCGTTCTTGATGGCCTCGGCCACTTCCTTGGGGCTCACCCGGATGCGCTGGTCGGTCTGCTCGGCTTCCTCGATGAAAGTCAGCACCTCGTCGATGTCCGTGATGTCGTGGCGTTGGGCCACATCGATCAGGGACTCGTGGGGCTCGTAGCCGCAGCTGTGGCAACCACCGATGTGGTAGCGGCGGAAAAGGGCGCGCTGGGCGCTGGGGTAGTTGTCTAAAACTTCCTGCATCGTGCTGTTCGCGGTGATCTTCGAAGCGGGCATCTTGGTTTCTCCTAGAAGGGCCGGTATCCCGGCCGCAAGTTAACTTACAGTTAGACTTTACGCTCTTCCCCACCCCAATGGCAAGGGGGTAGGTAAAACCGTTTACCTGGCCCTGTCCCGCATGGTACTAGGCCAAAATCCGCGCCAACCTACGCCAAGTCATATGGCCCCAGAGACAAAAACTCTATCTTCGGGATCAATTATATGAAAGGGGTGTTTCATGTCCGACGAATCCGATTCTTGCAAAAAATGCCGTTGCGGGAGGGGCCCCATGAGGGGAAACGGAGCGATCTACGGGATGGGGGTTATCGGCGCGCTGTTTTACTATATCCACCAGGCGACGAGTTTCATGACCGGCGTGTTAGGCGTGATCAAGGCCATCTTCTGGCCCGCCGTCCTGGTTTACAAGGCGCTCGATCTTTTGAAGATGTGAGGGCGGAAGAACCGGGTCCTAAAACTTGTTCTCGTTGATCCAGCGCTGCACGTCGGCCTCGACCGAAAAGGCCTCGGAAGGATTCTTGACGAACTTTTCCTCCAACAAACGCGCGCTAGCTTCCAGCGGAATCTTCTCATAACTGCTCCGGGTCAAAAGACCCCGGACG
>Ga0335085_10008913_pt1 | contig 15208 bp, 13 predicted proteins | sample Lox_Sample_45_FD_206712 | JGI IMG/M metagenome (GOLD analysis project Ga0335085, IMG submission 206712) | Soil microbial communities from Loxahatchee National Wildlife Refuge, Florida, United States - Lox_Sample_4.5 | ecosystem: Environmental > Terrestrial > Soil > Wetlands | place: USA... | reverse complement strand
CTCACGTCTCCGCCACGCCGCGCGACCTCCTCGATCCGCTCGAGAATGTCGGCGAGCCGGTTCGCGCCAATCGTTCCCGCCGCACCTCGCAGCACGTGCGCGGCGCGCATCGTGTCGTTCGCCTGCCGGCCGGCAACCGCTGCGACGAGCGTCGCAATGCGGTCGGGGGCCTGGCGGGAGAACGTGTCGAGAATGGAATCCACGGCCTCCTCGGCACCCGCCTCTCGCAGCGTGTTGCGAAACGCCTCGAGGTCAACCGGGGGCGGGCCCGTGAGGGTGCCGGGCGCCGGGGTGGGGCGCGAGCGGTCCGTCGAGCCCTCGACCAGCGCGAACAGCTCGTGGGCCTTGAAGGGCTTGGCGAGGTACCCCGTCATGCCCCGTGCCAGGCAGTTGTCACGCTCGCCCGACAGCGCATGCGCCGTGAGCGCGATGATGGGCAGGCTCGCCCCCCCCGCGAGACCGCGGATCGCCGCCGTGGCCTCGAAGCCGTCCATCTCCGGCATCTGAATGTCCATCAGGACGACGTCGTAGGGGCGCGCGCGCACCGCCTCGACGGCCTCCCGCCCGTTGCTCACGGCGTCCACGGTATGACCGCGCTTCACGAGCATCGCGACGGCCACCTGCTGGTTCACCGAGTTGTCCTCGGCCAGGAGGACATGCAGCGCGCGACGCGACTCCGCAATGGTATGGCGAGTGATGAGGTCCCCCGCACCTCCCGGCGGCGGGTCCGCCAGGACCACGCGCAGCGCCTCCACGAGATCGGCACGCGACACGGGCTTCGTGAGGTACCCCTGGATGCCGAGCGTCCGGCAGCGCTCCCCATCCCCCCGCTGACCCGCGGAGGTCAGGATCAGCAGCCGCGACTCCGACAGCGCGGGATCGGCGCGGACCACGCCGGCCAGCTCGAAGCCGTTCTGGTCGGGCATCTGGGCGTCGAGGATCGTCAGATGGTAGGGCGCGCCCGCCGCGACGGCGCGGCGCAGGGCCTCGAGCCCCGCGGCGGCGCTGGTCGCCTCCGATACCGCGACGCCCTCCGAGGCCAGGATGTCGCGCAGGATGCGGCGGTTGGACTCGTTGTCGTCCACGACCAGCACCCGCGTTCCCCCGAGGGAGGCACGCGCGGTGGCAAGCGCGTCCGACGGCTCCTCGACCGGCAGCTCGAGCGTGAAGAAGAACTCGCTTCCCCTGCCCACCTCGCTCGCGACCTCGAGGTTGCCGCCCATGAGGGAGACGAGCTTCTGGGAGATGGCGAGACCCAATCCCGTGCCGCCGTAGCGCCGCGTCATGGACGCGTCCGCCTGGGAGAACTCCTTGAAGATGACGTTCAGCTGCTCCGGGGCGATGCCGATCCCGGTGTCGCGTACGTGGAACCGTACGCGCGCAGGATCCTCGTCCAGGCCTTCGCACGCGGTCGTGACCAGAACCTCACCCGCCTCGGTGAACTTGATCGCGTTGCCGACCAGGTTCGTCAACACCTGGCGCAGGCGCGTGGGATCGCCGCGCACCATGCGGGGCACGCCGGCCGAGACGTCGGCGAGCAGCTCGAGATGCTTCTCCCGCGCCCGGACCGCGAGCAACGAGGTCGTCGCGTACACGAGCTTGTGGAGGTCGAAGGGAATTTCCTCGAGCTCCAAATGATCCGCCTCGATCTTCGAATAGTCGAGGATGTCGTTCAGGATCGTGAGGAGCGCCTCGGAGGACGATCGCACCAGCTCGAGCGCGCGGCGTTGTTCGTTCCCCAGCTCCGTGTCGAGCACGAGCTCCACGAACCCGAGTACGGCGTTCATCGGCGTGCGGATCTCGTGGCTCATGTTCGCGAGGAACGCCGACCGGGCGGTCGCCGTCCGCTCGGCCAGATCGCGCGCGTCCCGCATCACCTGCTCGGCGAGCCGGGCCGCTTCCTCGTTCGAGGCGAGGACCGCGGTGCTGTGGAGATGCTCGAGCAGCGCGTCGTGCGCGCGTCGATACACGACCACGAGCACCAGGGCGTAGAGCAGCACGATCGCCGCCGTCAGCAGGTGCAGGCGGTCCTGCCCGTTCGCGAGCACCGCGAAGAACGTCGGCCCCGTCACGGCCGTCAGGAACGCATAGAAGCTCGCGGGATCGGCGGACAGCGTGGCGAGCGAGGCGGCGATGATCCCCGCGAGGACCGCGAGCACGAAGGCGACGTTGGCGAATTGGAGATAGCGGATCGCGAGGCCCGCGCCCATGCCCCAACACAGGCCCAGCAGGGCGACCGTGACCCGCACGCCGCGGCGGACCTGTGCGTCGCTCAAGCGGCGGCGCGGCAGCGTCGCCACCCAGGCCGCCCGCAACCCCGTCGCCAGGGTCACCGCGATCCCCCAGCCGATGGCGACGGCGTTCGGCACCGCGTCCCAGGTGAGCAACAGCACCAGCACCATGAGGACCGGATGCGCGATGACGACGATTCCGCTGCTCGCCCGCTGCACGCGCGCCTGCAGCATGCCCCGGAGGTCGGTGCGGACGCGCGCGTCCCGCGCCGCATCGCTTGCCGGCGGGGTGTTCAGGGTGCTCGCGGTCATGGCGCCTAGCACATTGGGGAACCACCGGTCCCCACGCAAGAGTCCTGGCCGGTTCAGCCGCTCCGCGCGATGGCGTCGATCTCGATCCGTACGCCCTTCGGCAGGGCCGCCGCCTGGATGGTCGACCGGGCGGGCTTGTGGGTCCCGAAGTGCCGCGCGTACACCTCGTTCATCGCCGGGAAATCGGCGATGTCCGCGAGATAGACGGTCGTCTTGATGACCCGCCCCAGCCCCGACCCCGCGGCTGCGAGTACGGCCGCCAGGTTCTTCAACACGCGATCGGTCTGCTCGGCGGTGGTCCTCCCCACGACTTCGTTGGTCGTGGGGTCGAGCGCAATCTGGCCGGCGGTGTACACCGTGCCCTCCACGACCACCGCCTGGCTGTAGGGGCCGATGGCCCGGGGAGCGCCCTCGGCGGCCACGCTGGTCAGTTTCGTCGTCATCGGAACGATCCCTCGATGTGGAAGAGGTTAGCGGTGCCCGGTGGATCCAAGCGTGGTCGTCACCCCTGCCCCGAAGACCCGATGGGCGTTGTCGCTCGTGAGCCGCTCGATCTCGTCGAACGCCACGTTCCGGGCGCGGGCCAGGGCGAGCGCCACGTCCCGGACAAAGGCGGGCTCGTTACGGCGGCCGCGATGCGGTACGGGGGCCAGATACGGTGCGTCGGTCTCGACTAACAGGCGGTCAGGCGGACAGGCGGTCAGACGGTCAGTGAGCGACCAACTCTTGAAGGTGATCATGCCGGAGAACGAAAAGTACGCCCCGATCTCCATCCCGGCTGCGAACACGCTTGCGCCCGAGCTGAACGAGTGCAGCACGACGGTCGCGCGGGTATCGGCAAGCAACGCGGCGACGTCGTCGTCGGCTTCACGTGCGTGCACGACGACGGGCTTCCCCAGCTCCGCGCCGAGCGCGAGTTGTGCCGCGAACGCGTCCCGCTGGACGGGGCGTGGCGCGTGGTCGTAGTGGTAGTCCAGGCCCGTCTCTCCGACGGCTACGACGCCTGGCTCGCGCAGCAGCGCACGGAGGCGCTCCTCCGCCGCCTGGGACCAGGTTTGCGCTTCGTGGGGATGGACGCCCGCCGTTGCTGATAGTCCCGGGCGTCCTCGCGCGAGGGCGGCGGCGCGCTCGGAGTCTTCAGCGGTGGTGCCGATCACGACCACGTGTCCGACCCCTGCCAGGCGCGCCCGCTCGATGACCGCATCGCGATCCGAGTCGAAGGCCGTGTCGCCGAGGTGACAGTGGGCGTCGACCAGCACCCTCAGTCGCGCACGGCGGCGGGAGCGGCCCGGGTGGCCGGCGCGGTCACGGCCCGCGCCGCGCCCTTCATCGGCCACCTGCGGCGGATGTACATCAGCGCCACGGGGGCGATGAACATCGACGAGAAGATGCCGGTGAACACCCCGAAGAACATGACGATCGCGAAGGGCCGGATGACTTCGCCACCGAAGATGGCGAGCGTCGCCATGGTGGACAGCGACGTGCCGTGCGTCAGCACCGTGCGCGGCAGGGTTTCGTTGATCGACAGGTTGAGCAGGGAGGGCAGGTCGATCTTGAGCCGCTTGCGCTCATTCTCGCGCACGCGGTCGAAGATGATGACGGTCTCGTTCAGCGACAGCCCGAGCACCGAGAGCACGGCGCCCACGATCACGAGGCTCACTTCGAGGCGCAGCAGGCTGACGAACATGATCGTGCCGAGGACGTCGTGCGCCGTGGCCGAGATCGCCGCGAGCCCGAACCGCCACTCGAAGCGGAACGCCAGGTAGATCAGAATCGCCCCGAACGACAGGAGGATCGCGAGGAACGCCTTCTGGCGCAGCTCGCCCCCGACCTTGGGCCCCACCGCTTCGTGCCGCACGATCTGGTACTTCCCCGCCCCGAGCGTCGCGTCGAGCGTCGCCTGCACGGCCGCCACGGTCGCGTCGCTCTCCTCGGGCGCGCCGCCCCGTCCCAAGCGCGCCCGGATCGCGTAGTCCCGATCGCTCCCGAACGCCTGGATCTCGGCACCCGAGAGGCCGTGCGCGTCGAGGGCGCTGCGCAGCGCGCCGACGTCGACGGGCGCGCTGCTCTGGATCTGCACGAGCGTCCCGCCGGTGAACTCGATGCCGTAGTTCAGGCCACGCGTGAGCAGCAGCACGAGCCCCGGAATGAAGAACGCCGCCGTCAGGAGGTACGCGTAATACCGCACCCCGATGAAGTCGAACCTGGTGTCGGTGAAGAGTCGGCGCATGAGATCAGATACTCAGCGTTTGCATGTTGGGACGGCGTTGCAGCCAGATGAGGAAGAAGGTCCGCGTGACGAAGATCGCCGTGATCATCGACGCCAGCACGCCGAGAATCAGCGTCACGGCAAACCCCTTGACGGGGCCGGTCCCGAACTGGAACAGGAACAGGGCGGTCAGTATCGCGCAGACGTTCGAGTCCACGATCGCGTTCATGGCGCGCGCGAACCCCTGGTCGATCGCGAGCCGGATGCTCTTGCCCGCCGCCAACTCCTCGCGGATGCGCTCGAAGATCAGCACGTTCGCATCCACCGCGATGCCGATCGAGAGCACGAACCCCGCCAGCCCGGGCAGCGTGAGGGTGAACCCGAATCCCGAGAGCCCGGCCAGCGTGTACAGCGCGTACAGCACGAGCGCGAGCACCGCGAGCACGCCTGCGAACCGGTAGTAGGCGATCATGATCACGACGACGAGGATCACGCCCGCGATCCCCGCCTTGATGCCGTCGGAGATGGCGTCCTTGCCGAGCGACGGTCCGATGGTCCGCTCCTCGACGATCGTGAGCGGCGCGGGAAGCGCACCGGCACGCAGCACGAGCGCCAGATCGTTCGCTTCCTCGAGAGAGCGGTTTCCCAGCTCGATCTGGCCGCGCTGGCCGATCTGGCTCTTGATGATCGGGGGCTGGCCCTGGACCCGGCTGTCGAGGATGATGGCCATGTAGTCGTTCACGTGCTGTCCGGTTTCACGCTCGAAGACGCGTCCCCCGCGGCGCGACAGCGTGAACTCGACTATCGACTGATTGGTCATCGGGTCGCGCCGCGCGGTGGCTTTCTCGAGCTCCTCGCCCGTGATGATCGGCCGGGCCTGGACGGCGTAGAGCGCACGATAGGAGCGCGCGCCGCGCGACTCCACCTGCGTACCCCACTTCAGATCCAGCCCGCGGGGGATGAGCCTCTGCACCTCGGGCCGCGCCAGCAGGCTCTCGGCCGTGGGCACCTGTTCCTCCGGCACGAGGAACTCACCCGGGAGCTGACCCTGGTAGAGCAGCGCCGAGAGGGCGCCCGGCTGGTTCTGTGACGTGTCCGGCGCTTGTTGCGCCTTCTTGCCCTTGGCGTGCTGCTTCGATGTGTCCGACCCGAACAGCTGGGACACCGCGCTCGGCGTCGCGGCCCCGCTCGCCGTCACGCCCTCGGTGCGCAGCTCGCGGTCGATCTCGGGGAGCGCCTCACGAAACAGGTTCTGCATGTCGGTGATGCGGAACTCGAGAAACGCGGTGCGCTGAATGATGCCCTTGGCACGGGCCGGATCCTTCTCCCCCGGCAGCTCGACGATGAGGCGGTTCCCACCGACGAGCTGCACCACCGGCTCCGTCACGCCGAACTCGTCCACGCGCGTGCGCACGACGCGCTCCGCCCGGGAGATCGCCTCCTTGGGATCGGCCACGGGCCCCTTCGACTGATCCACCTCGAGGGCCAGATGAATGCCGCCCTGCAGGTCGAGCCCGAGGTTGATCGGCACGCGCCGGACGGTGCTGTCGTGCATGCGACCCGTGACGGGATCGCGCACGCGCACGGTGGTGCTCCGGGGGATGAGCGACCAGATCGCGAGCGCGATCATGATCCCGATGGCGATCAACCGAGAGCGAATGTTCTGCATGCCGTGAGGCCCCTAGAGTTTGAGGCTGTCCCGCGCTGACTGTGCGTCGCGCGCGAGCTGGGCCACCAGCGCGTCGCGCGACGGAAACGTCCGGACATCCCGCAACCGGCGGACCCACTCCACCGTCACCGTCTCGCCGTACAGGTCTCCGGCGAAATCGAAGAGGTGCACCTCGAGCCCGCGCTCCGTCACCCCGAAGGTGGGCCGCGCGCCCTGGTTCATCATCGCATCGTACCGCCTTCCGCGCCATACGACCCGTGCGGCGTAGACGCCGTCGGGCGGCAACAGCTTGCGCGGATCCGGCGCGGCCAGGTTGATGGTCGGGATTCCGATGGTGCGCCCCCGGCCTTCGCCCTTCTTCACGACGCCCCGTACCGCGTACGATCGTCCCAGCGCGCGCGCGGCGGAGGTCAGGTCGCCGTGCGCGACCGCGTCGCGAATCAGCGTGGACGAGATCGGCTGGCCGCCGTCCCGTACGGCCTCCACCTCATCCACCTGGAATCCTGCGCTCGCCCCCAGCCGCCGCAGCAGCCCCACGTCCCCCGAGCGCCCCCGCCCGAACCCGTGATCGTAGCCCAGCACGAGCTGCCGCATCGCGAACCGCCGCAGCAGGACCTCCCGTATGAACTCCTCGGGCTCGAGGCGCGCCAGCTCGGCCGTGAACGGCAGGACCTCGACCCGCAGGACCGAGCCCCGCAGCAAGTCGAGCTTCTCCTCGGTCAACGTGAGGAGCTTTGGCGCCGCCGCGGGATTCACGACATCCAGCGGATGCGGCTCGAACGTGACCGCCAGGCTGTCCAGGCCCTGCTCCCCGGCCACGCGCACGAGCTCCGCAAGAACCGCCTGGTGCCCACGATGCACGCCGTCGAACGAGCCGACAGTCAGCGCGGTCTGGCTCACGGATCCCCCACGACGACTCGAGGCTTGAGCACGTCGCCCTCACGTTCTGCGACCGCGACGAGGGCGTCGCCCACGAACAATGCTACCTGGTCGGCCTGCCCGGCGCCGCCCACCGGGATCGGTCTCCCATGCAGCACCGCTGCCCGTTCGACCTCGTCGACGTCACGGCGCGGCAGGCTGCCCACGAGCACCGCGGGGTCGCGCAGGGCCTGCCACGTGACCTGCTCCGGCGCCATCGCATCCGCCAGAGCAAACCCGCCGATCGCCGTGCGCGTCAGCGCCGCCAGGTGCGCGCCACATCCCAGCCGCTCGCCCACGTCCCGCGCCAGGCTCCGGAGATAGGTGCCGGCCGTTACGGTTGCGCGGAAGCGCACATCGGGCAGCTCGATCGCCTCTACCGCCAGCGCGCGGATTTCGACGATGCGCGGCTCGAGGGTCACCCGCTCGCCGCGCCGGGCGCGACGGTACGCCCGTTCCCCATCCACGCTCACCGCCGAATACGCCGGCGGTCGCTGCGCATACTCTCCCTGGAACTCCGCCAACACCGCTTGCACGTCCCCGGCCGACACCGCGCGCCATCGCTCCGACGTCGTGACCACCGCTCCCGTCGCATCGTCGGTGGTCGTCGTGGTGCCGAGGCGGATGACGCCTTCATAGGTCTTGAGCCAGCCCGACGCGAAGCGCGCCAACCGGGTGGCGCGGCCCACGACGAGCACGAGCAGGCCCTGCGCGAACGGATCCAGGGTGCCGAGGTGGCCGATGCGCCCTTCGGCGAGGGCCCGCCGGACGACGTCAACCACGTCGTGCGACGTCGGGCCCGGGCGCTTGGCCACGAGCAGCACCCCGCTCCGATGACCTTCCCGCTCTGCGCCGGTCAGCCGTCGCTCTCGTGCAGCCGACGCAGCACGGCATCGATGCGGCGGCCGTGCTCCACGCCGCGGTCGAGCTCGAAGCGGAGCTCGGGACTGGTGCGCAGGTGCAGGTCGCGGGAGAGCTGGGCGCGGAGGAACCGCGCGGCGCTCGTCAGCCCCTCCATGCTCCTCGCCTGCTCGGCTTCGCTCCCCATGATGCTCACGCGCACGCGCGCATACCCGAGATCCGCCGAGACATCGACCCCCGTGACGGTAACGAACCCGATGCGCGGATCGCGCGCCGCGCCGGTGAGGAAGGCCGCCACGGTCTGCCGGATCAGCTCGCCGACCCGCTCCGGCCGGTGGCTCGGACGCCTGGGCATGGCTACAGGTAGCTCGTCACGGTGTCCACGATGCGCGCGCCGGCGGCCGCGGCCACCATGCGGTCCGCCTCACGCAGGACCCGTTCGGCGTGCGCCCGATCGGTGCTCACGACGCACACGGTCACCTCGGCGCGCTGCCACAGATCGTGATGGTCCGTCTCGGCCGCGGACACGTTGAACTGGTTGTGCAGACGATCCTTCAAGCTCTTCAGCACGTGGCGCTTGTCCTTGAGCGACCGGCATCCTTCGAGATGCAGCTCCCAGGTCATCACGCCCACGATCACCGTCAGGCGCCTTTGGCAGCGCTCCCCGCGTCGAGAGACCGCGCAACTTCTTCGATGCGATACGCCTCGATCAGGTCGCCCACCTTCACGTCGTTGAAATTCTCGACGCCGATGCCGCACTCGAAGCCTTCCCGCACCTCCCGCACGTCGTCCTTGAACCGCTTGAGGGAGGCGAGGCTGCCGTCGTACACCTCGACGCCGTCGCGGATGACGCGGACGCGGGCGGTCCGCGGGATTACGCCGCTGCGGACGAAGCTGCCTGCGATCGTCCCGACTTTCGCAACCTTGAAGAGCTGCCGGACCTCCGCCTCGCCCAGCACCAGCTCGCGCCGCTCGGGAGCGAGCAACCCCTCCATCGCCGCCCGAACTTCCTGCACCGCCTCGTAGATGATCCGGTAGGTGCGGATCTCCACCCGTTCCCGCTCCGCCGACACGCGGGCGTTCGAGTCGGGGCGCACGTGGAACCCGATGATGATCGCACCGGACGCCTTGGCGAGCAGCACGTCGCTCTCCGTGATCGCGCCCACGCCCCGGTGAACGACCTGGACCTTCACCTCGGCCGTCGAGAGCTGCCCCAGCGCGTCCGCGAGCGCCTCGGCGGGACCGCCCTGATCGGCCTTGATGATGATGTTGAGCGAGGCGGCCCCGCCCTGCGCGGACTCGGCCATGAAGTCCTCGAGCGTCTTCACGCGTCCCGACCGGCGGTGCTGCGCTTCGCGCTCGAGGCGCTGCCGCTTCTGGGCGATGTCGCGCGTTGCCGTCGCATCGGCCATGACGAGGAACGCGTCGCCCGCCTCCGGCACCCCCTCGAAGCCGAGCACCTGCACCGGGGTCGACGGGCCCGCCGCCTCCTCCCCGTGACCGCGCTCGTCGTAGAGGGCCCGCACGCGCCCGGCGAACTGCCCGCAGATGAAGTCGTCGCCCACGCGCAGCGTGCCGTTCTGCACCAGCACCGTCGCCACCGGACCCTTGCCCGGATCGAGCATCGCTTCGACTACGCTCCCCTGGGCGTGGCGATCGGGATTCGCCTTCAGGTCGAGCAGCTCGGCCTGCAGCAGGATCTGATCCAGCAGCACGTCCACGTTCTGGCCCGTCTTGGCCGAGATCGGCGTCGCGAGCGTCGTGCCCCCGAACTCCTCGAGCACCACGCCGTGCGCGAGGAGGTCCTGCTTGACCTTCTGCACGTTCGCCGCGGGGAGATCGATCTTGTTGATGGCGACCACGAGGGGCACGCCCGCATTCTTCGCGTGCGAGATCGCCTCGACGGTCTGCGGCATGATGGCGTCATCCGCTGCGACCACGAGGACGACGATGTCGGTCACCTGCGCGCCGCGCGCCCGCATGGCGGTGAACGCTTCATGGCCGGGGGTGTCGAGGAACGTGATCGACCGGCCGTCCTTCAGCTGAACCTTGTAGGCGCCGATGTGCTGGGTAATGCCTCCCGCCTCACCCGCCACCACGTTGGTCTTGCGCACGTAGTCCAAGAGCGACGTCTTGCCGTGGTCCACGTGTCCCATGACCGTCACCACGGGGGGCCGCGGGCTCAGCGATTCGGGACTCTCGACCTCGGTGGCCTCGGTCTCGGCCGCGCTGTAACCCGCCTCGCGCACCGCCTGGAATCCGAACGCCGATGCGATCAGCTCGATCATGTCGAAATCGAGGCGCTGGTTGATCGTGACCATCTGCCCCAGCTCCTTGAAGGCGAAGGACACGATCTGGGTGGGCGGCACTTTGAGGACGTTCGCGAGCTCGGAAACGGTGATGAACTCGGTGACCCGCACGAGGGTCTTCTCGCGCTCCTTCTCCTCGCGGCGCTTTTCCTCCTGGATGTCGCGGAAGCTCGGGCCCTCGTCCCGGTGCCGCATCCCCTTCCTGCCCACGGGCCCCTTGATGGAGGCCAGCGTGCGCGAGATGTTCTGCGCCACGGCTTCCTGATCGACGAGGGACTTCCGGCCCTTGCGGCGCTTCTTCCCCTTCTCGCGGCGGCGATCCTCGAGCGGGGCGGTGCCGGGCGTGGCCGAGGCAACCGGACGGGGCGGCACCGGGGCACCCGGTGCCGCACTCGCGACCGGCTTCGGGCGCACGGGAGTCGGGATGACGGGCCGCGGCCCCACGCTCGGCGGCGGCGGCGGTGACGGCGGGGCCATCGCGGCATGCGTGCCCGCACTGGTCGGCTCCACCCGGGGCGGCTCCTCGAGCGCCGGCACGTCCCGGAACAACGCCGCCGCTCGCTCCTCCAGCGACACTACGGGGCGCTCCGCCTCCTCCATGGCGCGCGACGCCTCGAGCGCCTCTCGCGCCTGCTGCTCCCGCTCGGCTTCGATCGCGGCCAGCGCCTGCGCTTCAGCCTCCGCCGCGGCCACTTCCGCGGCGGTGCGCCGGCGCCGTTTGGGCCGGGGCTCGACGGCGGCGGCGACGGGCTCGGGGGCGGCCTTCGGCGCGCGACGGCGCTTCACGGGCGTCGGCGACTCTTTCTGCTTGCGCTTCTCGCGCTCCCAGCGCGCACGCATCAACGCCACCTGCTCGGGCTTGAGCGGCGTCAGATGGCTGCGCACGAAGATGTCCAGCTCCTTGAGCATGGCGATGAGCTGCTCGCTCGAGATGCCGAACTCCGCGGCCAAATCGTGGATTCGCGTTGTTGCCACCTACTCCCCTCCGATGGACGCTACGACGCCGCGTGCCAACGCTTTGCCCTTGACGCCGACCGCCTGCACCGGCGGCCGGCCCAGTCCTGCCCCGAGCGCCTCCGCTTTGGGCCCCGCGACCACCGGGACGCCGCGCGCCACGGCCAGACGCTCGACCTTTTCCCGCGTGCGCGGCGTCGCGTCGGCCGCCAGCACGACGCACTCCACGCCTCCCCGCTGCAACGTGGCCCGCACGCCCGTCACCCCGATCACCACGTCCCCGGCCCGCAACCCCAGCCCCAAGAGGCGGGCGATCCGGTCACTCACGCCGGCGCCGCGGTGTCGCCGGTGGGCGCACCGCCCGGCGATGCTTCCTCGTCATCGCCCTCTTCGGTCAGCTCGTTCAAGAACGCCATGAGCTTGTCGGCGAGGTCCGGTGTCATCCCGTCCAGTTTGTCGACTTCTTCGCGTTCGAGATCGAGGATATCCTGCAGGGTCTTCTTGCCGGCCTGCTCGAGCACGGCGACGAGCTCGGGGGTGAGGCCCTGCATCTCCTTCAACGCCACGTTCGCGACCTGCTCCTGTTCGGGCGGCAGCGGCGCGAACAGCGGACCTTCACCGCCCCGCTCCAGCCACTCACGGCTCGAGTACAGATCGATCTTCCATCCGGTGAGCTCGGACGCGAGCCGCACGTTCTGTCCGTTGCGGCCGATGGCGAGCGACAGCTGGTCCTCGTCCACGATGGCCTGGATGGTCTTGGTCTCCGGATCGGAGAACACGCGCGCCACCCGCGCGGGCGCCAGCGACAGCTTGGCGAAGCGCTCGGGGTCGGGCGACCAGGGCACGATGTCGATGCGCTCCCCGCCCAGCTCGTTCACGACGGCCTGCACGCGCGAGCCCTTCAACCCGACGCACGCGCCCACCGGATCGATGGAGTCGTCGCGCGAAGAGACCGCGATCTTGGTGCGGCTGCCCGCCTCCCGCGCCGTGGCGCGGATCTCGACGACGGCCTGCTGGATCTCGGGCACCTCGAGCTTGAACAGCGCCTTCACGAACGCCGGATCGCCGCGCGAGAGAATGAGCCGGGGGCCCTTGGGGGTCTCCTCGATCCGCTTCAGGACCGCGCGGATCGTGTCGCCCTGATGGAAATGCTCACGGTGGTTCTGCTCGCGATAGGGGATGATCGCTTCGGCCTCGCGGAACTTGGCGAGCATCACGACGATCTTGCCCCGCTCGATCTGCTGCACCTCGCCGCTCAGCAGGTCGCCGACCTTGTTCGTGAACTCTTCGCGAATCCGTGCGCGCTCGCCCTCGCGCACCCGCTGGATGATCCGCTGCTTGGCGGCCTGGACCGCGGTGCGGCCGAACGCCTCGAACGGGACCTCTTCCTCGAGCACGTCGCCCACGGCGAAATCGGGATCTTCGAACCGGGCTTCCTCGACCGACACCTGGCTCCCGGCATCCTCGACGGCCTCCACGACGGTGCGGAGCACGACGATCTTGATCGTGCCCTTCAGCTCGTCGATGCCGATCTCGGCCCGCACATTCGGGCCGTACCGCTTCACGAGGGCGGCGTGCAGGCCGTCCTTCAGCAGGTCGAGCAATTCCCCGCGATCGAGCTGCTTGGTATTCGTCAGCTCACGGATGGCGGAGACTACATCGGTTGTGTTCGTCATCGGTCTTTCCTGATTCGGTCACTACCAGTCGACGGCGAGTCGGGCATCGCGAATGTCGGCGAGGCGCACGGTCCGCGGCTCGCGGCCGGCCGGCTCGAGCACCACCGTCTGTGCATCCGGCATCGCCGCGACACGCGCCCGCACCCGACCGAGACCCGCTACCGTCGCCTGGACCTCTCGCCCCACGCTCCGCGCCCAGTGCTCGGGCCAGCGCAGCGGCCGGTCCAGCCCCGGGCTCGAAACTTCGAGCACGTAGCGCGACCCGAGTGGACCGCCCGCATCGAGCCACGCTTCCAACGCGCGGCTCGCCCGGGCGCAATCGCTCACGGTCACGCGCCGCACCGGATCGCTCGGCGGCCACTCGATGCGCACTTGAACCAGCGGCCGGTGCGACGTGCCGCCAATGCGGAGGTCGGCTAGTTCGAGCCCTAACTCGCCAAGCCTGGCCCGAAACGGCTCGATGAGGCTGTCGGAGAGCATAAAAAAAAGCGCGGGCCCAATTTCGCCCGCTGCGCCGAGGAATCTAGCCGGGGCCCCGGCGGTGTCAAGCGAGCGGACGGCCCAGGTAGGCGACCATGCGACCGTCCCGTCCGCCCGACGCGCGGTGCGAGAAAAACGACGTCCGGTCGTGCGCGCTGCACCAGGTCGAGCAGGTCACTGCGCTGATGCCCAGCTCGCGCGCCTGACGCGCCAGCACGGCGCGCAAATCGAGACGCTGCTGGCTCGTCTCGGGCTTGCCGGAGAAGCGGGTCGCGACCTCGGGCCCGACCTCGTAGCACTCCCCGCAAATGCCAACGCCGCAGTGCATTACGATGTCCGCCGCGCGCGCGAACGCGCGCCGCTTCAGCAGCTCAACACCCCGCTCGAGTATCCCAGCCACGATCCCGCGCCACCCGCCGTGCAAGAGCGCCACCGCGCCCTTGTCGGGCACGGCCAGGTACACGGGAATGCAATCGGCGACCGTCACCATGGCGAGCACGCCCTCGAGCGCCGTGGCATGTCCGTCCACGTCATCGAGGATCAGCCAGCCGTCGGCGCGCCGGTCGTGCCAGACTGTGGTCGTCCCGTGTACCTGGTGGCTCAGGACCACCGCGGGAAACCGCGAGGCGAGCGCGGTGCGGAACGCCCGCCACCGCGTCATGACCTGCCCGATGTTCTCGTCGCTGAACAAGCCGAGGTTGAACCCGTGCCCGCGCGTGGTGATCCCGGCGACCACACCGTAGCGCGCCGCCCAGGTCCGCAGCTCGAGCCGCGGCACGGCCGCGTCCGCGACGGGCTCCTCGCGCTCGAGCGCCGTCTCGGGGGCGACGGCCCTATCGCCCCTCATCGGCGCGCCCGCCGCTCGTCATCGGTGCGTTCAATGTGCGCGCCGAGCGCGCGGAGGCGCTCGTCGATGCGCTCATACCCGCGCTCGATCTGGCCGATGTTGTGGATCACCGAGTCACCCTGGGCCGCGAGCGCCGCGAGGAGGATCGCCATGCCGGCGCGAATGTCGGGGCTTTCCAGCACCTGCCCGTGCAGCGGCGACGGGCCGGCGATCACAGCCCGGTGCGGATCGCACAGCACCACCCGCGCGCCCATCCCGATGAGCTTGTCGACGAAGAACAGGCGTGACTCGAACAGCTTCTCGAAGACGAGGACCAGGCCCTCGCACTGGGTGGCGACCACGATGGCGATGGACATCAGGTCCGCCGGGAAGGCGGGCCACGGCCCGTCTTCGAGCTTGGGCACGTGCCCGCCCAGGTCCGGCCGGACGCGACGCTCCTGGCCGGCATCCACGACGAGCCTCGTCCCGTCGAGCCGCGGGCGCACGCCCAGGCGATCGAACGCGAGCAGCGTGCCGCGCAGGTCGGCCGCGCGCACGCCGTCGATCGTGACGGGGCTGTTGGTCACCGCGGCGAGTCCGATGAACGAGCCGATCTCGATGTGATCCGGCCCCACGGTGAAGCGCGCCGCCCGCAGCTGCGCGGGAGAACGGCCGTGCACCGTGAGCACGTTCGTGCCGATCCCTTCGATCTCGGCACCGCAGGCGACGAGGAAGTGCGCGAGATCCTGGACGTGCGGCTCGG
>Ga0335085_10008910_pt1 | contig 15210 bp, 10 predicted proteins | sample Lox_Sample_45_FD_206712 | JGI IMG/M metagenome (GOLD analysis project Ga0335085, IMG submission 206712) | Soil microbial communities from Loxahatchee National Wildlife Refuge, Florida, United States - Lox_Sample_4.5 | ecosystem: Environmental > Terrestrial > Soil > Wetlands | place: USA... | reverse complement strand
GGGCCCATCCTGACGACATATCAAGATCGTTCCGCGCGGCCGCTCACGTTCACGGGACCGACACGCCGCAAATCAGCTGCTACGCCCCAGACGCCCTATCGCGCACCAAGTCGTAAGGGTTCAGGCGCGCCTTGCCCCGGCGGCGGGATACAACGTGCTCCATGACACCACCGCCCAGACGGCCAGCAGGTACCCCGATACGCGGCGGGTGCCCCAGGCCGCCGCCCTGGCGACCCGGCTGAAGCAGATCGACACCCCTCAGGACAGCAGGTGGCGGGACTCGTCCCAGTTCGGTCCGTTCGGTTGAAAAATCTGCCCGGAGACAGATATTCAGCTGAGAGACACCGGGCTTTCCCGCACGTAACCCCACAGGTTCGCTCGTTCTGCGGACGATAAGGCGGCCGACCCGCTCACCGGGCCGGTGTCCCTAACCGACGGCGGAGGGAGACCCACCGTGGAACGCCTGACCCGGCGCCGGTTCGTCGGCACGGCGCTCGGCGCGGCGGCCGCAGCGCGCGCCCTGCCGACGATGCTGCGGCGGGCCGTCGCGAACGCGAGCGACAAGCGCGGGTCACTGTCGCAGATCGAGCACATCGTCGTGCTCATGCAGGAGAACCGGTCGTTCGACCACTACTTCGGCAGCCTGCCGGGCGTGCGCGGCTTCGGCGACCCGGACGTGCTCACCCTGTCCAGCGGCCGGTCTGGTACCAGCCGGACCCGAAGAACCCGCAGGGCTACGAACTGCCGTTCCATATGGACACGGCGACCACCAGCGCCGCGGCCGTCGCCGAGCTGTCACACGCCTGGGAGGCCCAGCACGCCTCCTGGAACGGCGGCAAGATGGACAACTGGCTGCCCGCGCACCGCGCCGCCGACGGCGACGCCAACGGCCCATTGACCATGGGCTACTGCACGCGCGCCGACCTGCCCTTCCACTACGCCCTCGCCGACGCGTTCACGGTCTGCGACGGCTACCACTGCTCGGTGTTCGGGCCGACGAACCCGAACCGGCTGCAGGCGTGGACCGGCATGATCGATCCGCACGGCCAGCACGGCGGCCCGGTGATCGACAACTCCGAGACGCCGCCCTGCACCTGGACGACGTACCCGGAGCGGCTGGAGGCGGCGGGCATCAGCTGGCGGAACTACCAGGAGGCGGACAACTTCGACGACAACCCGCTGGCCTGGTTCAGGCAGTATCAGGAGGCCCCGCACGGCTCGCCGCTGCGGCAGCGCGGCATGGCCTTCGCGCCCAGCCTGGCGGAGGCGTTCGCCGAGGACGTCCGCACCGGCAAGCTGCCGCAGATCTCGTGGATCATCGGGCCCGCGGCGACCAGCGAGCACCCGTCGTACCTGCCGGCCGCGGGCGCGGTGTTCATCAGCCAGATCCTGGAGGCGCTCGCCGCCAGCCCGAAGGTCTGGGAGAAGACCGTCCTGTTCCTCAACTACGACGAGAACGACGGGCTGTTCGACCATGTGCCGCCGCCAGTCCCGCCGGCCGGGACCGCGGACGAGTTCGTCGGCGGGCTGCCCATCGGGCTCGGGTTCCGGGTGCCGATGATCGTGATCTCGCCGCTCAGCGTGGGCGGCTGGGTGTCCAGCGAGGTCTACGACCACACCTCCGTGCTGCGGTTCATGGAGGAGGTGTTCGGCGTCGAGGAGCCGAACATCAGCGCGTGGCGCCGCCGGACGTGCGGCGACCTGACCCGGACGCTGAACGTCACCTCGGGGCGCCCGGCTGCTTTCCCGGCGCTGCCGCAGACCCGCGACCACCTGCTCGACCAGTACGTGACCAGCCAGGATCAGCCCGCCCCAGCGGTCCCGGCCGACCAGACGCTGCCGACCCAGCCGCCAGGACACCGGCGCCCGGCCCCGTGAGGCCAATGATCTTTGTGAGGCGGACCATGACGGCGGCCAGGACCTCTGTGCCTGTCCGGCACTTTGCACATCGCGCCGGGCTTCCTGGCCGGCTGCGGGTTCGCGGCCGGTCAGGACTTGGCCTTGGAAATCTTCTTGCCGCCGCCCTGGGTGACGGCGCCGATGGCGGGGGCTAGCACGAGCCACAGGCCGATGGTCGCCACCATGGAGGTGATGTAGCCGAACGGGCGGATACCCACGTCGCTGGCGACGATGCCCGCGAAGATCATCAGCAGCCATGCGCTGACGAAGAAGAGCGGGCCAGCCGTCACCAGGCGGGCGAAGCTGTTCATCACTGCCTCCCTGCTCTGCCGTCATGATCACGCCGATTCCGCGTTCGGCGTAGGGGCAGAGGTCACCGCGGCCCCGGCCAGACGGCTCATTCCGGTTACCTTTGACACGCAACCGGCTCTCTGGTCACGGGGGAAGGCAGCGGTGGATCGCTCCCGGCTTGAATCGTTCAGCGATGGCGTGTTCGCCGTGGCGATCACCCTGCTGGCGCTGGACCTGACTGTCGATGGGCCCGGGCACGGGTCACTGCTGCACCAGCTCGGGCACCACTGGCCGTCCTTCGTCGCGTACGTGATCAGCTTCTTCACGATCGGGATCATCTGGGTCAACCACCACACGCTGATCGCCAACATCGCGGTCGTGAACCGGACCCTGCTCTTTCTCAACCTGCTGCTGCTGCTGGTCATCGTGGCCATCCCGTTCGTCACCGCCACCATGGCCGCCTACCTCAGCACGGGCGGCGAGGACGCGCACGTCGCGGCGGCACTGTACGCGGGCACGTTCGAGCTCATGGGCCTCGCCTTCACCGGCCTCCTGGAGTGGGCACTGCACGAGGACGAGCGCATGCACCAGCCCGTTCCCGCGGCGGCCAGGACCGCCGTCCGGACCCGGTTCTACATCGGGCAGCTTCCCTATCTGATCGCCGTGGGCGTGGCATTCGTCAGCGCGCCGGCTTCGGTGATCATTACGGCCCTGGTCGCCATCTACTACGTCTTCGAGCGGACCCCGGTGCGAGCCCAGACCGCACGCGAACCTGGAGGCGTCTGAGCGTGCCGGGTGAGGGCGCGTCGTGACCGGGGCTCGCCGTACGTGCGCCACAGACGCATTATCGGCACTCATATGTGGCTGCTACCAGCGACTTTGCATTATCTGCGGCGGAGCGCGAGCACCGTTGATGATCATTTGCGACTCGGCACACCAGCCGCCTCGGCCATTTAGCGAGGCGAAGGGAACAGTTTTTCCTGAAGTGCCGGAGAAATTATGTAAACCGCGGGCGCGGTATCCGCGTCAACACGGTAGCCAGGCTGACAGCTAAGGGGTGGGGCGCAGAGGGGACGCTAGTGGCTACCGATCAGCAGCATTGCCACGAGTGCGGTGAACAGAACAGGGCATCGGCACTTTTCTGCCGTAACTGCGGTTCGCCGCTCGATGCCGAACGACCAGCGGCGGACCAGGAATCCGAACCGCTCACATCGGACATCCCGGCGCGGGCGCCAATTCCAGAATACGGGCAAACCTCGCAAACGGAGAACGACTGGAAATCCGCGAACCGGAATGCCCGCCGGGCCGGGATGGCCGCCGGCTCCCCGCGCCGCTGGGCAGCAGCTCTCCTGGCCGCGCTCCTCGTTCTCGGCGTGGCTGCACTGGCGGGATGGCAGGCCGACTGGCCAAAGGCCATCTTCGGAGCGCAAAAGGCCACCCTGATAAGCCCGGCGGCGGGATCATCGGGGACGCCGGCCAATTCGCCCGCATCGGCGGGGACGGCCAGTTCGGAGCCATTGCCGCAAACACCGAATCCAGAAGACTCTGCGGGACTAGGAACCGGCCCCGCCGCTGTCGTCCGAGCGTACTTCTCGGCCATTAACGATGGGGACTACTCCCGGGCATGGCAGCTCGGCGGCAGCAACCTGGGCGAATCGTATTCGGCATTTGTGCAGGGCTTCAGCACCACCGCGAATGACGCGGTGTCGATTCTCTCGTCGTCCGGGAATGTCGTGACCGCGCAGCTGATCGCCCAGCAGAGCGATGGCAGCACCAAGACATTCGCTGGCACCTACACCGTTACCAACGGGGTCATCACCAATTCTAGCGTCCAGCAGACCGGCTGAGGCCAGCGGCACAGGAAGGATCAGCGGGCAGTGAACTGCTACAACTGCGGCGCAACGACGGAGCCATCGCAGAAGTTCTGTGAAACGTGCGGCGCGCGGGTGACTTCTGAGCCGAGGGGCGCCCAGCAGACCAGGACCGACGACAAGCCGCCACCTGGCTTTGCGGGTGCATCCGCTCACTCGGCCACGGAGAACCGCACCGCCTGGGAGAATTACGCTGACTCTCCCGCCAGCGCCAGGCCCGGCCCGGTCGGCCCCGCGGCGAACGACCGCACGACGAACGATCGCGCGCCGGGCCGGCCGCCGATGACGCTGCGCGGATCGCCGATCCGGCTCGGAGACGGCGAGCAGGTGATCCGGGAGTACCGCGCAGTACAGCTCAAGACGCAGAAACGGGGCGAAGGCACGCTGTATGTGACGGACGCCAGAGTCGTTTTCTACGCGCGAGCCCAGGGCCGCGGCACGCAACGAGCCAGCTCTCTCGTGCAGCAAACCAGGCTGCAGGACATATCCGGCCTCCAGGCCTTCGTCAGCCGCAGGACCAGCATCCTGCTTATTCTGTTCACCGTCTGGATGTCTCTGGTTACTCTCGGCGCACTTTTCAGCCATTGGTGGACGGCATTTATCGTCTTCCTCTTCCTGGCCGGAGCCGGTTTCGCCGCGATCTTCGGCGGAGCTGCGGAGCGCGGGCGGGCGGGAGTCAAGATTCACTCCAGGCAGTCCGACAGTGCGATGGGCTTCGGCAGCTTCGAGAACCAGCGCGGCAAGCTCGAGGCCCTCCTCACCCTCCTGATCCTCCCGGTGCTCCTGCTCCTGCGCGCCCAGACGGCCTTTGACGTGACCGTCGGGCGGCCCGGGCGAGACTCGGACCGGCTCATCTCTGAACTGGGCGCGCTGATTCTCGACCTCCAGACGAGGGGACAGCTGGCCGCTGACTACTGGGCCGCGGCCCCGGCCGGCGGGACGGCCAGTCACAGCCGCGCGGCGAGCTGAGCCGCGCCGCACGATGAGCACCCCGAGAGCGGACGGCGCTTACCCAGGCCCTACGGCAGGCCAGGAGAACGCGCGAGTCACCATCCTGGAAGGCGACACGGTACACGGCGGCCGCCCCGCGTCGGCCACCCCTCCGGCCAGTTCCGTCCCGCTGGGGATGGTTCAGGGACACGCCGAGAATATCTACTTCGACGACAGCACGCTGAGCAAGCACGTTCTGTTCCTGGGCGGGATCGGCACCGGGAAGACGAACGCGATGAAACAGCTGGTCCACACGCTGCGGAGGGAGGCGGGCCCGGATGACGTCTTCGTCATTTTCGACACGAAGGGCGACTTCCTCGAAGATTTCTACCGGACCGGGGATGCCGTTCTGTCGAGCAGCCCGCAGCACGTCCCGGGCGGCGTCATCTGGAATCTCTTCTGCGATCTGCTCGGCCAGGACCGGGCGGAGCGAAGCGACCAGATCTACGAGATAGCCTCGACCGTCTTCAGCGAGGAAATCTCCCGGGCCAGCGACAATTATTTCTTCGCCGCGGCGGCCCGTGACATCTTTGCGGCTGTTGTCGAGGTCATGTCCTATGGTGCGGCCCCATGTTCCAACAGTGATCTGCGGGAAAACCTCGAAAAGCAGATCGAGGAACTGCTGGAGATGCTGCAGGCGTATCCGCACCTGGCCGGCTCCGCTCGCTATCTCGAAGGCGACAAGACCCCTGAATCCGTCCTGGCCTTCCTGCAGCAGACGCTGAACAAGTCGTTCTCCGGAGTGTTCCGGGAGGCAGGCGATTTCTCGGTGCGCCAGTTCGTCCGCGCGAAACGGGCCCGGGCGTTGTTCATCGAGTACGACATTGCCATGGGCAGCCGCCTGTCACCGATCTACCGGATTCTCATGGACATGGCGATCAAGGAAGCGCTGGGGCTCGGACGGCGGGGTGCCAGGGGCAACGTCTTCTTCGTGCTGGACGAGTTCGCGTTGCTGCCGGAGCTTTCCCACATCGGTGAGGGAATCAACTTCGGCCGGGGTCTCGGGCTCAAGTTCCTGGTCGGAACGCAGAACGTCAACCAGGTCCTGCACGCGTACCAGACCGGGATAGGTGAGAGCATCCTGTCGGGTTTCGGCACCGTCTTCGCATTCCGCCTCATGGATGGCACCAGCCGTCAGCTCGTCCGGGACCGGTTCGGGGCAAACCGCAAGCAGATCACGACACTCAACGCGGTCAGGTCCCAGGGCGTGCAGCAGGTCGTGGTCGAGGGCAACGTCATCGAGGACTGGGCACTGTCGGGCCTCACGCGCGGGCAGTGCATCGTCTCACTCCCGGAGGGGCCGCCCTTCTTCTTTTTCTTCCGGGAATACCGTCCGCCCGGCGCACGGTAGCCGCCGCCGGGCCCGCTCTCAGTGCACCTGCGGGCCGACGCGGGGCGGCGCCACCCGGACGGCGGGCTGGGCGAGATCTGCGATGTGGTGCACGACCACGACCCTGGCCGCCTCATGGCCCCATGCGGAGACGCTCTGCGCCATCTGGTGCGGCCCAACGCCCAGCATCGCCCCGGCCACGGTGAGCGCCACCGCAGGCAGGAAGTTCCTGACCTTCTTGAGGGCCCGCTGCGCCCTGTGCCGCAGTTGCTCAGCCCCGGGACCCGGCTCCTGCCCGGCCCGGAGCATTTCCCTGAGCCCCGTGGCCGCCTGGCACACTTCAGCGCTCAATGCTTCGACGCGCTGCTGTGCGGCTTCGAACAGTTCCCGGCGCCTCATCCGGCGGTACCGTCGCGCCAAGGCCGCGACCTTCACGCGGGCATCCTGCAGATCCAGGACATCAATCGTGATCCCGGCCCGAGCGGCATGGTTCAGGGCGTCTTCGAAGGTGGGTCCCAGGAACCGGGTGAATTGCTCCGCGGTCGGTACCGCATCCACGAGCAAGCCGTCATCGGCGGGCCGCACCTGGCCGAACCATCCGCTCCCGAGCCAGTCCCGGAGCAGGTCACAGGCCTCGGCGCAGCATTGCGCCAGCAGCCTGTCCTGCTCGGGCACGGGGAGGGCGCTGTTTCCGGACGTCCTGAGGGTAGCGTCGAGGATATGCGTCTGCACCATCGCGACACGCTCGACCGTCACCCTGTCCATGCCCATCCCCCATCGATGATCGGGCCCGCGACGCACGCCATGACCCTCATGCGACGCGCGGGGCCGCCGCGACGTTGACAGGATGACGCACATACTGTGCAGGAATGAACCGGATCGGTCGGAGGAAAGGCTCGTCCCCGCTGTGCCGTGGCTGATTGGGACGTCGGGGTGGCAGTACCGGGACTGGCGGGGAGTGCTGTACCCGCCGGGTGTCCCGCAGCAGCGCTGGCTGGAGCACTACGCGCGGCAGTTCGCCACGGTGGAGAACAACAACGCGTTCTACCGGCTGCCGACGCGGGAAACGTTTGCGGCGTGGGCGGAGCGGACCCCGCCGGATTTCGTGATGGCGGTCAAGGCGAGCCGCTACCTCACCCACATCCGGCGGCTGAAAGACCCGGCCGAGCCGGTGAGCCGGCTGCTGCGCGCGGCCACCGGGCTCGGGGCCACGCTCGGGCCGGTCCTGCTGCAGCTGCCGCCGACGTGGCGGGGTGATCCGGGGCTGCTGGACCGGTGCCTGGCCGAATTCCGCCGGGCTTGGCCCGCTGGGCCGACCGGGCTGCGGATCGCGGTCGAGATGCGGCACGCGTCCTGCTGGACCGACGAGATCCGGCAGATCCTCACCGCCCGGGGCGCCGCCCTGGCCTGGACCGACCGGGGCGGGTCGCCGACCGGGCCGCTGTGGCGGACCACGGACTGGGGCTACCTGCGGCTGCACGAGGGCGCGGCGCAGCCGTGGCCCCGGTACGGCCCCGCCGACCTGCAGGCCTGGGCCGAGCGGCTGTCGGCCGGCTGGGCCGACGCCAAGGACGTGTACGTCTACTTCAACAACGACCCGGGCGGGGCGGCGATCTACGACGCGGCCGCGTTCGCCGCCCTGGGCCGGGACGCCGGGCGCACCGTGACCCGGACGCCGGACGCGGTTCCCGCGGTGCCGGATGGCTGACCGGTCCCCAGCAGGGCTGACCGGTCCCCAGCAGGGCCGGCTCCGGGCCAGTCCCGTTCGGCTGTGTTAGTCACCGCGGCGGGCCGGGGGCTGACCGCGGCCGGTCAGCCACCGCTCCATGCAGGTCAGCAGCTCCTCGGTGTCGACCGGCTTGGTGACGTAGTCGCTGGCGCCCGCGTCGAGGCTCTTCTCCCGGTCGCCCTGCATGGCCCGCGCCGTCACCGCGATGATCGGCAGGCCGGCGAACCGGGGCATCTCGCGGATCGCGGCCATGGTCGCGTAGCCGTCCATCTCCGGCATCATCACGTCCATCAGGATGAGGTCGACGCCGGAGTCGGCGAGCAGGGCGCCGATGCCCTGGCGGCCGTCCGGCGCACGCAGCACGGTGATCCCCTGCTGCTCCAGCGAGCTGGTGATCGCGAAGACGTTCCGCACGTCGTCGTCGATGACGAGGACCTTCTTCCCGCGGAGCGCCTCGTGCCGCCCCGGCCGGGGCACCGGCGTACCGGCGGCGGCCACGGCCTCCCCGGGCTGGGGCGAACGCTGCCGCGGCGGCACCGCCGACAGGTACCCGGTGATCCGCTCACGCAGCTCGTCCAGTGACGGCAGCAGCTCCAGCGACTGGTTCCCGAACCGGAGCCGGGCCAGCCGGGTCTGCGCGCTGTCCGGCTCGTCCCGGGTGTGCGCGAGCACGGGCAGGCCGGCCAGGCCCGGCTCGTCCTGCAGCTGCTCAAGGAACACGAACGCCGCCGCGTCGGGCAGGCCGAGATCGAGGACGACACAGCGGTGCGGCGCCGACCGCAGCACAGCGATCGCCTCGTCCGGGCTGGCGACGGCCTGCACCCGGACGGGCCCGTGCAGGTCGGTCAGGTCGGAGGCGGCGCTGTACGCCAGCAGGGTCAGCAGGCCGCCCCGCGCGCCTTCCAGCACGAGCAGGCGATGCTGCGCCGTTACCCCGGCCTCCCCCGCCGGGTCCGCGTCCCCGTCTTCAACGTGCCCGTCTTCGGTATGCCCGTCTTCAACATGCCCGCCTGCGGTGTGCCCGCCGGCCGCCGCGGCCGCCGCGCTGACCCTGGCCATGGCGGCGCGGCCGTTCGGGGCGGCGGCAGGGGCCGCGCGGTCGCCGTCGGCTTCCTGCGGGCCCGGCAGCGAGCGCGGCACGCGCAGGGTGAAGGCACTGCCCCGGCCCAGCTCGCTGTCGGCCGCGATGTCCCCGCCCAGCAGCGTGCTGACCTCACGGGCGATCGACAGCCCCAGCCCGGTGCCGCCGTAGCGGCGGCTGAGCGTGCCGTCCCCCTGCTGGAAGGCCCCGAAGATCGTGTTCAGGTTCTCCGGGGCGATGCCGATGCCGGTGTCGGTGACGGTGAACGTGACGACCGGGCTGCCGTCCGGCGCGGGCACGCCCGGGCCGACCCGCAGCGCGACGCGGCCGCTGGAGGTGAACTTGACCGCATTGGACAGCAGGTTGCCGAGGACCTGGCGCAGCCGCTGCCGGTCGGTGAACATCTCCCCGGGCGCGTCGGCGGCCGCCTCGACCGCGAACGTCAGGCCCTTCTCCGCGGTCAGCGGCTGGAAGGTCGCGTGGACGTCCTCCAGCAGCGCGCGCAGGGCGAAGCCTTCGGGGTGCACGTCCATCCGGCCCGCCTCGACCTTGGACAGATCCAGGATGTCGTTGATCAGCTGGAGCAGGTCCGACCCGGCCGAATGAATGACGTTGGCGTACTCGACCTGCTTGGCGGTGAGGTTCAGGCCCGGGTTCTGCGCGAGCAGCCGGGCCAGGATCAGCAGGCTGTTCAGCGGGGTGCGCAGCTCGTGCGACATGTTCGCGAGGAACTGCGACTTGTACTTCGACGCCAGCGCGAGCTGCTGCGCGCGCTCCTCGATCTCCTGCCGGGCCTGCTCGATCTCGGCGTTCTTGGTCTCGATGTCGCTGTTCTGCCGGGCGAGCTGCTCGGCCTTGTCCTCCAGCTCGGCGTTGGACCGCTGCAGCTTGTCCTGCTGGGCCTGCAGCTCCACCGAACGGGCCTGCAGCTCGGCGGTCAGCCGCTGGGACTCGTTCAGCAGGGCGTCGGTGCGCGAGTTGGCCACGATCGTGTTGAGGTTCACGCCGAGGGTCTCGGTGAACTGCCCGAGGAAGTCGGTCTGCACCGAGGTGAAGGCGGTGAACGAGGCCAGCTCGATGACGCCCAGCACCTGGTCCTCGAACAGGATCGGGAGCACCGCCAGGCTGGACGGCGACGCCTCGCCAAGCCCGGAGGAGATCTTGACGTACCCCGCCGACAGGTCGGCCACGATGATGGACCGTTTGCTCCTGGCCACCTGGCCGATCAGCGACTGGCCGAGCCGGTACTGCAGCGGGGCCTCCTTGTCGGCGCGCAGGCCGTACCCGGCGATCAGGCGCAGCTGGGTGTCGCCCCCGGCCGTCTCAGCAAGGAAGAACGTGCCGTGCTGCGCGCCGACCAGCGGCGCGAGCTCGTCCATGATCAGTTCGGCGACCACGGCCAGGTCCCGCTGGCCTTGCATCATGCCGGAGATCCGCGCGAGGTTGGACTTCAGCCAGTCCTGCTGCTGGTTGGCCTGGATGGTCTCGCGCAGCGACTGGACCATGGCGTTGATGTTGTCCTTGAGCTCGGCGACCTCACCCTGCGCCTCGACCGAGATCGAGCGGGTCAGGTCCCCGGCGGCGACCGCGCTGGTCACCTCGGCGATCGCGCGGACCTGGCGGGTCAGGTTCCCGGCCAGCTCGTTGACGTTCTCGGTCAGCCGCTTCCAGGTGCCGGAGACGCCCTCGACCTCGGCCTGGCCGCCCAGACGGCCCTCGCTGCCGACCTCACGCGCCACCCGGGTCACCTCGGCAGCGAACGCGGACAGCTGGTCGACCATCGTGTTGATCGTGGTCTTCAGCTCCAGGATCTCCCCGCGCGCGTCCACGTCGATCTTCTTGGACAGGTCGCCCTGCGCCACCGCCGTGGTGACCTGCGCGATGTTCCGCACCTGGTTGGTCAGGTTGTTGGCCATCGAGTTGACGTTATCCGTCAGGTCCTTCCAGGTGCCGGCGACGTTCGGCACGGTGGCCTGGCCGCCGAGCATCCCCGCGGTGCCCACCTCGCGCGCCACCCGGGTCACCTCCCCGGCGAACGCGGACAGGGTCCCGACCATCGTGTTGATCGTCTGGGCGAGCGCGGCGACCTCGCCCTTGGCCTCGACCGTGATCTGCTGGCTCAGGTCGCCGCGCGCCACGGCCGTGGCCACCTGCGCGATCGAGCGGACCTGGGCGGTCAGGTTGGACGCCATCACGTTGACGTTGTCGGTGAGGTCCTTCCAGGTGCCGGAGACCCCGCGGACGACGGCCTGGCCCCCGAGGTTGCCCTGGGTGCCGACTTCCCGCGCGACCCGGGTCACCTCGTCGGCGAACGCCGACAGCTGGTCGACCATCGTGTTGATGGTCTCCTTCAGCTCCATGATCTCGCCGCGCGCGTCAACCCGGATCTTCTGGGTCAGGTCGCCCCTGGCCACCGACGTGGTCACCGCGGCGATGGACCGGACCTGATCGGTGAGGTTCGCCGCCATCACGTTGACCGATTCGGTGAGGTCCTTCCAGGTGCCGGAGACGCCGGGCACGTGGGCCTGGCCGCCCAGGATGCCGTCGCTGCCGACCTCGCGGGCCACCCGGGTGACCTCGTCGGCGAACCCGGACAGCTGATCGACCATCGTGTTCAGGGTGCTCTTGAGCTCGAGCATCTCGCCCTTGGCGTCGACGGTGATCTTCTGGGTCAGGTCGCCCTTGGCCACGGCCGTCGCCACCTGGGCGACGTCGCGCACCTGCCCGGTAAGGTTCCCGGCCATGGCGTTGACCGAGTCGGTCAGGTCCTTCCAGGTGCCGGAGACGCCCTTGACATCTGCCTGGCCGCCCAGGCGCCCCTCGGTGCCCACCTCACGGGCCACCCGGGTGACCTCGGAGGTGAAGAGGTCGAGCTGGTCGGCCATGCCGTTGAAGACGGTGGCGATCTGGTCCATCAGCGGGTCGCCGCTCTCCGGGAGCCGCGTGCTGAAGTCGCCGCCGCGCACGGCCGTCAGGCCTGCCAGGAGCTGCTCCAGCCCCGATTCGTCCAGCTTGCGACCTGCCTGCACGACATCGGTCATCGGCACTCCCCAACATGGTGACGGCGGGCCTGCCCCGGGACGGGCCGGCAGATTTCGGCGTGGCTTCCAGTACGGCCCGGGGAGGGCGGCTTCCGGCGCGGCGCGGGTACGTTGCCGATGGTAAGGGCGCAACCCGTGCGCGTGAACGGCGAACGCGAACGTTTGCCGCGTGGCAACATTAGTACAGTCGGTACCAGGGTAATCGCACATACATGGTCATTCCATGCTCGCATAGCCTGCGGGGACGGAGAAGCCGACGCGAGCGGGAGCGGGAGCCGGCGCGAGCGGGAGGCAGGGGGGCGGGAGCGGGAGCCAGCGCGAGCGGGAGCCAGCGCGAGCGGAGGACAGCGGCGGACTTGCCCGGCCCGGGCCGACGGTTGTGGCATGAGGAAGGTCGGTGAGCGGTGCCGAGCAGCGGCGAGGAGATCCTGCGCCTGGCGGCGGTGATCGACCGGCAGCGGCGCGAGCTGGACCGGGTGCGCTCCGGCGCGGCGGCCCGGTCGGTCATCGACATGGCCAAGGGCGCCCTCATCGAGCGGCTGGGCTGTTCGGCCGCCGAGGCCGCGAGCCAGCTGACCGCGCTCGCCAGCGAGGCGGGGACGCCGCTGGCTGAGATTGCGGCTGCGATCATCGGCCACGACCCGGCTCCGGCGCCAGTCCCAGTCCCGGCCTCAGCCCGGGCCCCGGCCTCAGCCCCGGCCTCAGCCCCGGCCTCAGCCCCGGGCCCGGCCCCGGCCTCAACCCCGCCGGAGCACGGGCCGCTGCGGAACCAGCTGGCCGGGGCGGCCATGGACCTGGCGGCCGACGGCGGACAGATCGCCGCCGCCCTGCTGGACCAGGCGCTGGCGCCGCTCGGCGCGGCCGGTGTCGCGCTGTGGCTGCTCGGCGCGGACGGCGCCCTGGACCTGCTCGGCGAGGCCGGGCTCGGGCCAGCCGAAGCGAGCCGCTGGCGGCGTATCCCGCCGCAGATGGACTGCCCGGCGCAGCGCGTCGCCCACGCTGGCCCCGGCCTGTGGTGGCCGGCCGGTCCCCCGGACCCGGCGGCCGGGGCTACTCCCCCGCTGATCGGCCGGTGGCCGGGCGGGGCGCGCGCGGTGGTCGCCCTCCGCGACCGCGGCTCGGTGCTGCTGGGCGTGATGGAGGTGTGCTGGCCGCAGCCGCGGGCCGACTTCCCGGAGGCGCTGTGCCAGCAGGTCGGCGATCTCGCCGAGGCCTGCGCGGGACTGCTCAGGACGCGGGCCGCCTACGGCGATCTCCAGCTGGTGCGCTCCCGCCCGGCGCTCCGTGGCCTGCTCGACAGCCTGCTGGAGTCGGTGATGGTGGCCGCCGCCATGCGGGACGGCGACGGGCGCGTCAGCGACTTCCGCATCGACTACGCCGGGGAGAACTTCCACGACCCGGCCGGGCGCAATGCCAGTGAGCTCGCCGGCTGCACGCTGCTGGAGGCCTACCCCACGGCGGCCACCTTGGGCGGCGTCCTGGAGCGCGCGGTCCGCGCCCTCACCTCGGGCCAGGCGCAGCATGTTCCCGGCCCCGTCGTCACCGCCCCGGCTGGGGAGATGTCGGGAGCCATCGCCGACATCCGGATCGCGCGTTTCTTCGACGGGGTCGTCCTCACCTGGCGGCCGGCCAGTGAGGTCGACCGGCTCACCGCGCGGTTGCAGCAGATTCAGCGGCTCGGCCGGATCGGCGCCTGGGAGGAGAACCTCGCCACCGGGAAAGCAGACTGGACCGAATCCGCGTTCGCGCTGTTCGGCCTGCCCGCGCGCGAGGGCGCCGCCATTCCTGTCGCCGACCTGCACAGCTACGTGACCGCGGCGGACGTCCCGGCGGTGAAGCGGTTCCGGGAGTCACTCCTGCGCGGGCAGGAGCCCACCGGCGCAACGTTCCGCATCGTCCGGGCCGACGACGGGAGCGTGCGGCAGATGCGCGTGTTCGCCGAGCCGGTCCTGGGCCCGGCCGGCACGATCGAAGCGGTCCGGGGGGCCTTCCAGGACATTTCCGCGGAGTACCACACGCAGGTCGCGCTGGCCGCCACCCGCGACCAACTGGCCGACACCGAGCAGCGCGCCGCCGAAGAGCACCTGCTGGCGGTACGCCTGCAGCAGGCCATCATGCCGCCGAGCGCCGAGCCGGTCGCGGCCGCCGGGATCGAGGTGGCCGTGCGGTACCGGCCGGCCGGCCCCGGCCACCTGGTCGGCGGGGACTGGTACGACACGCTGCTGCTGCCGGGCAATGATGTCCTGCTGGTCGTCGGGGACATCGCCGGGCACGGGATCGACGCGGTGACCGGGATGGTCACCGCGAGCAACTGCCTGCGCGGGCTGGCCGTCACCGGCGCGGGCCCGGCCGAGCTGCTCGGCTTCCTCAACAACGCGGTCTGCCATCTCATCGACGGGGTGATCGGCACGGTCGTCTGCGGGCTGTATGATCCGGGCCGGCGGGTGCTGCGCTGGGCACGCGCCGGGCACCTGCCGCCCATCGTCATCCGCGCCGGGGCCGCGACGGCGCTCCGGCTGCCCCGCGGGGTGCTCCTCGGCACCGACCCCGGCGCGACATACGAGGAATTCACCACGTCACTGGCCATCGGGGACACAATGCTGCTGTTCACCGACGGCATGATCGAGCGCTGTGACATCCCCATCGACGAGGCCCTGGACGGATTCGCGCGCCGCGCGGCGGTCCCCCAGCCGACGGCCGCGGCGCTCGCCGACCACGTCCTCGCCCACGCGGCCTCCGACACGGGGGACGACGCGTGCCTGGTCGCCGTCCGGATCCGCTAAGGAGTCGTCTCGGAACAAAGCGTGGGTTCGAGCGGCATATCAGAGCGGTGACCTGGGTGCCTGCTGGATCGAGCCGACGCTTTATTCGCCTGCGGCTCCTAAGCTTGTTATTTAACCTCTGCTGTCACGCTCGTCATGTTTTGTCGCCGTTGTCCGGCGTGTTGGCGTGACAGCGGGCGGCCACCGCGACACCGT
>Ga0335085_10008909_pt1 | contig 15211 bp, 11 predicted proteins | sample Lox_Sample_45_FD_206712 | JGI IMG/M metagenome (GOLD analysis project Ga0335085, IMG submission 206712) | Soil microbial communities from Loxahatchee National Wildlife Refuge, Florida, United States - Lox_Sample_4.5 | ecosystem: Environmental > Terrestrial > Soil > Wetlands | place: USA... | reverse complement strand
GATTGCCACGTTCATCCGATTCGTGACAAATCCCAGCAGACAGAGAACGGCGGACAGATAGAGGCCTTTGGGACTTTCCCGAACCTTCGGAATCAGCAGCAGAGAGATCGGCAAGATGGACACGAGGCAGATTTCCATCAGGAAGAGAGGAGTTTCCAAGCCGGTCTTGCTGAACAAGCTCAAGGCTCCACGATGGAGCAGGTCTTCGAATCGGACAATGGAATACACGCAAAGCATAACGAGGAGCGTGCGGCCCAACGACTGGATCAATGGTAATTCGAGTTGCTTACCGAAGTGTTTCGCGCTCATCGACGATTCAAAAATGGTCATCGCCAAACCAACGCAGATAGCTGAAATAAAGAAGAGGACGGGTAGAATCGGCGAATACCAGAAAGGATGGAGTTTGTTGGGCACGATCAGATAAAGGCTGCCGAGTGAGGATTGGTGGAGAGTGGAAAGAAGTACTCCGGCGATGACCATCGGGATCAACAGCATTTTCTGGATACGAAGGAGCTTGAAGAGCTTGAAGCGCTCAAAGAGTACGCCACCGAATTCCAGCGACAACACGATGGAGTACAAAGTGACGCACCAGGCCACTTCGAACATAACGGAATGTGGATTCCACATCACAAGGGGATGCCAGATCCTGTAGCTGCGGCCCAGGTCAAAGAGAAGCGCCACAACAACCAACTGGTAACCAAGGAAGGCCGTAAGGACCGTCGGTCGCACGATCGGCTTGAACTTCTTCATGTTGAAGAGATAGACAGCCGCCGTCAGCGTGAATCCTCCCGCCGCTAACATCACACCACACATCACGTCGAAGCCGATCCAGATGCCCCAAGGGAAAGCGTCGTTTAGATTTGTGGAGGCCCCCAGGCCGCGAGCAAAACGTAAAATCGTTGCATAGGCACCGGCGATCAGAAGAAGCGCGAGGACGACTCTCCAAAACGTGATCTTCACTTTAAACATGAGACTTCTCCTGTCATGCCTTGCTGGGAGCCGGGCGGCCTTCTGCGGCGGCCACTTCTTCCTTCCGGTTACAAAGCCACCAAATACCGCCTAGCGCGACCGCACCTACGGCGACTACATCCGGAAGATGCGAAAGAACGTGTCCGGTGAGCGGCGGCAGTGCCTCGCTGGTCAGGTCGCTGCGGTATCCGAAGGTCTCGAAGGGGACGCTCGACAACAACAGCACCGACGTGCCGCCAACTTCGTGCAGGCCATAAATGTGGTCGATATATTGCCCTTGCCCCTTTGCAATGCGGTCTCTTGCTTCGGCAATCAGGTCGTCGCGCTCGCCAAATTTTGTTGCGCCCGTGGGACAAGCCTCGGCGCACGCAGTAGGCAATCCGTTGGAAACGCGATCGGCGCACATGTCGCACTTCCGCACCAACGGAAGTGCCTTGCCCCATTCGTATTTAGGAACGGAAAATGGACAGGCCATCATGCAGTAACGACACCCGATGCACCGGGAAGCATCGTAACTGACCGGGCCGAGCGTGCTCTTACGAAGGGCCGCCACCGGACAGACCGAGGCGCATGTGGGATCCTGACAATTCATGCACAGACGTCGCATGAACTTATCATCGCGATTTAACACCACGGTGTATTTGTGCTCGGATTGCTTTTGTTCTGCCGCGATTTCGTCGTTGTATGGGAGGCTATGATGTTCTGCGCAGGCCTTTTCGCACATTTTGCAATCTATGCACATCGTCGCATCGTACAGAATGCCTTTACTCATAGTGGAGATGCTTTCTGGAGCGAGGTTCTCTTGGCCCGGCACGGAAGAAACGGAGCGCTAGTAAGTAGCCACCTCAAACTGCGGGGTGAAGCAAAAGGCCTGCCGCCGGCAGAATGTAAAGAAGTTCAGCAGAAGCGACGAGTATAGTGATGAATCCTTCTGCATAGTCGTTGGCCCACGAAAAGTTTGCCTGAGAAAAAGCGAGTTTCCAGTGAGTTTCGGCACCGCCGGGGGTGACCGGCGTCACAACGCTGTAATAACTTTCATCAATCGCTTTTGGCGATCGAGCAGTTCAAAACGACTCAGGCCTCGGTCGGTACCGACCGAGGCCTAAGTATTGACATCGAATTGCAAGGAGGAAAACCTGATTACGTCAGGAAGAATTCGCGGGTGACTTCCGCCCATTTGGTCGTGGGCATATGCACGGTCAGGTCATGAACAGCGACTCCACCATCTTGGGCGACCGCACCGGCCAAAGCGGGAATGCGCATCTGCAGGCGGCTTGATGCTTCCGCCATCCACTTGCGAGCCAAACTACCGTTCAAGAGATTGCGGAAGCTGACCGCCAGGTCCGGAGAGATGACCGAAACGAACCAGCCGTGTCCATAGGGGTCGTTATTCAACAAGCTGACGTTAGAAACAAGTTCTTCATTGACTGCGGTCACTTCCCCCTCCACTGGTGACACCAAGTCTGTTCTTTGCCCATCGCGCACCAGCGTTGCGAATTTCTGTCCTTGGCGGACCCATTGACCGCGCTTTGGCAGCGTAACTTCGTCAATCTTGCCAGCCAAGCGGGCGCCAAAATCATCAATGCCAACACGAACGAGCGTGGGGCTCTCCTGCAGCGCCCAGGTGTGCCCCTGGTGATAACGGCGATTCTCCGGCAGTGCAAAGCCCGCTACGATCGTGGGTAATACCTGCGGTGCAACCGATGCGGCCTCTTCCCGAGCCGTGGCAGTTTCCTTAGCTTCTTTGCCCTTCCGCACGTAATCGATGGTGAGAAAGATCGCGAACATGGCGACCATCAGAATGACTGTCATAGCGGGCCTCCTCTTGGCCTTGGTTCAAACTTTCGATTCATAGAAAGGCAATCAGTTGGCCAATCGACTCGAGAGGAGAGACGACGTTGGCATTCCAGTGGAACGAAAGGAGTTAATGAACGCGAAGGACCGACAACGCCGATTTCCCCACCGATACGAACAAGCAGAACTGTTGAAATTCTCAACTATAAATACGGCGCGATATTTGGAAGCGGCTGTAAGGCACAGTGAGGGCTGAAGATAAAGGAAGAAACCGAGGCGATGCAAAAAACAACGACGGTGTTGTGCTATTCAACTACGTCAACGCAAGATTTTCAGCGAATCCATGGGCAGGCAAATATCTATTTTCGAATCGAGCTTGCAAGCGTTAATCATTGCACGGGGTGCGCGTGGAAATACTCCTCGAGCCCGGTCTGGATCTCCTGGACGCCGCTGTTCAGGTTCTTATCCATAGCTAGGACAAACGCAGTGATGCTCTTTTCCGTGGCAGGCTCGTCATGACTATAGGTGTGCTCCCACACCACAGCTCCAGACTTGCGATCGAAAAGCCGCGCTTCGAAGCTGAGACGCGCCGCTACCGTAGCCGAGTCTACCTCCTTGAAATCGTAAAGTTGTCCCGTTAGAACGAAACGACCACCTGGATCGGCCCTGACGGTGTACACGGCCTTGAACCGGCCAGACGCACGAAGCCCCCGAACGAAGGCATTCTGGAGAATCACTACCGGAGGTTCTGCCCAGCGTTGATATTCGTAGGTCCCCATCTCCGGGGAATCAAAGCCATAGACCATCTTGTCGTCGAGATAAAGGTGAGAAGTTTCAAATACGCGCACCAATAGACTGGCGTTGACCGCGTCTTCAGCAACAGACGACTTAGTGGGATAAGTTACCTGGTAATACTTGATGGGTCGCGGACTACCGCAGCCCATGAGGGTCAGCGCCAGCAACGAGGCGAGCACGCCGAATCGGAAGCGTCCCGGTCGCGGATTGTCGCGATCATTCATTTTGACAACGCTGGATCGTGAAATGTTCATCGTAGATCTCCAGGTTTGCGGTCGCGCGGAGCGCCGGGATTCACTAGGGTCGAGGGACGAGTTTTGATGGTGTCCGTAAACTCCTTCAAATTCTCGGAAACGATACGGAGATTGTTCAAAAGCTCCTCGATGTTGTAATCGTTGTCATCCAGCATGGTTTGCACCTTCGCGGTGATCGCAGACACGTTCTCGAGGGATCGCCGCAGCATCACGACCGATGCCCGCACGTCATCCTTGTTGTCGGACACCATTCCGTCCACTTTCTTCAAGGTGCTGTCGGCCTGATTGACGGTTTTCTGAATCTGATCGAGCAGTGGCCCCAATTTTTCGGTAGCGGCATTGACATTATTTAGAGTGTTTTTGATCTGTGGACGATTCTCCGCCAACATGCCATGGAGATCCGACAAGCTGGCAGAGACATTTTGCCGGTTTCTGTCGTTCAGCAGGTCGTTCACCCGATCCACTGTGACCTTCAATTGAATGACGCGATCATTCAGATTCGCCAGTAGTTGCTTTGCCTGCGGGGCCAAATCATTGATCTGCGCGGTGAGATCGTTGAAACCAACGTACGGATCTGAGGGTAGCAATGTACCATCGACGGCGCGTTGCGCGTTGGGGGATCCTGCCTTAACCTCCAGGTGATTGTCACCCAAGGGGCTGAAACTTAAAATCGCGACGCGGCTGTCGGTTTTCACCGGAACATCGTTCTTTAAGGAGAACTCCATATCCATTAAGGACGGATCCGCCGGATCAATTGTAATTTTCTCCACGCGCCCAACTTTCGGGCCTCCCTCAAAGCGGACGGAAGCTCCGGGTTCCAGGCCCGCGGCATTGTGAAACCGCGCATGGAAGCGCCGTGTGGAACTGGCGAATACCCCTGCCAGCGAAAACGCCGTGACCACCAGCAGTGCGGTCGCGATGATCACGAAAAGTCCGACAAAAATCTGCTCACGCCTTGCTTCCATCTCTACCTGCTCTTCCCCTGACCACCTTCACCTTGTTTGGACGAAGGTTCCGTCAGCATTTGCAGATAATCCAATTCTTGAGCGACTGCGGGCTCGGGAACACGATCGAGAAACTGCCTGACCTTGGGATGCTTACTGTTTTGCATTTCCTGAACCGTGCCCATGGCGATCAAATCGCCTTTGTTGATCAGCACCATCCGGTCCGCAATGAGATACGCACTGGCGAGTTCATGCGTGACCACGATGATGGTCATGTGAAAAGCTTTTTTCAATTCCAGGATCAACTGGTCGATGCCCGCGGCGATGATCGGGTCCAGCCCCGCGGAAGGCTCGTCGAAGAACAGGATTTCCGGATCCATGGCAAGGGCGCGGGCGACCGCCGCGCGTTTCTTCATGCCGCCACTCAGTTGCGAGGGAAGAAAATCCTCGAATCCAGACAATCCAACCTGGTCCAGCTTCAAGCGCACCATGATTTCGACAGTCGACGGTTCGAGTTTCGTATGCTCGACGAGAGGCAACGCAACGTTTTCGCCGACGGTCATCGAGCCAAATAGGGCCCCACCTTGAAAAGACATCCCGAGACGGGTGCGAATCTCATCTCGGTCTTCGCCAGAAATCGCCGCAAAATTCTTGCCACGAATCCACACTTCTCCCGAAGTGGGTTTTTCCAAGCCAACCAGGGTACGAAGCAATGTGCTCTTCCCCGAGCCGGAACCCCCGAGAATGACAAGGGTCTCGCCCCGTTGCACGTCAAAACTGATTCCGTGCAGGATTTCGCGACCGCCGCCATAGCTGACGCGAAGATCGCGGATAGAGATCATCGGACCGGAAAGTTCCGCTGCGTCGGCCGGTTTTTGGATTTTCTGGGCCATGGCTCCTAATCCTGCGCCAAAACGAAAAACAGCATCGTAAAGATGAGATCCACCAAAATCACGAGGAAAATTGAAACGACGACTGCCTTCGTCGTCGAGCGCCCGACTTGTTCTGCGCCGCCGCCGGTATTGAATCCTTCCTGACAACCAACCGCTGTGATGGTGATGCCAAACATGAAGCTCTTGATCAGACCGGTCACCACATCCCGGAGAAACAGTGAATCGAGAGAGGCGTAGATATAGCGCTCAAAGGTAAAATCGGCTTTAAGAACCCCGAAAAGCGAACCACCCAGAATGCCCATGAAATTCGCCCAGATCGTCAAGCAGGGCAACATAACAATCATGGCCACGAACTTGGGAGCCACCAGGAAGCCGACAGGGTCGATGGCCATGGTTTCCAACGCATCGATTTCTTCGGTGACCTTCATAGTGCCGATTTCAGCGGCAAATGCAGAGCCGGAACGCCCGATTACGATCACCGCGGTAATCAGCGGCCCCAATTCCCGGGTCATGGACAGGGCCACGGCGCTAGCAACAAAGCTGATCGCACCGAATCGCCGCAACTCGTAGGCTGCCTGAAGCGCCAAGATCAAGCCAATAAAAAACGTGATAAGCGACAAAATCGGCAGAGCCCGTACCCCGGCCTCCATCGCCTGGGAAATGGAACGCTGAACGCGGGCCGGTTTACCTTGGAATGGTCCAATGAAGGTGAAGTACGCGGCCCGCATCGACAATGTCGTCAGTGAGCCGACATAGGCAACACCGCCGAGAAACAAGGCACCGATTTTTCGAATAAGTTCCAATGAACCCGCCGAGCTGTTTGCGGAATATTTTGGTGCCTAATGCCTACGAAGCGAGGGCCTGTTCCTCGCTATCGTAAATTTCAAAGATCTTTTGCAGGCGAGACAATTCCATGACTTCTCGAACTGAGGGACTCAATCCGTAAAGGATCATGCGGGCCCCGTTGTCGCGAGAAGCCTTCAGGCCTTCCACCAGGGACGCAATGCCCGAACTATCGATATATCGTACGCTTTTGAGGTTGAGAAACACTTTGCGCGTGCGTTTCTCCTTAATTTCCCCGAGTAGCACCTTGCGCATTGCTGGTGAATTGGCCAGATCGATATCTCCAGCGATATCTAAGATCACCCCACCTTCGGAACTTCGGGCAGCAATCTGCACGGTCTACTCTCCTTCTGGCTGCTTGGCCTGTTTGGGTGAAACCAAATACTTCACCATGCGCAGCAGATTCTTGCCATTATTTCGGCGGAATTCTACTACGTCCATGCTCTGTTTCATAAAATGAAGTCCCAAGCCTCCAGGACGAATCTCATCCAGGGGCCGCCCGTGGAGTTTCTTGGGATCGACGGGAACACCGGAGTCGGACAGCGTAATTTCCAGTCCGCGCGGGGCTTTTTTGTTCCGATCGGTGAACAATCGCCGGCAAGTGAGATCAATGGGCTTGCCCGCTTGGCCTTTGTAGGCATGCCGGATGACGTTCGCCAAAGCTTCGTCAACCGAGCGCACCACGGCCCGAGAATCAGGCTCGGGCAAATGGACAATTTCAGTAGCCCGCTGCACGGTAGCGCGCACCAGACAAAGGGCTTCCGGATTGCTCTCCAAGTGCAGGTGCAGCAAGAGTTCTGCCGGTGGCGGCGTTCGCTTATGGGCCTGCTTTTGTGATTTAGGGGTTCGCACCCAGTCGTGTATCTCCGTTGCCCACGGATGATACCGAAAGCGAGGCGAAAAGCAAACTGTAGATTATTAGAAAAAAGCCAGTTAGCGGCTCCGCCGGACGCGAATTATTTGAGCGCCGCGAATAGCGCCTGCTTCCAGGCCATATTGTTTATGGTCCAGATGATCTTTGCTCCCCTGCCGGCGATCGCCGTCGACCACCGTTCGCGATTCCGTTCGTCCAGCGCGACGTTTAGTCGATCAACCACCGTCATACCTCGCGTCAATTCGCTTTGCGTCTCGATGTCCATGAAGTGCTCGGACTGCTCAACCACAATGGACGGGTACAACGCCACCGCCATCGCCACTGGATCCGGAAGAGAGATTCCGTGCTCGCCCGTTTGCACGAAGAAAGCTTCCTGCGCAGAACTGTTGCATTCTATTGCAAAGTTAGCGATGGCATTGTTGAAACCTAGAACCTGCTGAATATCAGCCAGGCTCAGAACCGCTTCCGCTCGGCAAAGGTGCCAACCCACCAATTCGATGGGTAGCCCGCTTCGCGCTACGACCTGGGCTGCTTCCGGATCGCACCAGATGTTGTACTCGGCAGCGGGCGTGACATTCCCCTCGCAGCAGGGATTGCCGCCCATCAGAACGAATCGGCTCACTTTTGCGGCAATGCTCGGCCGCTCTTCTAACGCCAGGGCAATATTCGTCAACGGCCCGAGAGTCACCATTACAAGGCCTGGATGAGATTCGACGGTTTCAATGATGGCTTCAGCAGCGTGCTTTGCTTCTGCGCCACGGGTGGGCGGTGGATAGCCGTGGTCGCCGAGGCCATCTGCTCCGTGAAACCACGCTGCGCTGTAGTGAGCTCTCCTTAAGGGAGCTGCCGCACCGGTAAAGACCGGAACCGTGGATCCGCAAAGCTGCGCGGTGTAGAGGGCATTTCGTGTGGCTTGTCGAACGGACACGTTACCCGCGACCGTGGTGATAGCGAGCACTTCCACATCGGGATTGCGCAACGCCATGATCAATGCCACAGCGTCGTCAGAAGCAGTATCCGTATCGATTAAGAATGTTCGTTTCACGCGCGTTAGGATAGCAAATCGCCGCCCGGAACCTGCCGAAAAACTGACATTCTCCGGCTACTTTAAAGACCTGAGTGCTATTGCCCTTGGCTCAGGTAAGTTTCCGATTGAAGACCAACGACCTTAGCCCCCAGGCTTGGATTTGCAATGACAGCCAATAGTCCGGAATGCACAAGGACATACAGCATCGCAAAGCGCGGCATCAAGAAAACCACTTGTCGTCGTTCAAGTTTCTGACTGAGCGATGGGGAGCGACGATCGATGACAATGAGAAAGCACTCCTGGCTCGGGCTGTGTAAGCCAGCTCTGCTTATTGCGACTGCGCTTGCCCTTGCGGCTCTATCTCCGGTTGGTCGTCCTCAAATGCCAACTACAAATACTGGCGACGACGTACTAGCGCACCTGAACGCAGCTATTAGCTGGTACAAAAACCTGACCGCAAAAGTTCCAGCGGGTCCAGAACCAAGTGATGCAATTTATCTGAACAACGCCCAGAATTTCGGTGCGCAAGTTGTGCGATTGGCGTTTCAGTCGGCGAAAGCGCAAGCCGACCTGGACTCCCAACCGGCTGGACCCGCCAATACAGGAACCGGACAGGACTCCTCCAACAGCGTGCCTACTGGCGCGCAGAAGTACGTCAAGATGGAGAATGACGTCTCTCAGCGCATATCAGACGATGAGACCCAACTGGCTGCGTTAAAGCAAAAGGACGGGCGAATGAAACAATCTGATTTATTGGCCCAACAACGTTCGTTGGAAGGCAAACTTGCACTGGATAAAGCGTCCCTGAGTGCTGTGCAGCAAATAAGAAACTTCGTGGAGAACAGCAATTCCGGTGAAACCGGGTTGAAAGGAAGTATCCATCAACTTGCCAGATCCGTTCCGGAGGTGCTGGAAACGCAAACAATTGACAAGCCGGGTACATCAGCGGCGCCGGCTGCGAAATCTTCAACCGCCACCACCCGCCCTGGACTCTTTGGCCAACTGGTGACGTTGTACGGGGAAATGCAAAGTATCCGGTCGATCGACCAGAGAATGGACGAAGCCGATGATCTTCGGAGAATTGCAACTAGCCTGCGAGTCCCCTTACGGAACGAATTAACCAGTACCCTTCAGCAGGAGAAAGAGCTCGGTGCGAACGCCGGGGTGACGAAAGAGCAATATGATGGGCTAACCGCGCGATTCAAAGGGATATCGGCAGCTCTCTTACCGCTCAGCGAAGAACTCGTGGTTCTTGATCAGAGCCAAGCGAACCTGTCGCAATGGAAGAAGGCGCACACCGACGAATCTCGCACGATATTGATCTCGATATTGTCGCGTATCGCGCTGATTGCCATCTCGATTGCGTTGGTGCTGGGCTTAGCGGAATTGTGGAGACGATTGACGTTTCGTTATATACATGACCCACGCCGGCGGCGCCAGTTCCTGATCTTACGCCGCGTGGTGATGGGGTTTCTGATTTTCCTCGTGCTCATCATGGGTTTTGCCAGCGAGTTCAGCTCTCTCGCCACGTTCGCCGGATTCGTGACTGCCGGTATCGCCGTCGGTTTGCAAACCATATTGCTATCCGTCGCCGCTTATTTCTTCGTAATTGGCCGATATGGAATCAGTGTAGGGGATCGCATCAGCGTCGCGGGGGTGACAGGCGATGTCATCGACGTTGGGTTAGTGCGTTTCTATCTGATGGAGTTTGCGTCAACGGGAACGGATTTATATCCGACGGGAAGAATCGTGGTCTTCTCCAACGCGGTGCTGTTTCAAGCCACGACGCCCCTGTTCAAACAGCTGCCCGGTACCCGGTACACTTGGCACGAAGCAGTGTTGCCGCTGGCGGCCAAAACGGACTATGGCGCAGCGGAACGCGCAGTGGACGCGGCAGTCAGCCCGGTCTACAAGGAATACCAACTCGATTCGCTCGGGCATCGGCGCGCTTTCGATTCGATCGACATCGCGATAAGTCCGCCAACGCCCCATCATAGGCTGCAGTTCGGCGAAAGCGGCCCGGAGTTGGTGGCGCGTTATCCGGTGGACTTGAGCAAATCGGCCGAAATAGACAACAAGATTACGCGGGCGTTAATCGGGGCGATTCAGAGCGACCATCAATTGGCAGCCGCAGTGATCGGGTCGCCGAAGATCCGCGCCCCCATCAAAAACTGAGCGTCAGCAATCACAGCGACCCGGCGCTGGCGCTAAACCCCTACACACAATCGCCGAAACCCCTACATAGAATCCCTCATAGCTATCTCAGAGATTATCGCCGAGTATCGACGATATGCTTGGTGTGGGTGTTTGTTTCACTATTCGAAGTGTTTCAGCCGGATTATGATCGAAGATCAAATCTTGGAGCAAGTCAGCTCGATGGATCTCACTCTTCCGTCAGCCAGTTCGCCGAGTCCCCCTGCCAATGGAAACCCGTCACAACTGGAGATTCGTGAGGGCACGCCCCATCCCCGGGGCGCCACATGGGACACGCAAGGCGTTAATTTTGCGCTATTTTCCGCTCACGCCACGAAGGTAGAGCTCTGCCTGTTCGACGACGCAGGAGCCGAGGAGCGCCAACGGATCGAATTGCCCGAATTCACGGACGAAATTTGGCATGGGTATGTCAAGGGCTTGCGTCCCGGAACGGTCTATGGCTTCCGCATTCATGGGCCGTATGCCCCCGAACAGGGACACCGCTTCAATCCAAACAAGCTTCTCTTAGATCCCTATGCCCATTCCCATGTGGGTTCTCTGCAATGGAACGATGCCTGTTTCGGATACACTGTGGGAGCGGAGAATGCCGATCTGTCTTTTGACGAGCGCGATAGTGCGCCATTTGTTCCCAAATGCATCGTAATCGATCCTGAGTTTCGTTGGCGCCAAAGCACCACCGCTCGACGTGCCACCCCCTGGAATCAAACAGTCATCTACGAATTGCACGTGCGCGGATTTACAAAGCAGCATCCGGCGGTTCCAAAGAGGAAGCGCGGCACGTTTGCGGGCCTCGCTCACAAACATGTAATCGATTACATCAAGTCGCTTGGTGTCACTGCGGTGGAACTGATGCCCATAGCCACGTTTGTCAGCGATCGGGCGCTACAGGACAAAGGCCTAACCAATTATTGGGGCTACAACACGATCGGCTTCTTCGCCCCGGATCCCCGTTATGCGTCGGATCCCACAGACACGCTGAACGAATTCAAGCAAATGATTGCGAGGTTTCACGACGCCGGGATTGAAGTCATTCTCGACGTGGTCTATAACCACACGGCCGAAGGAAATGAACTGGGTCCCACGCTTTCGTTCAAGGGAATAGACAACGCGAGTTATTACCGACTGCAGCCGGACAATCTGCGTTACTACATCAATGACACCGGCACCGGAAACACTTTGAATCTATCGCATCCCCGCGTGATTCAGATGGTGACCGACTCGCTTCGCTATTGGCACCAGGAGACCCAAGTGGACGGATTCCGCTTTGATCTCGGCACAATTCTCGCCCGGGAACCGGGCGGATTTGATCGCCAGAGCGGCTTTTTGAAGGTCTGCAGTCAGGATCCCGTACTGCAATCCGTAAAACGAATTGCCGAACCATGGGACTGCGGCCCTGGCGGATACCAGGTCGGCGAGTTTCCGCCGAGCTGGGCGGAGTGGAACGATAAGTTCCGCGACACTGTCCGCGAGTTCTGGAAAGGCGAATCGTCGATTGGCGAGTTTGTAAGACGCCTGTGCGCTTCTGGAGATATTTTTAACCGCCAAGGGCGCAAACCCTGGAGTTCCGTGAACTTCGTAACAGCGCATGACGGATTCACGATGAACGATCTTGTCAGCTACAGCGAAAAGCACAACGAAGCCAACAGAGAAAATGGCCAGGACGGTACATCCAATAACCATTCGTGGAACTGCGGTGCGGAGGGCCCCACTGATGTCGCCAATATCAATCGATTGCGCGAAAAACAAATACGCAATTTCTTTGCGACCCTGCTTTTGTCTCAAGGCCTTCCTATGCTGCTAGGCGGCGACGAATTCCATCGCACACAAAAGGGGAACAACAATGCATATTGCCAGGACAACGGAATCAGCTGGGTGGATTGGTCCTTGGCCGCAAAACACAAATCCACGATCGACTTTGTCCAAGTTTTAAATTCTCTGCGAAACAAATACCCGGTCTTGCGGCGCAATCGATTTCTCACCGGGGCCTATAACGAAGAGCTTGGCGTGAAAGACGTGACCTGGATCCACCCCTCCGGAGCAGAAATGAACGATGAAACCTGGAGAGATGCCGGTTTGCGCTGCATTGGGATGTTGATTGACGGGCGCGCTCAAATGACCGGCATCCGCGAGCGCGGCGGCGAAGCTACGTTGCTGCTTATCTATAACGGTTATCACGAACCCGTGAAATTTGTTCTGCCTGCGGCCGTGGATGCTGAAAAATGGCAATTGCAATTGGACACCAATGATCCTTCGCAGGCCGGCCAGTTTTTTGCGCCACACGACGAGCGCGACACTCCCGAACGCTCCGTCAGCGTGTTTTTGATGCACTAAAGAGAAAAGGGCTTTTGACGACGGCGCCACCTCTATGATCCCGCGGGCCACTTATCGCCTTCAATTCAGCAAATACTTCGGATTCGATGACGCTGCGGTGTTGGCACCTTACCTGGCGGATCTTGGCATTAGCCACATCTACGCTTCGCCTTACCTTCAGGCCAGGCCCGGCAGTACCCACGGTTACGACATCACCAACCACAATGCGTTGAATGGCGAACTGGGCGACGAAGTCGCGTTCCGCCGCATGGTGGCAGCGTTTCGAAGCCACGGCCTGGAACACATCCTCGACTACGTTCCTAATCACATGGGAGTGGGGGGATCGGACAATCCCTTCTGGCTGGATGTGCTGGAGTGGGGACGAAACTCTCGCTTTGCGCACTGGTTTGATATCGATTGGGACTCTCATTCGGAATATCTGAAGGGAAAACTCTTAGTTCCCTTTCTCGGGAATCAGTACGGCATCGAACTGCAGTCTGGGACATTCGAACTGCGCTTCGATCCAAAGGAAGGGGCGTTCAGCGTTTGGTTGTACGGTACGCATAAATTACCCGTGAATCCCCCTTCTTATCCGGACATTTTGAACCATGCTGCAGAGTTGAGGCCGTTTGCCGAAAGGTTTGCTGCGCTTCGGGATTTATCGGCGGACACCCAGGCACAAGCGACCGAACTGAAGACGGAACTCGCAATTTGCGTGACCTCGAACGAACATGCACGCGCCGCACTGGAACGGGCGCTGGCAGATTTCCGGGGCAGCCCGGGAGATTTGAAGACCTGGGATCGCTTGGACTCCCTGATGCGGGCCCAACATTGGAGACCGACCCATTTTCGCGTTGCCGCGGACGACATCAATTACCGGCGATTCTTCAACATCAGCGAACTAGCGGGAATCCGGATGGAACTTCCCGAAGTATTCGACCATGCCCATCGGTTGATAATCCGCATGCTGAATGATGGAAGCCTGCAGGGCTTGAGGATCGATCACATCGATGGCTTGTACGACCCCAAAGCGTATCTGGAACGGCTTCGGGCAAATGTCGCAATTCCCTTTTATCTGGTCGTGGAGAAGATTCTGGGTGCGCACGAAACGCTTCGCGAGGACTGGCCGGTGGACGGGACCACGGGATACGAATTTTGCGATCAAGCAACGGCGCTGCTCGTTGATCCCAACGCCGAACACTCTCTGACCAGATTCTATCGAGACTTTACCGGCGACTCCCAACCATTCACGGAAATCGTCCGGGAATCCAAGATTAAGATCCTGGGGAACGAACTGGGCAGCGAACTGGAGGCCCTTGCTCGTGACGCCGTTCGCGTGGCTAGGCAAGATCCGTGTACCGCGGACTTTACGCGTAACATCCTGCGGCGGGCACTTAAGGAAATAATCGCCTGTTTCCCCGTATACCGCACGTATGTTGACGGGGCGGAGTTAAATGAGATCGATGAACGGTACATTCACTGGGCCATTGCGCAAGCCACCAAAAATCAGCAGGAAGTCGACAAAAGCGTCTTCGACTTTCTTGAGCGCCTCCTGACCGGGCGCCTGGCGCAAGCGGATTTCAGCGACTTCCACAAACGGTCAGCTATTCGTTGTGCGATGAGGGCACAGCAACTGAGCGGACCTGTAATGGCTAAGGGCCTGGAAGACACCGCGCTCTATTGCTACAACCGTTTCATCGCATTGAACGAGGTCGGGAGTTCTCCTGAACAATTTGGCTTGTCCATCGCTTCCTTCCATAAGGAAAACCTCCATCGGGCTGAGATGTGGCCCCGCACAATGCTTGCAACTTCGACCCACGACGTAAAACGGGGTGAAGATGCGCGCGCGCGCCTGGCGGCCCTTTCTCTAGTTCCAGATGAGTGGGCCACAAAGGTCGATGCGTGGAGCCGCATATTACGCGCACGGCGCGGCGACGTGGAAGGCACAGCACCTCCCGCACGCAATGATGAGTATTTGTTTTTTCAAAACTTGATCGCGACATGGCCGGCGACACTCACGCTTCCACGGACGATTGAACTGTCTCAGCTGACGCAATATTCAGAACGTCTGCAAGCAGCAATGGTCAAATCCGTACGTGAGGCACGCGTGCGGTCGAATTGGATTTCGCCAGATGCAGAGTACGAAAGTGCTGTCCGGGAATTCGCGGGAGACGCGCTGAATCCGGAAGTCGGACAAACGTTTCTGGACAATTTTCTCCCATTTCAACAACGTATCGCTGAATTAGGAGTGCGTAACTCGCTTGTCCAAGTTCTCCTGAAAATAACGTCACCCG
>Ga0335085_10008908_pt1 | contig 15211 bp, 13 predicted proteins | sample Lox_Sample_45_FD_206712 | JGI IMG/M metagenome (GOLD analysis project Ga0335085, IMG submission 206712) | Soil microbial communities from Loxahatchee National Wildlife Refuge, Florida, United States - Lox_Sample_4.5 | ecosystem: Environmental > Terrestrial > Soil > Wetlands | place: USA... | reverse complement strand
GGCGGGCAGCATGTTCTGCGACTTGTACCAGGCGATCTGCTTCAGCACGCTCTTCTCGTCGACCCGGCCGTCCGGATCGGCGAAGGCGATCGCGTCCTTGATCTGCTCCGGCGTGAGGTGGCCGAAGCTTGCGAGGATCGCCAGCACCTCCGGCGCGAGCGGCCCGTCGCGGCGATGGTTGTCGGCATCGGCGAAGGCGTCGTGATAATCGCGCGCGCCCTTGCGGTAGGCGCGCAGGAAGCGCTCGACCAGCTCGCGCCGGTTGTCGGCGGTCTTGGTGGCCGTGAAGACGAGGCTGCCCTGCGTTCCCGCGAGCTCGTCCGACGCCCAGCCCAGCACCTTGGCGTCGCCGCGCGCGACAAGCGGCATCACCGGCGCCGCCGGCATCGAGGCGGCATCGACCTGGCCGCCGGTCAGGGCCGAGTTGACGTTGCTGTTCGACTGCAGCGGCGTCACGCGCACGCTCTTGAGGTCGACCCCGTATTTCTCGAGCGCCATCGCCAGGTCGTAGTGCAGCGGCGTTCCGATCTGGGTGATGGCGACGGAATGCCCGGCGAGATCCTTGATCGTCTTCAGCCCGGCATCCCAGGCGTGCTTCGAGGCGACATAGACGATGCTGTGGAAGCCCGGCATCTCGATGTTGGCGCCGGCGATGACGCGCAGCGCGCCCTTGCCGGCGAGGCTGTAGAACGCGGCGGTCGGGCCGGCGATGCCGAAATCCACGTCGCCCGACACCGCCGCCACCGCGATCGGCTGCGCGGAATCGAAGAACACCAATTCCGCCTCGAGCCCCTCCTCGGTGAAGTGATGCCGCTCGAGCGCGATCGGCACCGCGCCATAGGACAGCACGCGGGAGATGCCGATCTTGATCGGGTCGGCTCCCGCAGGAGCGCCCGCGACCGCCGCGAGAAGGGCAACGCACAACGCCACGACACGCTTCATCTTGTTCATTCCTCAGGCAATGGGTTGCCGTCGCGCGCGCGGAGGCCGCGATAGACGGCCTCCGCGGTGATCGGCAGGGAAGTGATCCGGACCCCGACCGCATCCTCGATCGCGTTGCCGACCGAGGGCGAGACCGGCATGGTCGTGCTCTCGGCGACGCCCTTGGCGCCGAACGGGCCGTCCTGCTGCTCGTTGTCGACGATCTCGCCGGTGATGGCGGGAACGTCGCGGATGCCCGGAATCTTGTAGTCGGCGAACGAGCCGTTGGTGAGCTGTCCGTCGCGGAACAGCATCTCCTCCGACACGGTGAAGCCCAGCTGCATGATCGCCGCACCGGAGAGCTGCGTCTCGACGATGCGCGGGTTGATCGGCGTGCCCGCGTCGGCAACGAGCCACAGGCGGGTCACGCGGAACTGCCCGGTCTCGGTGTCGACTTCAACCTCGGCGCCGCCGGCGGCCGCGGCCCAGAACGGCGTCACGTCGTTGCTCAGTCCGGTCTCGCGGTCGGGCGAGACGTAGGTCGGAATATAGCTGCCGACGCCGACAATGTTGCCGGCTTGCGTCCCGTACTTGCGACGGAACAGCTCGGCGACCGGCACGTTGCTGCCGGACGGCAGGCCGAGCTCGGCGGCGAGCGCGGCGATCTTCGCCTTCGCCTCGCTCGCCGCGCTCCGCACCGCGTTCCCCATGTGGAAGGTCGAGCGCGAGCCGAGCGTGCCCATGTCGTAGGGCGTCACATCCGTGTCGGGATGGATGACGCGCACCGCCTCGGCGTCGAGGTTCAGCACCTCGGCCGCGATCTGCGCCATCGCCGTGTCGGAGCCCTGCCCCATATCGACCGTGCTGCAATAGACGCCGCAGCTTCCGTCGCCATAGACGTTGACGATCGCGACCGACGTCGTGGGCGAGGTGATGCCCTTGATGGAGATGGCGATGCCGCGGCCGCGGCGCAGCCGGCCGCTGCCGCGGTCATAGGGCTGGCGCCAGTTCATGCGCTGCTCGAGCACGTCGAGCATCTGCGGCAGGGCGCAGTCGCGCATGATCGTGCCGGTCGCCTGTGGCCGTCCGTCGCGCAGGAGGTTCAGGCGGCGGAACGCGAACGCGTCGAGCCCCAGGGCGCGGGCGATGCGCTCGGTGTGGCTCTCGAACGCCCAGCAGAGCTGCGGGGCGCCGAAGCCCCGGAGCGCGCCGGCCGGCGGCCGGTTGGTATAGACGGCGGCGCTGTCGATGCTGACATTGTCGATGTCGTAGGGGCCGGCCGCGGCGAAGCCCGATTTCTGCGCGACGCGCGGGCCGATATCGGCGTAGGCGCCGCCGTTCCAGAACACCTCGCAGCGCCGCGCCGTGATCCGTCCGTCCTTCGTCACCCCGCTCTTGATGCGGAAGGTGGTGGGGTGGCGGGTGATGGTGAGGAACTGCTCTTCCATGGTGAGCGCGATCTTCACCGGCCGGCGCGCCACGAGCGCGCACGCCACCACCATCGCCTCGAGCTTGATGTAGAGCTTGCCGCCGAACCCGCCGCCGAGATAGGGTACTTTCACGCGCACGCGGTTCTCGGGCCAACCCAAGAGCCGTGCGAGCTCGATCCGCACGAAGGACGGGCCTTGCGACGAGGTATGCACGGTGATCCTGCCATCGCCGGGCTCCACCACCGTGACGAACGGCTCCAGCGGCGTGTGCATCACCTGCTGGGTGCGGTACTCCTCCTCGAACACGCGGTCGGCCGCGGCGAAGGCGGCATCGACGTCGCCGCGCCGCAGCCGATAGGACAGCGCGACATTGGTGCCGCTCATCCCCTCGAGATGCTTGAGGTCGACGAACGCCCCGGCGGGCTTCAGCGCATCATGCACGTGCGCCGACGCGGTCATCGCATCGACCTCGTCGAACACGGCGGGGAGGTCCTCGTATTCGACCTCGATGAGGCCCAGCGCTTCTTCCGCGACATGTCGGTCCTCGGCCAGCACCACCGCCACGGGCTCGCCGACATGGCGCACCTTGCCGTCGGCGAGAATCGGCTGATCGTGGAAGGCGGGACCGTAATAGGGCACGGGGATGACCGTGCGCACGTCGTCGATGGTGACAACGCGATATACGCCCTCGAGCGCCTGCGCCGCCGCGGCGTCGATGCGCTTGATCCGCGCGTGCGGCTTAGTGCTGCGCAGGATCTTGCCGTGCAGCATGCCAGGCAGGCGCAGGTTGAACGTGTATTCCGCGCGGCCCGTGACCTTGTCGCGGCCTTCGAGCCGGGGCAGCGAGCGGCCGACCTGGCCCGACGGCATGAGACGCGCTGCCATCAGTTGGCTCCTTCGAGCGCGGCTTGCGCGGCGCGGGCGAGATAGACGCGCAGCAGCTCGCGCTTGTAGGGGGCGGTGCCGCGGCTGTCGCCAGCGATGTCCGCCTCGGCCGCCGCTGCATCGCCGGCACGCGCGAACGCGGTGTCGTCGGGCGCCGCGCCGCGAAGCGCGGCCTCGGCCTTGGCAAGCCGCGTCGGCTTCGGCGTGGCGGCGCCGATCGCGACGCGCGCGTCGGCGATCCGCCCGTCGGCGACGGCGAGCGACACGGCGACGCCCAGCGCGGGCCAATCGTCGGCCGAGCGCGCGGTGCATTTGAGATAGGCCGTGCGCCGCCCGGCTTGGGATGGCACGGTCACCTCGGTGATGATCTCGTCGTGCCGCAGCACCGTCTCGTAATAGCCGGTGAAGAGGTCCTCGACCGGAAGGGTGCGCTGTCCGTTGCGGCCGGTGATCGCGACCGCGGCGCCGAGCGCGATCCACACCGGCGGCAGGTCGAGATGCGGGTCGGCGTGGGCGAGGTTGCCGCCGACGGTCGCCACGTTGCGCACCCGCACGTTGGCGAGCGTGCGCATCGTCCGAACGATCGCCGGCGCGTGTGCACGCACGGCGGCGGAGCGTTCGAGGGCGGCAAAGGTCGCCATCGCGCCGATGCGCAGCGCCCCGCCCTCGGCCGCGACCGCGGCGTGGCGCGGCTCGATCCGGTGCAGGCTGACGAGACGCTGCGGCCGGAACAGGCCGGCCTTCATCATCAGCATCAGCGCCGTGCCGCCGGCGATCGGCCGCACCGCCGGGTCGTCGCGGTCGAGCAGCGCGATCGCCTCCTGCAGCGAGCGCGGTTCGGCGAGGTCGAAGGGCGTCATCGCCGGCGATTGTGCCTTGGCGGCGGGGGCGGGGCAATCGGTTGCCGCGGCGCGGTGCGGCCCGTATATCTCCGGCTATGGCGCGACCCGAACGGATCGACCTTGCCGCGGACGTGCTGGTGATCGGCTCGGGCGCGGCCGGCATGTCCGCCGCGATCGCGGCCGATGCCGCCGGCGCCGACGTTCTGATGGTCGACCGCAGCCTGATCGGCCGCGGCGGCGCCACGGTGATGGCGCAGATGACCGTGGCCGTCGCACTCGGCGAAGAGGAGCCGGACCACTGGCGGCATCATTTCGCCGACACCATGGCCGCCGGCCGCGGCCTCACCGATCCAGCGCTGGCGGCGCTGCTCTGTGAGCATGGACCCGATGCGATCCGGCAGATGGAAGCATGGCATGTCGGCTGGGCGCGCCATCCCGACGGCCGCATCCGCCAGGCGCACGCGCCGGGCCATGACCGGCCGCGCTGCGTCTATGTCGATTTCCTGTCGACCGGGCCGGCCGTGTCGCGCACCTTGCGCGGCCAGGTGCAGCGCCAGGCGGCGATCCGCCGCATCGGCGATCTCTGCATCACCGATCTCGTCGTGTCGGACGGACGCGCCGCGGGCGCGGTCGGTTTCGCCGTGTCGAGCGGCGCGCCGGTGGCGATCGCGGCGAAGACCGTGATCGTCGCGACCGGCGGCCTCACGCGGCTCTATCGGCGCAACAGCGCGTCCGCCAACATGGGCGGCGACGGCTACGCGCTGGCGCTGCGCGCGGGCGCGCCGCTCGTCGACATGGAGTTCGTGCAGTTCTTCCCGATCGGGCACCTGGCGCCGCGCCTCATCGGCATGGACCCGATCATGTGGGACCCGTTCCGCTACAAGCTCGGCGGCCGGCTCCTCAACCGCGAAGGCCGCGAGTTCACCGACGACTATGGTGTGACCGAGGACGGCACCTACCGCGCGACGCGCGACCTCGCGACCTACGCGATCCTGAAGGAGGTCGAGGCGGGGCGCGGCTCGCCCGCGGGTGGGGCCTATCTGTCGTTCCGCCATGTGCCCGAGGAACGGCTGCGCGCGGCGTTCGGCCCGGTGATCGATAGGCTCGCGAAGAACGGCATCGATCTCGCGCGCATGGATGTCGAGGTCGCGCCGATCGCGCATTACCACATGGGCGGCATCAAGGTGGGCGCGTCGTTCGAGACCGAGGTCGCCGGACTCTATGCCGCGGGCGAGGCGGTGGGCGGCGCCAACGGCGCCAACCGGCTCTCCGGCAACGCGATCACCGAGGCGCTGGTGTTCGGCCGCTTCGCCGGCGAGGCCGCGGCGGCGCAGGCGCGCCGCATGCAGCGCCCGACCTGGGGTGCGCGCGATGCCGCGGCCGCGCTGTCGCTGGTGGCGGAAGAGGGCGGCGCATCGGCCGCCAATCCCGCAGCCCTGGTGGCGGCGCTGCAGGAGCTGATGGCGCGCGACGTCGGCCCGTTCCGGACGGCGGAGGGGCTCGACCGGGCGCTCGCCGAGATCGCGCGGCTCGGCGCGGCACTGGGGACGCGGCCGCCGGGCGTGCCGCGCCCGTTCGACACGGCGCGGCTCGACTGGTTCGATCTGCGCAACATGCTGTGCGTCGCCGAAGCGGTGGCGCGCGCGGCACGCGCCCGCAGCGAGAGCCGCGGCGCGCATCAGCGCGAGGATTTCCCGGCGCAGAGCGAGGCCTGGGCGGTGCACCAGATCGTGCGGCTCGATGCAGGCAGGCTCGCGCTTGCGCGCATGCCGGTCGAGGGCACGGCCGAGGCGGCGCAGTGAGCGATCGCGCCCGGCTCCTGATCCGCCGCGGCCTTCCCGGCGAGCCCGAGCGCTGGGACGCGTTCGAGGTCGCGTTCGAACGCGGCCAGTCGGTGCTCGATGGCCTTCGCCGCATCCGCATCGAGCAGGACCCGGACCTCGCCTTCCGCTTCTCCTGCATCAACGCCAACGCGTGCAAGGAATGCATGATGCTGGTCGACGGCAAGGTCGCCTACGCCTGCATCGCCCGGCTCGAGCCGCGCGAGATGCGCCTCGCGCCCTTGCCCAACAAGACCCTGGTGCGCGACCTCGTCACCGAAATCGCGCCGCCGGACGAGCGGATCGGCAATCCGCCGCAAAATTGACGTTTCTCCGTCGGACGTGATATCATAAGGAAATCTTGATATCAGGCGATATCGGATATGGTCCGTACCATTATCACTCTCGACGACGACGATAAGGCCTGGCTCGACCGCAAGGCGCGCGCGGAGCGCGTACCGATGACGCGGTTGGTGCAGCGTGCGGTGAAGCGGTTGCGCAAGGACTCGGAAGCGTCGCCCTCGCGCTTTGACGCCCTGCTGCGCGCGACGGCGGGAATGGGCAAGTTCGGCGACGGTCTGAAATACCAGCGCCGCTTGCGCCGTCAATGGGACAAGCGCGGGTGAAGCTGCTGCTCGATTCCGTCATTTTGATCGATCATTTCAACGGCATTGTCCCGTCGACGTCCTTCATCTCCGACAACCAGGCTGATGTTGCGGTTTCGGTGATTTCGCGGGCCGAGGTTCTGACCGGGTTCGAACCAGCGGCCTCGAGGCGGGCGATGGCGTTCCTCGACTGCTTTCCGACGCTTGGCATCGACCAGGTGATCGCCGATCTTGCGGCATCTCTTCGCCGCTCGTATCGCTGGAAGTTGCCGGACGCTTTTCAGGCAGCGATTGCGCAACACAATGGATTGCGGCTTGTTACCCGGAATCTGCGCGACTTTTCACCCCGGCGGCATCGATTTGTCCTGGTTCCATACCGCGTCTGACCGCGGCTATGGCACGGTGCCGCTCATCGCGTTCGAACTCGCGGGCTAGCGCTGCCCGGCGCTAAACCGCGGCGAGCGCCTGGTCGAGATCGGCGAGGATGTCGTCGATATGCTCGATCCCGACCGAGAGCCGGACATAGCCGTCCGTGACGCCGGTGCGGGCCTGCTCCTCGGGCGTTAGCTGCGAATGCGTGGTCGAGGCCGGATGGATCGCCAGCGAGCGCGCGTCGCCGATATTGGCGACGTGATAGAACATCTTGAGGCTGTCGATGAACTTGCGTCCGGCATCGCGCCCGCCCCTCAATTCGAATCCGACGAGCCCGCCATACTGCCCCTTCAGGTAGACGTCGGCGCGGCGCTTCATCTCGCCTTCCATGAAGCCCGGATAGATCACCTTGGTGATCTTCGGATGCTTGCGAAGATACTGCGCGACCGCGGCGGTGTTGGCGCAGTGCTGGCGCATGCGCAGCACAACGGTCTCCAGCCCCTGGATGAACAGGAAGGCGTTGAACGGCGACATCGACGCGCCGACGTCGCGCAGCAGCGTGACGCGCGCCTTGATGATGTAGGCGACCGGGCCGATGCCCTTCACCGCCTGCGTCCACACCGCGCCGTGATAGGACGGATCGGGCGTGTTCAGCATCGGGAAGCGGTCGGCGTGCTTCTCCCAGTCGAAATTGCCGCCGTCGACGATGATGCCGCCGATCGAGGTGCCATGGCCGCCGATATACTTGGTCGTGGAGTGCATGGTGATCGCGGCGCCGTGCTTGATCGGCTGGCACAGCACCGGCGAGGCCGTGTTGTCCATGATGAGGGGAATGCCGAGATCGCGGCCGACCTTCGCCACTTCGGCGATCGGGAACACCGTGAGCTTCGGGTTGGGCAGCGTCTCGCCGTAATAGCACTTCGTGCGCGCGTCGCTGGCGCGACGGAAATTCTCGGGGTCGGCGGGATCGACGAAGCGGCATTCGATGCCCATCGTGCTCATCGTGTTCTGGAACAGGTTCCAGGTGCCGCCGTAGATGTCGGTCGAGCAGACGAAGTTGTCGCCCGCGTGGCAGATGTTCTGCACCGCGAAGAGCGACGCGGCCTGGCCCGAGGCGACCGCCAGCGCGGCGACGCCGCCCTCGAGCGCGGCGACGCGCTCCTCGAGCACGTTCTGCGTCGGGTTCATGATGCGCGTGTAGATGTTGCCGAATTCCTTGAGCGCGAACAGGTTGGCCGCATGTTCGGTGGAATTGAACTGGTAGGACGTCGTCTGATAGATCGGCACGGCGACCGCGGTCGTCGCAGGATCGCTGCGGTAGCTCGCGTGCAGCACGATGGTTTCGGGGTTCTGGCTCGACGTCGGCATGGTCGTCTCCCGTTCGTGCGAAGGCGCCTACGTCTATGGCATCGGGCGCTGCCGCACAAGCGCGCGAGTTGACCGGCCCGCGGCCGGGTTCATAATCGCGCCGTCCGCTCCCGTGCTCTGATAGAGAGGCTTCATGGCCATCGCCCGTCACGCCATGCCCCCCGAGGTGGCGTCGCTCTCGCTCGAAGAGATCATGCAGCGCTATGTCGGGCGCTTCCGCGACAAGGTGCCCGACTGGGCGGCGTTCGAGGACGCCAAGATCGAGGGCTGGCGCCGCGCGCAGCACCGCTTCATCGGCGCTGGCGGCTCGGCCAAGCACGAGGATCCCACGGTCATCCCGCCGCGCGCGTTCACCTTGAGCATCATGTTTGTGCCGCCGGGCCAGGGCAATGCGCCGCACACGCACGAGGTCGAGGAGATCTTCTTCGTGCTGCAGGGCTATCTCACCGTGTTCGTCGAGGACGAAGCCGGGCGCCGCGTCAGCACGCGGCTCGGCCCCTGGGAATGCATTTCCTGTCCGCCCGGCGTCATCCACGGCTATCAGAACGAGAGCCTGGAGCCGGTCTACTTCCAGGTGATGCTCGGACGCGCGCGGCCGGAGGCGATGGGCTATGCCGACGACGAGCTCTTTCGCCGGCGCGAAGCGCACCTGAAGGCCGGGTGAGGCGCGCGGCGCTCCTGCTGCTTCTGCTGCCGGCGGTGTCGGGCTGCTTCTGGCGCGATCACGCGCCGACGCAGCGCGGCACGCTTTACAGCCCCAACGGCGAGCCGCTGAGCGGCGGTCGGCTCGGCCATCCCAGTTGCGCGGACGCGCTGGGCCGCTGGTTCGACCGGGTCGACGCCAACCACGACGGCGCAATCGACCGGAACGAATTCCTCGCTGACGCGGCGCGGCAGTTCGCGCTCATGGACCTCGACAAGGACGGTGTGCTGACGCCGGCCGAGCTCGCGCAATACCGCGCGCCCTATGCCGAGGCGCCGCAGGTGGAGGAGGCCCCGGCTCAGGACGATGAGCGCCGGCGCGAGCTGCGTCCGACGCGCGCCGGGCCGGAGCGTCCCGATCCGGTGATGCTGGCCGATACCGGATTGCACAATCGTGTGACCCGCGAGGAGTTCCTCGCTTTCGCCAGTCGTACCTTCGCCGGGCTCGACGCCGACCATGACGGCCGCGTCACTCGCGCCGAATTGACCGCGCTGTGCCGGACCTGACTATAATGCCGGCTCCGGACGAGGAGCCGCGGCATGCCCGAGAGCGCCCGCAACGCGACAGAGATCGATCCCGAACTGGCGCAGCGCTACGCCTGGCCGCCCGAAGGGCTGAACCGCATCCCCGACTGGGTCTATACCAGCGACGAGATCTACGCGCGCGAGGTCGAGCGCATCTTCCACGACCGCACCTGGAACTACGTAGCGCTTGAGGTCGAGATTCCCGCGGCCGGCGACTTCAAGCGCTCGTTCGTCGGGCCGACGCCGGTGGTGGTGGCGCGCGCTGCCGATGGGTCGGTCCACGTGTTCGAGAATCGCTGCGCCCACCGCGGCGCGGAGTTCTGCCGGCCGCAGCGCGGCAACGCGCGCGAGTTCGTCTGCCCCTATCACCAATGGACCTACGACCTCGCCGGCAATCTCATCGGTGTGCCGTTCCGCCGCGGGGTTAAGGGCGAGGGCGGCATGCCCGCGAGCTTCCGGCTCGAGGAGCATGGCGTGCGGCGGCTCGCGGTGGCGCGGCGCGGCGGCGTGGTGTTCGCAAGCTTCGCCGCCGACATGGAGCCGCTCGAGGACTATCTCGGCCCCGACATCCTGCCGGATTTCGACGCGGTGTTCGACGGGCGCCCGCTCACGCTGCTCGGCTACTACCGCAACACCGTGCCGGCCAATTGGAAGATGTATCACGAGAATCTCAAGGACCCCTACCACGCCACCCTGCTGCATTCCTATCTCGTGACGTTCGGCCTGCTGGTCGCCGGCAACAAGTCGGCGATGATCGTCGACCGCAGCGGCCGGCACGGCACGATGGCCTCGGCCAAGCCCGACGAGCTCAAGCTCGACCAGTCCTCGAAGCAGGAGATGCGCGCCTTCCACGAGGGGCTGCGGCTTGCCGATCCGCGCCTCATGGATTACGTGCGCGAGTTCGATTCGCCCTGGTCGGTGACGATGCAGACGATCTGGCCGACCATGATCGTGCAGCGCGAGCTCAACACCTTGGGCACGCGGCAGATCGTGCCGCACGGGCCCAACTCCTTCACCATGATCTGGACCATGTTCGGCTACGCGGGCGACAGCGACGAGATGCTGCGGCACCGGCTGCGCCAGGGCAACCTGATGGGGCCGGCCGGCTTCCTCGGGCTCGAGGACAACGAGGCGATGAAGTTCGTGCAGGACGGGCTCCGGAAGTCGCGCGAGAGCGCGGCGGTGCTCGAGCTGGGCGGCGTCGCCGAGGGCAGCGCCGAGACGCTCATCACCGAAGCCGCGATCCGCTCGCTCTACCGCCACTGGCGCGAGGTGATGGGGGTTTAGGGCTTACATGCGCGGCGCTCGCCCCCTCACCCTCCCGCTGCTGCGCAGCGGGCCCCTCCCTCTCCCCGGCGGGGCGAGGGGCTGTTCCGTGTTCCACTCCCTCTCCCCGCCGGGGAGAGGGTTGGGGTGAGGGGCCTGATGCTCGCCGGATTTGAGAAAGCGCCGCTCGCACCCGACCTCGCGCGCACGCTGCGCGCGGAGATCGAGGCGTTTCATGCCGAGTATTGCGCGGCGCTCGACGACGACCGGATCGGCGATTGGCCGGAGTTCTTCACCGAGGACGCGGTCTACCGCATCACCGCGCGCGAGAATGCCGACGCGGGGCTGCCGGTGGGGCTCGTCTATTGCGAGGGCATGGGGATGCTGCGCGACCGTGCGCTCGCCATCGCCAAGACCGAAATGTTCGCGCCGCGCTACCTCCTGCATCACGTGAGCAACGTGCGCGTCCTGTCGGCCGCGGACGGGATCGTCGCGGCGCAGGCGAACTACCTCGTGCTGCAGACGCTGGTGGACGAGCCCACCACCGTCCACCAGGCGGGGCGCTATTACGACCGGTTCCGGCGCCTCGACGGGCGCCTCCTTTTGCGCGAGCGTCATTGCGTCTACGATACGCTGCTGATCGACAACTCGCTCGTGATGCCGGTCTGACGCGGAGGAGGGGTCAATGGCTGGTCTCTTGGGCGGCGCGCTCGTGCCGCATGCCCCGCAGTTCTTTTCGCTGCCGGAGACCGAGGACAAGGCGACGGTCGCGCGCGTGCGCGAGGTGATGGGCAAGGTCGGCGAGCGGCTCGATGCACTCGCGCCGGACATCGTCATCGTCGTCGCCAACGACCATGCGAACCAGTTCCTGCTGCACTGCACGCCGCCCTTCTGCTTCCATCTGGGCGCCGAGGTCGGCGGCTCGTTCGTCGGCCGCGACTTCCGCTTCGCGATCGCGAGCGACGCGGCGATGCGGCTCATGCTGCACATGCAGAGCGAAGGGTTCGATCCCGCCTTCACCAACAACGCCGACATCGACTACGCGTTCGGCATCCCGCTCACCTTCCTGGGCGTGAAGCGCAAGATCGTGCCGCTCTACGTCAATTCCTACGTGCCGCCGCAGCCGTCGATGCTGCGCTGCTACGCGTTCGGCGAGGCCTTGGCGCGCGGCATCGCGGCGGCGGGCCTGAGCGCTGTGGTGGTGGCGAGCGGCGGCATGTCGCATTTCCCCGGCACCGACCGATATTCGCAGCCGGAGGTCGAGTTCGACCGCCGCCTGTTCGAGATCATCAAGACCGGCAACCTGCGGCATCTCCTCAGCCTCGAGGAGCGCCATCTCGACGACATGGGCAATGTCGAATTGCGTTCCTGGGCGATCGCCGCGGGCATGCTGGGCGAGCGCAAACCCGATATCAGCGCGTTCGAGCCGAGCTGGCACCACACCTACGCGACCGTCGCCTTCCACGCGCCGCCGGTCGGGCGCAGCGACCCGCTGCATTATCCGCCGATCCATGCCGAGCGGGTGAAGCTCACCCAGACGCTCTATCGCCTCGCCAACGACGCGACGGAGCGGCGGCGCTTCCTCGGCGATCCCCAGTCCTACGCCGCGGCTGCGGGTCTCGCCGCGGACGAGGAGGCGGCATTGCGTGCGCTCGACCAGTCGCGCATGCTCAAGCTCGGCATCCATCCGCTGGTGTTCTTCCTCGCCAACATGCAGATCGAGCACGCACGAAAGGAAACCCACGCGCCATGACGGTGCAGATTCCCATCACCATTGCCTGCGGCGACTACGACCGGACGCGTGCGATCAAGGACGGACGGGTACCGGTCGAGGGCTGCGCCGTCACTTATCTGCCGATCGAACCGGAGGAGGTCTTCTTCCGCGCCTTCCGCTATGCCGAGTTCGACGCGTGCGAGCTGAGCATGAGCTCCTATCTCCGCGTCACGGACGCGGGCACGTCGGAATACATCGGCATTCCGGCCTTCGTCTCGCGCGTGTTCCGCCATTCCGGCATCTATGTCCGAACCGACCGCGGCATCCGCACGCCGCAGGACCTGAAAGGCAAGGTGATCGGCCTGCCGGAATACCAGATCACCGCCGTGGTGTGGATGCGCGGCATCCTGCATGACGATTACGGCGTGAAGCCGACCGACATCGCCTGGCGCTCCGGCGGGATCGAGCAGCCCGGGCGGGACGAGCGCACGCCCTTGGCGCCGATCCCCGGCCTGGACCTCAAGCCAATCCCCGCCGACAAGACGCTCGCGGGCATGCTCGCCGCGGGCGAGATCGACGCGATGTTCAGCGCGCGGGCGCCGTCCTGCTTCGTCAAACGCGCGCCCCATGTCGGGCGGCTCTTCCCGAACTACCGCCAGGTCGAGCGCGAGTACTACCAGCGCACCGGGATCTTCCCGCCGATGCATCTCGTCGGCGTGCGCAAGTCGCTGGTCGAGCGCCATCCCTGGCTGCCGGCGAGCCTCCTCAAGGCGTTCGTCGAAGCGAAGGCGCGCGCGATGGAGGAGGTGCGCGACATCAACGCGCTGCGCGTGACGCTGCCCTGGCTCGAGGCGGAGTGTCTCGAGACGATGGAGCTGATGGGGGAGGATTACTGGCGCTATGGCGTCGAGGAGAACCGCAAGGACATCGAGACGCTGGCGCGCTATTCGCACGAGCAGGGCCTGGTGACGCAGCGCCTCAAGGTCGAGCAACTCTTCGCCAGGTCGACGCTGGAGATTTCCAAGATTTAGCGCATGATGCACCAAAGGAGACGGAAGTTTCAGCGCAGAGGGCGCAGAGCATTTGCTGAGGACGCGGATGACCTGAGCGCGCTGCGCGCGAGAAATAACCACTGCGTCCTCGGCGCAGCCTCTGCGACCTCGGCGCTAAAAGTCCTTCGGGCGGCGCATAAAAATTTTGAGTGGAGGAGACCGTGCCGGATTCCGATACCGCAGCATCGCGGGTGACCGAGCAGGAATCGCTGCGCTTCCACGTCCAGGGCCAGCCGGGCAAGATCGAGATCACGCCCACCAAGCCGCTGACGACGCAGCAGGACCTGTCGCTCGCCTATTCGCCGGGCGTGGCGTGGCCGTGTCTTCACATCCAGCGCGACGCCAACGCCGCCTACGACTACACCGCGAAGGGCAACCTGGTCGCGGTGATCTCGAACGGCACGGCGGTGCTGGGGTTGGGCGATTTGGGCGCGCTCGCGGCGAAGCCGGTGATGGAAGGCAAGGCGGTGTTGTTCAAGCGCTTTGCCGGCATCGACGCGATCGATCTCGAGATCGATACGCGCGACGTCGACGATTTCATCAATTGCGTGCGCTTCCTGCATCCGTCGTTCGGCGGCATCAATCTCGAGGACATCAAGGCGCCGGAATGCTTCATCATCGAGCAGCGGCTGCGCGAGCTTCTGGACATCCCGGTCTTCCATGACGACCAGCACGGCACGGCGATCATCGCCACCGCCGCGCTCTTGAACGCGCTCGACCTCACCGGGCGCGATCTCAGGCGGATCAAGATGGTGGTGAACGGCGCGGGCGCGGCCTCGATCGCCTGCGTCGAGCTCTTGAAGAGCATGGGCCTGCCGCACAACAACGTCACCCTCTGCGACACCAACGGCGTGATCTATCAGGGCCGCCAGAAGGGCATGAACCAGTGGAAGTCGGCGCATGCGGTGGCGACCTCGCGGCGCACGCTCGCCGAGGCGCTCGAGGGCGCCGACGTGTTCTTCGGCCTCTCGGCCAAGGGCGCGGTCGATCAGGCGATGGTTCGCGCCATGGCCGAGCGGCCGATGATCGCGGCAATGGCCAATCCCGATCCCGAGATCACGCCCGAAGAGGTGCGCGCAGTGCGGGCCGACGCGATCGTGTGCACCGGACGGTCGGACTACCCGAACCAGATCAACAACGTGCTGGGCTTTCCCTACATCTTCCGCGGCGCGCTCGACGTGCGGGCGTCCACCATCAACGAGGCGATGAAGATCGCGGCGGCGCACGCGCTCGCGAAGCTCGCGCGCGAGGACGTGCCGGACGAGGTGGCGGCGGCCTATTCCGGCCAGCGCCTGCGCTATGGCCCGGACTACATCGTGCCGACGCCGTTCGACCCGCGGCTCATCTGGTCGGTGCCGCCGGCGGTGGCGCAGGCGGCGATGGATTCCGGCGTGGCGCGGCGGCCGATCGCCAGCATGCCGGCCTATCGCAGCGGATTGCGTGGCCGGCTCGACCCGACCGCGGCGAGCCTGCAGCTCATCTTCGACCAGGTGCGCACGCACCCGAAGCGCGTGATCTTCGCAGAGGGCGAGGAGGAGAAGACGATCCGCGCCGCGCTGTCCTTCCGCGAAAACGGCTACGGTACGCCGGTGCTGATCGCACGGCACGAGCGCATCCGCACCACGCTCGCCGAATTGGGACTTACGGGGACGGCCGAGCTCGAGATCCAAAATCCTCGTCTGTCGAACTCGGTCGAGGCCTACACCGAT
>Ga0335085_10008907_pt1 | contig 15214 bp, 18 predicted proteins | sample Lox_Sample_45_FD_206712 | JGI IMG/M metagenome (GOLD analysis project Ga0335085, IMG submission 206712) | Soil microbial communities from Loxahatchee National Wildlife Refuge, Florida, United States - Lox_Sample_4.5 | ecosystem: Environmental > Terrestrial > Soil > Wetlands | place: USA... | reverse complement strand
TAACGTTTTTTTTTTGCTTTATGAGAACGTACACATCTATACTCATCATTTAAATACCATGGTCCTTTAGGATCATATTTAAAGCAAGAATCCTTATGAGGACCTGACTTCACTTTGGTTTTATAATATTTATTTATTCGAGATCTCTGTCTCGCAGTTAATTTAGTTTTACTTGTTCTCTTAGGTCGTTTAGGTCGTTTAGGTCGTTTAAATTCTGCTTCACCCGTTCTCTTAAATTGTTTATATGCTGGTCCAGCTTCTTGTAATGCTTCTTTGTATGTAATATCATACTCATCAGCATAATTTCGAACGAATTCAACCCAAGGACTATGTGCTGCTGCCTTTAGACCTCCTTCTCTAGTACCTTTACCACCTAAAAGGACACCACCACCTGGTGCATATCTAGCACATCTACGGACTCCGCTTGGTTCCATAACTTCTCTTAAACAATGACGGATTCCTTTTGATGGGCGTCTTCCACCGACATTAACTCCTGTTGCATACATCATATCACAGCCTTGTTCTCCACAACCTCCCATGGCAATCTTTTGTCTAAGTATTTGATCGATTCTATGTCTAATATAGTCTTCGTCCATTATATAATTATTAGAGAAATTAATTAATTGTCTATATTAATCAATTTATCTATCTTAATCTTTTCCTTAATTCTGTTCTTGTCATTTTACGGCCTCCTACCATAACACCTTCACCATAACCAAGAGCTTCTGCAGCTTTACTGCCAACTTGACCCAATGGATGTGGAATGAATGATAATCCTTTACTTAATAGCTTATTTTCTTTAATGAAGTCATGGGCACTTTTTAATCCACTAACAATTGATCTACCAAAGTCACGCAAACCGCTTAAGAAATCACCACCATTAACATGTTCTACATCTTTATAGTTTAAGAAAGGTCTTGATTGAGCATCCAAAATATCAGTAGATGAGATAACACCGACATTAGTAGATGCTCTACCCAATCCTTCAATAGTAAATGTACCTTCTAGGACTGGTACTAAATACAGAGTAGGATTAATAGATACAGTTTGATTTACATTGGTAGCTTGAACTTGTACCTGTAACATATATTGACCTAATTTTCCAGGAGCTTCAAGAGCTTCTAACCCGATGTCAGTAGCAAATTCTACACAAAGTACTGAACCAATAGTACCAATTTGAGCAGTTAATGAACCAGCTTGATATACTGGTCCACCACTCCATTGTGTAAATGTCATGTTACAATGATTTTTAACTGACATTTCATACAGTTGATCCATACTAGCGTTAGATAACAATCCTGTTTTGTTTTGGAACTGAATATTGATATTATTTATTTGGAAGAAAGTATCAGTATTAGTAGGGCTACTATATAGATCCTGATTACGCATACGAGCATATATATATAATCGTCTAGGGATACTACTTAATTGAATATTATTACTATTCATCTGTACTGAAGCATTAGGAGCAACAGTGGCTCCATAATCTGTAGGATATCTAGGTACGTCAAAATATGGATAAGTTATAGACATATTTGGTGATAATACTTGTGTTTCTTGAGGTGTAACATACTGAAATAACATTAATGGTACAGCACCCAATCCAACTTGGCCGAATGAGAATGCGGGACTAGTAAAATTATTGAATGTAATCGAAGATGATGTAACTGGTAATGCACCTAATGATGTATCATGTGACCAGACACGATTAGCAGCTTGTCCTAAAAAGGTAATATTAAAGTCCATTGTAGTAACATTAAAAAAGGCAGATCCATTATTACAACCCCAGAAGTATGGACTTAACAAGAATAGTGGTTCACACACAGCTAAATCAACGACTGCCGTTAATACTTGACTTGCTCCAGTACTAGCAGGATTAGAAACAACTTCCCAATAAGCAAATCCTCCACGACTCATTACTGATTCATCATTAGAATCACCATAACCTTGTAGAGGACTCCTAATACTACCGATAAGATCTGAATAGTTTTGAGACTGATCAGGACATGATGGTGTCATCGAATAATCATGATTTTTCAATTTTGCATCTGTATTGTAATGTAGTAAAGCATGTACAATATCTGCTACATTGACTGACACAGATTGATTATTAATAGTAGCTTGCATAGTATCAATACAGGAAGATATAGGATATGATCTTGGTGCATCTTGATTAGCATTTAATAGAGTTTGTCCTGAAGCAGTAGATGTACCACTCATAGTTATACGCATGGGTAAATAAAAATATTGCTTACGATCAACAAAAATTCCTCCTGATGGTGGAGGACAACTAAATTGAATACTCGAAGACGATACAGAAGTAGTTGTATATTGTTTCCAAGTAGTTTGAGATCCTGATTTGAGAATAGCATAATCTCTCATGTTATCTACGATAGTTCTAGGATCACGGACTAGGACGGTATTTAATTTTTGAAATGATAATGACATTACTATATATAATTGAGAGAAATTATATTTAGTGAGTCAGCATTTTTGTATTTTTATACAAACTTTTCCTGAAGAAACCTATTTTGATACTAGATGTTTGATTATATTCTATCAGCATAGGATATCTATTTCCATATACATCCTCCCAATAAACTTTTACATTGATTCTATATAATGGTGTATCTGATATCATATCGACTAATCTATATTGAGCTGTAGGATTATAATATGCTATTGTCCTAGAATCTCCAGCATTTTCAAGTGGTATCACAAAATCAGTTAATACAGGTAGTGATACATTTATCCCAGTATTATCAGGAGCTGGTATATTTTCATACGATATTGGTATACTACCTGAGGTTATTAGTATCTTACGTAAACTAGACCAATATTGTATCATTGAATATTGTTGCGTAAATATGAAATATTGTGCTGGAAATACAGGTGTAGTCCCAAAAAATGCAAATGCATTCTGATCAGTAGGAAATACTTGTGGAGGAGTTGGATCTGATGGATTGAGAGGAATAGTATTAGTACATCTGAATATGAAATCTGCACCATTAGGTTGATTATATCCATTGAAAAATATTTCGAAAGATTCTAAATATCGTAGTAAGGCTAGATTCATATAGAGAAATGGTATCGAAGTTGCTGGAGAAGTTACATAAGAAAATAATCGCGGAACTATCAAAGAAATTAACTCTGTCGATGAATTGTATTGAAAAAATGGTTGGATAGTAGTCGGGAATAATGCTGCTAATGGACTTGTTGTCCATGCTATATTAAGAGCTACATTAACCATATTAATCAAAGTTTGATATGTATATACATAATAATATGGTGTAATCACTTGCGTATCTTGATTCTGTAGAGGATATGATGCAGTATTATCTGCTGTATAAATTAGATTAACTGGATAATATACATCATTATATAATATTCCGATAATCATTGGAGTAAGATTAGCATTAACTGGATGTGATTGTTGATTACCAGGAACAATAGGCATGATAAATAAGGGTACTGAATTCATAGGTATGGCAAACCTAACAACTGAACAGTAATAATCTGAACACTTATCTACGACAGCTAATGTCTTAGTAACATTATATTCCATAGGTATAGGATTTTCTCCACTAGGGGGATCGAAAGGAGTTCCTGTAGAATTGATCTGAGGAGAATTGAAAGTAATATTCAGGTATATGTTATCATTCTCTTTGTAAATGAAATCTTTGACTGACATTATACTAATAGTACAGAAATTATATCCTCGAAAATAGATTTAATTTGGGGGGAAAATTGGCGTTTAAATTTTTCAAAAAATATATAAGATATAATTAGATATAGTAGTATGACAAGTACGTGTACCTACGTGTTCCAACAAGGATCGAAGAAAGGTGAGACATGTGATGCAACATGTAGAGGAGACTTCTGTTTCAAGCATAAACCAAAAGTTTTTGAGTATAAGAAGAAATATTATCGAGAACAACGCTTGACTAAAGGTGAAGCAGAATGTGATGAAATAAGAAAGTCTATTGAAAAAGGAGATATACCTGATCATAATAAATATGGACTGAAAAGATTAGAGATTATCTGCGAGATGAAAATATTACTCAAACAGATCTATGGTATACTATTGGTCTTGGGTGATATTACTCTCGAGGAACTCGAAAAAAAATTAGATAAGCTAATGAATGAATCTTTTTACAGGAAAATGAATAAAGCAATAAATAAATATGGTGAATTAACTAATAACGAACGAAAACGTAAAGAAGAAGAATATATGACTGAATATGCTAATTTCAGACAATTATGTTACACTCCTTACAGAGGTAATTACAAACGTGCTAAGTCAACACTAAATAAACTTCGAACTGAATATAGTGTTTTACTCGAGAAATTAAAACAAGCCACCAAAATATGTAAAATAATCAATGCAGCTTATGATAATCAATTAAAAGAAGATGTTGTTGAAGTATAATTACTAACTTAGTAATCATACTATTTCTTATTCACTTTCTTTTTCTTAGGTGGTTCATCGTCCTCTTCCTCAGATTCTATTGTCTGGACCATTTTATCTTTGAATTTCTCAACTAATGCAGAAACACGTAGTTTTTCTTGTCTCATTTCATTCCTTAACCGTTTTACTCTGACTTCTTTGATACGTCTTAGTTCTTTTTCCTCATTTATCGATAAAAGATATTCATCTAGCTGATCAGGAGAAGCTCTCTCAAGAAGATTATCGAATACAGTCGAATCTGGGATTGGCACTTGTTGCTGTAAAGGTTGCATATTCTCTAAGTCCGATTTTATTTTTCTATATAGATGAATATGAAAGGAAAATATCGAAAGTACGATGTTCTACGAGAACTCATTAGCTTATCCAGATGGTTCGAAGAACAAGATACTAAAGTGTACAAAGTGAATACTAAGAAATTTAATCATATAGAGATCAATGATCTTCGATGTATTTTAATTAAGAAACATTACCTGATCAAAGTATTAGATAATGAAATCGAGGTAGTTTCGTGAAATCGGACTTAACCGGCTAGTTGTGATTTCACATAGTTATTGGCTAAAATATAGTATCATGTAATAGTAAATGAGCTTATCTAATCTCTTTGTTCCTAATGATTATGATATATTTTGTCATAATATTACTGTTAGTAATCTAGCCACTATAAATAGCCTCAACATCGACAATATCATAGCTGATAATATAATTACCACTAATCTGAGTGCTAATGGTGCCACAATAGATACTCTGATATTACCTTCACTAACTGAAGATGCATCATTAACTGAAGTACTCGTATTAGATACTTCTGATAATACTGTTCATTGGTCTACTACGACTAGTTTAATAGGCCCTACAGGAGCAACCGGATCTACAGGAGCTACTGGGGCTACTGGTGTAACCGGATCTATAGGAGCTACTGGCATAACTGGTGTAACTGGTGCTACAGGGATAACTGGTGCTATAGGAGCTACTGGACCAACTGGTGTAACCGGATCTATAGGAGCTACTGGCATAACTGGTGTCACAGGAGTAACTGGTCAAACAGGGGCCACAGGACCTACTGGCATAACTGGTGCTACCGGATCTACAGGAGCTACTGGTGTAACTGGTATAACTGGCGCTACCGGATCTACAGGAGCTACTGGTGTAACTGGTATAACTGGCGCTACCGGATCTACAGGACCAACTGGTGTAACTGGTGCTACCGGATCTACAGGAGCTACTGGTCTAACTGGCGCTACTGGACCAACTGGTCAAACAGGGGCCACAGGACCTACTGGTGTGGGTAATGTAACTGGTCCTGCTAGTTCAACTAACACAGCAGTAGCATTATGGAATGGTACGAGTGGAACACTACTCGAAAATAGTGCTACTCTATTGAGTAGTGCAGGTGTTTTAGATATGACTTCTTATACAGCTCCTGTTATTGGTTTAGGTAGTGTTTCTAGTGGGGCATCTTCTATTGTATTTGGAGCGAACAACACTAGTTCTGGGCCTAGTCTAGTTGCATTAAATACAGCGTCCCCTGGTAGCTATCTTACTGATAGTCAATCTGGAGATGTAGTATTCAGATTTTATCCAACTACTACTAATGCTTTCAGATTTGGGTTTGGAGCAACTCAAAGTGCATTTTATCTTAATAGCTCAAATGTTGTATGTAATGTTCCTATTTTATTGAATAACTCTACAAGTGGATATACTGCGGCTAACTTTAATTATTATGAACAATATAGTGTAACAGCTGCATTAGGAGGTATATGGTCAGCAAATCAATCATGTACTCTCAAGATAACAAGAATAGGAAATGCAGCGATATTTATGATAGCTACTAATGTATTAGCGACCGCCAATACTTCTACTACAATTTCTCTAGTATTATCTGGAGGTATCCCAGCTAGATTTAGACCTGTTGCAGACTTTCATTCACCTTGCGAAGTAGAAGATAATGGAGCTATCATAGCAAATGGAACATTACTAATAGCAAATGCTGGTACGATGACAATAGGAAGTACAAATGGAGGCGTCTTTGTAGGTTCTGGAACAAGTGGAGTATTTGGTTTTTCAGTTAGTTATCTAATCTCTTAATCATCATAAATTAAATATAATCTAATATTAGTAATGTCAATCAGTAATTTATTCGTACCAAATGATCTGAATTTGTATGCGGAGTCACTCAATCTACCAAATGGAAGTACTGGTGCAGCTGGCGATTTAAATTATTATGAACAATATAATATTGTGGCAGCTCTTGGAGGAATCTGGGCTACTAATCAATCATGTACCATAGATATAACAAGAATAGGTAACCAAGTTACATTTATGTTACAGACTGATATATTGGCAACAGCCACTACAGCATCAACAATTCAATTAGTACTATCTGGAGGTATACCTGCAAGATTTAGACCAGTTACAGATATCCATGCTGCTTGTGTAATAGAAAATAATGCAGCTATAACATCATCTGGTGTTTTATTAATTTCTGCGGCAGGAATATTACAAGTATCTAATACAGGAGGAACTAATTTTACAGGATCTGGTCTTAGTGGTGTATTTGGATTTGCAGTCAATTATCTAACTTCATAACTTAAATAACTCATTGAGTTATCTAAGTAAGATTATAACTAATTGAAAATGGAGGAAATCCTATTGCTCCTGTATTAGAAAAGTTAGGTGAATTATAACCTCCCCCAGCTGCACTCCATATATTTATGATTCCACTAGTCAATATTTGAAATGTTCCGAGAGCATCAGCATCGCCATTATAAACTAATATTGGAGATGTTATTTTGATTGTCGGTAAAAATCTACTTGGTATCGCTGGTGTTGTTGTTATAGCTCCAGTTGTAAGATATGCTCCCAAATTATTAGATAAACAAGTAATCGTTACAGTATTACCTAATAGAGTAATACTAAAATTAGCTGGTAAAGGAACACTCTGTATGGCTCCTCCTAAAGTAAGAGTTGTATCGAAGATTTCATAGTAATTTAATTGTGATGGGAATGCAGCTCCTACACTAGGTAATATAAATCCTCCACCTGAACCTTTCACACGGAATAATTCAATAGCTGTTCCTAAACCAGTACTTGCATAAAATACGTGATCTGAACTTGTAGTATTAACTTGATAACGTAAGACATTAGGATTAACACCAAAACCAAAGAAATTAGTACTATCTCCAGCTACACTAGGAAACATTACTAGTTTTCTATTATCAGTAGTTGTTGGTTGAATTATTCTTCCTGTTTGGTCAATAATATCTCCTTGTATCGTTAAACTACCACCAGCCGGATTACTTGTTATTGTATTAACTGCTAAGGTATTAAGTGTTTCTGTTTCAAAATTTAGAGTATCGGCCGTTAATGAATCGCAAAATAGATCATAATTATTTGGTTCGAATAGATTCGATATTGACATTACTATAATATTAATATCGAAAATAATTTATGATATCAGATATGTTACACTAAAACTATATATTCCCGATGTTCCTGTGGTAGCAGATCCTGAAAAATTACTAACACCTACTCCATTATAGACATTTATAGTACCCCCTGTCTGAATATTAACATATCCTAAATTTTCAGAACCATTATCCTGAACTAATATAGGTTGCCAGAGAGCAAATAAAGGACATAATCTTGTTGGTATTAAAGTTCCCGAAGTAATTGCTGCTGCTATGGTAGCGTTTGCTAAAACATTAGATTGTAAGTTAACTGTAACTTGATTACCTATCCTTGTAATTGATACAGTTCCAGTTTGTGAAGTAGCCCAAATATTTGAAAAAGAATATGTCGCTGATAGTGTTTCATAATAATTTAATTGGCCAGCTGTAGCTGCTCCTACACTAGGTAATACAAATCCTCCTCCTGAACCTTTCACACGAAATAATTCAATATTAGTACTTACACCAGTACCAGCATAAAATACATGATCGGCTGATGTTGATGGTGTTTCATATACTAAAGCATTAGATTGTACTCCAAATCCATAGAATTCAGTAGTATCTGATGGAGATGTAGTTGAATACAAACTTAATTTTCTATTTAATGTGGTAGCTGGAAATGCTATTTGATTAGTAGCATAGAATACAATACCTTGTACAGTAACAGTTTCCCCAGGTATATTACTATTAATTATACCAACATCTATTAATCCTGCTGTTAGTGATTTCGAAGCATTTATATTTACGTTATCTTGTATTGCGATAGTTCCACCAGTAGGGTTACTTGTTATTGTGTTAACAGCTAACGTATTAACATTCTCCGTATTAAAAGTTAATGTATTTGCCGTCAACGAATCGCAAAATAGATCATAATTATTTGGTTCGAATAGATTCGATATTGACATTACTATAATATTAATATCGAAAATAATTTATGATATCAGATATGTTACACTAAATCCATATACTCCAGAAGTTCCAGAAGATGATGATCCTGAGAAATAGAAATTACTACCTGATGCTTTATAGATAGATAAAGTTCCACCTGGTTGTATTTGTACAAAACCAGTAGTTTGCGTACCATTATCTTGGACCAATAATGTTTCCTGCAAGGCAAAAGCTGGAGATAATCGAGTTGGTATCGCTGGTGAACAGAGGATAAATGATGAAGTTGTAGCATTAGCTAAAATATTAGACTGCATATTAAGTGTAACTCTATTACCTATCCTTGTAATTGATACAGTTCCTGTTTGTGAACCAGCCCAAATACCTGTAAAAGAATACGTTGCGGATATTGTTTCATAATAGTTTAATTGAGCTGCTGTCGCGGCTCCTACACTAGGTAGAATAACACCACCTCCTGAACCTTTCACACGGAATAATTCAATATTAGTACTTACACCAGTACCAGCATAAAATACATGATCAGCTGATGTAGTTTGAGTCTGATATACTAAAGTATTAGGTTGTACTCCAAATCCATAGAATTCAGTAGTATCTGATGGAGATGTAGATGAATACAAACTTAATTTTCTACTTAGGGAGGCAGCTGGAAATTGAATTTGATTCGTTGGATAAAATGAAATGCCCTGTAAAGTAACAGCATTACCTGATATATTACTATTGATTGTACCTACATTTATTAATCCTGTTGTTAGTGATTTCGAAGAATTTATATTTACATTATCCTGAATTGCAATAGTTCCACCAGTAGGATTACTTGTTATTGTATTAACAGCTAATGTGTTAATAGCTTGGGTATCTATATTCAGAGTGTTAGCTGTCAATGAATCACAAAATAGATCATAATTATTTGGTTCGAATAGATCAGCTATAGACATTTTATACTCTTAGTATAGATAATATGTCAAAAGTACAATCTATTATTTTCGATAAAAAACAATGGACAAGCCAATCTGCTCATAGATGGTTACATGCACATCATACTAAACCAATAAAAGCTGCACATGAAACTAAACATTTTCTAAGATACAGATTACGTAATCCAGAGATGTTCTCTCGATTCATAACTAAAAAGCTACCTAATGGAATTGATTTGATAATTGGTTTTTATTAACAGTCAACATAGTCACGATTTGATCGAAAGTAGTATCAAACATTTTAGCTAATGCTTTCAGAAATTCATAATATTCTTCTAGAGACATCCATCGATACAATAATCTTACAACACAATGACGGCCACATGTTCTTACATTTTTACCCATTTTTTGAAATCGATGTTCATTGTATGTTAGATTGTATGGTGATTTTAATAATAATTGTGTCAAATAAGTATGATCCTGATAAGTTTGTCTACCGAAGTTCTTAGGTATATATTTTAGAGCATCATCAGGATATCCACCATATGGATTGAAGAATTCGAGAGTATCATCATCCAATTTAAATACACATGTCCAATGCCCATATTTAGGACGCGCTTCAAATAAGAGAACAAATGCGCCATATGGTTCAAGTATATCATCTATATTATCATACTTATATAGATTTGGGTACAACACAATATTTGCCTTACCATCAATCAACTGTAAGATATCATAATTAGATAGCGCTATATCTTCGTATTTACGAATAATCTTTTTTAGCATTATTTCCTCTATAATAGAGGATATAATATTAATAGGGCATTGGATTTTTAGATTCCCAGTCACGAATATCATTAACTAATCTATGTAGAGTATGATTAAATGAATCATAGGGTATCCTTGAAAAATTTTCACTAGAGATAATATCCAGAGCTTCGAGAAATTGTGAATACCATTCATCATAACTCATTTTAGGGGTCTCTTCATCAGAATTATTTTCGTTTTCTTGTTCAGAATTATCTTCATTAGAATTATCACTATCATCATCGCTAGATGTATCATGTTTTGTTCTTTTACTCATTCTTATATCTAAGTCCGATTTTATTTTCATAAGATATATGCTCCATTTTCATACATTACACACATGGGATAATTCTTATAAATAGTAACCCATCTAGATGGTAATTGTAATAATCTTTCTATCTGTTTCTTATTAAGGCCAAAATAAGTCTTTAGCGCATATGTAATCTGTTGAGTTGAACCTGATTTAGGGAAAATAGTCATTATCTGAGCCTCATTTAATAATGTTCTGGCCATCTTACGTTCATTAGGAATGATCAGATGATTAGTAATGATAATAGTTATATCAAGTTTTCGACCTACCTCCATAATATCAGCCATCAACTTATCTATCTGTTTCTTTACTTTGTCATTCTGAATAGTATTACAATCATCAAATAATAAAATAGATCCTCCTCTTAACTCTTTTTCAATATCAATAGGATGATCTAACAGATTCTCATCTATTTTAACTTGTTGTACACGCATCCCATCATAAGCTTTATCATCTTGATAAGCTGTTCTACTGAATAAGTAGAAGTCCTTTTCAGGGAATACTCGAAGGTAATTCTTTATTAATTTAATTGCATACGTTGTCTTGCCGGAACCAGATGGGCCTGCCACATATACTACACTTCGTTGATCTATATCCAAAATTGGTGATAGCTTTCCATCGAATTCTACTTCCGTTGCATCGTCTGAATCTGATAAGTCTCCTGAAGAAGTGTCTGAGGTGCATCCCGTATCTCTATTATCTGTATTGAGATATAAAATTTCTCCATTTACGTTGCCACCTATGATTTTCGCGATTGGCTTTCCTTGTTGTAAATTGAATGACATCTATACTCATAGAGGATATTTTAAAACTCCAGAAAGATATTTTAAAATATCTCACTTAAAATTATCGAAGATGGAAATACAGAACAGCCAGCGACAACTTAAATCTGGAGACAACCTAGCACTTCTCGACTGGGATACATTAAAGTATTGTAAGCACCCTATTGCCCGCGCTCTTTATAAAACCAATGTTGGGCGCCCTCGTAAAGATAATAATGAGAAAGCCAAAGCAACTGATCGTATTAAGTGCAATGTTTGTGGGAAAATGATAATTAGGTCAGGTAGGACTAAACATAATCAATCAAAGTATCATCAAATATACGTTAGTATCGAGAAGAAATTACGTAAAGCATTAATAGATGATTAATTTACATTAATATACCATTATTGATAATTCTCATGTATTTAATTGAGAACTCTCAATAATTACGATGAAACATATCTTTGGGGGTACTTTTCCGGGCAAAAAATGGAAACAGCCTACGATAGTCTCGATAGGCTAATTATGTCTCGATAGGTCAATCGGATAAGGTAATGATAAAATCAATAAACATATCTTCTAAAAAAATCGGATAAGGTATGAACATTTTACTAGACCTTTAAAAAAAATCATAAAAATCAGAGTAAGGTAACGATAATAATAAACCTATCTTTTAAGAAGATTAAAAAATTCTATTGGAGATTCTATTCCATTAAAATTCTATTCTATTGGGAACTAATACTACAATAGGTTAATTAATAGGGATATGTTTATTATCATTACCTTATCTGATTTATTAAAAGGTTTGTTTGAGATACTTAGAGTATCCGATTTTTCTATAGATATGTAGGTCTCTTTATTAAGATAAATAAATCGGAAGTAGAAGTATAATGACTAGTAAATCCGATAAACCTGATATAGAAAGGGGCTTCGATAGGAATGTTGATTACCTAGTGATGAAGAGGCGCTTACTTAAATCCTTAAAGAAAACAATGAAAAATCTAGGTATCGTGGGGCCAAAAATGAAACGCATACTAATGAATAGGATTATCTATTGTCTGATTGCTATTATACAATTACGTAATGGCTCACGTATTTCTGAGGCAGTAACAGCTATGCGTCTTTTTATAGAAGCTGATAATTTCACTGATAAAGTTACTGTAAAGATAGCCAAATCTGAGACACTCAAATATAAGAAAGACACTGGTGAACAGTATATGACTAAAAGAAGACATCGAAGAATAATGTTTCCAATGGACTGGTTTGATGCAAATAAAATACTCCCTATTCTGAAGGGCGTTAATTCATACATTCTACATATCAAGGAAGATAGATTGAAGAAGAGAGTCCTTGATTATCTCAGAAAGTATCATAAATGTAATACTCATTCATTACGCTATGCATGTATTAATTATTTGCTGTATATTAAGAAACTCGAAATGGGTATTGTAGCCAAATTTGTAGGGCATAGTAATGTGAATCAGTTAGTGACATATACACAATTGAAGAATACGGACAAGATATTCGACATGGATATTTAATCTCATCATTATATAGGTATGTCATACGAAGAAATAATACAGACTAAACCAATAAGTAGTTACACAAAACAGGATCTTGATGAAATCAAAGCTATCTCATTTGATAAAGAGAATTTCGCATTGAAGGGATCTTTTTCATTCAGAGGCAGTAAATATCCATCTGATATCGATTTATCTGATATATTTACGGCATGCTGTGATAAAAAAACTACTATTAGAGAATTCATTAAAAAACTCCAAGAAATAGTCTCTAATACATTGCGAGCTAATCATTGGTTTCTTGAATTGAAGGCTGGTGTAGATCAACGTTATGTATCTGATACGATTAATTTACCATTCTTTGAACATCTGAATATGAATGGATTAATATCTGATGATGAATTCATGGCGATACATAGTATTTTCACTAAAGAGCCTACTCAATTAGAAATAGAACAATTAGAGGAATTTCTAAGACAATACGCCACTATTAGATGGACTGCTGATGAAGTGCTCTCAAGCCATAAAGTATTACCTGGTGGTGTTAGTCTATCATTAGAAGATGCAATTAATGATAGTAAAGTGATCAATATCGAATTAATAGTGATTCTCAATAATAGATTTACTGAGATGAGTAATTTCTTCTACTTATTATATTATGCCGCTGATGGTAGTGTACATACGATAAATACTCCTCAAGAATCATATACAGATTTCCCTGATTTTTTCGGTAAGGAGTTGAAGGAAAACATAGCAAAATTGTATTTTTCGGAACTATCGAAAAACTATGTTAAGCTAGCAAAAAGATATTTCACTTATGGAAGATTTTTCCAAGATAAGAAATTAGTACAAGCTGTATATCCTTTACTAAATTCTAATATCAGTCTAGCAAGTCAATTGAAAAGTGAGCTGGCCACAATTGAAAAATTAATCGAAAATGCATCATTCAGTAGTATCCCTCTTACAGTACTCAAAGATCATCTTGATTCAATCAAAGCCAGATTAGCTAATATCATAGAAATCCCACAAAATATTTTGGAGAAACTAAATGATGATCTTCTTGATATTATTGATTCACGTCTACTTACACCTGATATCATAATACATGGAATAAAACCAGTTAAAGGATATTTATCAGAATTCACGAATAAATACGCACTAGCATATCTCAAGAAGGTACATTTAGTGCCACCACCTAAGAATTTACTTCCTTATGAATTACTTAAATAACTTTATGAGTTATCTAAGTAAGATTTAAATATTCTTGTACTTGTGGATTAAGATATCGAAAAGCATCCTCAAATTTAATAGTATTATCATATTCTGTTACTAATATTGATATGCTATCAAGTACATTATTAAATATTCTTTGCATTAATTCAGTATTAGTATCTACTTTCTTCTTAGCAGTATCATATAATGGTTTTGCTACATTAAGTAATTTTTGGGATTCTTTCTTAAAATTCTCATTTCTCAATACATTAGAAATACGTTTATCAATGGATAATGTAGGTATATATTCTAAGTACTTTTTTATTCGCTGGTAGAAATATTTAAGTGCATCATCAAATAATATCTTATCATTATACTCAGTAGCTAAATGTGATATATTATCTAATACATCGGTAAAGATTTCTTGTTTTCTTTTTTGTGTAGCTGATTGGTATAATGGTTTGATGGATTTTAATATATCTGTGGCTTCTTTCTTAAAATAATAATTTTCTAAAACATCCTCTATATTTTTATCAAAATCTTCTTCCTGTTCAGGTTCACCAGTCTCAAATTCACCTTCTACTTCTCTTGCTAATGCCTCTTCTTCTTCTCTTATTATTTGTTTAATTGTTTCTGGATCAGCATTTAATTCTCTAGCTAAATCTTTTATTTCTTCTTGTGAAAATGTGTGTTTAGGAAGCTTCTGGTTTTTACTTTTTGCTAGCTGTTTTGGTTTTTCACCTAACGTTTTTTTTTTGCTTTATGAGAACGTACACATCTATACTCATCATTTAAATACCATGGTCCTTTAGGATCATATTTAAAGCAAGAATCCTTATGAGGACCTGACTTCACTTTGGTTTTATAAT
>Ga0335085_10008906_pt1 | contig 15217 bp, 13 predicted proteins | sample Lox_Sample_45_FD_206712 | JGI IMG/M metagenome (GOLD analysis project Ga0335085, IMG submission 206712) | Soil microbial communities from Loxahatchee National Wildlife Refuge, Florida, United States - Lox_Sample_4.5 | ecosystem: Environmental > Terrestrial > Soil > Wetlands | place: USA... | reverse complement strand
CGCAGCCCGGTCACCGCCGCGGGCGGGATCTGCCCGAACAGCTTGTCCGCGAGCCCCGCCCCGAACTGCACGGACACGATCCCGGCCAGGATCATGGCGGCGGGCAGGGCCATCCGGCCGCGGGCCACGGCTGCCTGGTCCTGCTCCTGCCGCGGCTCGTTCCTGAGGGTGTCCCTTACTCCCACCTGAACATCCGCGCCGCCAGCGTGATTGCCGCGGCGGCCCAGACCGCCAGCGTGATCGCGTTCGCCACCGGGAAGACGACGCCCTGCTGGAGCACGGCGCGCAGGCCGGCCGACAGCGCGCCGGTCGGCAGCAGTTCAAGGACCGGCCGCGCGCCCGCCGGGAACTTCGTCAGCGGGAAGACGACGCCGCCCACCCCGAGCAGCACGATGTACACCAGGTTCGCGGCGGCCAGCGTGGCCTCGGCGCGGAGCGTCCCCGCCATCAGCAGGGCCAGCCCGCTGAACGCCGCGGTGCCGAGCAGGATCAGCAGGGGGGCCACCACGATCGCGGCCGGGCTGGCGTCAGGGCGCCAGCCGATGGCCAGCGCGACGAGGAGGATCAGCGCGCCCTGCAGCAGTTCCACCGCGATCACCGTGGCGGTCTTGGCCGTGATCAGCCCGCCGCGGGACAGGGGAGTGGCCCCGAGCCGCTTGAGCACCCCGTACCGCCGCTCGAACCCGGTGGCGATGGCCTGGCTGGTGAACGCGGTCGACATGACGGCCAGCGCGATGATCCCCGGGGTCAGGAAGTCGATCCTGGACATGCCGGTGTTCAGGTTCAGCAGCGGCTCCAGGCCGAACGCGACCAGCAGCAGCAGCGGGATGATCAGGGTGAGCAGCAGCTGCTCGCCGTTGCGCAGCAGCGTCCTGGTCTCCAGCCGGGCCTGCGCCGCGATCATCCGCGGCAGCGGCGCCGCCCCCGGAGCGGGCGCAAACGCGGACGCCTCGGCTACGCCCTGCGTCATGACCCCGCCTTCCTCATCAGCGGAGTTCCTTCCCGGTGAGCTCGAGGAACACGTCCTCCAGGGTGCGGCTCTCGATCCGCAGGCTGTTGGCCAGCACGCCGCGCTCCGCGCACCACGCGGTCACGGAGGCCAGCAGCAGTGGGTCCACCGCGCCGTGCACCTGGATCACGTAGTGCCCGGCGGGCGACTCCTTGGCCAGGCTGGCCGGGGGCAGGGCCGCCAGCAGGCTGTCCATGTCCAGGCCCGCCTCGGCGCGGAACCTGAGCTGGCCGACCGTGCCGGTGAGCTGGTCCGGCGTCCCCTCGGCCACCAGCTGCCCGTGGTCGATGATGGCCACGTGATCGCAGAGGCGTTCGGCCTCTTCCATGAAGTGGGTAGTGAGGATGATGCTCACGCCGGCCGCGCGCAGCTCCCGGATCAGGTCCCAGGTCGCGTGCCTGGCCTGGGGGTCCATGCCGGCCGTGGGCTCGTCGAGGAACACGAGCTCGGGCCGGCCGATGACGGCGGCGGCAAGCGAGAGCCGCTGCTGCTGCCCGCCGGACAGGCGCTTGTACGGGGTCCGCGCGACCGAGGCCAGGCCGACCAGGTCGAGCAGCGCTGGGACCGCGACCGGGTGGGCGTGGAACTGGCTCAGCAGGTTCAGGTAGTCCGCCGCGGGTACCGACGGGGGGATGCCGCCCGACTGGAGCATCACGCCCACCCGCGGCCGCAGCGCCCGGGCGTCGCGCGCCGGGTCCAGGCCGAGCACGCGCACCGTGCCCTGGTCTGCCCGCCGGTATCCCTCGCAGATCTCCACCGTGGTGGTCTTGCCTGCCCCGTTCGGCCCGAGGATGCCGGTGACCTGGCCGCGGGTCGCGCTCAGCGTCAGCCCGTCCACCGCCGTGGTCTGGCCGTACCGCTTGACCAGCCCGCCGATTTCGACGGCGGGTATCTGCGGGACCGTGCTCACGGACGCGAGTCTACGGTCCCAGCCGAGCGCGGAGCGTGCCGGTATCGATGACCTGCGCCCGCCGCGGGAAGACCTTGCCGAGCAGGAAGTCCCGGGTCTCGGCGTCGGGATCGTCCGTGCCGTCGGACAGGACGTAGAGCCGGTAGTCGCGGTCGGTCGCCTCGATGACCGTGGACAGCACCACGCCGCTGGTACTGAGCCCGGCCAGGACCAGCGTGTCGATGCCGCGGTCGCGTAGCTGGCGGTCCAGGTCGGTGGTGAACATGGCGCCCACCCGGATCTTGATCCGGGATGGCCGCCCAGTCCTGCTCGGTGAACGCCACCCGCACGTAGCCGATCGTGCCGCCGTGCTCGCGGACGTCCGCGATGGCCGTCCGCACCCGCTCGAGCAGCGCGTCCGCGTCGGGCATCCGCTGCACGATGCCCCGCTGGAAGTCCATGACCAGCAGGGCGGTGTGCTTCGGGTCGAGAGCGGGCGTGGGGGTGCTCATGTGTTCTCCCTGGTCCTGGGGGTGCCTGCTAGTCCTTGCCGTGCCTGCCGTGCCGGGCGTACGTGGTGAGGTCGGCCGCCGCGAGCCGCTCGAGCAGGTCGATCGCCCGGTCGAGATCGTCCCGTTCGGCCGGGCCGACCAGGGCGTCGATCGCCCGGGCCAGGTACGACTCCTTCGAGGCGCGCACCGAGGTGACCAGCTGCCGGCTGGACTCGCTCGCCGTGATCAGCGTCTTGCGGCCGTCGCCGGGGTCGCGCTCGGTGTGGATCAGCCCGGCCGCCTTCAGCACCGCGAGGTTCTGCGCGATCGACTGCGGGCTCACGTGCTGCGCCGCGGCCAGTTCGGCCGCGGTGACCGGTCCTTCCTGCAGGATGTGCCACAGCACGGACATCTGCGAGACGGACAGCCCGGTCCCGTCCACCCCGGCCTCCTCGCGCAGCCGGGCCCGCAGCCTGGTGATCGCCACGCTCAGCCGCTGCGCCGCCACCGCAGTCCCCCGAGCCGGCCCCAGCTGCCGGGCCGCGCCCTGGCTGCTTCCTCCTCCGTCCACAGCCCGACCCTAGCTGATAGACAAGCTACTTGGCCAAGTTTCTTAAACAAATATCTTGGCCAATCTACTTGTTGACCTTGTCCCGGCCGGCCTGTCTGCGGTGGGGTGGCTATGCTGCCATGACGGACGGCCCGATCGGGCCGTCACGCGAACGATCACCAGGACGCCCGCGCGTCGCATACGGATCAGGAAGGAAGGCCCGATGGACTCCGAGCGCGCACGCAGCCTGCTCACCGCCGAGCGTGACGAGGTGCAGGGCCTGCTGAAGGACGCCGAGGCGGCCGGCCAGGCCGACCGGGTCTCCGAGGTGGACAGCGAGGCGGGCGACACCGCCGACGCCGCGACGCCGCTGACCGCCGAGGGCATGGACGACGCCATCGCGGAGAGCCTGCGCAACCGGCTGGACGCCATCGAGCGCGCCCTGCACCGGCTGGACGACGGCACCTACGGGAAGTCCGTCCGCAGCGGCGACCCGATCCCCGACGAGCGCCTGGAGGCCGACCCCGCCGCCGAGCTCACCATCGAGGAAGCCCGGGCAGCCGAGCGCAGCTAACCGTACTGGCATGCGAATTTCATGATCGTGAAGGGTTTTTAGTCCCGCCAGGCTACGAAGTCTTCGTGATCATGGAAATGACTTCCCCTGGCTGGGGGTATCGGGGTCAGCGGGGCGCCTGGAGCGCGAGGCCGGCTGGGTGGCCGGTGCCTGCGGATCGGCGGCCGCGGGCTTCTTCTTGGAAGCCTTCTTGTCCGGCACCGGCCAGTCGGGCCCGGCGGGCCAGGAGGCGACGCAGACCGGGGTGTCCGAGTGCGGATTGCGGCCCCGGGCGACGAACCTCTCCATCTTGGTCGCGCCCGGCAGCTCGACCCGCGCGGACACCAGCTGCGTCTGCTCCCCGTCGATCTCGACCCAGCAGACCTGCTGGTTCCGCACGTAGGCCGGGGGCAGGCCGAACCGGCCGCCGATTCCCTCCACGACCGACGTGCAGGACCCGGAGTTGGCGTAGAAGCCGGACGCGATCGCGCCCAGCTCCGGATGGTGCGTGTGGCCCGAGATGAAGCCGTGGTAGCCGTCCGCGACCAGGTCGGCGGCGCGCTGGCGGGCGGCGTGGTTCTGGTCGTAGCCCCGCCGCTCCAGGGCCAGCGCGCTGACCGACACCCAGGCCCGCCGGGCCAGGATCCCGACCACGACGGCCAGCATGATCAGGTCGGCGAGGGCGCCCCAGCCAAGGATCTCACCCCGGTGCACCCACACCTGCGTATCGGGGAACCGCGAGCGGAACGAGGTGACCACCGGTATCCGGGCCACGATGAGGATGGCCAGCGGGATGACGATCAGCCACCACAGCCGCCGTCCGAACTTGCGGTACACCAGCCGGGACCCGATGAACGAGGGGAAGTCGGTCGGGTCGGCCATCTCGTGCGCGCCGTCCACCCAGCCCCGGCCGAGGAACTCGATCCGGGGGATGACCTCGCGGACGATGTGGTGGCCGAGCGGCGTGTCCAGCGAGTTACGCGGGTCGCAGAAGCAGTTGTACGGGTCGAGCTGGTGCCCGTGCTCGACCCGGATCTTCCGGCCGCCGGGCAGGATCAGGTCCGCCTCCAGGCACAGCCGCGCCCCGGTCATGTCCCTGACCGCGTCCGCCGCCTTGACGTCCCAGGCCAGGTCGCCGTCGTGGTTGCCGATCGCGTAGATGACCTGGCCGCCGCGCTCGATCACCCCGGTCAGGGCCGCGCACAGGTCCTCGTGCGCGCGCAGGATGTCCGTGGCCGTGGCCTCGGGGAACGCGAGCAGCTCCACCACGTCCCCGGCCAGCACCACGGTCAGCGGCCCGGTCTCGCGGTCCAGCCGGCGCGCCAGGGTCTCGCAGCACCGCCCCGACACATCGGTGCGTTCCGGCGGCAGGTGCAGGTCGCTAGCGGTGATCACCTTGCCGCCGGGCGGGACGTCCACCTCGAGCAGGTCGGCGATCTCGGGTCGCGGCGCGGGCATGGCGGTATGGCTTCCTTACGGCCGGTTCCTAGCCGTGGTTGTTCCCCCCGGCACTAGCAATGATGCCGCAGCCACGACGGCTCGCGCGCAAGCCCGTTCGTTGAAAAGAATTTAAGCAGGTGGGACGGGAGCGGATACCTTCCCTTCGTATGGAACTCGGCGAGTATGACCACGGGGCGGTCGAGACCGCATCCCGGGAGCTGTGGGAAGCGCACGACGTCTACCGGTACAACCGGGACGGCCTCCAGGGGAAGGGGGCCGTATTCAGCGTAGACACCCCGCCGCCCTACGTATCGGCCGCGCACCTGCACGTCGGTCACGCGATGAGCTACTCGCAGCCGGATTTCATCGTCCGCTACCGGCGGATGCGCGGCGACCGGGTGTTCTACCCGATCGGGTTCGACGACAACGGCCTGCCCACCGAGCGGTACGTCGAGCAGGCCTACAAGGTCCGGGCGGTGGACATGCCGCGGGCCGAGTTCACCGCGCTGTGCCTGGCCGAGACGCGGCGGGTGGCCGAACGGTACGAGGACCTGTGGCGGCGGCTCGGCTTGTCGGTCGACTGGTCGCTGCGCTACTCCACCATCGACGCCCGCTGCCAGCGGACCGCCCAGACCAGCTTCATCCGGCTGTACGAGGCGGGTTACCTGCGGCGCGCCCAGGACCCGATCCTGTGGTGCCCCGAGGACCGCACCTCGCTGGCGCAGGCCGACGTGGAGGACCTGGAGCGGACCAGCAGGCTGCACACGATCAGGTTCGGCAGCCCCGAAGGCCGGGACCTGCTGATCGCCACGACCCGGCCCGAGCTGCTGCCGGCCTGCGTGGCGCTGTACCACCACCCCGGCGACGACCGTTACATCGGGCTCGAGCGGGCGGTCGTGCCCCTGTTCGGCTACGAGGTGCCGGTGCGCACCGACGAGTCCGTGGACCCGGAGTACGGGACCGGGCTGATGATGGTGTGCACGTTCGGCGACAGCGAGGACGTGCTGAAGTGGCGGCGCGACCGGCTGCCGCTGCGCCTGGTGGTGGAGCCGGACGGGCGTCTGGGCGAGCTGGCCGGGGAGTTCGCCGGGCTGCCGCTGACCCAGGCCCGCTCGGCCATCGTGAAGGCGCTGGACGAGGCCGGGCTGCTGGTCAGCAGCGAGCCGGTGCGGCAGGTGGTCGGGGTGCACGAGCGGTGCCAGACGCCGGTGGAGTTCCAGATCAGGCCGCAGTGGTTCATTGCCGTGCGGGAGCACGCGGACCGGTTCCGGGCCCGCGCGGCCGAGCTCGAGTGGATCCCGGCGTTCATGCAGCGCCGGCTCGAGGACTGGATCGACGGGCTCAAGTGGGACTGGAACATCACCAGGCAGCGGCGCTACGGCGTGCCGTTCCCGGTCTGGTTCTGCGCCGCCTGCGCGGCGCCGGTGCTGGCCCGGGTCGAGGACCTGCCGGTCGACCCGCTGGCGGACCAGCCGCCGGCCGCCTCGTGCCCGGCGTGCGGCGGCACCGAGCTTGAGCCCGACCCCGACGTGATGGACACCTGGATGACATCCTCGCTGACGCCGCAGGTCAACGACGGCTGGGCGATCGACGGGACCGATCCCGCGCTGGCGCCGATGTCCATGCGAGTGCAGGCGTTCGAGATCATCAGGACCTGGCTGTTCTACTCGGTGGTGCAGTCCGAGCTGCTGTTCGGCCGAGTGCCGTGGCGCACCGCGCTCATCTCCGGCTGGGGGCTGAGCGAGCAGGGCAAGAAGCTGTCCAAGCGCGATCTCGACTCCTCGACAGGGCCGGACGGCTACAACCGCTACGTGCCCGACGACGTGATGGGCAAGTACGGCGCGGACGCGGTGCGGCTGTGGGCCACCAAGGGCCGCATCGGCACCGACCTGCGCTACAACGAGAAGGACATCAGGACCGGCCGCAAGTTCGCGGTCAAGCTCTGGAACGTCGGGCGGTTCCTGTCCCTGAACCTCGGCGACCTCGACGTCTCCGCGCCGCCCCCGCCGCCGGGGGAGCGGGACATCGTGGACCGGTGGCTGCTCGCACACCTGGCCGACACGGTGGCCGAGGCCACGGCCGCGTTCGAGGGGCACGACTACATGCAGGCCCACCTGGCCGCCTCGCGGATGTTCTGGTCCGTCTACTGCGACCGCTACCTGGAGATGATCAAGGACCGGCTGGCGCAGGACGGGAACAGCGCGCGGGACGGGGACAGCGCGCGGGACGGGGACAGCGCGCGGGACAGCGCCCGCTGGACCCTGCGGGAGTCGTTCCGGGTGCTGCTCGGCCTGTTCGCCCCGTTCGCCCCGTTCGTCACCGAGGCCATGTACCAGCAGTTCTACCGCGCGCACGAGGACGCGGTCTCGCTGCACCTGACCCGCTGGCCGGCCGCGGACGAGCGGTGGCGCGGCGACCGCCAGGCGGTCGAGGCGGTGGACCAGCTCGCGGTGATCCTGGACGCCACCCGGGTCCTGCGCAGCGGGCAGCGGCTCGGCAACTCGGCCCGGCTCAGCCAGCTGATCGTGCAGGCGCACGACGCGCAGGCCGGGTCGCTGCTCGACCAGATCGCCGAGCCGCTCCGGGTCGCCGCCCGCGCCGACGCCGTGGTCCGCGGCACCGCCGGCCATCCCAGCGGCGTCGACGGGATCACCGTCGGCATCACCGTCTAGGCGCGGTGCAGGCGGGCCAGCACGTCGCGGGCCATCGCGATGTCGGCGGCCAGCTTGCCGGCCTGGCTCAGCACGGGGGCGTCGACCTCGTCGGCATAGCTCACATCGATGACAAGGTTGCCCGACTGGACGAACAGCTCCACCTTGGGCAGGCCGACGTCGATCTCGAAGACCGCGGTCGCCTGGTCACCGAGCCCGTGCACCGGCCGCGTCCCCGTGACCTTATCCACCAGGTGGTGCGTGAACGAGACGCCGAACTGGAACCGGGCGCGCGCGTACTCGACGTCGGTGAAGGTGGTGACCTCCAGGTTGAGGAATCCGCTCGGGGCGGGCCAGAAGCAGATGCTCGTGCCGGCCTGGCCGGCCGTGCCCTGCCCGGCGCCGCCGCTAGGCTGGCCGGCGCCGGCCCCTGGTGCGTACCTGGCCAGCGTCGACGTCCTGACGAGATGACAGGCGTCGGACGGGCTGGCATAGCTCGGTCCCGGGGGAGCGGTCGAGGTGGCCGGACTGCCCAGGGCGGCCAGCGCGTCCCTGGCCATCGCGGTGGCTCCCGCGAGCATCTTCGCCGTCTGGGATGCGGATGTGGCGCCGGCCGCGGTGTCCTCATAGGAGACGTCGAATTCGGCATTGCCCGACCACACGACCACGTCCACCACAGCCTCGGTGTTCTCTTGCCGGAACGAGGCCAGCGCGGACGTGCCGAGGTCGTTGAGCCAGCGCATCCCGGTCACCGTGATGCCGCCCGTGCTGACGCCGAGGCTCTGGCCGACCCCCTGGAATTCCTGCCCGGCGGCCAAGGCGCCGGGATAGGTGCTGATGCTCAGCTGAGCGCTGAAGCCGCTCGCCGTCCAGCCGCACACGCTGGCCGATGAAGCGGCCGGCTTCACCGCGGCCTGGGGGGTCAGCGGCGTGAACGTCGAGCCGGGCAGGTAGCGGGCCAGTGTGGCCGTGCCGATCAGGCGGCACGAGTCGGGCCGGCCAGCGTAATGCGGCTCGGCGGCCAGTGACGCGGCCGGCGGCGGGGCGGCGGAGGCGGGCCGGTCCAGGACGGCCAGCGTGTCGCGGGCCATGGCCGTCATCCCGGCTGCCTGTGCGGGGCTGGGCGGCGACGCCTGGGAGACGCCGGTGGCGGTGTCGGTGGCGTCGAGGTTGATGACGATGACGGCGTTGCTCGACTGGACGACGAGGCTGGCGCCGGGAAGCGAGGCCACCGGCGCCGTGCCGAAGTTCGCGGTCGGCCTGGCGACGACGAAGGCCTGGGTGGCCTGGTCGCCGAGGCCGTTTACCGCCTTGGTGCTGACGATGACTCCCGGGCAGTGACAGCGGAATGCGGAAAGCGAGGTGCGGTAGGCCTGCTGGGCCTGCTTGACCGCGGACGCCGAGCGGAAGATGTCGACCTGCGCGATCAGGGTCCGATTCTCGCCGTTATTCGTGCTCGACCATTTGCATACGCCGGCCCTGGCCGTGTTACCCGCGCTGGTGCTTACCGGGGTCCCTTTCGCTCCGGGCAGGTATTTCGCCACGTCGGCGGCGCTGATCAGGGCGCAGGGCTCTCCAGGCAGGCTGGTATACCGCGCCTGCGGAACCGTGGGACGCACGATGAGGAAGACGGCGGCCGCGATCACCGCGGCCGCCAGGACACCCGCCGTCACCCCGGTGACCAGGGGCCTGCGGCGGGCCCAGGCCGGGAGCAGGCGTGACCAGCGACCCGGCGGCGGGGGCGGAGCCTGCGCTGCGGGATCGGCGGTCTCCACGGGCTCCGCGGCTTCGGCGGGCTCCGCGGCGGCGCCGGATCCGGGCGGGTCCGCGGCCGATTCGCCGGGCCCCGTGGCTGATTCACCTGACATTGCGCTGTCCCCTAACGCCGATGCCACCACAGCTAACCGCTTTGAGCCCCCCGAAGCCGTCAGTAACGATACCAATTCACAGTCTCCGTAATGTCTCGGGCTAATGCCGGATCAGCGTTATTTCCGGCCTGACGGTAATGGGCTGGGTGCCTTATCGTCATGCCCGTCGCTGAATTCATGATCATTTATCGCGTACCCGGTAAGGCTGAGCTGGCACAATGACCAGGATGCGGACGATCGCGCTCGAAGAGCACTTCCTGGCGCCCGGCCTTGCCCCGCCGCCCGGCACCGGACCGCTGGCCAGCTGGGGCCCGCAGGTCGGCAGCCGGCTGCGGGACCTCGGCCAGGAGCGGCTGGCCAGCATGGACGCCAGCGGCATCGACGTCCAGGTCATCTCGCACGTGGCGCCGGCCGCCCAGCCGATGGCAGGCGCGGAGGGCGTGACCCGCGCCCGGGAGGCCAACGACCAGCTGGCCGCGGCGGTGGCGGCGCACCCGGACCGGTTCGGCGGCTTCGCCACGCTGCCGACCGCCGACCCGGCGGCGGCCGCCGACGAGCTGGAACGCGCCGTGACCGAGCTCGGCCTGGCGGGCGCCATGGTCAACAGCACGCTGGGGTCCAACGGCGCCTTCCTCGACGAGCCCCGGTTCGCCCCGCTGCTCGAGCGGTTCGAGCGGCTGGGCGAACCGCTCTACCTGCATCCCGCGCCGCCCTCGGCCGCGCTGCGCGAGGTGCTGTACCGCGGGCTCCCGCCCGCCGTGGCGGGCCGTCTGGCCACCGGAGCCTGGGGCTGGCACGCCGAGGCCGGGCTGCACGTGCTGCGGATGATCGCCGCCGGCGTGTTCGACCGGTACCCGGGGCTGCGGATGATCGTCGGGCATTGCGGCGAGATGGTGCCGTTCATGCTGGACCGGATCGACACCATGCTGGGTTCGGCCCTGCTGGGCCCGTCCGGCCTCGCGCTGAAGCCGTCCGAGTACTTCCTGCGGAACATCTGGGTCACCACGAGCGGCCTGTTCAGCCTGCCGCCGGTGCTGTGCGCCGTGCAGGTGCTCGGGGTGGACCGGGTGCTGTTCAGCGTCGACTACCCGTTCGGGGACAACGCGGCGGGCCGGGCCCTGCTCGACGCGCTCCCGCTGGCGCCGGCCGACAAGGCGAAGATCGCCGGCGGCAACGCCGAGCGGGTGCTGCGGCTGGCACCCGGAACCCGCTGACACGCCCGTCAGCCCGGGGATCCCCACGTCAGCCCCAGGATCGTGATGTACGTCACGATTTACGTCACGCCGGCGTTGCGTAAAAATTTGCATGCGGCGCTCCATTTACGACACAATGATGTTGTGAAAAAGACCGGAGCTGCTGACGACCCCGTGCGGGTCGCGGTCAGCGCTGCTCCGGCGGGTGCCGCGGCCGGCGCCGGCGCTCCCACCCGGGGGCAGGTCGCGCGGCTGATCCTCGAACTCGGGCCGTCCACCGCGGCCACGCTCGGCGGCCGGCTCGGGCTCACGCCCGCCGCCATCCGCCGCCACCTGGACAACCTGCTGGCCGAGGGCCTCATCGAGACCAGGACGGCCAGGACCTACGGGAACCGGGGCCGCGGCCGCCCGGCCAAGGTATTCGTCATCACCGACGCGGGCCGCAGTGCCTTCGAGCACGCCTACGACGACCTGGCCAGCAGCGCGCTGCGCTTCCTGGCCGAGACGGCGGGCCCGGAGGCGATCGCCGAGTTCGCCCGCAGGCAGGTCTCCGACCTGGAGCGCCGGTACGCGCCGGCGGTGACCAGGGGAGAGCTGGCCAGCCGGGTCCAGGCGCTGGCCGAGGCGCTGTCCGCCGACGGGTACGCCGCCTCCGCGGGCCCCGCGCCCGCGATCGGAGCGGGGGAGGGGGCAGCGCAGCTCTGCCAGCACCACTGCCCGGTCGCGCACGTGGCGGCCGAGTTCCCGCAGCTCTGCGAGGCCGAAACCGAGGCTTTCGGCCGGCTGCTCGGCACCCCGGTGCGGCGGCTCGCTACGATCGCGCACGGCGACGGCATCTGCACCACGCACGTCACCAGCGTCGGGAAGGCAGGCCCGGCCGAGGCTGTTGCAGTACCCGTAACCACTGAAAATCCCCAGAGTCCGGAGGGCTCTTGATATGACGACCACCACGCAAGACCAGCTCGAAGGGCTGGGCACGTATAAATTCGGCTGGGCCGACTCGGACGTGGCGGGTGCCTCCGCGCGCCGCGGCCTGTCCGAAGAGGTGGTCCGCGACATCTCGGCGCGGAAGAACGAGCCGGAGTGGATGCTCAAGCTGCGGCTCCAGGGCCTGCGCAACTTCGGCCGCAAGCCCATGCCGAACTGGGGCGCCGACCTGACCGGCATCGACTTCGACAACATCAAGTACTTCGTCCGCTCCACCGAGAAGCAGGCGGCGAGCTGGGACGAGCTGCCGGCCGACATCAAGAGCACCTACGACCGGCTCGGCATCCCCGAGGCGGAGAAGCAGCGCCTGATCGCCGGCGTGGCCGCCCAGTACGAGTCCGAGGTCGTCTACCACAAGATCAGGGAAGACCTCGAGGAGAAGGGCGTCATCTTCCTCGACACCGACACCGCCCTCAAGGAGCAGCCGGAGCTGTTCAAGGAGTACTTCGGCACCGTGATCCCGCCCGGCGACAACAAGTTCGCCGCGCTGAACACGGCGGTGTGGTCCGGCGGCTCGTTCATCTACGTGCCGAAGAACGTCAAGGTGGAGATCCCGCTGCAGGCCTACTTCCGGATCAACACCGAGAACATGGGCCAGTTCGAGCGGACCCTGATCATCGTGGACGAGGGCGCCTACGTCCACTACGTGGAGGGCTGCACCGCGCCCATCTACAAGTCCGACTCGCTGCACTCCGCGGTGGTCGAGATCATCGTGAAGAAGGACGCCCGCTGCCGGTACACGACCATCCAGAACTGGTCGAACAACGTGTACAACCTGGTGACCAAGCGGGCCGTGGCCCAGCAGGGCGCCACCATGGAGTGGATCGACGGCAACATCGGCTCCAAGGTGACGATGAAGTACCCGGCGGTCTACCTGATGGGCGAGCACGCCAAGGGCGAGACGCTCTCGGTCGCGTTCGCGGGCGAGGGCCAGCACCAGGACGCCGGCGCCAAGATGGTGCACTGCGCGCCGCACACCTCCTCCACCATCGTCTCCAAGTCGGTGGCGCGGGCCGGCGGCCGGACCTCCTACCGGGGCCTGGTCAACGTGCAGGAGGGGGCCGAGCACTCCAAGTCCAACGTCAAGTGCGACGCCCTGCTGGTCGACACGATCAGCCGCAGTGACACCTACCCGTACGTCGACGTCCGCGAGGACGACGTGGAGATGGCCCACGAGGCCACCGTGTCCAAGATTTCCGAGGATCAGCTGTTCTACCTGATGAGCCGGGGCATGACCGAGGACGAGGCGATGGCCACGATCGTCCGCGGGTTCGTCGAGCCGATCGCCCGTGAGCTGCCGATGGAGTACGCGCTCGAGCTCAACCGGCTGATCGAGCTGCAGATGGAGGGGGCGGTCGGCTGATGTCGGCTGGACTTCAGGGAGCGGTCGAGACCGCCCCCGTGACAAGGCTGCATGAGCACCGCTCGTACGACCCGGCGGACTTCGGTGTCCCGAACGGCCGCGAGGAGGACTGGCGGTTCACCCCGCTCGCCCGGCTGCGCGGGCTGCACACGGACAACCCGCCGGCTCCGTCCGCGACGGTGACCGTGGAAACGGATCCCGCCCCCGAGGTCAAGATCTTTACGGCCGAACGGGGTGGGTCCTTGCCATCCCCCACCTTCACCCCCGCCGACCGGGTGAGCGCCCTGGCCTACGCGAGCTTCGGGGAAGCGACCGTGATCACGGTGCCGGCCGAAGCCGACGCGTCCAGGCCCACGGTCGTCACCGTGACCGGCGACGGGGGGACGGGCTACGGGCACCTGCTGGTGCAGGCCGAGCCGTTCTCCCGGTCGGTGATAGTGCTCGATTACCGGGGCAGCGCTACCTACGCCGACAACGTCGAGCTGGTGGTCGGGGACGGCGCCTCGCTGTCCGTGATCAGCCTGCAGGACTGGGACAGCGACGCGGTGCACCTGTCGCAGCACTACGCCACGCTCGGGCGGGACGCCAGGCTGCGGCACGCCGCCGTGACGCTGGGCGGATCCGTGGTCCGGCTGGCCCCGTCCGTCCGCTACGGCGCCCCGGGCGGCGACGCCGAGCTCACCGGCCTCTACTTCGCCGACGCGGGCCAGCACCTGGAGCACCGGCTGTTCGTCGACCACGACGTGCCGCGCTGCCGCAGCCGGGTCACCTACAAGGGCGCGCTGCAGGGCGAGGACGCGCACTCGGTGTGGATCGGCGACGTGCTGATCAGGCCCGAGGCGACCGGCACCGACACGTACGAGTACAACCGGAACCTGGTCCTGACCGACGGCACCCGGGTGGACTCGGTGCCGAACCTGGAGATCCTCACCGGGGAGATCACCGGCGCCGGGCACGCCAGCGCCAGCGGCCGGCTGGAGGATCACCACCTGTTTTACCTGATGGCCCGCGGCATCCCGTTCGACGAGGCCCGCCGTCTGGTCATCCGCGGGTTCTTCGGCCAGCTCATCGAGACCATCGAGGTACCCGAGCTGCGCGAGCGCATCACCGCCGGGATCGAGGCCGAGCTGGAGAAGTCACTATGACCGAGACCCGCGCTTACACCCGGGCCTGCGCCCTGTCCGAGCTGCCGGAGGAAGGCGTCCTCGGCGTCGAGGTGGCGGGCGAGCCCGTCGCCGTGGCTCGCACCAGCGGCGAGGTCTTCGCCCTGCGGGACGTGTGCTCGCACGCCGAGGTCCCGCTGTCCGAGGGCGAGATTTACGACCACACGGTGGAGTGCTGGCTGCACGGGTCCTGCTTCGACCTGCGCACCGGGCAGCCCACCGGGCTGCCGGCCACCGAGCCGGTGCCGGTTTACCCCGTCAAGATCGAAGGCGACGACGTCTACGTCGCGCTGCCCATAAAGGAGTCATAACGTGGCCACCCTCGAGATCCGCGACCTGCACGTCAGCGTCGAGGAGAGCCCTGGCAACCACCGGGAGATCCTGCGTGGCGTGGACCTGACCATCCGCGAGGGCGAGACCCACGCGATCATGGGCCCGAACGGCTCCGGCAAGTCCACCCTGGCCTACGCGATCGCCGGCCATCCCAAGTACCTGGTCACCAAGGGCAGCGTCACCCTCGACGGCGAGGACGTGCTGGCCATGCCCGTCGACAGCCGGGCCCGGGCCGGCCTGTTCCTGGCCATGCAGTACCCCGTCGAGGTGCCGGGCGTGACGGTGTCGAACTTCCTGCGCACCGCGGTCACCGCGGTGCGGGGCGAGGCGCCCAAGCTGCGCGACTTCGTCAAGGAACTGCGCGCCGCGATGTCGGCGCTGTCCATCGACCCGGCGTTCGCCAACCGCAACCTCAACGAGGGCTTCTCCGGCGGCGAGAAGAAGCGGCACGAGATCCTGCAGCTCGAGCTGCTCGACCCGAAGGTCGCGGTGCTGGACGAGACCGACTCCGGGCTCGACGTCGACGCGCTCAAGGTGGTCTCCGAGGGCATCAACAGGTTCCGCGAGCAGCCCGGCCACGGCGTGCTGCTGATCACGCACTACACCCGGATCCTGCGGTACGTGAAGCCGGACTTCGTGCACGTGTTCGTGGCCGGCCGGGTCGTCGAGGAAGGCGGCCCCGAGCTGGCCGAACGGCTGGAGAACGAGGGCTACGAGAAGTTCGCGG
>Ga0335085_10008905_pt1 | contig 15218 bp, 12 predicted proteins | sample Lox_Sample_45_FD_206712 | JGI IMG/M metagenome (GOLD analysis project Ga0335085, IMG submission 206712) | Soil microbial communities from Loxahatchee National Wildlife Refuge, Florida, United States - Lox_Sample_4.5 | ecosystem: Environmental > Terrestrial > Soil > Wetlands | place: USA... | reverse complement strand
CCACAACACGTCCTGAAACGATGCTTGGCGACGTGGCGGTTGCGATCCACCCTGAAGACGAGCGCTACCTGCACCTGCACGGCAAGAAGCTGCGCCTGCCGCTGATGAACCGCGAAATTCCAGTCATCCTGGATGAGTGGGTGAGCCGCGAGTTCGGCACCGGCGCGGTGAAAGTGACGCCGGCGCACGATCCGAACGATTTTGCGCTCGGCGAGCGCCACCATCTGCCTTCAATCAACGTGATGGACGACACGGCGCACATCAACGCCGAGGGCGGCGCATACGCGGGGCTCGATCGCTACGTGGCGCGGAAGAAGATCGTTCACGATCTTGAAGAACAGGGCCTGCTGGCAGCGATCAAGGATTACACGAACAACGTGGGCCACTGCGACCGCTGCAAAACGGTGGTGGAGCCTCGGCTTTCAACGCAGTGGTTTGTGAAGATTCAGCCGCTGGCCGACAAGGGGATTGCGGCGGTGAAGCCCGATGCCAACGGCAGGAAGGCCATCAACTTTACGCCGGAGATGTACGAGAAGACCTACCTGAACTGGATGGAGAACATTCACGACTGGTGCATCTCGCGGCAGCTCTGGTGGGGCCACCGCATACCGGCGTGGCATTGCGCCGGCTGCCACAAGATCACGGTGGCGCGCGAGGATCCCTCGAAGTGCGCGCATTGCGGGTCCGGAAAGATCACGCAGGAGACCGACGTGCTCGACACGTGGTTCTCGTCGGGCCTGCTGCCCGTTTCGGTCTTCGGATGGCCGAACATCACGGCGGACACTCGCGCCGATTTCGACACCTTTTACCCGACTAGTCTGCTCGTGACCGGCTTCGACATCCTGTTCTTCTGGGTGGCGCGCATGATCATGCTGGGATGCTGGTTCGCGGATGATGTTCCTATGCCCGACGGCAGCTCCAGGCCGCTGTCCGAGGCAGTCCCCTTCCGCGAGGTTTACATCCACGCGCTGGTGCGCGATGCAAACCGCGAGAAGATGTCAAAGACCAAGGGCAACGTGATCGATCCGATCGAGATTGTGAAGCAGTATGGGACCGATGCGGTGCGCTTTACGCTGGCCTCGATGGCGTCGCCGGGGACCGACATTGCGTTCAACGTGGCGCGGACGGAAGGGTATCGCGCATTTGCAAACAAGATCTGGAATGCGGCGCGGTTCTTGTTTATGAACGTTGACCGCGCGGCTGAGATCGGCGTCACGGTTGATGCTTCCGCACTGGGCGGCATGCCTGAAGTGGACACCGATGCGCCCATTGAAGCGCGCTGGATCGTGGCTGAGTTGCATGCGACCGCGGCGAAGGTGACGCAGTCGCTGGAGAACTACCGCTATGACGACGCCGCAAATACGATCTACCAATTCTTCTGGGGCAGCTTCTGCGACTGGTACCTGGAGATCGTGAAGCTGCGGTTGGACTTTTCTGAAACGGCCGACAAGGCGGCGACGAAGGCCGCCCTTACCACGCTGGTAAGTGTGTTTGAAGCGGCTCTGCGCATGCTTTCGCCCTTCATGCCGTTCCTGACCGAGGATCTCTGGTACGCGGTATACGACGACAGACCGCCGGCGAAGTCGATTGCGTTGACGCGGTACCCATGCAGCACTCGCAACGCAGCCGACGATGAACAGGACTTTGCCGATTTCCGGCTGATACAGGACCTGGTCGTCGAAGTGCGCGCGCTTCGCAAGGAGATTGGCGTGGAAGAAAAGGCTGCTACGCCTATCGAGGTTCGAACCGGCGCTTCTTCAAGGAAGATTGCCGAGGTGAATCACGACATTGTTGAGCGGCTGGCGCGCGTAAGCGAAGTGCGCTTTGTTGACCAGATTTCAGCCGGCCTGTCGAAGCATCACACTGCAACCTTCGATGTAGGTGTTGTCTACGAGCGCACCATCGATGTTGCCGCCGAGCGTGAACGGTTGACAAAGGACATTGCGAAGTATGAAAAAGGGTTGGCAGCAGCGGAGCGTCAACTGGGAAATGAGGGCTTTCTGGCCAAGGCGCCTGCGCATGTTGTTGAGGGACTGAAGAAGCAGGAATCCGAAACCCGCCTGCTGATGGAAAAGGCGCGTACTACGCTGGAAGCACTGCCGAAAAACTAGTGTTATTGGCGGTGGATTGAGGTTCGTGCTTTCCCAGGTCTCAAAATCGAGACCTGGGGCACCCGGCACCCGGCATTGCCGCAAGGTTGAGCAAGGATAAGCGCAGATCCTTCGCTCCGCTCAGGATGACAACGCGCTGTGAAATGAAAAAGGAGCAAAGAGCTGATTGCTGAAAGCTAGTAGCTAACGACTGAAAGCTGATCATGGATTGGAAGAGCCATCGCATTGAAGCACTGCTGGAACAGGCCCTGGTTGAAGACCAGGCAGTTGCAGATGCTACTACGAATCTGACCATCGATCCGAACCTGCGTGCTTCGGGGGCCATCATCGCGCGTCAGGATCTTGTCGTGGCCGGTTTGGGGGCGGTGCCGCGACTGTTTGAAATCTTCGCCCGGCTCGATCCGCGCCCACCGGCGCATATACGCTTTGAGGTGGTGAGCCATCCGGAGATTTTCGACGGAGTGCGGGTCCATGCCGGGCAAGTGCTGGCCGTGATCCGACACAACGCGCGGGTGCTGTTGAGTTGCGAGCGCGTGATCCTGAACCTGATACAGCACCTGAGTGGAATTGCCACGCTGACGCGCCAGTACGCCGACGCCATCCAGGGAACGCATGCCCATGTGCTTGACACGCGCAAAACGGTGCCCGGATTGCGCGCCCTTGAGAAGTATGCGGTGCTCTGCGGCGGCGGCACGAATCACCGCATCGATCTGGCTTCGGGAATCCTGATCAAGAATAATCACATTTCGCTGGGTGGCGGACTGCCGGCTGTGCTGAAGCGCGCGCTCGAGAGCCGCAAACCGGGTCAGCGCGTGCAGGTAGAGGTGCGCAACGTGCGCGAGCTTGAAGAGGCGATCGCCAACGGAGCCGAGGCGATACTGCTGGACAACATGACGCCACAGCAGGTGAAGCAATCGGTCGAGCGCATCCGCAAAGAGACAAAGGATCAGGCAGGCCGGTGGATTCCTACTGAGGCCAGCGGCGGCATTCAACTCGACAATATCCGCGCGTTTGCTGAAACAGGAGTGGACTTCATCAGCGTTGGCGCGCTGACGCATTCGGCGAAGGCCGCCGATATTTCGATGACGATTACGGCCGAGTGATGTTCGATCTGGCCGCACTAGAATCTTCAAGCGAAAACGGACTTGCGGGAACGGTATTTGCCCGCAATCTGCACTTTTCCGCCGTTACTGGCTCGACCAACACCGATGCCGTTGCCGCAGCGCGAGACGGCGCTCCGCACGGATCCGTTTACTTATCCGACGAGCAAAATGCGGGCCGTGGCCGCGGCGATCACGGTTGGCACTCCGCCGCGGGCGAGGGGCTTTATGTGAGCGTGCTGTTGCGGCCGCATCTGACTGCCTCGCAACTGCCGCTGATTCCGTTGGCCGCCGGACTCGCCGCCGTCGAAGCGGTTGGCGTAGCCGCCGCATTGCCGGTGGATCTTCGCTGGCCCAACGATCTGTTGATCGGTCCGCGCAAAGCAGGCGGCATCCTGGTGGAAGCGCACAGCGAAAGCGGTTCGGTTTCGTATGTCGTGGTTGGAATCGGCATCAACGTGCATCAACAGAGCTTTGCGCCCGGGTTGAGCACCGAGGCCACTTCGCTCGACCTTGAAGCAGGCCGCAGGATTTCAAGGCAATCGCTGCTTGTGGCCCTGCTAAAATCGCTGGAGCGAGAGGTAACCGCGCTCGCGGAGGCGCGCTCGGCCGAATTGATTCGAGCGCGCGTAGAGCAGGCTTCAACGTGGGTTCGCGGCAGGAGTGTTGAAGTGCACGGACCGCAGGCCTGCAATGGCACAACCGCGGGCCTGGATGAACATGGATTTTTGCTGGTCAGCACAAGCGCGGGAATGGTGACGGTGCAGACGGGCGGTATTCGGCAAAAGACCGGCTTCTAGCTTCTAGCCTCTAGCAACTGGCTTTGCCGTGGAATCGCGTCTTCTTTGTTTCCTTATGAGAGCCAGGGCTAGAAGCAATTTAAAGGAGTCTTGATTTCAATGTTGCTTGCCCTGGATGTGGGAAATACAAATACGGTGCTGGGGCTTTATCGGCTCGAAGGCGAAGAGCCGGAGTTGGCCGCGCATTGGCGCGTGGCGACGCACCGCGCGCAGACCATCGACGAGTATGGCGTTCTGTTTGTGAATCTGTTTGAAATGCGGGGAATCGCGCCGAACCAGGTATCGCACATTATCATCGCGTCGGTTGTGCCGCCGGTTGACTCCACGCTGCGCGGAGTCTGCGAAAAGTATTTCCACGTAGATCCGATGTTTGTGGAGCCGGGGATCAAGACGGGCATGAAGATGCTGATCGACAATCCGACGGAACTTGGCGCGGACAGAATTGCCGATTGCATTGCCGCGTACGACCGCTACGGCGGTCCTTGCATCGTGGTCGATTTCGGCACCGCGACCAAGTTCGAAGTGATCTCGGCGAAGGGCGAGTACCTGGGCGGCGCCATTTCGCCGGGATTGGGTTTGAGCGCCGATGCGCTGTTTTCTCGCGCAGCCCGGCTCAGCCGCGTGGACATCAAGCGACCGAGCAAGGTGATCGGCACCAACACGGTTGGACATTTGCAGAGCGGCCTTTTCTTCGGTTACATCGGGCTGGTGGACGGAATCCTCGAGCGGATACTTAAAGAGCTTGGAGGGGAGCAGAAGCCGCGCATTGTGGCGACCGGCGGCATGGCGCGCATGGTTGCCGAGGACTCGCGCTACATTACGGAAATCGATGAACTGCTCACGATCGAGGGACTGCGCATCTTGTTTGAGCGCAATCGAGGCGTGAAGCCGCGCCAGCGGACGCACTGACAGCCATCCGCGCTTTTGACTTTTTCTTTTGCTTTCTAGCTTGGCGCGGCCTCGCCCTCCGGCGGGAGATTGCGGCGAGGCTTGGGATCAGGCGGAAGAGTGATAGCTACCGGCTCAAAGTCGGCGATTACGCTATTCAGCGTTTTGTGAAATCTGATGGCTACTGGCTTTCTCTGCTTGTAAGAAAGGCTCGCTTCAACCTCCGCCCTGAGCTGATGAAGCGTCCTCCAGATACGTGCAGCTCTATGCCCATCCACAGATAATGCCTCCGTTAGTTAGACCGAAAAGTTTGATGCAGGGTTGACATTACCGGTTGGCAGCTTCGCTTTTGGCGCTGGGAATTTATGATCTCTTTATTACTTTTTGGAGGGAACTTGCCGGAAGACCGAATAGACACCTCCAGACTGAAAAGATCGCCGGCGATCAGTTGGCGATTGGTGAATCTGTGACAGCCCGCATAAACTACTTCAACTACTTCACCGAGATCGAGGAGCGCTTTCAACAACGGCGCGGATCGATCCTTCTGCTTTCGACGCTCGACTGGGCCTTGATTGATACGTGGCGGGAGGCGGGCATTCCGCTGGAAGCAGCTCTGCGAGGAATCGACAGCGCCTTCGACAAGTATGAGGCGCGGCAGAAGCGCGGGCGCATGCGGCGCGTCAACGGCCTGGCGTGGTGCGCGCAGGCGGTGATGGAAGCGGCCCAGGAGCTCAACGAGGCTGCGGCCGGTAGCGCTGGAACCACGCCGGCGCAAAACGATTCGGGCTTCGAACATGAGCGTGTGGCGGCGCATCTGGAATCTGCCGCGGCCGCGCTGGATGCGGCCCAGGTTGCGCCGGAATCGTGCGCCAGCACCGCGGCGCGGCTGCGCGCTCTGGCAGTAGAGGTGCGCGGATCGGCTGCCAATAACGCGCACGTGGACCTTGAATCGCTGGAGCGCTCGCTGACGGTGCTGGAAGAGAAACTGTTTGCCGCGCTGACGGCTGCCGCGCCCGAGGAACTGCTGGTTGGATTGAAGGAGCACGCCGCGAGAGAGCTTGCGCCCTATCGCAGCCGCATGGGAGTAGTGCAACTGCGGCAGGTGGAGCGCCAGTTTGTGCAGAAGCAGTTGCTGGTGCACTACAGCCTGCCCCGCCTGAGCCTGTTCTACATGAGCCAGCAATGAAAAATCGCCGGCAGCATCGACGGGGTCAATCAAATCGAGCTGGGCAAAAGGCGGCGACGACGAGCCACGCGCGGTCTGAGCTGGTGCAGATCGAGAAGGCGATCTATGGCGGGTCATTTCTGGCGCGCCTGGATGGAAAGGCCGTCTTTGTGCCGCTGGCGCTGCCGGGCGAGTCGGCAAAGGTGCGCATTAAGGAAGAGAAGCGCGGATACGCGACTGCGGAAGTGGAAGAGATCGTGACGCCGGCTCCTGAGCGCATCGTCCCGGCCTGCCGGCACTTTGGAACTTGCGGCGGGTGCCAGTATCAGCACACGGGTTACGGGACGCAGCTCGATTTGAAACGGGCGATTTTGCGCGAAACGCTGGAACGCGCCGGTTTGCACGCTCCGACGGAGTTCGATGTGCTTGCGGGGCCGGATGCCGAAGCGTGGGGCTACCGCAATCGCATTCGCCTGGCCTTTGATGCAAAGGGAAATCCGGGATATCGCAGCAGGCGCTCCAATGCGGTGGTTGCAATTGCCGAGTGCCCGATTGCTGCGCCTTTGCTGGTGCGCGCGGCATTTGCCTTTGCCGAGGCAGCAAGGCGAGCTGCGCCGCAACTGCGGGTGGAAGAGGTCTCGCTGTTCTGCGATGCGGATGAGACTTCCCTGCTGGCGAGCGCGTTCGTTAAAGGCGCACCAGGTGGAATTCTTGACACGCTGGCTGAGGCCATGCGTGAGCGCATCTCCGAACTCAAGGGCATGGAGCTGGCCGCCGAGCAGAATAAGGAGCAGCCGCCGCGAACGCTGGCATGCTGGGGTCAGGATTATCTGACCTACCGCGCCGCGGGCATCGATTACCGCGTGGATCACGGGGCGTTTTTCCAGGTGAACCGGCGGCTTGTGGACTCGCTCGCGGAGCGTGTAACTGCCGGTCACAAAGGCGTGCTGGCGTGGGATCTGTTCGCCGGCGTTGGGCTGTTTGCGCGCAAACTGGCCGAGAGATTTGAGCGCGTGATGGCCGTCGAGTCCGCGCCGGCCGCCATTCCGGGGCTCGAAGCGAACCTGCGTGGGACGGGCGGCATGCCGGTGCAGGCATGGACGCTGAATTTTCTGCGCAGCGAAGGCAAGAAGGAGCGGCCCGACTTGATCGTTGTTGACCCGCCGCGCGCCGGGCTTGGGCCGGAGATCACCGGCGCGCTGGCAGGAACGGGCGCGCCGGCAATCACATACGTTTCGTGCGATCCAGCAACGCTGGCGCGCGATCTGCGCGCTCTGGTGGCATCGGGATATGCGATCGAAGACGTTACTCTTGCCGACCTGTTTCCGCAGACATTTCACCTTGAGACATTGGTCCGGTTGCGCCGCTCCTGATAGGCTGGACGGCATAGATCCTTCTATCTTTTGGGCCATATGCGCTTAGAACCCTCCAGTTCCGGCGCGGCCATCGCGCGCCCGGATGCTGTGCCTCTGTTCCACGCCGCGTGGCTGTTCGCCATTGGGATTGCCGCTACACACTGGTTGTGGCTGCGGCCCGGGCTGGTGCTCGCGGCACTGGCTCCTACAGCGATTGTTTGCGGCGTTGCTGCACTGCGGGCGCAAAAGGTGCTGTGGGTTCCTCTGGCCGCGCTCTGGTGCCTGCTGGGCGCATGGTGCGGACTGATGGAACCGCATCCCGCGCCTGCCGCACAGGTTGCCTCGATGTCAGACGGGCTGATGCGCACGCTGGAGGGCACGGTCATTGACGCCGCGCCGGTACGCAACGAAGACGAGCAGAGTCTGAAAGACGATGAGGCAGACGATACGGGCGCAGCTGTAGAGCCCTCGCAGCGAGTTGACGTGCAGCTCGGCAGCCTTGAAGTGGTGACCGACGCGGAAGACAGGCAAACGGCGGTGACGGGCGCAGTGCGGCTGACGGTGCGCTGGCCCACGGGCACAAGCACGCAGACGGCTGCACAGGCGTTCCATTGCGGAGACCGGATTCGCGCCGATGCACGGCTGCTGCGGCCGGCGGTGTATCACGATCCCGGCGTGTGGAGCCGCGCGGATTACCTGCTCGACCAGGGCATTACTTCGACGGCCAGCATACCGATCGACCGCGTTGCGGTTACCGGACACGATGAAGGCGCCGGGTTGCAGTTTCACTGCAGGCTGAGCGAATGGCAGCACGCAACGACGGCACGGCTGATGGATTTGCCGCAGGCGATGCGGAATTGGCCCGCGCCGTTGCGCATTTCGCCGGAAGACGCGGTGATGCTGGCGGCGATGGTTGCCGGAGACCGTACCTTCCTGACGCACTCGCTTCGCGTGGGCTTTGAGCGCACCGGCTCGTTCCACATGCTTATCGTGTCGGGCTTTCACCTGGCAGTCGTAGCCGGATTCATCTTCTGGGTGGCGCGGCGTATGCGTTTGCCGCGCGTTCCGGCCACGCTGCTCACCATTGCCGCGTCGTTTGCGTATGCGCTGTTTACGGGCTTTGCCGTGCCGGTGCAGCGTTCTCTGTGGATGGTGGTGCTGTATCTGATCGGGCGGGTCTACTACCGGGAGCGCAGCGCCCTGAACACGATCGGGTTTGCATCGCTGTGCCTGTTGGCTGTGAGTCCGCGCAGCCTGTTTGACTCGGGACTGCAGATGACGCTGCTCGCCGTGGTGTCGATTGCGGGCGTGGCCGCACCGCTGCTGGAGGGCACCATACATCCATTCCTGAAGGCCACTCGCGATTTACGCCTGATTGCCGTGGACGTTAAGCTGGAACCGCGTCTGGCGCAGTTCCGGACGCTGATGCGCATGATCGCCGAGCGGGTTCAGGCGGTTGCGAACAAGCGGATTGCGTGGATGGTGTTTCCATGGCTTGTGCGCTTTGTGCTACGCGCAGCCGAGCTGGTGGTGGTGTCGTGCGTGGTGGAGCTGGCCATGACGCTGCCGATGGCCATCTATTTTCATCGCATCACCGTGTTTGCGCTGCCGGTGAACCTGTTCATCCTGCCGCTCCTTGTCGTTCTGATTCCGCTGGCGCTGCTAACGCTGGCCGCGCTGGTGATTTGGCCGCTGCGCCGGCTGCGGCTGTCGCGCTTGTGCTGCATGCGGGAGTTGGGCTGGTGCGGCTCTTCGGTTCGCTCCGGTACGGAGATTCCCGCATTGCATCGCCGCTTTTGTGGCAGTCCGCAGCCTTCTACGCATTGCTGGGCGCGGCAATCATGATGGCGCATCGCAGCCTGAGAGGCGACCGCCGGAGCTTGCGGTGGCTTGCGTGGACATTCCTGCTGCTTGCGGCGGTTGCGGCTGTTGCGCCGCGCGCAATCGATCATCCCGGAAATGCGCTGCTGGTGGAGGCAATCGATGTGGGACAGGGCGACTCGATGCTGATCGTTACGCCAGAAGGCAAGGCGCTGCTGGTGGATGGCGGCGGTTTCGGCGGCGGCCCCCGGCAGGCGATGCAGGACTACGACTTCGGCGAAGAGGTGATTTCTCCGGTCCTGTGGGATCTTGGCATCCGGCATCTGGACGCGGTTGCATTGAGCCACGCGCACTCCGACCACATGGGCGGACTGCCAACGGTTCTGCGCAACTTCACTCCCGATGAGCTTTGGGTGGGCAACAATCCTCCGGGAGAGGCATACGATGCGCTGCTTGCCGAGGCCGCCGCTCTGCATGTGCGGGTACGGCCGCTGCGCGCGGACGATGCTTTTGCGTTTGGGAGCGCGAAGGTTAATGTGCTGGCGCCGGCGCGCGACTACAAGCCCGGCGCGGAGCCGGCGAACAATGACTCGCTGGTGCTTCATGTGGGTTACGGAACAACATCAGTGCTGCTGGAGGGCGATGCGGAGGCGCCAATCGAGCGAGTGATGCTCGGCGAGCCCGGCTTGCAGAGTACGCTGCTGAAGGTCGGCCACCATGGAAGTACCACTTCGACCACGCCGGAGTTTCTGGCACGGGTGGCACCGCAATGGGCCGTGATCTCATGCGGATTGCGCAACCGGTACGGGCATCCGCGTCAGGAGGTTCTTGCGGAGCTTGAGGCGGCGCACGTGCGCACCTTCAGAACCGACACGGACGGCATTTCCTGCTTCAAGCTTGATGGAAAGGCCGTGGCGGTTGAGCCGGAGTGCGGCTGGCAGTTCCGGCCGTAAGCCGTTAGTGGGTCTTCGGAAAGGTGAGATCGCATTCCCTCGGGGGCTGAAGCCCCATTGATCTTGCTGCACCTTTATGTACGGGCTGAAGCCCGTACCCTTCACTCGAGGCTACGGTATTTTCCGCGGCCCGACGCTGCGGTTGGATCGCGTTGCCCCTATGGGGCTCATTCGTTTTCTGATCCGCGGACCCAGGGTTTCACCCTGGGCTATTTTCGATCATCCCTCCGGGATGAAAGCTCCTGGTCCCTCCGGAGGCTGAGGGTCCGTTGTTGAGGGGAGCGTTGGTGGACGGGCTGTAGAGACTGCGGAAAAAGTGGAGAAGGCGAGATCGCATTCCCTCGGGGGCTGAAGCCCCATTGATCTTGCTGGACCTTTATATACGGGCTGAAGCCTGTACCCTTCAAGCCCGTCGCCTACGTGTCCTTCAAATTTACTGCCTGCTTCGGATTCATCCGAAACTGCATTGGCGCTACTAACAGGTGCGTTTGCTAGCTTGCGGCCTGGTGAATGGCGAGCAGCTTTTCAAGCAGTGGTTTTAGCAACTTGAGATCGAGTGCGTTGGCGGCGTCGGATTTCGCATTTGACGGATCGTCGTGCACTTCAAGGAACAGACCGTCGATGCCCGCTGCGGCGGCTGCGCGCGTGAGTAGCGGAATAAACTCCGGCTGGCCGCCGCTAACGCCGTTGGCTGCCGAGGGCTGCTGCACGGAGTGCGTCCCGTCGAAGACAACCGGAGCCATGGTGCGCATGATGGCGAGCGAACGGTAGTCGACCACAAGCGTGTTGTAGCCGAAGCTGGCTCCGCGCTCGGTGAGGAATACGCGCTCGTTCCCGGTGGAGCGAACTTTTTCAACCGGATGCTGCATGTCCCATGGCGCAACAAACTGACCTTTCTTGATGTTGACGGCGCGGCCGGTTTTGCCCGCGGCTACCAGGAGGTCAGTCTGGCGGCACAGAAACGCCGGAATCTGTAGCACGTCCACGGCTTCCGCGGCGACTTCGCAGTGGGCGGGCTCGTGCACGTCAGTCAGCACGGGCAGGCCGGTTTCGCGGGCCAGGCGACCGAGGATGCGCGTTCCTTCAAGCAGGCCGGGGCCGCGAAAGCTCTTTACGCTGGTGCGATTGGCTTTGTCGTAACTGGCTTTGAAGATATACGGGACGCCGAGGTCCGCCGTGATGCGTTGCAGCGCGTCGGCCATGGTGCGCACGTGGCGTTCGCTTTCAATGACACACGGACCGGCGATAAGAAACAGCCGGCCCGCACCTACGTGCACTGGACCAATTTCGAATGTATGACTCACAACCGCGATTTTAAATCGCCCCGCTTGCGGGTGCTGTGATCGCTACCTGGTTACCAGATCCTCGGAGTGGGTTCTGGACCATTGCCAGAGCGCCCGCTCAAGAGCATGCAGAGCCGTTGGAGCCGGCAGGTCGCCCTGCGGATTTACGATTCCGCACTCGGCCAGATGCTTCAAGGCGTTGTTGTACTCGTTATAGAAATGGACGTCGTGGCGGGCATGGCCAAGCGCTTCAAGGGAGCGGAAATCGAGCACTGCGTAACGCTCCGGATAAATGGCCGACATAACCGCCGAAGCGATGGAGATATCGACGCCGCGAAGGCTGGTGAGCGCATACATGGCGTCCTCAGTCGTGGCGTCAGGCGAGGCGGCGATGGCCAGTGCGCTGCGGATACTCTCGTTGCTGTTGCCTATAAGGTAGTGCACCATCCTATCCGATTTCCAGCGGACGATGGTTTCAAGGTTGCCCAGCGTATGCTCGCCGGCACGAATTGAAGCTCCTGCTTCATAGGCCGCCGCTTCAAGCTGCCGCTCCCGGTCACCGGCATCCTGCCAGTAACTGTCGGCGAGCTCCTGAAGCTCCATTTCAACGGGCTGAAGCTGAAAGTAGGGCATGGTTTTTCTTTTCCTCCATACAACACAAAACTCCCAAACTTTAGGCCCGGCGAAAGGGGTTGTCAATAGCGTGCGGGGCACTTGCGATACCACTTTGCGGGAGTATTTCCAAAGGCACATTTGATGCTCCCAAATGGGCTGCGGCCTTGTTAACGAGAGGTTGAAAAGTGGTTGGCATCGCAAAGGGAGAGGCCGCCAAATTGGTGCGCTTTTCGGGCTCAAATCGGGCCGATTTGGGACGGGAAAGGCTCGAAAACGGCTCAAAGTGTGGTGTTTTCGGGGCATTGCCGCAGTGTGCGCCCCGGGATAAGTTATTTGTTTTCAACGCATCGATACGTATTTTGCACTATGAATGGTGCAATCGGGAGGGGGGGAGGGGGATCGCATTTCAGCGGTGGCCGTTCGAAGCTCGCGGATGATTTTAGTATGCCGGGCCGGACGGTAATCCTGCGCAAAAGGCGATCGAGGAGATTGCCGGAAGGGTGCAGATTTGTGGTGCGGTGATTCGGTCTTGCCAGATCATGGCCGGAATGCCGATTACTGTGTCGTGGCGTTCTGGCTAAGGCCGGGCATGGATGACGTGGAGGCCGGCTTGTCCGGGCGCGAGGCCCTGAATGGCGTGACCGAACCTGGAGACGATCTCCTGGTAGCCGATGTCTTCGATGCTGTGGAATCCCTGCGAGCGAAGAAGCGCGGCAATGCCAGCCGGGTCGAAACGGCTGGCCCAGCGCTCATTCATTTTCTCAAGCTGTTCGGTGCGTTTCGCTACCATTTCCTTCATCTCTTGTGAGAATGCCTGGGGCGGTTCCATGTAGTCGAACACCACCTCGGAGTTCTGGATCGACGCGATAAATTCCAGGGTTCTGCCGACGGCGTCCTGGGTGAGATATGGCACGACTCCGAGCCAGGTGAAGAACGCAGGCGAGTTCAGTTGGAACCCTGCGCCTGCGAGCGCCTCCGCCAAATCGTCCTGCTCGAAATCGACCGGCACGAGAGTGAGCGATGGCGGAAGCGCGATTTGAGCTTCAGCCAGGCGCTCGCCTTTCCATGCCTGCGTGGCGGGGTGGTCCACCTCATAGATACGGATCTCAAGTGCGCTATGGGGATTGCGGAGAGCGAAGGTGTCGAGTCCGGCGCCAAGGATGACGATCTGCCGGATCCCTCGTTCGACAGCAACGCACAATGCATCTTCCGCAATCCGGCTGCGCGCGGCGGTGAACAGGCGTCCGATGCTGGCCATGGGATGCGCGCCGGCAAACTGCAGCGCGTTGTTTCCGTCTTCGCGCAGAATCTTCATGGCGAATGGGTCGTTGAGGATCGCGCCGTGATCGAGCAATTGATGAGCAGCGCGTTGCCGGGCGATCAGCAGGGCTGTGCGGCTGGGCTCACTTGGTTTCATATTTGAGGTCTCTGGTAAGCGGCACGTGTGCGAAAAAGTGAGTCAACGGGCATCAAGCACGAGGAACTCCACGTTTCTCTGTGAATAAGTGAGAACGAGGCCCAATTGTTCGCGAAACCGATCCAGAAAATTGCTCTCCGTACTTCCGCTTCGTTCAATACGAAACTCAAATTCGCCGTGGAGATTTGTTTCGTTCACTACCGGACGATCGAGCGCAGTTTCCATGGTGTGACATAGGTCATCGGCTGTGCCGTCGGTATATATGCTGCGAATCGCGCTAATGGGCTGGGGCTTTGGTCCCGCTAGCGCTTCATCAAGGTTGGCCGGCGCTACGAAGCCGATACTGGAGCTCCTGAAGCCACCCCCGCTCTCCTCCATATGAGGTTTGGCCGGCGGGAGTTTCCCGTTTGATGCGAGTGACAGAACATAAACGTCGACAAGCCTGTTCTCGCGGCTTACGCTGACGTGAAAATAATCCTGGAGGCCCTTGCGGATGCGGTCTTTCATCTGCTCCTGGCTTTCCTGTTCAGGCAGGGCAAGTGAGAAGTCGTAGCGCTTGTCAATATCCAGCGAGGCAGGTATCTGGATGCGGATCGGGTTGACGTCATAAAGCAGGTTGATTGCCTCTTTGAGCGTAAAGCCGCGTAGCGACCAGAAGTCGTCGGCACTCGAGTTGCCGCGTTCATCATTCTGGGATGGTGAAACATGGACCAAGTAGGACGGTGGGAAGTGAGGCCGATTATCGTCTACGCGCGGCATCTTGGGCGCCTCCGCATCCATCAGCATCTGCCTGCTCTCAATGAATCCTTTCAATGTCTCCTTTGTTGGCCGAGTGGTGGTGATGCGGCCGTCCTGAATGGCCGGTAGCAGTTGATCGATCTCCTGTATTCCCCTGAAGAAGCCTATGATTTTTCGATCTGTGCCGATGATGACGTTGGCCGGCAATTCCATTCCATAAGCATTGCCAGTCTTTCCTTCGGGGTCGTGCAACACCCAACCTTTTACGGGATGCTGTTCAAGCCACGGCTGGAGTGTGGACTCTTTCTCGCCGGTGATCCACACAAACTCGACCGGCTTGCCGGCAAACTTCTCGACCACAGCGTTCCACAGATTCACGATCTGAATGTTGTGCGTGGTATCGGGCATAAAGACAAGCACGGTTGTTTGTCCGGAAAGATTCGTCGGACTCCACGAGTCGTCGGCGGGATGGCTCAACGCTTTGGTCAAAGTGAGGTCCGGGGCAAGGTCGCCTGAGTGGGGACGGGTCGTGATTGGCCCGTACAGGCTGATCTGGCTGAATGCGCTGGGAATTGCGAAGGCTAAGAGGGGCAGGAGGGTTTGAGCAACCATGCTGATGCTCCTGCGGTGAGCATACATGAGGGAGGGGCGCTGAACGACTAATTTCTGCTGATGCCAGACAAGCAGGTCCATAACTGCGCTTGCTCCAATATGCTGCGTTCAGGTTGACACGTGCTTTGGTGGCGCTGGAGTTATGCTGCTTCGCCTTATGGACGTGGAGGCGGCGTTTCGGCGCGGTCGGCGATCAGTACGGGGATTCCGTCGATTACCGGATAGGCACGGCCGCAGGCCAGGCACAGCAGGTGCGCGGGATGAAGACGCAGAGGGCCTGTGCAGGCTGGGCAGGCTAGCTGGGCGATGGTGGTTTCGTCGAGTTTCACTGGGTGCTTTGGTTCAGAATACAAAAGCAGA
>Ga0335085_10008904_pt1 | contig 15218 bp, 10 predicted proteins | sample Lox_Sample_45_FD_206712 | JGI IMG/M metagenome (GOLD analysis project Ga0335085, IMG submission 206712) | Soil microbial communities from Loxahatchee National Wildlife Refuge, Florida, United States - Lox_Sample_4.5 | ecosystem: Environmental > Terrestrial > Soil > Wetlands | place: USA... | reverse complement strand
TGGTGCGGTTCCACGGAATTTTCATCGGCCTCCCCCATGTGATCGAAGGCCAGATCATCCAGGAGCAGATCGACTTGCTGCGCGTCCGCGTGGTCGCCACCGACGGATTCGGCCCCCAAGACGAGCAGCTGATTCGCCGCCGCATCACCGGCGAACGGCTTGACGGAATGCGCGTCGTGATCGAACCGGTGGAGTCCATCGCCAGAACCGAACGCGGTAAGTTCAAGTCCGTAATCTCCATGCTTCCTCCTGAGGTCCGCCGCGCCGTGCGGCAACGGCCGCAGTCCGCCGGGGCAAATTAAGCATCCTCATGAGCCAGGCATCCGTAAAACGGGCATTCGCGAAGCCGCGCGTTTCGGTCGTAGTCCCTTGCCGCAATGAGGCTGCCCACATCGGCCCGTTCCTCGAGTCCTTGAGCCGGCAACAGACCGATTCCATAGATATCGAGGTCCTGCTGGCCGATGGTATGAGCACCGACGGAACGCGCGAACGCATCGCTTCGCTACAGCGCAAATGCGCCTATCCCCTGCGCTTGATCGACAATCCCCAACTCATCGCCTCAACTGCCTTGAATGCCGCGATTCGCGCCGCTTCCGGCGATATCATCATCCGGATGGATTGCCACACCGAGTACGCGCCCGACTATACCTTGCAATGTGTGCGGACCCTCGAAAAAACCGGGGCCGGAAACGTCGGCGGTCCCGCCTGCACCAGGGCCGAAGGATGGATCCCGCGCGCCATCGCCGCGGCCTATCACAGCCGTTTCTCGACCGGCGGCGCCAGGTTCCACGACCAGGACTTCGAAGGTTACGTCGATACCGTAACTTATGGCTGCTGGCATAAGTCCACTCTCTTGCAGTTAGGCCTCTTCGACGAATCCTTGGTGCGCAACCAGGATGACGAACTGAACTTGCGGCTGATCCGCTCGGGAGGGAAGATCTGGCAATCGCGTTCCATTCTTTCGTGGTACCGGCCGCGCAAAACGCTCTCCTCTCTGTTTCGACAGTATCTTCAGTACGGTTTCTGGAAAGTCCCGGTGGTCCGCAAGCATCGCATCCCGGGATCCTGGAGGCACTTAGTGCCTGGGGTTTTCGTGCTTTCCGTGCTGATGCTGCTCATCGTGTCGATTTTGGGGCTGGTTGCCGGAGAGCCGCCCTGGGCCGTCCTCGACGATTGGCTGTTGCTCGGCAGCGTAACTCTCTACGGCGCCGCCTCCATGGCCGCCTCATTTGCGGCCGCCAAGCGCAATGGTTGGAACTTACTCCCCGTCCTGCCGGCGGTGTTTCTGGTCTATCACGTTTCATACGGCATCGGGTTTCTCAGCGGAGTTGTCTATTGGCTGACTAAGGCCAATCCGTCCGCACCGGTCGCTGTTCGCTTTACCGAGCTTTCCCGATAATGCCTCAGCTCGAAACCGCTCAGGTGAGCGGGTTACTCTAAAACGGCTTTTGGAATCAATGAGTTAGAAGCGCAGCCGCTCATCCTGAGCGGTCTCGGCCATTTTGACGGCTATCTTTCCACGCAGGAGCTCCCTATGCTGCTGTCCCTGGTAATTCCGGTTTACAACGAGCAGGAGGTGCTTCCCACGCTCCTGCAGTCCTTGCGGCACACACTGCTTCGCATTCATTGCGATTACGAAATCATCTTCGTCAACGACGGCAGTAAGGACGCTACCAAGGTGTTACTCGATACTTATTGCGCCGAGGATCACCGTGTCAAAGCCCTCAACTTCTGCCGTAACTTCGGCCACCAGATGGCCATCACCGCCGGAATGGACTTCGCCCGGGGCGACGCCGTCGTCGTCATGGACGCCGATCTCCAGGATCCTCCCGAAGTTCTTCTGGAAATGGTCGCAGCCTACCGGCAGGGTTACGACGTCGTCTCCGCCCAGCGTGTCGCGCGCCGCGAGGATACCTGGTTCAAGCGCAACACCGCCGCGCTTTTCTACTGGATGATGCGGACGATGGTGGACGACCGCTTGCCTCCGCAGGTCGCCGACTTTCGCCTCTATAGCCGCGCCGCCATCACAGCCCTCGGGGCCCTCCGCGAACAACACCGGTTTATGCGCGGGATGGTCGCCTGGCTCGGTCTGAAGGAGGCTTTTATCCAGCACGAGCGGCCCGCCCGCGCGGCCGGGTCAACCAAGTTCTCCACCTTGAAAATGGTGCGTTTTGCCTGGACGGCCATCACCTCGTTCTCCGGATTGCCATTGCGCCTCGCATTATTGACCGGCGCGCTGCTCCTCACAATCGGTGTCCTCACGGTCGCGTTGGCGATTTACCAGGGCCTGATCCAGCACGCCATTCCAGGCTGGACGTCGCTGCTGGCTGCCAATTTGACGCTCTCCGGCGCCACTCTCGTCGCCATCGGAGTCGTCGGCGACTACATTGCGCGCATTTATGAAGAGATCAAGGGCCGTCCCCTATATGTTGTGAACGAAGCGCTCAATATCGATGTCACCCCCAGAAACACGCCGCGTGCCATCGTGCTTCCGCAACAGACGGTTCGCGAGGAGCAGTGGTCGGTAGCGCGTCGATAGGGCTTATGGCGACTCTAGCAGCAATTCCGAAGCGTCCCCTGGCCCCGGTTCGCACCCCCGGCTACCGGACCACGGCTTACCAGATTGCCGTTATCGCCCTGATCGGTGCCCCGCTCTTCTACGGAGCCGTGCGCGCCTTCCCCCTGTGGGACGATGGCTGGCTCGCCATGCTGACCAAAGAGTCGGGCTCCGCGATCCTCTCGCAGACCATGCCCGATCGCCCCTTGATGGGCCAGATCTGCGCATTCGTCGTTCGGCTGGCGCCATCCCCCCCAGGACTCGTTGCGATCTCGCTGGGCTTCTGGTTTACTCTTGCTTTTCAAGCCGGGCTGATCTGGCGCCGAATCTTCCCGTCGCTCGAGCACTACGCCCCCGTCGTCTCCTGCCTTTGCCTCTCGCCGGTGGTAGTGCAGGCGCAATACTGTACGCTGCTGGTCTCGGTTCCTTGTGTCCTGACCGCCGTGCTGTCATACGGATCCTCCCTCTGCGCCATCAGATTCGCTTCGCCCGCTGTCCGGTTCCGCCTTCCCGCGCTCATCCTCGGGGTGGGCCTGCTCATCGCCGGCGTGTTGATCAGTGAATATGCCGTGGCAGCCAGCCTGTCCGGTCTCGCGATTCAGGCGCTGCTGCTGGTCCGATCCACCGGCCCGGATCGTCGCCGCCTCCGCACCACCCTGATCCTCTTCGCCGCGGTCACGGCTATCTCGTACCTCGTCTTTCTTCGCATAACGGATTCCACTTACCGCCCCGATGTAAATCCGGCGCAGGCAGGCCTGACCCTGCGGCGCCATCTGCCGGTTCTCGCAACCGACCTTGTCACCGGCATCTGGCACACCGTGCTCGGCGCGTACGCCACCGTCGCGGGAATGCTGGGAATTTATTGGGACAGCCGCTCGACCATTCTGGGCGTTGCGCTCGGCGCATTGGCCGCCTTTTTTTTATGGCGCGCTTGCCGGCCAGGTACGCGGAACGAGTCGGCAATCTCGCCCGCGGCCGTTGCAGGACTGCTCGCAGCTTTGCTGGCAGCCCTGATCCCCGTCGTGATGATGGGCCGCAGCACGAATCTCCCAGGTTTCGGATCGCGCTTCCTCATTCCCGCGCTCCCGGTCGCCACTGCCTTGACCCTCACCCTGGCGCTGACTTTGTTTGGCAAGTCGCACATCTGGGCGGTGGTCACGGCGTTCGGCATGATCGCCGGTTACGCTGCGGTCACGCAGTCCAGTACTTTAATTCATCAAAGAGACCTGGCGGCCTCTCTCGGCGGATCTCTGCGTCCTTATATTGATTCGGAGGCCGGCGATACCGTTGCGGTCGCCTCCGTCAATGGCATGGATTACGAACTGACCGCCCGCGCCGCCGCGGCTTGGCCATCCAACCTGGAAAAGCGGCTTTGGATCTACGACTATGATGCCGGGACCAAAGCCTTCGGCGAGCGCACAGCCTGTCCCGCGGCACCGCAGATTCACAAAAGCCTCCGCCGTCTGACCCGTGAGGGGCCCGTGGCCCGCCTCCTCTGGCTGGAAATCCGCGGCGAACGTCTCGTCTCTGTCGAACCCTATTGCACAACCCCGGAACCCATCCGCTAAAACGTGTGAACCCTTCCGCCGCAGCCGCGCAGGTTCGCTATCTCGGCTCCGAGATTGCGCTCATGGTCAATCGACGATGGTGGCGCCTGTATAGCTGCGCCTTCAGCGCTTCGTTCTGGGCGATCGCCTGCTACCGTCTCGATCGCTGCCTCTACCTCGCCTTCGGTCCCCTGTGGCGGGCCTTGCGCCAACTGCTGAGCCCCGTCTTTTTTCTGCTCGGCCCCTGGACTGGCGCCTGCGAAATCCACTATAAAGCCGAGATCGGCTGTGGGCTGCGCATCCTTCATCCTGCCTTGGGGGTGGTAGTCTCTGGCTATTCCCGTATCGGCGAGCGCTTCACTCTCACCGGCGGCAACTGCATCGGGCGGCGCCGCGGCGGACCCGAAACCGGGGCCATCCACATTGGGAGCGATGTCCTCCTCGGAGTAAACGCCGTCGTGCTCGGACCGGTTGTGGTCGGCGATCGCGTCAGCATCGCCGCCGGCTCCGTAGTGGTCCACGACGTTCCCGCCGGATCCGTCGTCGGAGGCGTGCCCGCCCGGCCGCTCAACCGCGCCACCGCCGCCACACAAAATTACGGGACGGACCGAAGTCCGTCCCGTAGTCCTGCCGAAAACGAAGTCTACCGCAGCTTAGTGGAAGAATAGTCCGCTGACCACCGCATTCGACCCCGCCACCTTCGTGATCTGGAAAGTGACGTGGCCCGACAGGTTCCAGGAGAGGTACTGGCCGCCGTTGAACCCGCTGATGGTTCGAGTGTCCAGCGTCGTTCCGGTATTCGCATCCACCAGCTTGATCTGCTCCGATCTGGCCGTCGAATCCCAGTCCACACAGTACAGAGTGACCTGGTGCGTCTGGCCGTCCGTCAGGTTGACATCCATCGAGAAGCTGGCCGCCGCGTACCAGGTCGCCGCGGTGCGACTCGATCCGCTGGGTTGCTGTAATGCCCGCGGATCGCTCGTGCTGCTCGCCCAAGTCCAACTGGAATAGCCGGAGAGCAGCACCGAAGCGTACGAAGCCGGACTGGTCGTCATTCCGGCCAGCACGGTTCCATCCGCGCCGAATGCTCCCTTCCAGTTCCCTAGGGCGCTCGTGTTGGCGCCGACGAACGCTGCGGTTGCCGGTGTGGGGAGTCCGAAGAAGATCCCACTCATGACCGCGTTGCTGCCGGAGGTGCGGCTGAACTGGATGGTTACGTTGCCGGACAGGTTCCACACCAGCCAGGCGCCGTTCGCGAAACCGCTCAGCGAACGCTGGTCCAGGACCGCCGACGTGGCCGTGTTGAGAACCGATACCGTCTCTCCGCGGGACGTGGAATCGTAGTCCAGGCAATAAACGCTCACCACGTGCGAATTGCCGTCGGTAAGGTTGACATTGAAGCTGAACGTTCCGGCGGAGTACCAGGTGGAAGCGATTCGCGTGCTGGACGTGGCGCTCTGCAAAGACCGTGCGTCCGGCGCGTTGCCGTTCCAGGTCCACAAAGACGCCCCCGACGGACTCACCTGGGCGTAGGAAGGATAGGCCGTCGAATTATTCGCGATGGCGTTGCCATCGGCTCCATAGGTGCCCTTCCAGTTCCCCTGCGTCGTCGTGTCCATCTTGACGAATGTGGCGCTGGCTGTGCCGCCCGATCCGCCTGATCCTCCCGATCCTCCGCTGCCTGATCCGCCGCTGCCCGAAGCAGCATTGCTCACGGTCACCGCGAGCGGCGATGAGGTAGCTTTATTCCCCGACATGTCGGTGGCGATGGCCGTCAGAGAATGCCCGCCGTTGCCCACCGTCGTAGAGTTCCAGTTCATCTGATAAGGCGACGAGGACATCGCTCCGCCGAGGTTCGCTCCGTCCAATTGAAACTGCACATTGGCGATGCCAGCGCTGCCCGGCGTAGCCGAAGCACTCACCATAACCGTCCCCGAAACCGTGCCTGCCGCAGGCGAGGTCATCGAAACCGTCGGACCCGTCGCGCCGCCCGTCCCCGGAATCAGCACGAACTCAGCAAAATAAGGCGCCGTGTGCGGCACCGAGCCGCTCCAGCCGAGCACGGGCGCAGGTGTTAGCCCCGTCATGGGGACCTGCACGGTCGTGCTGGAACTTGAGTAAGTGCCGGTGAGCACCGGGTTGCCGCGGAAGTTCATGGCATCTTGCAGCTGCCAGGTCGTTCCGTTCGTCAGTCCGCCGACCTGCGACAGGTCCACCGCCACCGACGACAGCCCCTGCGGATTGTAAATGATGATGTTCGCGCGCCCCGGCTGATAAGTGTTCGGCTGAACCACCACCTTCTGCGTGAGCGTTGCGTTGGCGACACTGTTCTTCTCCTGCCCGGGCAGGTCCGCTTGCCAACTCGCGAAGCTGAGCGAATTGTCCGAGGTCACCGGACTGCCGCTCGAGTTCAGGTGCGAGCTTCCCAGCAGGAAGGTAGTCCCCGCAGCGTAGGTGTTGTTGTTCAGCGTCCAGCCCGCCGTGGATTGCGCCGGAGAGACGCCGTTATAGTTTTCGAGATCGATTTGTCCGATTACCGTGTTGTTCAGAAACGTCAACTGGTTCCAGTGTTCCAGCGAGAGCGGATTCCCCCAGAAGTTGCCTTCCACATCGACGTTCTGATTGATCCCATCGAAAACCCAGCCGATTTCCGAGAAGCCCGGCGCAATCGATGGACTGGTGTAGTTCCAGCCGTTCTTGTACGAAAGGTTTTGTTTGGTCTGGCCGCCATCGGCGATGACCAGGTCGCCGGCCCCCCCGCCGATCGGCGATCCGGCGTTGACGATCGTCACGCCGTTGGCGGCGATATTGGCCACGGTTGCCGCTCCGCTGCCATACCACTGCATGCCGATATCGAACGAGTTGTAGAGGTACACATCGTTGATTTGCTTGGTGACGCCCGACCCGTCGTTCTGCACGTAGAGGTTATGTCCGTGCCCGCGATCGGGGGCGCTCCAGCCCATATTGCCGATGATGCTACCGTTGATCTCCGCGCCGGTGGAGGTGCTCCAGAAACCTACACCGTGCATATCGTGGATGTAGCAGTTAATGACCTTCACGCCGACGCCGTAGATGGCCATATCCACGATGTTTCCGATCCCGAACGAGCCGGTGTTCGAGGTGCTCCGCGGAATCCCGGTCGCCGTGATCTCCACATCCCACAGCCACACGTAATCCGAATTCTGCCATGCGGTGACCGTAGCGCCGCTCGAGTTCGTGCCCAGCACGCGTCCGGCATGGTCCATGACAAATTCATCGCCGTTGTTTTGAAGATCGAAAACCGCCCACTCGCCGGGATAGCTGCGGATGATGATGGGGGCGGCAGCCGTGCCGGTGAGGTTGACTTCGAACATCCAGGGGGAAGAATAGGTATAGCGTCCGCCGCGGCACCAGATCGTATCGCCCGGCTTCACAGTCGAGATAGCCTGAATGCCGGTATGAAGGTCCCAAGGATTACCGATAGAACCGTTTCCAGACGAAGATCCGGTCGGCGAAACATACCAATTCGTTGCAGATACAGGTAATAACCACAAACAGCTCAGTCCTATTGCTTTGAAGATAGACTTTCGCATTCTTCTTTCCTTTTGCTTTTCCGACTGTCTTTCTTTGAGCGGGCCCCGCGCACCGGGCTCGTCGGGCTTGAACCCAGGCTGCGGAGTCTTCCATCTACCGCTGCATCGGTGTACCAAAATTCACAGAAGCAAGCTCAGACGGGGAAATCGAGCAGGAACAGGAGCTTACCTTAGCAACGTGACAATCCACACTTAGGAGATTTCAGTGCGAAAGTCAATACTAACGGAAGTCTTAAAGCCAATAGCTACAATAACTTGCTAGCAATCCGGTGGTCTTGTGACAGCAAACCGATTACATCCGCGCGAGCAGAATGGCAAATTAACTAGCCACCGCCATCAGGTGGTGGTACTTGTATGGATCGATCGGACCCACGTGTCCCGCTATTGGCCCGGTGGCAATGAGAAAACACGCGTCCCCGCTAGCCTACCGCTAGCCTCAAATCGACCTGCCGGTCAGCAGCACTTCCCGCACTGCGCCGATCACTCGCGCCACTTCTGCCTCTCCTGTCATCCAATTCGAAACGCTGACCCGCATCACCCGTCTCCCCCGCCACGTCGTTGCTCCGAAGTACGCCTCTCCCGAAGCATTAACGGCCGCAATCACGGCGTTCGGATCCTGATCCGTAAAGCCCACCAGACCTTGATTGATGCGCGGCTCCCAGACGACTTCCGCTCCCGGCAGCGATCCGATGCCCAGCACCAACGCGCGCGCGCAATCGCAGCACCGCTCCACCACCTCTGCCACGCCCGACCGCCCGAGTTGCCGTAGCGCGGCATAAGTCGGGAACCCGCGAGCGCGGCGGGACCATTCCGGATTCCAGTCCATCTGGTCGCGCGCTTCGGCGTCGTGAATCAGGTACGATTCGCGATGCGACATCGCCGCCTGATGCGACGCGCGGTCCTTCACAAATGCGTATCCGCAATCGTACGGAACGTTGAGCCACTTGTGACCGTCCGTGGCCCAGGAATCCGCCAACTCCGACCCATTCAGGTAATCTCGAAATCGCGGCGACGCGGCGGCCCATAAACCGAACGCCCCGTCGATATGCACCCACGCGCCATAGCGTCTGGCGATCGGAATCAGATCGGCAAAAGCGTCGAAGGCGCCCGTGCAGAGTTCACCGGCCTGCAGCAGGACGATCGTCGGCGCAGACGCATTCCGCGCGAGTTCCGCCTCCAGCGTTTCAGGCCGAAGCCTCTCCTCTTCATCGACGCTGAGGTTCACCATGCTCCCCTTCCCCAGTCCCACCAACCGCGCCGCGCGCACGAACGAACCATGCCGCGAATTGCCGGTTACGATTCGGATCGGCGGAGCGCCGCATAACCCGCGCTCTTCCACATCCCATCCGCGATCCGCCAGCAGCCTGTGACGCGCTGCCGCCAGGCAAGTCACGTGCGCCATGTTGCACCCTGTGACGAAGGCAAAGCTCGCCTCCGACGAAATATTAAGCAGATCTTTCAACCACGCGCCTGCAGCTTCCTCCACAACCGCCGCCGCAGGACCGGAGGCATGGATGCCGGCATTCTGATCCCACGCTGCGGCGAGCCAGTCGGCTCCCAATGCGGCCGGAAGTGCCCCGCCGACAACCCATGCAAAGAACCGTCCGCCCGCGCATCCCATGATTCCGCCTGCGGAATCGGCCACCAGTTCGTCGATCACCTGCTCCGCCGGTAAACCTCCTTGTGCCAGCGGCTTGACGAGCCGCTTTCGCAGGCACTCCAGCGACGCCGTGGGCGCGACGGGTGTCGTGTCCAGGTGTAACAGGTACTCGCGAGCATGAAAGAGTGCGCGATCCAAAGCAGCCGCGTTGTCGAAGGGCATAGTCCGATTTTACGAGGCAACGCGGCCGCTGTTGACAGCTACTCCGCGGTCACCAACGCCCACGACGAGCCTGGCGGTTCTCCGCCGCGCGGGAGCTATCATGAAGGTATTATCATGAATCCTGCGAAGGCCCTCTCTTTTACCATGCTATTTGCATCCGTCGTAATGGGACAAAATCACCCGCAGGCGGCCGCTGGATTGCCGCCCCTCATCGATCGCGAGCTGTTCTTCGGTAATCCCGAAATCGCCGGCGCGCAACTTTCTCCCGATGGCAAATATCTTGCCTTTCTCAAGCCGTGGAAAGGCACCATGAACATCTGGGTAAAGAAGATCGGCGAGCCTTTTTCGAGCGCGCACCTTCTCACCACCGAGACGCAGCGCCCCGTTCCCGCGTATATCTGGACCCGCGACGGTAAGTTCGTCTGCTACGTCAAAGACCACCAGGGCGACGAGAACTACAACGTCTACGCTGTCGATCCGGCCGCCGCTGCGGCCCCCGGCGCCGATGCGCCCCCCTCCCGCGATCTCACCGGTCTTAAGGGCGTAACGGTCATGATTTACGCCGCACCCAAGACCGATCCGGACGTCCTCTACATCGGCATCAACGACCGGGACAAAGCCTGGCACGATCTCTACCGCGTCAAGATCTCTACGGGCGAACGCACTCTCATCCGCCAGAACACCGAGCGCGTGGCCGGCTGGATCTTCGACCTCAAGGGCGAACTCCGCATGGCCGAGCGCACCACCGATAGCGGCGATACCGAACTTCTCCGCGTCGATCCCACCGGCTTCACCAAGGTCTACTCCTGCAACGTCTTCGAAAGCTGCGGTGTCGTTCGATTCGATAAGGAAGGCAAGAAAGCTTACATCGAAACCAATAAGGGCGATGCCGACTTAGTCTCCCTCGCCCTGCTCGATCCCGCCACCGGCAACACCGAGACCGTCGAGCAGGACCCCGTCAAACGCGTCGATCTCGATGTTGCTGTCTTCAGCGAACTTACCGAAGAGTTAGCCCAGACCAATTACAACGACGACCGCGTCCGCCGTTACTTCCGCGATAAGTCGTTCGAAGCTGACTATAAGTGGCTCGAAGAAACTAAGTTCCCCGGTAAGGAAGTCGGTGTCGCGTCACGCACCCATGATGAGCGCCTCTGGCTCATCTCCGTACGTAGCGATACCGAACCAGGCGAAACCTGGCTGTTCGACCGCCGCGCCCACACCCTCACGCTCGAATATAAGGTCCGCGAGAAAGTGCCGCGCGACGCTCTGCCCTCCATGCAGCCCATCCGCTATAAGTCGTCCGACGGCCTGGAAGTTCCGGCTTACCTGACCCTGCCCAAGGGTTTGCCGCCCAAGAACCTCCCCGTCCTGGTCGTTCCTCACGGCGGTCCCTGGGCCCGTGACTCCTGGGGCTACAACGGCATGGCCCAGTTCTTTGCCAATCGCGGCTATGCCGTCCTGATGCCCAATTTCCGCGGCTCCACCGGCTTCGGCAAGAAGTTCCTCAACTCCGGCAACGGCGAATGGGGACGCAAAATGCAGGACGATCTCACCTGGGGCGTGAAGTATCTCGTCGCCCAGGGCATCGCCGACCCCAAACGCATCGGCATCCTCGGCGGCTCTTACGGCGGCTATGCCACGCTCGCCGGCGTCGCCTTCACCCCCGACATCTACAAAGCCGCGGTCGATATCGTCGGACCTTCCAACCTCCTCACCCTGCTCGATTCCATCCCGCCTTATTGGGAGGCCGCCCGCAAAACCATGTACGCCCGCATGGCCGATCCCGCCACGCCGCAAGGCAAGCAGTGGCTCTCCGAGCGCTCCCCGCTCACGCAGGCGTCCAAAATCAAAACCGCCCTCATGGTCGTGCAGGGCGCCAACGACCCGCGCGTCAACCGCGCCGAAGCCGAGCAGATTGTCATCGCCCTCCGCGACCGCGGCTTCCCCGTCGAGTACCTACTGGCACCCGATGAAGGCCACGGCTTCGCCCGCCCGGTGAACAACATGGCCATGTACATGGCGGCCGAAAAATTCCTTGCCAGGCACCTCGACGGCCGGTACCAGGAGGGCGGCACGCCCGAGGTCGTCCAACGCCTCGCCGAAATCACGGTCGATCCCAAGACCGTCACCCTCACCAGGAAGGTCGATTCTTCCGCCGTCACCGTCCCCAAACCTGCCACGGACCTCAAGCCGGGAACTTACAAATATCAGGTAAAACTCGCCATGGGGGGTCAGGAAATGGCCATGGCTACCACCATTAACGTGAAGGAGCAGGATGGCGCCTGGCTCGTCGAACAGACCAGCCAAAGCCCCGCGGGATCCTTCGCCGATACCGTCACCGTCGAGAAGGGCACCCTCGTCGCCCGTAAGCGCAGTCTCAAGCAGGGACCCATTGACGCTGAGATCGAATACGCCAACGGCAAAGCCACCGGCACGCTCAACATGCCCGCCGGCGCGCGCCCCATCGATACCGACCTCGGCGGTCCCGCCTTCGCTGAAGGACCCAGCGGCGCCCTCTCCGTCGCCAGCCTCCCTCTCGCCGAGGGCTACACCGCCAACTACCGCACTTACGACCTCAGCAAAATGAAGACCGCGCTCTGGCAGTTAAAGGTCACCGCCACCGAAAACGTCACCGTTCCGGCAGGGACCTTCGCGACCTTCAAAGTCGAAACCGCTTCAGCCGATGGCGGCCCAGAAAAAACCACCTTCTGGATCGCCAAAGACTCGCACCAGCCCGTCAAGTGGGTCTCCAACGGCCCCAGCGGCGCGACCATCACCGCCGAGCTTCAGTAAGCCGGCGCCAGGCGGCTGTACTCGAAATTCTCCGGCGATAGCCCGCGCTTCTGCAGCATTCGCACGCACTCCGCAATGGAATCGCCGATTGCTTCGATACGCCGCATGGGCGCCGCCTCCGGCGTGTACAGTTCCAGCGCGATGTATTTGCCGGTGAGCAGCCGCCGCTCTTCCAACGTCAGTTCTTCAGGCGCGCGTCCGATGGCTTTTTCGGAAGTAATGGTCATGGGATCAGCCGCATTGTACTACGCCGGACCCACCCTGTGAATTGCACGCTTCCGTGCTAATCTTTTCCTCATGCCGAGCCGACTTCGACTCCTCGTCTTGGCCGCTACTTTAGCGAGCCCCGCCTTCTGCGCGGAAGATAAATACTCTGTCGATTGGAAGAAAATCCAGCCGGAAATCTTCGACTACTACTCCAACCTCATCCACCTCGACACCAGCAATCCCCCCGGCAACGAGACCAAAGCCGCCGAATACCTCAAGTCGGTCTTCGAGAAGGAAGGCATCCCCGCCCAGATCTTCACCCTCGAGCCCGGCCGCGGCAACGTCGTCGCCCGCCTCAAAGGCAACGGTTCCAAGAAGCCCGTGCTGCTGATGGGCCACCTCGATGTCGTCGGCGTCCAGAAGGAAAAGTGGACCGTCGACCCGTTCTCCGCCCTTCGCAAAGACGGTTACGTCTACGGCCGCGGCACCATCGACGACAAAGACAAAGTCACCTCCGGGCTTATGACCATGCTGCTGCTGAAGCGCATGAACGTGCCGCTCGATCGCGATGTCATCTTCCTCGGCGAAGCCGGAGAAGAAGGTACCTCCAATGTCGGCATCGGCTTCATGGTCGATCAGCACTGGGACGATATCGCCTGCGAGTACGCCATCACCGAGGGCGGCACCACGTCCGGCCGCAACGGCCGCGTGCGGACGGTTGAAATCGCCACCACCGAAAAAGTGCCGCATCCCGTCCGCCTGGTGGCGCATGGCTCCGCCGGCCACGGCTCCCGGCCCCGGCTCGATAACCCCATCACCCATCTGGTCAAAGCCGTTTGGCAGCTTTCCGTCAACCAGCCGCCCATCCGCCTCAACGACACCACTCGCAGCTACTTCGAGCGCCTCGCCAAAATCAGTTTGCCCGCGGAGGCCGAGCGCTACAACCACATCGCCGACCCCGCGCGCCAGCCCGCCATCCAGGCGTATTTCGCCCAGCACGAGTTGACCCACTACTCCATCCTGCGCACGACGGTCGTTCCTACCATCATCCAGGGCGGCTTCCGCTCCAACGTGATTCCCTCCGAAGCCGAGGCCACGCTCGATATCCGCGCCCTCCCCGATGAGGACATGCCCAAGTTTTACGACTGGCTGAAAAGCCTCATCGGCGACAGCAGCATCGAGATCATCCCGCGCGGCGAAGGCCGCCCGCCCGGCGAGCCCTCGCGCATCGACACCGAAATGTTCCACTCCTTCGAGGCCAGCCAGAAGGAAATGTACCCCAGCGCCATTACCCTGCCCACCATGCTCACCGGCGCCACCGACAACGCCCAACTCCGCGCCAAAGGCGTGCAGGCCTACGGCATCGGCCCCATCGTCGACGAACACGACGCCGAAGGCGGCGGCGGCGCCCACGGCGACGACGAGCGCCTCCTCGAAGTCGCCCTCTACAAAGAGGTCGAATTCCTCTGGCGCAGCGTCGTGCGCGTAGTTGCGAAAAACTGACCCGCACCCCAGCGCGATCTGAGCCGCGATCGTCAGGGCGCCCCGTGGAATTCGCCGCACACCAGCGCGCTCACTCCGGCCGTTCGCCGCTCGATACCTGACGCCGAGTCGCGCGTCCGGTGTGAAAAATTCGCCACTGCGCCATCCTGCTCGCAGCCCCCAGGCGGTAAGCGTCTCGTAAACTCTCGTAAACTGTTCTCGGGGGAGTGAGTGGGGCGGGGCAGCGAAATTTCGGCAGATTCGCGACTGCACGTCAACTCACGTGGGTGCGCACTTTCCCGTGAGAACGTCTTCTTCCGCAATCTTGCCCGAATCGCGAATTTCGCCCATTACGGAGCTGTCGATTAAAATAGCGTGTTTACGGCTCCATCGTTGCCACCGTGTACGCTGGAACGTCCTCCAAGAGAATGGCAGAGATAAAGTCACTTCAAGTTCCCGAGATCGTGTTCAAGCGACTCGTCGCGTTGGCCGAAACCAGGAAGACGACGGCCGAAGAGCTAATCATAGAAGCATTGCAGGACTTCACGGGATCAGTCAACACACGTCGGGCCATAGCAAAGCATCGAAAAGGAACGCCGCTTACGGATCTAGGTTGGATCGACGGTTATGAGGGTCAGGCAGTCGATGAAATCCTGTCGTTCACCGAAACCGAGAATCCCTACCTCGTACTGAGCAAGCTGGCCGAGTCTATCGAGGAGCACTGGAAGAAGGTCCCTGGTTCCCGGACTGGCGTTGAGAATGACATCGTGGCAGTAATGGCGCTGCTTCGTGAAGTGGGCAACGGCGGTTTCGATCAGTTCTTTCGAAACTCCTCCAAAGGATGGGCGTTCTTTGTCAAGACTTCGCTCATCCGAATCGGGCGGCCTGACGCAGCCAAGATCGTAGGCAGAGCCGTACGGGCATTGGGAAGAATTTCCGGAACCAATGTTGGATTTGGACTTGGTTTAGGCTCCGCGTTCGAAGACCTCGACAGAAAAATGAGCCAGCCAAATGCGAGGCGCGATGACACACTGGAAGAGTGCGATCAAGCGTTCTACCAGCTGAAAGGCCTGGCAAAGAGCGCGCTCACCTACGCTCAACACCACCCAAACGGCATTCTCCGACGATAGGCGGCTGCGCGGGTCATGCGCTGCCGCAATCTCCGAACTCCCGAAGGGCACGAACTCCCAGTGCCGATACCGAATCGCTCCTTTGCCGACCGGCCATATCACGCCCAA
>Ga0335085_10008903_pt1 | contig 15219 bp, 14 predicted proteins | sample Lox_Sample_45_FD_206712 | JGI IMG/M metagenome (GOLD analysis project Ga0335085, IMG submission 206712) | Soil microbial communities from Loxahatchee National Wildlife Refuge, Florida, United States - Lox_Sample_4.5 | ecosystem: Environmental > Terrestrial > Soil > Wetlands | place: USA... | reverse complement strand
GAGTACAAGGAGATGCAGGAATTCGCGGCGCAGATCAAGGCGCGCATCGCCGAGCTGCCCGAGAATCCGCAGAAGCGCGCGCTGGCCGGCGAGGCGCAGGCGCTCGCCGCGCAGGTCGCCGGCAAGGCGCCCGCGCCGGCCGTGGCCGCCGCATCCGCGGCGCTGCGCCGGGCCATCGTGGCGGCGTACAAGGTTCGGATCGCGCCGCGCGCGGCGCCCGACCTTGCGCAGGGCAAGGCGCTCTACGCGCAGGCCTGCGCGGCCTGCCACGGCGCCGAGGGCCGCGGCGACGGGCCGGCGGCGCGCGGGCTCGACCCGGCGCCGGCGAATTTCCACAACGCCGCGCGGATGGCGCAGCACAGCGCCTACGGCCTGTACAACACCATCTCGCTCGGCGTCGCCGGCACGTCGATGGCGCCGTTCGACTCGCTGTCCGAGGGCGCTCGCTGGGCGCTGGCCTTCTATGTCGCCGGCCTCGGCGCCGCGCCTGAGCGCATCCGCGAGGGCGAGCGCCTCTGGCAGGCGGGCGAAGCGCGCGGCGCGTTCCCGGACCTCGCCAGCGTCGCCACACGCTCGGCCGACGAGGTCGCGCAGCGCTTCGGGGCGCCGGCGGCGAAGGTGCAAGCGTACCTGCTCGCGCATCCGGACGCCCTCCGCCCGGCGCCGCTCGCCTACGCGCGCGCGCAGCTCGCCGAGTCGCGCGAAGCAGTCGAGCACGGCCGGCGCGGGGCCGCGCGCGATGCCGCGATCCGCGCCTACCTCGAGGGCTACGAGCTGGTCGAGGCGCCGCTCGCCAACGTCGACCCGGAGCTGATGCGGCGCATCGAGCGCGAGATGCTCCAGCTGCGCGCCGCGATCGATCACGGCGAGCCGGCCGCCGCGTTCGCGCAGCGCGTCGGGCGCGTCGAGCGGATGCTGGCGACCGCGCAGGACAAGCTCGACGCCGGCGAGCTCTCGCCGGCGGCCGCCTTCACGGCTTCGCTGGTGATCCTGCTGCGCGAGGGGCTGGAGGCGATCCTGCTGCTCGCGGCGATCCTCGCCTTCGTGCGCCGCTCCGGCGAGCCCTCGGCGCTCAAGTACGTGCACGCCGGCTGGGTGCTGGCGCTCGCGCTCGGCGCGGCTACCTGGGCGGCGGCGAGCTACTTCATCCGCATCTCGGGCGCGAACCGCGAGCTGACGGAGGGCATTACGGCGCTGGTCGCCGTGGCGATGCTGCTCTACGTCGGCTACTGGCTGCACGGCAAGTCCAAAGCGCAGGCCTGGTCGGCCTACCTGCGCGACAACCTCGGCCGCGCGCTCGAGAGCAAGGCGCTGTGGGCGATGGCGGGCGCCTCGTTCCTCGCCGTTTACCGCGAGATCTTCGAGGTGATCCTGTTCTACGAGGCGCTGTGGGAGCAGGCCGGCGCGTCCGGCCACGGCGCGGTCTGGGCGGGTGCCGGCGCCGCTGCGGTCGCGCTGGTCGTACTGAGCTGGGGAATCCTGCGCTACAGCGTACGTCTGCCGCTCGGTCCTTTCTTCGGCGCCATGTCGCTGCTGCTCGCGCTGCTCGCGGTGGTCTTCGCGGGCCAGGGCGTCGCCGCGCTGCAGGAGGCCGGGGTGGTCGCCGCGACCCACGTCCCGTTCTTCACCTTGCCCGCGCTCGGCATCCACCCGACCGCGCAGACGCTGGGCGCCCAGGTGCTGACCGCCGCGCTGGTCGCGCTCAGCTCCTATCTCGCGGAGCGCTCGCCCGCGGCGCGGCGCGGCGCCGGAATCGAGCAACGGACCACATGATCGAAGTACCGCAGCCAGCCACCCGGAGGGGGAGCCAGCCATGCGCAATCCACGCAAAAGGAGATTTACGCAATGGCTCGCAATCCCCGTTTTCGCCTCACTCCGCTAGCCGCGGCGATCGCCGCGGCCGTCGCCGCGCCCGGGCCGGCGCTCGCCCAGGCGGCCGCCGGCGCGGAGGCCACGCTTCCTGAGGTCAACGTCCGCGGCGCCGCGCCGTCGGACGACTACGCCCCGGGTCTGTCGAACGCCGGCGCCAAAACACCGACGCCGGTGCGCGATATCCCGCAGTCGGTCACCATCATCAACCGCGCCGTGATGGAGGCGCAGGGCGCGACCAGCCTCGCCGACGCGCTGCGCAGCGTTCCCGGCATCACGATCGGCGCGGCCGAGGGCGGCACCATCGGCAACAACTTCAACCTGCGCGGCTTCTCGGCGCGCACCGACCTGTACCTCGACGGCATGCGCGACCGCGGGCAGGTGTACCGCGACGTGTTCTCGCTCGAGCAGGTCGAGGTGCTGAAGGGCCCGTCCTCGATGCTGTTCGGCCGCGGCTCGACCGGCGGCGTCATCAACCAGGTGAGCAAGCTGCCGACGCTTGCGCCGCACAACGAGGCCTCGGTCACGGTCGGGACGCAGCCCTCGCTGCGCGCCACCGCGGACCTCGATACGCCGCTGTCGCCGACCTCGGCGCTCCGCATCGCGGTGATGGCGCAGGACGTCGATTCGACGCGCGACGCGATGCAGAACAAGGACTACGGCGTCGCGCCGTCGCTGCGCTTCGGCATCGATTCGCCCACCGAGGTCACGCTCTCCGCGCTCCTGCAGCACAACCACGACATGCCGGACTACGGCCTGCCGCCGGTGAACGGAGCGCCGGCGAACGTCGACCGGCACAGCTTCTACGGGCTGACCGACGACCGCACGATCCAGGACGTCGGCGAGTTCACCGCCAAGGTGAAGCACCGCCTGACGCCCGACACGACGCTGCAGAACCAGACGCGCTACGCGCATTACCTCGTCGACGCCCGCGAGTCCGGCCCCAACAGCGTCGGCACCGTCGCCGGCGGCGCCTACACCGCGTTCCCCGCCGCCAACCTGGGCAACGCGACCGCGCTGCCGCCGTCGCAGCTGTTCGTCGCGCTCGGCAGCCACGACCGGCGCATCCTCGACAACTCCTTCTACAACCAGACCGACGTGATCACGCGCCTGCAGACCGGGCCGCTGCGTCACGAGCTGGTCTTCGGGCTCGAGGTCGGCAACGAGCGCAACACGGTCTCGAACAGCTCGCGAAACGTCGGCGGCAATGCATATTTCGCCGTGGTGCCGCTGATCGACCCGGGCGATGCGGCCGGCGCGGGCCTCGCCTCGACGCCGGGCAACGTCACCAACGCGCGCGCCACGACCTTCGCGCCCTACGTCAACGACACCATTACCTTCTCCAAGCAGTGGAAGCTGGTCGCCGGCCTGCGCCACGACCGGTTCTCCGCCTCGCTCAGCAACTCGGTCAATTCGCCGCCGACGGCGAACCAGGTGGTGGACTTCACCAGCGTGCGCTCCGGCCTGCTCTACCAGCCGACCGAGACGCAGTCCTACTACGTCTCGTACGGCACCTCGTTCGATCCGTCGCTGGAAGCGCTGACCGTCACCAATGGCACCCAGTCGCTCGACCCGGAGAAGAACCGCTCGTACGAGGTTGGCGGCAAGTGGGACCTGCTCGGCGGCAATCTGTCGCTATCGTCCGCGCTGTTCGACGTCGCGAAGACCAACGCGCGCACCCAGATCGCCACAGGCGTCTACGACCTCACCGGCAACGTCAGGGTGCGCGGCTTCGAGGTGGGGGCGGCCGGCCGCATCACCAAGCGCTGGCAGATCCTTGCCGGCTACACCCGGCTCGACGCGGAAATCGTCAAGGCCGCCGATGGCACCCAGGGCAACACCCCCGCCAACACGCCGCGCAGCAGCGCTTCGGCCTGGACCACCTACAGCCTCACGGCGGAGTGGGAGGTCGGCACCGGGCTTACGTACATGTCGCCGCGCTACACCTCGAACAACAACGCGGTGCAGGTGCCCTCCTACGTGCGCTGGGACGCGACGCTCGCGTACCGCCAGCCGAAGTACGAGCTGCGCCTGAACGTGCTGAATCTCGCCAACCGGCTCAACTACGAGCAGCTGATCCCCTCGGACCGCGGGCGCGCGGTGCCGAGCATCGACCGCACTGCGCTGCTCACCTACGTGCAGAGGTTCTGAGAGATGCTGCTGCAGGTTCCGGGGCTGCTCGACGCCGCGCAGGTGGGCGCGCTGCGCACTCGCCTGGAGAACGCCGGCGACGCGTGGGTCGACGGGCGCGCGACCGCCGGACACCAGGGCGCGCAGGTCAAGCGCAACCTGCAGCTGGCCGAGGACTCGGCCGCAGCGCGCGAGCTCGGTGGCGTCGTGCTCTCCGCGCTGGAGCGCAACCCGCTCTTCCTCAGCGCGGCCCTCCCCAGCCTGGTGTACCCGCCGCTCTTCAACCGCTACGAGGGCGGCATGACCTTCGGCAGCCACGTCGACGGCGCGGTGCGGCTGCTGCCCGGCAGCGGCCTGAAGATCCGCACCGACCTCTCGGCCACGCTGTTCCTCTCCGCGCCCGGCGACTACGACGGCGGCGAGCTGCTGATCGAGGACCGCTACGGCATGCAGGCGGTAAAGCTGCCCGCGGGCGATCTGGTGCTCTACCCCGCCACCAGCCTGCATCGCGTCGCCCCGGTGACGCGCGGCACGCGCCTGGCGTCGTTCTTCTGGGTGCAGAGCATGGTGCGCGACGCGGCGCAGCGCGCGGTGCTGTTCGATCTCGACATGGCGATCGTGCGCCTCACGCGCGACCTGCCAGGGCACGAGGCGCTGGTGTCGCTGACCGGCTGCTACCACAATCTGCTGCGCCAGTGGGCCGAGCCCTGAAATGCGGCGTCTCTGGATCGACATCCATCTCTGGCTCGGGCTGACGCTCGGCGCGCTCGGCATCTTCATCGGCGCGAGCGGCGCCGTGCTGCTCTACGACCGGGAGATCGACGCCGCGCTCGGCCCGGCGCGCTACGCGGTCTCGGGCGCGGCCGTGGCGCAGCCGCTCGCCGGCTACGCCGGGAGCGCGGCGCAGGCGGCGGGCGAAGGCGCGCGCGTGATGAGCCTGCGGCTGCCCGAGGCGGCGGGCGACCCGCTGGTCGCGACGGTGCGCGGCCGCGCGCCGGGCGCATTCGCGCGCGTCTACCTCGACCCGCCGACCGCGCGCGTGCTCGGCATAGCGGCCGGCGGCGGATTCACAGGCTGGATGCACCGCTTCCACGAGAACCTCGCGTTGCGCGACTACGGCGGCCGCACGGTGGTTGGCGCGGTCGGCGTCGTGATGCTGGCCTCCGCGCTGAGCGGGCTGTACCTGTGGTGGCCGGCGCGCGGCGGCCTGCGCGCGGCGCTCGGCTTCCGGACCGGCCTGGCGCTGTCGCGCAATCTGCATTACCTCTGCGGCTTCTACGGCTGCCTGCTGCTCGCCGTGATCTCGTTCACCGGGATCTGGCTCGCCTTTCCCGAGGCGGCGCGCGCCGTGGCGGGAAAGCTCGGCCCGGTCGGACCCTCGCCGCGCGAAATCCGGGCGTCGCTCGCGCCGGCGCGCGGCGCTGGCGTTTCTCCCGACGCCGCGCTTGCGGCGGCGCGCGCGCTGTACCCGGCGGCGCAGCTCGCGGCGGTCGGCTTTCCGGCCGGCCCGCGGGGCGTCTATCGATTCGGCCTCGCCTCGGGCGCGGGGCCGGTGCACGTCTACGTCGACCCTGCGAGCGGCTCGGTGCTGCACCGGTCCGAACCGGCGACGCGCAGCGCGGGCGAGCGCGCTCTGGCGCTGGTGCGCGAACTGCACGCCGGTCAGATCCTCGGCGCGGACGGCCGCATGCTTTTCCTGCTCGCCGGCGCGCTGCCCGGCGTACTCGCGGTCACCGGCGCGACGATGTGGTGGCGGCAGCGGCGGCGCGCACCGGCGTGAAGCCGGCATGAGGTAGTATCCGGCTCGCCGCGCCGCAAAGCGCGTTCGCGGGGAGGTGGACGATGCGAAGCAGCTGCTCGAGGTTTCTCGCTGGCGCCGCGCTGATGATCGGCGTAGCGCTGCCCTTGCCTTCCTTGGGCGAGGATTTCCCGGCTCGCCCGGTGACGATCGTCGTGCCGTATCCGCCGGGCGGGCTGATCGACCTCGTCGCGCGCGTGCTGCAGGCCCCGCTACAGACGGCACTCGGCGTGCCCGTGGTCGCGGAGAACCATACCGGCGCCGGCGGCAACGTCGGCGCCGAGTACGTCGCGCACGCGGCGCCCGACGGCTACACCCTGCTGCTCGCCAATCCGTCGCTCGCCATCAGCCCGAGCATCTACCGCAAGCTCAATTACCGGCCGATCGAGGACTTCGCCTACGTCGGACGCTACGGCTCGGTGCCGAACGTGCTCGTCGTGATCCCGTCCCTGCCGGTGAAGACGGCGCAGGACCTGATCGCCTACGCGCGCAAGAACCCCGGCCAGCTCAACTACGGCTCGCCCGGCTACGGCACCTCGCCTCAGCTCTCCAGCGAACTCTTCAAGACGATGACCGGCACGTACATCGTCCATATCCCGTTCCGCGGTGGAGGCCCGGCAATCCAGGCGCTGCTCGGCGGCGACATCCAGATGATGATCGACAACATCCCGCCGCAGGTGCCTCTCATCAAGGCGGGCAAGGTGCGCGCGCTCGCGGTGACGAGCTTGAAGCGGGTCGGCATTCTGCCCGACGTGCCGACCATGGACGAGATCGGCCTCAAGGGCTACGAGGTCATCTCCTGGTTCGGCCTCGCCGCACGCGCCGGCACCCCGCCCGAGAGAGTGCAGCGGCTTAACGCGGCGCTCAACAAGGCCTCGCGAGATCCGAAGCTGCGCGAGGCGCTTGAATCGCGGGGCGCGACCATCGTCGAGGGCAGTCCCGAGGAGTTTCTTGCTTTCGTCAAGGCCGAAACTGCCAAATTCGCGCCGGTGGTCAAGCGGGCGGGCGTGATTATCGAGTAGCCGGCACGGCAGTGCGCCGCCCGGCCCGGAGGCGGCCGGATCTGGCTCAGGGGCGGTCGTCCAGCCGCTCGCGCTCGATGCGATACTCGCCCTCCACCACCACCCCCTCGCCGCGCTCGGCGGCCCCCCGCACCTGGCGCCGCAGCTCGCGGCTGCGCCACCACAGCCAGGTCCCAATCACGATCGCCAGCGCCGCCGCGATCGCGAGGATGAGCGAGGCGTAGACGAGCGCCGCGGCAAGCAGGACGATCGCCGCGACGAAGCCGAGCGCCCGCTGCAGCAGCCGCAACGTCAGCTTCCCCGCGCCGCGGCCTGCGCGCCGCGCGTCTTGTCGAGCACCGTCATCGCGGTCGTCACGAAGCCGGCGATGTCGGCCGCGTTCGCGGGCACGATGAGGGTGTTCGAGGTCTTCGCCAGGTTGGCGAAGGCCTCGACATACTGCGTCGCGACCTTGAGGTTGGCCGCGTCCATGCCGCCCTTGTCGGCGATCGCCTCGGCCACCGCGCGCACCGCCGCCGCGTTGGCTTCCGCGATGAGGCGGATCGCGGTCGCCTCGCCCTGCGCCTTGTTGATCTCGGCCTGCTTCTGGCCCTCGGATTCGAGGATCGACGACTGCCGCTCGCCCTCGGCGATGTTGATCTGCTCCTGGCGCTGGCCCTCGGACTTGGCGATCACCGCGCGCTTCTCGCGCTCCGCGGTGATCTGCGCCTGCATCGCGCGCAGGATGGTCTCGGGCGGGGTCAGGCTCTTCAGCTCGTAGCGCAGCACCTTGATGCCCCAGCTGCGCCCGGCCTCGTCCAGCACCGACACGATCTGGCGGTTGATGTCCTCGCGCGACTCGAAGGTCTTGTCGAGCTCCATCTTGCCGATCTCGCTGCGCAGCGTAGTCTGCGCCAGCTGCGTGATCGCCACCTGGTAGTTCGACGAGCCGTAGCTCGCCAGGCGCGGGTCGGTCACCTGGTAGTAGAGGATGCCGTCGACGCCGAGCTGGGTGTTGTCCTTGGTGATGCAGACCTGCTCGGGCACGTCCAGCGGCACCTCCTTCAGCGAGTGCACGTACGCGACGCGGTCGAGGAAGGGAATGATCAGGTTGAGCCCGGGCTCGAGGCTGGCGTGGAAGCGCCCCAGACGCTCGACCACGAACACGCTCTGCTGCGGCACGATGCGCACGCCCTCGATGACGAAGGCGACCACCACCGCGACGAAGAAGATCCATACCGCGTAGCCCGAGGTCGGCGGGAAAAAGGCGGCGGCGACCGATACCACGACGGCAACGATCAGCTTGGTGAGCATCGAATTTCTCCCTGTGAATTCGCGCGTACCCTGCACCGCGTGTCCCGCGGGGTCAGGCCGGGCGGCGCGTCGTAACCCGGAGCGTGTTGCCACTGGTTGCCATGACGTAGAGCGTGGCGCCGGCCGCCGGGGCGGCGCCTTCGAGCTCGCCCTCGACCACCGCCTCCCACGAGGCGCCGCGGTAGCTGACGCGCGCACGCCGCGCCGCCGCGTCCACCCAGGCCTCGAAGCGCGCCGGCTGACCGGCATCGATCGGCGCCATCTGCCGGGAGCGGTTGCGCGCCCGATACAGGTGAACCGCGTAGCAGCCGAGCGCCGCGATCCCCGCGGCCACCAGCGCCTGGACAGGGAACCGGTAGCCGAGCCAGGCCGCCGCCGCGGCGCCGAAAGCGGCGACGCCGAGCATCAGCAGGTAGAAGGTGCCGCTCAGCAGCTCGACGGCTACCAGCGCGAGGCCGAGCAGCGCCCAGGCCAAGTCAGCTTCCATGCGCCTAATTTAGAATCCCTTGCCCATGGACGCAACCGCGCTCGCGCAGGAGCTGATCGAAGCCAACGAGCGAGCGCGCATCGTGCCGCAGTTCAGCGCGCGCTACGGCGGCCTTACGCCCGAAGCGGGCTATGCCGCGGCGCGCGCCCTGCACGCGCGGCGCCTCGCCGCCGGCTGGAGGCCGGTCGGCCGCAAGATCGGCTTCACCAACCGGACGCTGTGGGAGCGCTACGGCGTGCGCGAGCCGATTTGGGGCACCGTCTACGACCGGACTCTGGTTTCTTCCGGAAACAACCGGGTCACGATACCGCTCGGCGGTTTGGCGCAGCCGCGCATCGAGCCGGAGATCTGCTTCCGGCTCAGGTCCGCGCCGCCGGTGACGCGCGATCCCGGGAAGCTGCTCGCCTGCATCGAATGGATCGCGCACTCGGTCGAGATCGTGCAGTGCCACCATCCCGACTGGAAAGTCGCGATCGCCGACTGCACCGCCGACAACGGCCTGCACGGCCGGCTCGCCGTGGGCGCCGCGGTGCCCGTGGAGAAGATCGCCGGGCTCGCGGCCGCTTTGCCGTTTCTCAGGGTATCTCTCCGGAAGGGGAACGAAGTAAAAGATGAGGGCGTTGGCTCGAATGTCCTCGGCAGCCCGCTGCTCGCGCTCGCCTACCTCGTCGAGCTGCTCGCGAAGCAGCCCGACTCGCCGCCGCTCGCCGCGGGCGAGATCGTCTCCACCGGCACCCTCACCGACGCCCACCCGGTCGCGCCGGGGGAGACCTGGGGCACGGACCTGCACGGCTTCGCGGTACGCGGCCTCGTCGTCGAATTCGGGTGAGGAAACGGTGCAGCCTCTGGATCATCCGGTGTGGGCAAGCCTCACCACCTGCCATGCCCCGCTGTCGCAGGGCGGCACGCGGGCGCGGCGCGTTCCCGCGGCGGCGGGCGGGGAGGACATCGTGACGCTCGAGGACGCCGACGCGCCGGAAATGCTGGCGCTGGCCCGGCTGACCGAGCCGGGCCCGTTCCTCGCCCGCACGCACGTGCTCGGGACTTTCCGCGGCATTCGCGTCGGCGGCCGGCTCGCCGCGATGGCGGGCGAGCGGCCCTTCCTGCACGCCTGGAAGAGCAACCGCGCCGCGATATCGCTCTATGAGGAACTGGGCTTCGAGCTGCGCGCGGAAGTCGACATCGCCGAAATCGGGCGCGCCGCGCCCGGCGGAGGCGGAGCCGGATGAAGCGCCCGCTCGAGGGAATCACCGTGGTCGCGCTCGAGCAGGTGATCGCGGGGCCGTTCTGCACGCGGCACCTCGCCGAGCTCGGCGCGCGCGTGATCAAGATCGAGCGCCCGGGCGCGGGCGACGCCTCGCGCAACATGGACACGACGGTGAAAGGGCTGTCGTCGCACTTCGTCTGGGTGAACCGCTCCAAAGAGAGCCTCGCGCTCGACGTCAAGCACCCGGCGGCGAAGGCAGTCCTCGAGCGGCTGGTGGCGAAGGCCGACGTCATCGTGCAGAACCTCGCCCCGGGAGCGGCGGAGCGCCTCGGGCTCGGCGCCGCGCAGCTGCGGGCGAAGCATCCGCGGCTCGTCTGGTGCGGCATCTCGGGCTACGGCCCGGCGGGGCCGTATGCCGAGAAGCGCGCCTACGACCTGCTGGTGCAGTGCGAGGCGGGGCTGCTCTCGGTGACGGGCACGCCCGGGCAGCCTTCCAAGGCGGGCATCCCGGTGGCCGACATCGCCGCCGGCATCTACGCCTGCTCCTCGATCCTCGCGGCGCTGCTGCGCCGCACGCGCGACGGCGAGGGCGCGACGCTCGACATCACGATGTTCGAGTCGCTCGGCGAGTGGATGGGCTTCCCGGCGAACTTCACCGCCTACGGCGGCGAGGCGCCGCCGCGATCCGGCGCCTACCACGCCACCATCGTGCCCTACGGGCCGTTCGGCTGCGGCGACGGCGGCACCGTGTTCCTCTCGATCCAGAACGAGCGCGAGTTCGGGCGGTTCTGCGACGAGGTGCTGCGCAAGCCGGAGCTGAAATCCGACCCGAGGTTCTCGAGCGGACCGGCCCGGGTGAGGAACCGGGACGCGATGCACGCCGAGATCGAGGCCGCCTTTTCCGGGCTGACCGCCGCAAGCACGATCCAGGCGCTCGAGAAGGCCGGCATAGCCAACGCGCGGCTGAACGACATGAGGGGCTTCTGGGAGCATCCTCAGCTGAAGGCGCGCGACCGCTGGCGCGAGCTGGCCACCCCCACCGGCCCGATCCGGGCGCTCAAGCCGCCCTTCAACCTCGACGGTTTCGAGCCCCGGATGGACGCGCTGCCCGCGCTGGGGCAGCATAGCCGCGCCATCCTCTCCGAGCTGGGCTTCGGCGCTTCGGAGATCGATCAAATGGCAATTTCGAAAATCATTCAGGAAGGTACGACATGAACCTGGAACTCTATTTCGCCCCCGGCGCCTGCTCGTTCGTGCCGCACGTCGCGCTGGAGGCGGTGCGCGCCGCGACCGGACAGGCCTTCGAGCCGAAGCTGGTGAAGCTGCACAAGGGCGAGCAGAAGACGCCCGAGTACCTCGCCCTCAACCCCAACGGCCAGGTCCCGGTACTGGTCGTGGACGGCAAGCCGCTCAACCAGATCGTCGCGATCCTCGACTTCCTCGACCGCAGCTTCCCGAAAGCGGGGCTGCTGCCGGCCGAGCCCTGGGCGCGCGCGCAGGCGATGTCGCAGCTCGCCTGGATGAACAACACCGTGCACCCGACCTTCACCCACATCTTCCGCGCGAGCAGCTTCGCCGAGAGCGAGGCCGCGCAGGCCGAGGTGAAGAAGATGGCCGCCGGCAGGTACCGCCAGCAGCTGGAGCGCATCCAGCAATGGACCGCGGGCGCGAGCCCCTACTGGTTCGGCGGCCGCATCGCGCCGCACGACGCCTACGCGTTCACGCTGCTGCGCTGGGGCGGCTACGCGGGGATCGACCCGAAGTCGCTCCCCGGATACCTGGCCTACGTGGAGCGGGTGATGGCGGCGGCGACGGTCGCCGCGGCGCTCGAGCGCGAGCGGGTAAAGCTGGATACCTTCAAGCAGGCGGCCTGAGGGCCGGCTATTTCTTGACCTCGATCCCCGCGGCCTTCGCCAGGTCGCGGTGGACGCGCGCCACGCGCTCCACCTCGCCCTTCGCCGGGAAGCGCTCGTAGAAGCCTTCCTCGCGGAACTGGCGCTGCAGCTCGCCCCAGGGCGCGAGGCGCTTCTCCCAGCGCTCCAGGCGCCCCGACTCGGGCCCGTCGTCCTCGCGCGCCAGATCGGCGCAGACGCGGATCAGCGCCTTGATGGTGACGGGCTTGGTGACCATGTGGTCGTCCTTGCCCCAGGCGTCGCCGAACGCGGCCTTCGCCGCCTTGAGGAAGTCGCGCACCATGCCGTAGTAGCGCGGCACTTCCTTCGAGCTGCCGCCGGCGAGCTGGATCGAGCGCCACTTGCCGCGCACCCAGCGGTGCAGCTCGTTGAACAGCTCGGCCTGCAGCACCCACTTGTCGCGCTGGCTGCGGCCGCCGAGGCGGTTGATGCGGTAGCGCAGCGGGCTGTCGCCCTCGCCGTAGAGCTTCTCCACCAGGCGCGCGGCGAACTTGCGGTCCGGCGCCGCCCACGACACGCGCTCGTACAGGTCGATCAGGTGGCTCTTGTTGATGCGCGTCGGCGTCGAGTTGATGATGACGAACATCTCGGCGGCGAAGTCCTCGCTGCGGCCGTCGAAGATGATGCAGGGCACGCTGATGGTGGCCGCGTCCTGCGGCCGCTCCTGCTGGTAGAAGTGCAGCGCGGCGAGCCGGTGCTGGCCGTCGATGATCAGGAACTTCGAGCTCGGCTCCGAGAGGTGGCCCGAGCCGTCGCCGTCGGAGCGGAAGTTGAGCTTCTCGCCGGTGTAGAGCAGCACCGTGCCCGGGATCGCGGGCTGCGACACCGCGGTCTCGTAGAAGTTGGTGAGCTGGCGCACCTTGGCGCGCGACAGCGCGCGCTGGAAGGCGTGGTCGGTACGCTCGATGCGCGAGATGAACTGCGCCACGTCGTCGTCCTGCGAGATGCGCGCCGCGGCGATCTCCTCGCCCTCGCCGTAGAAGCGGCTGATGAAGCGGACCTTCGCAAGCAGGTCCTTCGCCCGGTAGCTGACGAAATAGAAGATGCCGTCCTTCTGGCGGATCTGCGTCGCTTGCATGGCCCGTCCCTGAATCGCCCCGGCGAACCCCCAGAAGGGGGCAATCCCGGCGAAATATACCCGGGAATAGAGCCCTTCGCAGGGAGGCTCGCGGCCCTCAGCCGGGGCAGGCCGGCAGCATCAAGGCCTGCAAAACCTCCGCGCTGGCGCGGTTCTGCACGAAAGCGACCACTCCGGAATCGGCCGGGACGGCCTCCGGCAGGAGGGCAATCCTGCGGCGCTCGGCGAGCTCCGTGCGCCCGTCGAAGCCGATCGGGCCGAGCCATTCGAGGACCACGAAGTCGTGCTTGAGGGTGCGGCCGCCGTTCTCCCCGGCGCGCACGTCCGACCTGAGCCGGTTGGCGTAGGTGCCGAGATAGAGCGCGGCCTCCGCCCGCTGGGCGGCATCGACCACTTGGGCCCGCACGTCGACCTCGAATGCGTCCTTGCCGCCGGGATGCAGCGCAAGCGCGATCCGGGCCCGCGCCGGCTGCGCGTTGATCCGCTTCACCTCGGCGTCGAATACGCTCGAATCCCAGCGGCGGAAATCCCGGCCCTGCAGCAGCACCTGCGGCGTGTACACGAACGCCCCATGGGTGAGCTGGGCGAGCTTGCGCTGGCGGCTGGAGAACCGCGCCTGCGCGTAGGGGTCCTTCCAGCCGATGTAGTCCCAGTAGTCGACGTGCAGCTCGATCGGGACGACCCGCTCCGGCGTATAGCCCCGGGACTTGAGCGAAGAGAGCCACCGGTCCGCAGGGGGGCAGCTGCTGCAGCCCTCGGACGTGTAGAGCTCGACCAGGGCCGTGGTGGTCGCGGGCGAGCTCGCCGCGCATTCGGCGGCCACGGCCTGGGGGAAGAGGAGAGCGGCGGCGAAGGCGGCAAGCAGCGGTTTCATGCGGATGCGTCGAAACGGCCCCGGCAAAGCTTACGCGCGGGACCCGATAATGCCTCATGCAGCTTTCCGTCCTGGACCAGTCCCCCGTCATCGCCGGGCACAGCCCTGCGAGGGCGCTGGAGGAAACCCTGCGCCTGGCCAGGCGCGCCGAGGCGCTCGGCTATGCACGCTACTGGCTCGCCGAGCACCACGCCATAGCGGCCCTCGCGGACCCCTGCCCGGAAATCCTGCTCGCCCGGCTGGGGGCCGAGACACGCCGTATCCGGGTGGGCACGGGGGGCGTGCTCCTGCCTTACTACAGCGCCTTCAAGGTCGCCGAGGTGTTCCGCATGCTGGAAGCGCTCTACCCGGGCCGGATCGACCTCGGCATCGGCCGTGCCCCGGGGGGCGACGCGCGCACCGCCCGGGCCGTCGGGGGTGGGGTGTTCCCGAACGCCGAGCACTTCCCGCAGCAGGTCTGGGAGCTTGTCGGGCACCTCGACGGGACCCTCCCCGAGGACCACCCCGACCGGGGCGTGCGGCTGCAGCCCGGGGGCGAGTCTGCCCCCGAGGTGTGGCTGCTCGGCTCCTCGGACTACAGCGGCCTGCTCGCCGCGCAGCTCGGGCTGCGCTTCGCGTTCGCGCACTTCATCAACCCGCACGGCGGCGACGCGGTAATGCGCGCCTACAAGGATCGTTTCCGCCCCTCGGAAAAGCGCGACGCCGCCCCGCACACCCTGCTCTGCTGCTTCGTGGTCTGCGCCGGGTCCGACGCGGAGGCCGAGCGGCGCGCGAAGGTGATCGACCTGCGGCGCCTCGAGATGGCGTACAACCTCGACACGCCGATCCCGACGCTCGAGCAGGCGGAGGCGAGGCGGTTTTCGGACCAGGAGCTCGAATATATCCGTGCCCAGCGCGCCCGCGCCGTGACCGGCAGCCCCGCGACCTGCAAGGCGCGGTTGCTCGAGCTCGCGGCGCAATACTCGGCCGACGAGCTGATGGTGCTCACCATCGCCGGGAACTACGAGACGCGGCTGGAATCCTACGAATTGCTCGCCGGAGCATTCGGGCTCGCGGCGCCCTGAGCCTCCGGATGAGCGGGCGCGAAGCATGCGCGTCGCGCTCGTACGCTGGACCAGCCTCGTAAGCACCGCGATCACGCTCTGCGCCCTCGCGGCGCACGTTCTAGAGCTCCCCAACAAGCTGCGCCTCGACGGCGCGCTCTGGCTTGCGGTGCAGCAATCGCTCTACCGCGGCTGGGGGCCGGTGATCGGCCCGATCGAGCTGACTGCGATCGCTTCGACCTGGATCCTGCTGTTCCTCGTCTACCGCAGCCGCGTCGCCTACGCGCCGACGCTGCTCGCCGCTCTCCTGCTCAGCGCGGCGCTCTCCGTGTTCTTCGCCCTCAACGTCCCCGTGAACGCCGCCCTCACCCACTGGACCGCGCAGACCCTGCCGCCCGACTGGGCCGACCACCGCCTGCGCTGGGAGACTGGCCACGCCCTCGGCTTCGCGCTGGTGCTGGTGGCCTTCATCGCGCTGCTGCGCGCGAAATATCGCGACGCGATC